>WNFR01002590.1_pt1 | contig 19033 bp, 13 predicted proteins | sample 5400221 | NCBI WGS metagenome assembly WNFR01 (sample SAMN13153357, study PRJNA577476) | soil metagenome | isolation source: 40 cm soil under Madrone tree | place: USA:California | collected 2016-06-14 | reverse complement strand
TATGGGCTGTCACGATTCCAGGATCCATGCGCTGTCTTTCGTGCCAGAGCAATACGAAATCGTCTTTGATATTGACTATATATTTCAGTGGATTCCTCCGGAATCAAATGAGTCGCACTTTAAGTTTTGGGTTGCGCCCGCGACTTTGGTTTTCGAGAATATATATGATCTTGAATTCGACATTGAATCCCATGACGGCGATCTAGAGATTGACGGTATTACAAGAAAGGATCCTGCCAAGCCGCTTAACGGTCAATTCACAGGGAAAGATGTTGACTGGCTATGGCCCCCAACGGCGGATTCTCGTCTGGATGCGTCCAATAACCTTCATTATAAAGCGATGGTGATATAACGTTATCAGGTTGTTAAAGTCACAGAGCGGCAGGGGACGGGGCTCGGCCCCTTTTTCGCGTGTTCGCGAACGGATTTTCCAGGGTTTCGCGTTTGTCCGTTTTAAACCGTCGCAACGATGTGGTTTCCGGAGGGGAATGGAAGGGGATCGAGATTCGCGTCAAGGTGGCAGATTTAATTAGTGCGCAGATTCACAACCAACATCTAATCTCTAACATCCAACATCTGTAACAATGGGGCATGATCATTCAAAGGACCTGATTGGTAGGCGACTGGCCTTGTCGATGCTCGTAACTCTCGCCTTCGTCCTGGGGGAGGGAATCGCGGGTTATCGTTCAAACTCCCTTGCGCTGTTGTCGGATGCGGGCCACAACCTTGCCGACGCCCTTGCTCTCGGGTTCTCCTGGTATGGCATCTGGATAGCGCGGCGACCGTCCACATCAAAGCGCACCTATGGCTATCATCGTGTCAGCATCCTCGCGGCATTGGTAAATGCTCTCTCGCTGGTGGTGATTGCGCTGTTGATTTTTTGGGAAGCCGTTCATCGATTTCGCGCACCCGAACCGGTTCAAAGCATGCCGATGATCGTTGTGGCGCTGTTGGCTGTTGTTATAAACACGGCAATCAGTTTCGCTCTATATTCCCGAGCAAAAGATGACTTGAATGTGCGAAGCGCGTACCTGCACATGGCGGGCGATGCGGTCTCGGCTGCCGGTGTGGTCGTGGCAGGAATCCTGATCGCCGAAACCGGGACAACGAAGGCGGACCCGGTTGTTTCCATCCTGATCGGAGCCCTGATTCTTTGGAGTTCGTGGGGGATTTTGAAAGAAGCCGTCAACGTTCTATTGGAAGCAATACCAAAAGGAATGGACATGCTCGCCCTCGAGCAAGCCATAACCGGCGTTCACGGCGTTCTGGAGGTGCATGACCTGCATGTCTGGACGGTAGGATCTGGAATTATCGCGTGCAGTTGTCACGTAATGGTCACTGAACAAAGCGTAAGAAGCGGCGAACAGGTACTTCGCGCGGTAACGCACGAGTTGGAGCACCATTTCGGGATAACGCATACAACGGTTCAGCTTGAAGTCGAAGGTTGCGAGCCGAACGACATATTCTGTGTCATGAGGGTCGCGAGTAGAGCTCATGTTCACACGGGTCACAGACATTAGACGGGCAGGATTCTACTCCGCAAGTTCCTTCGGTTTGGTCATTCGCTTCAATTCACCACATCCGGGTCGTAATTCGTTCCATTGTTCAATATCGAGAGCCACTTGAGCCAGGGCGGCGGTCGGCATGGGCGACTCCTCACCCGTAAGGTGCCGTACCAGGTCAGAAAACCCGGGATTATGTCCGATCATTAACGCGCTGGCGAATTGTTCACTTATCTGAGAAATAACCTCGAGCAGATTTCCTGCATGTGCATCGTAGATGCGCTCGTCGTATCGGACTTGTCCCTGCAACTTTGCCGTTTTCGCAACAATCTCGATCGTTTCCCGCGCTCGTTCGGCCGGCGAACTGATTATGGTGTCGGGCTTGATCGAATGTTTTCGGATGAACCGGCCGATTACAGAGGAGTCCTGACGGCCCCTGCCTGTGAGAGGACGGTCGAAGTCTCGCATTTCAGCGTCTTTCCAACCTGATTTAGCGTGTCTTAACAGGAATACAGTTTTCATGGTCACAATGGCGCGGCTGTTTCAGCAGGCGCTGGTTCCGGCGCGGATACGATTTCACGCTCAATTGAAACTTCGGCAGACGGTGCCGCGTGCCGCTTTGCGACCGCATGCAGCATTTTCATCGTATCCTTATTTGAAATATGCTTCTTGCCCTTGCCGCTGTCGGAGTGCCGTACGATATCGCTGGTAGACAAAATGCCGCTCAGCCTTCCATCCGAATCAACAACCAACAGCCTGCGAAGCTGTTTTGCACTCATCAGTTTCAGAGCATCGTCAATATCGTCATCGGGGTTGACGAATGAAATATCCCTGGCCATCGTCTCGCCGACCGGAATCGCTGAAGCGGGTCTATCCTTCAGAGTGATCGCCATGCAGATGTCCCGGTCAGTTAACACTCCGACGGGCCTATGTTCCGGGTCTATCACGGGTACCACTCCGCAATCATGGTGCCACATTATCATTGCAGCAGCGGCAAGGTTATCTTGCGCCGAACAGGCTTGAACATCAATTGTCATCACGCTTCGGACTTTCATCTTTCGATCTCCTTGAAATCTTCCAAACTTTTGCAAAGGATTTTAACTCCTAGTTTTACAGCAAAATGACGGAAAACAGCAACGGAAAACGCGAAATCCGCAATTTGGATGACGGACCTACCTCTCCAGGGAACATTGCGATTCCGTTGATGGGGAGCAGCGTTTGTCTGGGGTAATTCGCGGGCTAACTGGTCCCGATGCCGATGTTCGATGGTTAGATCTTGTGCCGCAAATTCAAGCATTCCGGGCAAGATGGGGAAAACGACAGCGGGAATGTTACAGGGTTGTAACACAAATTTAGTATGATAAATGAATGATATCGTACGGTGAGCACCGTTTTCCCGGAAAATTGTTCGTAGTTGAAGGAACGGATGGAAGCGGAAAATCGACTCAGCTGGCCCTTTTACACCAATGGTTGATCGCCGAAGGTTACCCGGTCGTCTTTTCGGAGTGGAACTCGTCTCCTTTAGTTAAGGATACTACTCGAAGAGCGAAAAAGCGCCGCCTCTTTACGCCAACGACATTTTCGCTAATTCATGCGACCGATTTTGCGGACCGAACTGAGCGTGACATTATCGTCCCGCTTAAGGCAGGCGCTATTGTGCTGGCCGATCGGTATATCTACACGGCGTTTGCGCGCGACGTTGCGAGGGGTTGCGACCGGGCATGGGTTCGTGAATTGTACCGATTTGCGGTCAAGCCTACCGTCGGGTTTTTCTTCAGAGCCCCACTCAATATTGCAATAGACAGGATAGTCTCGGGCAGACCGCAACTAAAATATTACGAGTCCGGAATGGATATGGGCTGGTCGGACGACCCGGAGGAGAGCTTTACGATTTTTCAGGGAAAGATACTGGAAGAATACGATCAGATGGTCAAGGAATTCGGGTTAACGGTTATTGATGCGACCAGGTCAATAGAAAACCAACAGAAGATCGTGCGCTCGATTGTTACTCGACACCTGAACGGTGGGGGAGTGGTTGGCAAATGACCGAGTTGACTTTCTACGGAAATGCGCTTCCCGGTGTCGAGCGTGAAGCCTATAGCGGCAAATTGATAGTCATTGAAGGCTCGGATGGTGTCGGGCGTTCAACTCAAACTGCAATTCTTCGGACCTGGCTCGAATCACGAGGGCACGCGGTAATCGATACAGGGATGACCCGCTCTGTGCTTGCAGGACGTGGAATCAAAGAGGCGAAGCTTGGACATACTCTTGGCCGGCTTACGATGCAACTCTTCTATGCGACCGATTTTGCGGACCGACTTGAAAACGAGATTATGCCGGCATTGCGAGCGGGATTTATCGTACTGACGGATCGTTACATCTACTCGGCAATCGCAAGAGCTGTAGTTCGCGGGGTAGATCCTGCGTGGATACGATCAATTTACGGCATCGCAATGGTTCCTGATGCGGTGTTTTATCTTCGCGCTAAGAATGCCGAACAACTCGTCAAGCGCGTGCTGATGTCCGGTCGCAAATTTGATTTTTGGGAATCGGGAATGGACATGCCTCTCGGGGAGGACTTTTACGATAGCTTTGTCGCTTACCAGACGCGGTTATTAAAACAATTTGACGAAATGAGTGTTGAATACGGGTTCCGAGTTGTTGATGCCTCGCGCTCAATCAAGCGTGTTGCGGCGGAACTGAAACGCGCAACGGCAAAAATAATCGACGCGGGAACACTGGAAGCATTGCAGGCAGCAAGCAATAAATCCATGGCGGCAGGAAGTACGACGCGAATCGAAGATTTACTCCAGGTTGAAGGGGCATCCAATCATTGAAGCTGGCAGCGATAGACATTGGTTCCAATTCCATCAAATTACTTGTGGTCGATGCGGCTGCCAGTGATTCATTTGCAGTTCTGGTGCGTGAAAAAGAGGTAGTGCGGCTTGGGCACAATACCTTGCGAGAGGGCCATCTGGCAGACGACGCGATTAAGCGTGCCGCGGAAACCATAAAGAGATACCGATCCATAAGCGAGGCGCGGGGCGCGGAACGCCTTTTCGCGCTTGCAACCGCGTCAGTTCGCGAGGCCTATAACGCCGAAGAATTTATCAACCGAGTTGAGGAAATGGCAGGCGTGCGAGTCGAAGTAATTTCCGGGGTCGAAGAGGCGCGCCTGGTTGGCCTTGCGGCTTCGCAGGGCTGTGCCTCGCACGGATCGTCCCTGCTCAATATCGATATCGGCGGCGGATCCACGGAAATTTCATTGATGCGAAGCGGGGCTGCCACTGCTCTGTACTCTGTAAAGCTAGGGGCAGTTGGACTGACGGAAGAGTTTTTCCAAAACGATCCGCCAAAACAAAGGGAGGTTCAAGCTTTAAGGGAAAGCATCCAAGCCGCACTTGAAAGGCCCAGCCGTGAGATGAAAGGCAAAAGCTGGCAGCACGCAACCGGCACCTCGGGAACAATTATTGCCCTTGGCCAGGCCCTCAGGAATAGTTCGCAGGGAGCATTGGGGCAACGGAGCCAGGCGGCCCAGCCTGTAGCAGCGGATATCGTCCTTGCCAATCTCGAAATATTCAACGAGCGGGTCGCAAAAATGGAGGTTGCAAAACGACGGAGCCTGCCAGCCATAAGCCCTCAACGGGCGGAGATCATTATCGCCGGCGGGCAGATACTGGAAGGAACGATGCGGGCTCTCGGGATTAACTATCTAAGGAGTTGTGACTGGGCGCTGCGAGAGGGAGTGATAATCGACCGGCTGCGCGAAATCGAAGCGGAGTCGCGTCCTCCTTTACCCAACCTGACGGATCCGCGTCTTCGTAGCGTGCATGCGCTGGGTCGCAGGTTCGGATACGAAGAGGCTCATGCGCATCACATTGCGCGGCTTGCCGAACAGCTATTTGATTCACTGTCGCCTGCGCACAACCTTAGCCGGCATCACCGTACGTTATTATCCGCAGCCGCAATCCTGCATGATGTCGGCTATCACATTGCGCATGAATCGCACCACAAGCATTCGTTATACTTGATAAAGCATTCCGAATTGACCGGATTTTCCGAAGCTGAGCGAAATGTGATTGCAAATGTTTCGCGATATCACAGGGGAGCTACGCCAAAGGAACGTCATCCGGACTTTGCCTCGCTGAACGTTGAAGACAGGCGAACAGTTTGGCAACTTGGGTCTATACTCAGGGTGTCTGAAGCACTTGACCGAAGTCACGATGGGCGCGTCCATGGCATTAAGTGCACTTTGAATGGAGAATTGACACACATTCAACTGCGAAGTACGGGAGAATGCGAAAAGGAAATTTGGGCCGCGGAAAATCGACGCGAGATGCTGGAACAAGCGTTCAATTGCCGCGCGACATTCGCCGCGCGAAGAGTTCGTGTCAAACAGGCTGGGTAAAAGCCAATGGCAAAGCCAGGAAAGATAGATGGACTTGAATGTGACTCGAGCGCGGTCGAAGGTATCCGATTGGTTCTCGCTGGTCGATTCAAGGAAATGGCGAGTTTTAGCGATGCCGCCATCGTATGGCAAGATCCGGAGGGCGTTCATGACATGCGTGTGGCCTCGCGGAGGCTTAGAAGCGCCCTAAAAGATTTCTTGCCTTTCATGCGAGAACGCCCGTTGAGGGATAGCTTAACGAAGATAAAGGATATCGCTAACGCTCTCGGCACAGTGCGGGACCAGGATGTTTTGATAGACGCACTGGAAAAGTTTGTGTCCAGTTGTCCGGCGCACGTTGTTAACGGTATCGAGAGTTTGATCGAGGGACGAAAAAAAAGGCGTATTCAGGGCCGCGAAATTTTGCAGAAAGCTATTCAGAAAGAAAAGCTCGAAGTCCTCCGGGCGGATTTTGAAAAAGCAATTGAAAAGGCAGTAAAGGACAGGGACAGTAAACCTGATGACTTGCGGTACGCGCAGGGTTACTCCTTTAAGGAGATCGGCGCCAAAATTGTTTCTGACAGAATCAACGAACTCAACGAACGCAGTCCTTCGGTATTTGAACCATTCAGAAGAAAGCGCCTGCACCGCCTTCGCATCGCGGGAAAACACTTAAGATATACACTTCAGCTATTTGCGGAATGTCTTCCGGAAAACTTTAACAGCATCGTCGAACCGGTAACCAACCTCCAAAGGGCTCTCGGCGACCTGCATGATGCAGACGTCTTTATCGACGAACTAAGCTCGGACCTGGCCGATTCTGCAGTCAAGTCACCCGCTAATGCCTTTTCCTCACCCGAGCACAGTGCTGAAGTGTGGCTATTAAGTGAATACACACAGTTGCGTTCGGGCTATTATCACGAGGCTCTGGAAGAATGGGAATGCCTGCAGCCTCGACTGATGATCAACGCAGCGAAGGCGGTCTGATTTATCCGCAATTGCTCACGTTAAACAATGCAAAAAGAAATTCTTCCAATACAACAGATAGTGTAGTATTCTGGAACAGAATTCGTGGCCGCTGTTTCATCTCGAGGCGGCCTTCCAGTTTGTGCCCCTTTTATTTTCCAGCGAAAGGTTGAGTTGACCGCAGTCGGTCAGATTGAAGTTGTGAACCGTTCAGCATGAACGGACTGCGCTTTCGTCATTCAGCGTCCCTTAAAATGTGGCCTTAATTCGCAAATTCACGGAATCGACGGCTGGCATCCAGCTTGCTGGTCCGGTCATTTAGTTCACTATCGTCTGTCGTGCAATTAGCGAACGAAAAGCGCTTTCCGATGCGCATTCTTGTCAAAACTGAATCCATTCGTTGAAATACAATGTATAAGCACCGATTCCCCCCTGGTTTCATCTGGCTGATCACCGCGATTGGTTCTGGAGCGCTGCTCTTCTCACTCTACGGTCTTCCGATTTCAAAGCTCGGAATACCGTTTTTGATTCTTGCGTATATAGCGATTAAGTTAGCCTCACGTCCTCCACTGATGGTTGCTAACGAGAGATTTGCCGTTCCAATCACTGAAACGCTCGTCTTTCTTTCAATGCTGGTTTTTGACGGCGAAGCCGCGATTCTGTTTGCTGCCGTGACAGCCCTTTGTGTTTCCTTTCGAGAAAAGAAAGAACCGAAATTTCTACTTTTCTACTCTTTGTTTTCAGCGGCAGCCACTGGCGCGGTGGTTTGGGCGATACGGGCCTTCGTCGGGCCGATACAGCAGACACTTGATAACCCTTTTACCTTAAGATTTGTGGAATTGATCATAGTTGGGGCTTTGTTACAATCCCTTCTGCAGAGCACGCTGGTTGTTATTGGTGAATCTTATAAGGTTAAACAAAGTCACTGGCGGACATTGATGTCCATTTATCCGGCGCTGTTTGCCCTCAACTTTGTCGGGATTGTCGCGGCGAGCCTCGTTGCGTTGTGGATCGGCGTCCTTGGTCTGGCGGCTGCTGCTTTTATCGCGGTGATGGTTGCAATTATCACCGTTGTTTGCGGCCTCTATTTTAAGACCACTGAAACGGACGAGGCTCATGTGGAACGCAACGTCAAGGCGGTTCGCGATAACTCGGAACGTTTCAGAAGTGCATTTGATCACGCTGCGATAGGAATGGCGCTGGTTTCCTCTGAGGGAAGATGGCTTCAGGTTAACCGGTCGTTATGCGGGATTCTTGGCTATACAGAGGCCGAACTAATCGAGACTGATTTCCTGCAGGTTACGCATCCCGATGATCTTGCGCCTGCGACAGCGTATATAAAACAATTGCTAAAGGGCAAGATCGCAACCCACCAGATGGAAAAGCGATATATTCATAAGCTAAAGCATGAAGTGTGGGTACTTTGGAGCGTCTCTCTTGCCCGGGACGTACACACACAAACGCCGCATCTGATCTTTCAGGTACAGGACATAACAGACCGAAAGCGTGCTGAAGACAGGCTAATGCATGACGCCTTCCATGATGCTCTGACAGGTCTGCCGAATCGTGCGCTATTCATGGACCATTTGAAGCTGGCGGTCGCGCACAGCCAGCGGCGGTTTGGATATCTTTTCGCGGTGCTTTATCTGGATCTTGACCGGTTTAAGGTTGTAAACGATAGCCTGGGTCACATGATCGGGGACGAATTGCTGATTGGAATAGGTAAGCGTCTGGAAAACTGTTTGAGACCTGGCGACACCATTGCACGGCTTGGCGGTGATGAGTTCACGATTCTGCTGGAAGATGTCAAGGACGAAGAAGATGTTGCGGCAGTCGCGGAGAGAATTCAGTTGGAATTGACACTACCGTTTACGATCGGCGGTCGGGACGTTTTTTCCAGCGTTAGCATCGGCATTGCCATCAGTTCTTCGGATTACGAGCGGGCCGAAGATATTTTGCGCGATTCGGACACCGCAATGTACCGTGCGAAGACAATGGGCAAGGCGCGACACGAGATATTCGATAAGGCGATGCACGCGGAGGCCTTGAAAGTTCTTCAAATCGAGACAGACTTGCGGCGCGCTGTTGAACGCCACGAGTTTTATATCGATTACCAGCCAATCGTAAGACTTGAAACCGGAAAGCTTTGTGGATTCGAAGCGCTGGTCAGGTGGAAACATCCGGACCGCGGGCTTATCTCTCCGGCTGACTTTGTGCCCATCGCGGAAGAAACAGGTCTAATCGGTCAAATCGGTAGCTGGGTGTTAAGGGAAGCCTGCTGTCAGATGAGTCGTTGGAACGTTATGTTCCCGACCGAGACTCCGCTTGTAATGGCGGTAAATCTTTCCGGAAAGCAGTTCGCACATACGAATCTTATTGGAGAGGTCGCGGGTATACTTAAAGAGACGAGGCTCAAACCTGAGTGTTTAAAGCTTGAGATTACCGAAAGTGTAGTCATGGAGAATATCGAAACAGCGACTGAAATGCTGCGGGAGTTGCGTGCTCTCGGGCTCAAGCTCAGCATCGACGATTTTGGAACCGGCTATTCCTCGCTGAGTTATTTGCATAAATTCCCAATCGATACTCTTAAGATTGACCGGTCGTTTGTGACAAAGATGGCTGAGAATAATGAAAATGCGGAAATAGTCCGCACGATCGTCGTACTGGCCCAGAACCTTGGCATGGACGTAGTTGCAGAAGGGGTCGAGACAACAGAACAATTCAATCTATTAAAATCGCTGCGGTGCGAGAATGGCCAGGGTTATCTCTTCTCACGGCCCGTGGCGCCGGCGATCGCGGAAAAATTCGTAGCGGATGCGTATAATGGACAGGCACTGCTGCCTGTGTTGACGACCCTTACTTCGCGAAGCGGGATTGCAGCGTAAAGTAATCCCTGCCCTTACTTATTTTCCGATAATCAATAGGGTGAATGTGATTTGCGTTCTCTTGTCAGCATCGCATAGACAGTTGGTGTAACTACCAGCGATAACACGAGCGCCACCGTCAAACCGCCGATTACTGCGATGGCAAGGGGTTGAAGGAGTTCTGCGCCTGAGCCTAACGCGAGCGCTAGCGGCAACATCCCGAGGATTGCTGCAAGCGAGGTCATCAGGACCGGGCGAAAGCGGCGGCGTCCCGACCGCATCAGCGCCTCATGCAGGGTGTCGCCGGCATCAAGATGTTCTTCGACCGCATCGAGCATCAAAATGCCGTTCTTCGCAACTATTCCCACCACCATGATCATTCCCATCAACGAAACAACATTGAGAGTGGTACGCGTTACAAAGAGCCCAAACAGTACGCCGCCGAGCGCAAGAACGGCGCCGACGACAATCGCAATCGGATGCGCAAATGAACGGAATTCAATCAGCAATGTTATAAAGACCAGTACGACCGCGAGTATCAGGGCGATAGCGAGCTCGCGAAAGCTGGATTGCTGTTCCTGATAAAGACCCCCATATTCAATCGTCATACCGGGTGGCAACTTAACCCTACTGGCAAGCTGGCTTTGGATCGCAGCGATGGCGCTGCCGAGATCGCTGCCACTCAGCCTGCCGGTGACAGCAACAGATTGCCGCAAACCGTCCCTGACAATCTCTGTCTGGCCCTTGTCGTAATCGATATCCGCAACCTGATCCACGCGGAAAAAAGCGCCTGTTGAGGAACGTATCTGTAAGGCTCGCAGTGCGTCGAGTGACGAGCGAACATCGTTTGGCAGCAGAACACGCACCGCGATCAGGCGACCCTGTTGAAGGATCGTCGATGCAGCATCGCCACTCATAGCGGTTGTAACGGTGTTGGCAATGTCGGTGGGTGTTACGCCAAACCGGGCAGCCCGAGCCGGATCTACCTTGAAGGTGAGCGCCGGGCCGCTGACGATAACTCCACTTTTGGTGTCGACAACCGGACTACCGGGGAGCGCCTTGATTGCATCTTCAACCTCGCTTGCCTTTTGATGCAGGGCCGCGGTGTCTTCGCTAAACAGCTTGATCTCGATCGGCTCAGGGGAACTTACAAGATCACCAATCAGATCCGATAGAATTCCGGCAAATTCCACCTCAAGAGCCGGTTCAGACGCCTCGATTTTCGTTCTTACAGTGTCCTCCACTTCTGTGGTTGAGAGGCTTCGCTTATCCTTGAGTTTAACGAGAAAGTCTCCCGTGTTCGGTTCTGTAATTGAAAGGCCAAGCTGCAGGCCGGTTCGTCTGGAATAGCTTTCAACCTCAGGAGTTTCTTTCAAAAACTGCTCGACGTGCTTGAGCATGCGATCGGTTTCTTCCAGCGATGACCCGGGAGGCGCAATATAGTCAAGGACGAATGCTCCCTCGTCAAATTCCGGAAGAAACTCCGAGCCAAGGTTGCGATATATCACATAAGACCCGGCAAGGACCGCCAGGGCGACGACAACGACTATCCACTTATGATTGAGGGCACTGCCAAGCAGCCGCTCGTATCGATCAATGACGAAACCGAGAAACCTGCCAGGAGGTTCCTCTTCAATAGGAACACGACTTTGATCTTCCGACTCCAGGGAATGCGGTGGTGATTCAGGCTCGGCAGATTTTTTATCTTTGCGTTTGATAAACCGCTCAGCCAATACCGGCGTAAATGAAAGCGCAAGTACAAGCGACGTCAGCAGAGCCACGGCCATCGTCAATGCAAGCGACCGAAAGAAGACGCCCGTTACGCCGGTCAGCAGTGTCAACGGCAGAAAGACGACCACTGGCGTAATGGTGGAACCGATGATCGGGACTGTTATCTCTGATACCGCAGTCAGAACAGCCTGACGCCGGGATTGCCCACCCTGAAGATGTGTATAGATATTCTCAACGACGACGATCGCATCATCAATTACGAGACCAATTGCCGCTGCGACACCGCCAAGGGTCATCAGGTCAAAGCTTAATCCGACCAGCCACATGGCAAGGAAGGTGATCAGTACAGTAACCGGTATCACCAGAATAGCGACAATCGTAGTGCCCCAGTTTTTCAGAAAGGCGTAGAGGATTGCGACTGACAGCAACAGCCCGATCAGGATCGAATCTCTGACCGATTTCATGGATGCGCGAACCAGAAGTGACTGATCGTAGAACGGCGCTACCGAGACATCCTTTGGTAATACAGACCGTACTGACGCCAGTTCGGCATTAACCTCGTCAACGACGGTCACCGTATTTGCATCCGGTTGGCGACTGATGTTCAGCAGCACGGCGGGACGGCCATCAGCGGTGACGATGGTGTATTGCGGTTCGACGCCCGGGCCAATGGTTGCGACGTCTGACAGAGCGACAGGCGCGTTGTTGACGGTTGCAACCACGATCAATTTCAGGTCGTCGGGCTTCGTTGCCTGGCCGCTGACCAGGACAAGTTCCAGTTGATGGTTCTCTTCCAGTAAGCCCGGAGATGCGAGGATGTTAGTGTTACGAACGGCGTCGACGACCTGTTGGAGCGAAACTCCGTGTGCGATAAGTCGGGCCTCGTCTACCGTGACGTGAAACTCTCTTACTTTGCCACCTGCAACGGCCACTGCGGCGACCCCGGAAAGGCGTGCTAATCTCGGCCTGACGATATAGGTTGCGATGTCGCGAAGTTCTACGGGATCTCGCTTATCCGAGGTCAAACTAAATCCGGCGACCGGAAAAACCGCAAATGTCAGCCTGTCGACGCGGCGGATCGACGCTGAAGGTGGCAGGGTGCTTGATAACTGGGACAGGCGTGCCTGTACCAATTGAAGCGATTGGAGAATATTGGTTTTCCAATCGAAGAATAGATCTATTTCCGCGGCGCCGCGCGAGGTGTTCGAACGAATTCGTGTAATACCCGGTATCCCGTTCATGGCCTCTTCGACGGGCCGGGTTACGGCAACCAGAGTTTGTGGCGCGGGTACAACCCCGTTATCGATAATTATGACAATGCGTGGAAAATCGGTTTGCGGAAAAATTGCTATTGGAAGACGGAAGGCAGCCAATAGGCCGGCCGCACATAGAAGCCCTATTACGACCACAACGGCGCGCGATTGATTTGAAACGAGTCCCGCGATTTTCACGGCTCGTCTCCTTTTGCTTTGTCGGAGTCCTGTGTGTCCTTATCTTCGCTGACTTCGACCTTCGTGCCGTCAGGCAGGGCATAATTCCCTTCGGTCACGACCGTCTCGTCACCCTTTAAGCCCGAAGTTATCTCCAGCTTATCGCCGGAGTGGACACCAACCTTGACCTTTTGTTCATGCGCGATCGAGGTGGCGTCAACAACCATTACGGTGCCCTCATCTGCATTGGTGGCATCCATGGTTACCGCCGCTGTTGGCACCACAACCGCATCGCCGGCGGACTGGGCATTGACGATGACCTGTGCCGCACCGTTTGCCTTAAGCTTTCCGGCTTCGTTGCCCAGATTTACCCAGACTTCGACTGTACGATTTACAGGGTCGCTCGATTTACTGATCAGCGAAATCTTCCCAGCCATTTTGTCATCAGGCGAGTCTGCCGGGATCACCGAAGCCGTATCTCCAACTTTTAATTGCGCTGCCACGGTGTCGGCAAATGGCGCCTTAACGATTACCTCGCTTGTATCCGCGATCGAAACAAGTTTTGCGCCCGAGGCCGCATACTCGCCTTCGAATTGAAACTGGTCGGTGATGACACCTGTAAAAGGAGCACGCACAGTCGCGTAACTGAGCTGTGCGTCAAGAGTTGAAAGGTGCTGCTGTGCCTGATTAACTTTTGATGCGGCCATTGCACGATCATTCGGATTCAGGGACTTGGCCCTGAGCTCGATGGTCTGTTCGGCCAACTTCAGGTCACTCTGCGCGGTGATCAGCGCAACTTCGGATGATTCGAGATCCTTTTGGGAGATGCCGCCCTGCTCGAATAACACTTTTCGCCTGTTATATGTTGCCTGGGTGGCGGTAACATTGGCCTTCGCATCCCGAAGTGCTTTTTGGTCCTGGGCATTTGTTTGTGGAATCGTTCCGGTTGTAACACTACGTTCGCTGGCCTCGGCTTCAACAAGGGCCGCCTGGGCTTCCTCGCGTTGTGCCAGAAGGTCGCGAGATTCCAGGGTTGCAATTACCTCGCCTGCCTTTACGACACGATTTTTCAAAAGGCCCATCTTCTTGATCTGAGCCCCGATTTTTGCTCCCACCACCGCCTGATCGCGCGGAAAAATCGTGCCAAGCGCCGAAACCTGTGCGGAAATATCCTGCCGTTCTGCTTTAGCGACCTTGACACTTACTACTACCGGGTCCTTTTGCTCAGCGGCATCAGCTGGGTGCCTGAGTCTCCAAACCCAGAATGCAACACCGGCGGCAATCAGAAGTAAGAGCAGGCCAATGATGGCGAGCCTGATGCGCATATCCAAATTCGGGGAATCGGATGGCCTTTGGCGATCACTCCCAAATAATGGCCTGGATTCGCCCATGCTACCGTCGAAGCTTGTTCGGTTATCGTCGGGTTCGCTCATTGTCCTGCCGCCTGAAGAAGACGCGCGAGCGCCGTCTCGTAATCAAAAATAGCCTGATACAAGGCCAGTCGCTGCATCGCCAATGAAGTCTGTGCATCGGTTACTTCGAGGATTGGCGCCTCTCCTGCCCTGTACCGCGCTATCGAAGCACCGACATTGCTCTCTGCCTGTCGTAAACCAGCAGTTGCGATGCCGATTCTGGAATAAGCAGAAAGCGCAAACGTCCGTGCCGAATAAAACTGCTGATAGAAGGTTCTAACTTGCAGAGTGCGTTGGGACTCTGCAAATTCAGCGCGAAGACGAGCTTGTAGTTCGCGACTTCGGCTTGCCCCAAAATCAAAAATGGGAATGTTCAGGCTTATTTGCGCCGAATAACCTGTGTGTTCCTTGAAGCGCGGAGGTCGCACAGAATCGGTATCAAAGCCCCCGTTTATGCTGTACGAAAGCGATGGCCGCCGGTCGGCTCTGGCGATTCTGATTTCCTGCTCGGCAGCCCGACGTTCTGCATCAAGTTGGGCAAATTCCGGACGCCTGGTAATCGTATCCGAAGTGATTCGTTCGATTTCGCCGCTAACTGGAAGTTGAACCGATAAAGCTTCGCTGGATATTGATCGATTGAAATCATATCCGACCAGAACGCGAAGCGCGTCCGCGGCAATACTCGCATCGGATTGCGCCTTGCCAAGGTCATCCTGCCGTTGCGAAACCTGTAACTGAGCGCGTGTAACATCGACCTGAGCGACTTCGCCACCGTTATGAAGAAGTACGGTGATCTTTTCGAACTCTTCAGCAGCAGCGAGACTTGTCTCGGCGGATTGAAGGCGTGCGGTCGCGAGCGCCAGGCCGTAATACGACTCGGTGGTTAGTTCGGCGAGAGTTCGCCGCGCCACCATGGTGCCGGCGCGTGCCGCTTCAAGCAGGGCCTGGTTACGTCTCAGGCTTGCTCTTAGCTTCCCGTTAATATCGAGATCACCGGCGAGTGTAACGAACGCCGAATATTCGCCGATCGAGTTGTTGGCGATGAAGCTCTGGATTCGTGGCGTTCCGGGCGGGGCGCCAATAAGCGGTGAGGTGTAGATGTACGAAAGTGGCGCCGAGATTTTTGGTAAGAATGCCGTGTGGGCCTGTTTGACGTCTTCAGCTACAATTCTTTCGTTAATTCCCGCCTGTTGATAAGCAGACACCTGGGCACTGGCCAGACGGACAGCGTCTTCGAGACTTAGAGGCGTCCCCGCCGGACCTTGTCCGGCACTTGAACTTTGACTAGCGCTTCCTGAGGATACGGGATTTTGTTGACCGCTATTGGTCAACCCTGTCTGTGGAGTTTGCGTTGGATTTGGACTTTGCTGCATCGCACCGGCGGGCGGCACAGGTACTTTAGCAGGGGGATTTTGACCACCCGAAGTTAAGAATCCGAGGAAGAATGGGAATGAAAACAGAGCAGACCTGACGGCGAATCTAAATCCCATGCTTGTCTTTTTCCCGTAGTTTTCCGCCAGGCATCGTTACATTCCTATGTCGCGATCAAATTATCCAAGGGGAGTCAGGGTCATTCGGATTATGATCGCCATATTAGGCAGCTAAACATTAAGCTGGGATTAAGCTTCCTTGCGCGACGGCGCGCCGAACAAATATCAGGTTCGATCAATAATTGCCGGCGGATTCATGTAAAAAGATGTTACCGGCGAAAATGGCGCTTGTCTATCCGTTTACACCCTACCCCCTCCACCTTCCCCCTTTTCCAGGTTCCCCATTTTCCGATTGGTTGTAGGAAGGGAAATCACGAAGGTACTACCCATTTCGTCTGATCGTTCGAGTGTAACGCTTCCGCCATGTAGCTCCGCGATCCAGCGCGCGATTGAAAGGCCCAGGCCTGCTCCGACTCCATTGGAATCGGCGACGCGAACTCTTGCTTTGTCGGCACGATAGAAGCGCTCAAAGATATATGACCTGGCTTCTACAGGAATCCCTGTGCCCGTGTCCTCAACATGAATCAGATAGTGTTCAGATTCCAATGTTGCGTGGACGGAAACCTGGCCGCCGGCCGGGGTGTTCTTGACGGCATTGTCGATCAAGTTCAACACAAGTCTGCAAATCAGCCCCTCATCACCGCTAAAAGGAAGTTCCTGGGATGTCACAAAGTTCAGGTTGATACCGCGTTCGTTTGCGAGCGAGCGTTCAGAATGCAGACAGTCTTCAATAACGTCTTTCAGATAGAAGTTCGAAACAACCAGAGGATACGTTCCCTCGTCTGCGCGCGCGAGTGTAAACAGATCTTCGACAATCCTCGACATGCGCCTGCCCTCATCATTAACAATCTCGAGCGATTCCCGGTATTCTTCGGCTCTTCGGTCTTTTTGTGAGAGTGCGACTTCCGACTCGCCACGCACGATCGCAAGGGGTGTCCGCAACTCGTGCGAAGCATCAGCCATGAATCTGCGCTGCCGTTCAAAGGATAAATTCAGGCGCGCAAGAAGATCGTTAAAAATAACCGCAAGTCGTCCCAGTTCGGTATCTGAACTGTGTACCACAAGCCGTTCGTGAAGATTGGTGGAGGTGATCCGCGCAGCCTGTTGGCCCATCACAACGACGGGCCGGAGATTCCTTTGCGCCAGGAGGTAACCGCCAACGGCCGCCAACAGGATCGCAAGCGGAACGGCGATATAGAAGGCGCGGCGGACTGGTTCCAGTGTCTCTTCCTGCTCGTGAAGAGAAAGAGCTGCCACCACATAGAATATGTCGGAGCGGCTTTGCAATGGGACCGAATAAACTCTGACGCTTCGAGACGCGGGCGAATCCACTAAAACGGGGCCGTTACCGGTGTTTTCGGCGACACGAGCAAGATTTTCAATTGATGGCCAATGGGAGTTTTTCCACCTAAACACCGGAGCTTCTGAATTCGCGACAAGACTAAAGTACTTATCAAAAACGGCAAATTGCCTGTCTTTAAGTCGAATATTCAGAGTGACATCGCGAATCGCTTCGGAAGGGGTTTGATCGCCTTCATTCAACTCTGTGGTCAGACTGGCAATCAGCGAATTAGCGGATTCAACAAGGGAATCGTCGGTCTTTTTGGCGGTAGCTGTATAGATGTAGTTATAAGTAGTTAGCGCGAACGCGACTAGCACAACGCCAAGGAGGCCTGTATACCAGAGCGTCAATCGTATTCGCATCGAATCAAACATTTACAATTGGAGTCGCTCAACTGGTTTCCGTTGATGTATCCGGTTCGGCCAGCAAGTATCCGGCGCCTCTGCGCGTTTGAATCAGGGGCGGCCCATTGATTTCAAGCTTGCGCCGGAGGCGGTTCATATGCACTTCAATGACATTTGAAAATGGGTCATAGTTTTCATCCCAAACATGCTGCGCTATCTCTGCGCGGCCTACGACCTTACCGGTGTTGCGCGCGAGATATTCCAGTAAGGCGTATTCCTTGGTTGTTAACGATATTGGATTACCGGACCGGACAACGCTTTGAGATCTGGTATCAATCACGAGGTCGGAAATTATGTATTGATCGAGGTGAATCACTTTGGTGCGGCGAAGCAAAGCTCGCATTCGCGCCAGCAGCTCGCGAAATGAAAAAGGTTTGGTTAAATAGTCATCGGCGCCGCTATCAAGACCCTCGATTCGATCTTCAACCGTGCCGCGTGCCGTCAGCATCAAAATCTGCGTTTCCTTTCCGCGTTCGCGTAAAGTACGGCACACTTCAAAACCGTCAACAACGGGTAGCATCACATCAAGTATTATAAGATCGTAGTCGTTTATTTCTGCCAGGTACAATGCCTCGGCCCCTTCGGCCGCCACATCCACCGCATACGCATTTTCCCGCAAGCCTTTGGATATGAGGCGGACCATCCGTGGCTCGTCTTCTACAAGCAGTACTCTCAATTGATGCTCTGCTTTCTGTTCACACGTAACAAAGGAACAGTCTCAATTTCACGCTGCGTCTCTTCGAGATCGATATTGCCCTGGTGACATCTCGAAGCGCCGTCTGAAGGCCCTGCTGAATGCGGCATCTGAGACATATCCGACGCGCGCAGCAGTTTCGCTGACAGAAAGACGCTCATTGCTGAGAAGTTCAGCGGCCAGTTGCATTCGCCAGTATGTCAAATATGAAAGTGGCGGTTCCCCGACAAGAGCCGTAAATTTGGCGGCAAATGGCGACCTGGACATACCCGCCTCCGCGGCCAATGATGAAACAGTCCACGTGCTTTCGGGCGCGCGATGAATCAGCCCAAGTGCCGCACCGATTTGCGGGTCACGCAACGCACCGAGCCATCCGCCTTTGCCTTGTGGTTGTTCTTCGATCCAGGCCCGCATTGCCTGAACAAAAATGACATCAGTGAGCCGCGTTATTATCGTACCCGAGCCCTGTCGTGCATGGCGAGCTTCGTCAGTAAGCATGCGAAGTGTGCGGCCAAGCCACTCGTGTGTTTCGCCGTCACTGGAACGAAGATGAATTAACGGGGGAAGCAGCGCGAGTATCGGATTCGCCGTTCGATTTTCAAAATTGAACGATCCACAAACGACCTGCGTTTCAAGACCTGCACCTCCATGACGTAAACCATTGTGCCCGAGGATTCCTCTGTCAGCGATTTCCTCAAGCGGCAATGCGGGTGTGGCAGGATCATCGCCCAACACATGCCCGAGTCCGTGGGGGATAATCACGAGATCGCCGGTACCGACTAAAACGGGAAGGTGGTTCATTATCGTAGTC
>WNFR01002522.1_pt1 | contig 19035 bp, 22 predicted proteins | sample 5400221 | NCBI WGS metagenome assembly WNFR01 (sample SAMN13153357, study PRJNA577476) | soil metagenome | isolation source: 40 cm soil under Madrone tree | place: USA:California | collected 2016-06-14 | reverse complement strand
GGCTGGCTCACCTGCTCGCGAACGCGGGAAATCTCGACATTGAAGGCGTAGATCGCCAGCAGCCCGCGGCGCTGTTCGGCGGGCACGAACAGCGTGCAAGCGTAACGGGCAAAATCGTGCGCGCGCACCAACCCGGCGCAGAAATCGGCGGACGCCTTGTCTCCGTTCGCGCTGTTCATGGTACCGCGATCAACGCCGCCGCCACGCGCCGCCGCTCGCCGATCATGATGTTGTAGGTGCGAACCGCGGGACCCGTCTGCATCATGTCGAGCACCACCTTGACCGCGCGCAGCGCCTCGCGAAGCTCGGATGGCGGCAGCCAGACACCAGTGCCGGTGCCGACGATCAGGGTATCGATGCCATCGGCCGCGGCGAATACCCGCTGCAGCGAAGCCCTGTCGATTTCCTCGGGTTTTGCGACTGGCCAGGCCCAGATCGCATCGGGCAGGCACAGCAGGGAGCCGCGATGCGACATCTCGGCGAACGCAAACCCGCCATTGCCGTAAGCATCGATCGGCGCCGACCTCGGAAGATGCGGAGCGTCCGAGCGGCGCGCCATCGTCATTTCTTGGAGGGCTTGTCCGGCACCTCTGCACGGTGGGTGCCGACGCCGAGATAGATCAGGATCGGCGCCGCGATAAAGATCGAGGTGTAGGTGCCGACCAGCACCACGCCGAACATCATCACGGCGGTGAAGCTGTGGATGGCATGGCCGCCGAACAGCAACAGCGCCAACAGTGCCAGCGTGACCGTGACGTGGGTGATGATCGACCGCGACAGCGTCGAGTTGATCGATTCGTTGAGCAATTGCGGCATCGGCATTTTCTTGTAGCGCCGCAGCATTTCGCGGATCCGGTCATAGATCACGACGGTGTCGTTCAACGAATAACCGAGAATCGTCAACAGCGCCGCGATGCTGGTGAGATCGAAATCGACCTGTGAGATCGACATGAAGCCGATGGTCAGCACGATGTCGTGGACGTTGGCGATCATGGCGCCGAGCGCGAACTGCCATTCGAAGCGGAACCAGAGATAGATCAGGATCGCAAAGATCGCGAGCATCAGGCCGAGCATGCCGTAGGCCAGCAATTCGCCGGAAACGCGCGGTCCCACCACCTCGACGCGCCGGTACTCGACGGTATCGCCGAACACGCTTCGGATTTTCTGCACCGCTTCCTGCTGCGCGGCGTCGCCGCCGGGTTGCTCGGCAACCCTGATCAGCACCTGGTCCGGCCCACCGAACTGCTGCAACTGAACTTCGCCAAGCCCGAGGGTACTGAGAGTGGCCCGCATCGACGCAATATCGGCGGTACCGGATTTGGCGCGCACTTCCATCAGCGTGCCGCCCTTGAAATCGATGCCGAAATTAAGCCCGTGGGTAAAGAACAGCGTGATTGCGACAATCGAGAGCGCTGCCGAGATCGGAAAACTGATGCGCCGGAAGCGGGTAAAATCGAAGTGCGTATCGTCCGGGACGATCCGCAGCGAGGGAAACAGGCCGAGCGCGCTGACCACGGTCAGCACGGCAATCAAAACGCCGAGCGCGATGAGAACGAAGTGGGTCAAGGCTGCATTCCCTAGATCGGCACCGTCTGCGGCCGCTTCCAGCGCACCCACCACGCCACGATCAGGCGGGTCAGGGTAAACGCGGTGAAGACCGTGGTGATGATGCCGATGCCGAGCGTCACGGCAAAACCGCGTACCGGCCCGGTCCCGATATAGAACAGCACCGCGGCGGCGATGAAGGTGGTGATGTTGGAATCCAGGATCGTCGACAGTGCCCGCTTGAAACCGGCGTCGATCGCGGAAATCGCGTTGCGCCCGCCTCGCAATTCCTCCCGGATGCGCTCATAGATCAGGACGTTGGAGTCCACCGCGATGCCGACGGTAAGCACGATGCCTGCGATGCCGGGCAGCGTCAGCGTGGCATTCAACAGCGACAGCACCCCGAAGATCATCGCAACGTTGATGGCGACCGCGACATTGGCGAACACGCCGAACAGCCGGTAGGTCACCAACATGAACACGATGACCATGATAGAGCCGACGTAAGCGGCAAGTTCGCCCTTTTCGATCGAATCCTGCCCGAGCCCCGGACCGACGGTGCGCTCCTCGATGACGGTCAACGGTGCCGGCAGCGCGCCCGCGCGCAGCAGGATCGCCAGATCGTTGGCCTGCTGCACCGTGAAGCTGCCGGAGATTTGGCCGGAGCCGCCTGTGATCGGCTCGCGGATCACCGGCGCGGAAATCACCTCGTTGTCGAGCACGATCGCGAAGGGTTGTCCGACATTCTCCGACGTCGCCTGCGCGAATTTGCGTGAGCCGGAGGTATTGAAGCGGAAGCTGACGATCGGCTCGCCCGAGCGCTGATCGAAGCCCGGCTGCGCGTCGGTCAAATCGCCGCCGGAAACCAGAACCTGTTTCTTGATGACATAGGGTGTTTTCGGCGACGTCGAACTCATCAGCACTTCGGAATCCGGCGGCACCCTGCCCTGTTGGGCCTGATCCGGCGGCACGGTCGGATCGACCATGCGGAATTCCATCTTGGCGGTCTTTCCCAGGAGCTCCTTCAGGCGGCTCGGATCCTGCAAGCCCGGCACCTGCACCAGAATGCGATCGGTGCCCTGCCGCTGAATTACCGGCTCAACAGTGCCAAGCTGATTGACGCGGCGCTCCACGATCTGAATCGATTGTTCGATGGTTTGCCGTATCCGTTCAGTGATCGCGGCCTGCGGAACGGTGATCCGGATCAACCCACCGCCGGCGTCACTGACCTCAAGGCTGCGCTGGCCGCTGGAGCCGAGCAAGCCGCCAAGCGGTTGCGACAGCTCGCGCAACTTTGCCAGCGCATTGCCCACATCGGTGTCCCTGCTGATGCGCACTTCCGCGGCGTCATTGCGCACGGCAAGGCCGGTATAACCGATCTTGGCGTCCCGCAGGCTGCGGCGGATGTCGTCGCGTATCTGGTCGAGCTTCTCCTTCTTGACGTAGTTGGAGTCGACCTCAAGCAGCAAATAGGAGCCGCCCTGCAGATCGAGGCCGAGCACCAGCCGCCGCTGCGCCCATGCCGGCCAGCCCTTGACGGTCGCTTCGGGAAAAAAATTCGGAACGGCGCAAAGGCACACTACCAGCGCTGTAAGAATGATCGCCAGCGCCTTCCACCGCGTGAAATACAACATCGAATTTGACTCGTCAGACCCAGGAGAATGCAGCGCGTAAAAAAAGCTAGCTCGCGGACGTCTCGTCCCTGGCGGGCTCACTCTTTTCCTTCGCCGGCTCACCCTTGGCGCGAACGCCGGAAATCATCTGCCGCATTTGCCGCACGCGGACCCCGTCCGAAATTTCGAACTCGATCTGGTCGTCGTCGACTACCTTGGTCACTTTGCCGACCAGCCCGCCCGAGGTGACAACGGTGTCGCCGCGGCGGATATTCTTCACGAGTTCGGCGTGGTCCTTCACCTTCTTCTGCTGCGGCCGCAGAATCAGGAAATACATGATCACGAAGATCAGCGCGAACGGCAGCAGCGACATCAACATGCTGTTGGTATCGCCGCCACCCGCAGCCTGGGCAAACGCAGGAGTAATCAGCATTCGGACAATCCTCGTGAGACGGGAGAGAACCGGCAACGCATTCGCATCACGCCGGTTCGGGCAAATTCGCGCGGACTATAGCGGTCGCGGTCCCAATTGCAACGCTGCCAGACCCCTCATTTTGCCCTTCATTTGAGTGGCTTGCGGCCCACCGAAAGGCCCGATATGGCTGCATGATCAGGAACCCCAAAGATGTCGAAAAAGCTTCGAAAAACAAGAGCCCGCCTCTCGCGAAAATCGGCGATAACCGCGACAAAACGTCCGGCAGCAGCTTCTTCCGAACATGACATGACGGAAAGGATCGCCCACGCGCTCGAGGCGATCGCCTCGCACCTTGCCGCCGCATCGCCGACGCCAGGCGCTGGCGACTCATTCGGCACCGCCGACGCCTTCGTCTGGCACCCGAACGGACGGCTTGCGCCGGTACCGCGCGTCAGCCGCGTCGATCTCGGTCTGCTCAAGGGTATCGATCGGATGCGCGATATCCTGATCGAGAATACCGCGCGCTTCGCCAAAGGACTTCCCGCCAACAACGCGCTGTTATGGGGCGCGCGCGGCATGGGCAAATCGTCGCTGGTCAAGGCGACGCATGCCAGCATCAATGTGGACCGCGAGCCTTCAGAGCGTTTGAAACTGATCGAGATCCATCGCGAGGATATCGAAAGCCTGCCGGCGCTGATGGCGCTGCTGCGCACCTCGGATTTTCATTTCATCGTGTTCTGTGACGACCTGTCGTTCGACGGCAACGATGCCTCCTACAAGTCGCTGAAGGCGGTGCTGGAAGGGGGCATCGAGGGCCGGCCCGATAATGTCATCCTGTACGCCACCTCGAACCGCAGGCATCTCTTGCCGCGTGACATGATGGAGAACGAACGCTCCACCGCGATCAATCCGGGCGAGGCGGTCGAGGAAAAGGTCTCGCTCTCGGACCGGTTCGGATTGTGGCTCGGCTTTCACCGTTGCAGCCAGGACGAATACCTTGCGATGGTGAAGGGCTATTGCGGCCATTTCGGCATCGAGCTTGCCGAAGACGAGCTTGAGCGCGAGGCGCTGGAATGGTCGACCACGCGCGGCTCGCGTTCGGGCCGCGTCGCCTGGCAGTTCACGCAGGAATTGGCGGGAAGGCTTGGGGTTAGGCTGAGCGGGAAGTAAGCACCGCGCCAGGGGAGGCTGTCTGTCATGAAACGCCGCGCGATCCTCGCGGGAATTGCCGCTCTGCTTGTGCCGTGCTCGTTGACTGCGCAGACGAAGTCGCGCGACGGACCGCGCCGCCTCGGCGTGCTGATGGGCAATCTCGCCGACGACCCGGTGGGCCAAACCTACACGGCTTCACTGAAGCAGGGCCTTCGCGCGCTTAACTGGCACGAGGGAGGAAATTTGCGAATTGACTGGCGCTGGGCCGGCGGCGATCCCGCACTTTTCGATCGTTATGCGACGGAACTGGTGGCGCTCGGCTCCGATGTGCTTCTTGCGCAAGCCAGCCCATCCGTCGTGGCGCTGCGGCGGAAAACAAGCACGATCCCGATCGTGTTCACGATGGTCACCGATCCGATCGGCCAGGGCTTTGTCGAGAACCTGGCGCGTCCGGGCGGCAACATCACCGGCTTCAGCGATTTCAACTCGCTAATGGCCGGCAAATGGCTGGAGATGCTGACCCAGGTCGCGCCGCCCGTTGCACGCGTGGCTGTTCTCTACAATCCCGCTACCGCGCCCTATGCCGGTCTGATGATGCGCGCCGTCGAGGACGCAGCACCCTCCTTCGCCATAACGGCACAAAGCGCGCCATGCCGTGACGCCGCCGAGATCCGGTCAATGATGGCGGAGCTTGCCCGCCAGGGGCGCGGTGGATTGCTGGTCTTGACCGATATTTTCACCATCGTGCATCGCGACACCATCCTCGCTTCCGCCGCGCAGCATCGCCTTCCTACCGTGTATTTCGCGCGCTCGTTCACCACGGCCGGGGGCCTCATGTCCTATGGCATCGACTACGCCGAGCTGTTCCTTCGCTCGGCCGCCTATGTCGATCGTATTCTGAAGGGCGCCAGCCCGCGCGACTTGCCGGTCCAGCAGCCAACCAAGTTCGAGCTGGTGATCAACCTCAAGACCGCCAAAGAGGGCGGCATTAACCTCTCGACGACGCTGCTTGCTACCGCAGACGAGGTGATCGAGTGAGATGGTCGTCGCCTCCGCGCCGGGTTCACGCCCCATTGAGGAATTGAAGCGGGTCGACCGGCGAAGAGCCTTTGCGGATCTCGAAATGGAGCTGCGGAGATCCGACCTCGCCCGACTGGCCGGACTTGGCAATGATCTGGCCGCGCTTGATGGTGTCGCCGCGCTTCACCAGCAGTTCACTGGCATGGGCATAGGCGGTGACGTAGCCGTTCGAGTGCCGAACCAGAACCAGGTTGCCGTAACCCTTGAGCTCATTGCCGGAGTAGGCGACGACACCCTCCTCGGCCGCCTTCACCGGCGTGCCTTCCGGCACCGCCAGATTGATGCCGTCATTGGCCTTACCGTTGGTCTTGGCGCCGTAGCTGGTGATCACCTTGCCGCGCACCGGCCAGCGGAATGTCGGCAGCGCGCCGGTTGCCTCGCTGGCCTTGATCGGCGTTTCGGGCGAAAGCTCCGCGGGCGTCGTCGTCGGCTGCGCCAACCGGACCTTTTGCTGGGGTTCGCCCGTTGCCGCCGCGATTTTGGTCGCGGGCGGCGCCAATGCCGTGGCCGGCTGCGCGGCAGCGGCCGGCTGCGCGGCCGGCGCAACGGCTGCCGTCTTGGCGCCGGGCACGGTGAGCTTCGTGCCGAGCTTGAGCTTCGCCTGGGGATCGAGGCCGTTGGCCCTCGCAAGTTCAGCGACCGACACGCGATTGCGGTGGGCGATGCTGAGCAAGGTATCGCCGCGATTGACGACATGAATCGACGGCGCTGCGGTAGTGGCGGCAACGGCCTTGCTTGCCGGCGCGGCCGGCACCGGGGCGGCAGCCGCCACGGTCGGCCGCGGAATGATCAGCTGCTGGCCCGGCGACAGAACGCGCGGCCCCTTGTAACCGTTGGCCTGCAGGATCGCGGCGGGCGAAACGTTATAGCGGCGCGACAGGGTATCGAGTGTATCGCTGGTGCCGACGATGATCTTGGTGCCGCCCTGCCCCGATCCGCGGTTGGCCGCGACCGAGCGCGGCGCGGCACTGCCGGTGGTCTCAAGCGGTTGGCCGGGCGCAGCATAGGAAGTTACCCCGCGCCCTCCTCCTGAGGAGCCGGCGCTGGCGGTCGGATAGGATTGCGGCGCCGCGATCGCAGGGGCCGAGGATTGGCCCGGCGATTGCGGGCGGGCATATTGCGGTAGTTCGCGGCGCTCGACCGGGGCGCTCGGGACCGAGGCCGTGGCTTCCGGTTGCGAGGCAAAGGGATTGGAAAAGGGATTTTCCGAGAGGCGCGTCGACATGTCGCCGCTGCAGCCGGCAAAACCAATCGACATCAGCGCCAGCACCGCCACGTGCGGCACACGGCGTGAGTAAAGCAACTCGACGACACGGAACATGGTTACTCACTCGTACGCAACTAACTATCGTTTTGAGTAAACACCTCCCTAGTAAAGAAGCTCTTAAGCCTGCGAATAAGACGTTGGCGGCACAGCTCAAACCGAGCCTTTACAGCTCGCGGGCGATGCCCGGCAACGCCGGCACGAAACGCACGTCCACCAGCTCCTTGCGCTCGAAACCGGCATCGGTCCTGGTCACGCGGACCAAGGTCTGGGTGCCATGATGCGGCCCGAGCGGGGCGATCAGTACGCCCGCCGGTTCAAGCCGCTGCGTCAAGCTATCCGGAATTTGCTCCATCGCCGCGGTGACGATAATGCGGTCGAATTTGCCGGCGCTGGCCGGAATCTCGAAGCCGTCCCCGAACATCACCTCGACATTGTCGCAGCCGAGCTTCTCAAGCCGCGCCCGGGCGCTTTCGGCGAGCGTCCGGTAACGCTCGACGGTGAGAACGTGGCCGCAGAGCCGCGACAGGATGGCGGCCTGGTATCCGGAGCCGGTGCCGACCTCCAGCACGCGGTGATGCTTCTGCAGCTGCAACTGCTCGGTCATGTAAGCCACCACAAATGGCTGGCTGATGGTTTGCCCGCACGCGATGCCGAGCGCGCTGTCACGATAGGCATCGGCGCGATCGGCCGCGTCCACGAACATTTCGCGCGGAATCTCCTCCATAGCGCGAAGCACCGCCTGATCGCTGATCCCCCGGCGTCGCAAGGTGAGCTGAAACATCATCTTTTCGGGCGGTTTCCGAGTAGCAGGCATGTCGGTCTCGCAAGCTGGGCGCGAATTTCTGAATCGGGACAGTACCGCGCCGCCAAGCAGGTTGATGCAATATGGCCCCGGGGGCTTAAGGAAGGAATTTCCCGCAATTCCGGTTCCAGAGAGGGAACTGGATCCCATATCTGGCGTTGGAAGGCCGGGCAATCAATCTTGGTCAAGGCCCCGCAAAACAACGCTCATGACGACGGGCAACAATGCGACGTGGTTGCGCACGTTTACATTGCGCCCAAGGGCGTTTTTTGCGAACCTTGATCTTGGGATGGGCAAGGACTCAGTCATGATTGCGACGCGGCCGCCGGGCGGTTCTGTGTTCCTCGTTGAAGACGAAGTCATGATCCGGATGATGGTCGCCGACATGCTGGAGGAGCTGGGCTACAGCGTCGCGGCCGAAGCCGGCGAGATCAACGAGGCGATCAGGCTGGCCCAATCCGCCCAGTTCGACCTCGCCATTCTCGATGTCAACGTCAATGGCAAGGTGATATCGCCGGTTGCCGACCTGATCGATTCGCGCAGCATCCCCTTTATCTTTGCCACCGGCTATGGCTCGTCCGGACTCCCGGAAGAGTACCGCGACCGCCCGGCGCTGCAAAAGCCTTTCCAGGTCGAAACCTTGGGCCGCATGATCGAAGTCGCGCTGAAGCGGGCGACGGTTTAGATTCGAGAGCAATTGACAGCTGACCAATCGACGTCATCCTGAGGAGCGAGCGCTTGCGAGCCTCGAAGGACGACGTCGATAGGTGTTTATGTCTACATGTTGCGCTGCGCAGACGGCTCCTATTACGTTGGGAGCGCGACTGGAGATGACCTCTCAACCCGCATAGATCAGCATAATGCGGGATCCCACAAGGGTTATACTTTTTCCCGACGACCCGTCGTTCTTGTCTCGTCTGAGTATTTCGAGCGTATAACCGATGGTATCGCAGTCGAACGCCAGCTCAAGGGTTGGAGCCGTGCCAAAAAAGAGGCGCTGATGCGCTCCGATTGGACGAAGGTAAGTGAATTGTCCCGGCGTCGTGGTGGTTTGGCAAAGCAGGCTTTGCCTAAGAATTCATCCTTCGAGGCGCGCAAAGAGCGCGCACTCTCAGGATGACGTCTGTGCTCGTGGCCCGCTATTTCAACGTCGCGCTCAGCGCTTGTGAGAACTCATCGTCGGTGCGGTCAAGGCGCAGCGGCGTCACCGAGACGTAACGCGCCGCCAGCGCCGCAAGATCGGTGTCCTCCGCCGGCACGTCGATCTGCGCCAGCCGTTCAAATCCGATCCAGAAATATGGGTTGCCGCGGCCGTCGCGGCGCTCGTCGACCTTGAGAAAGCCGAGATTGCGCTTGCCCTGCCGCGTCACGCGTATGCCTGCGACGTCATCGGGCGCACAGGCCGGGAAGTTGACATTGATCACCGTGTTCTTGGGCACGCCGGCATCGATCACCTTGCGCAAAATCTGCGGCCCGAATTTCAGTGCGGTCTCCCACTGCGGCGCGTTGCGGGTCTCCATGCTGAACTCCTGCGACAGCGCAAACGACGGCAAGCCCAGAATGGTGCCCTCCAAAGCGCCGGCGATGGTGCCGGAATACACGACGTCTTCGGCGACGTTACGGCCCTTGTTGACGCCGGACAGCACCAGGTCCGGCATGGTTTCGCCGAGGATGTGGCGCGCGCCCATGATGACGCAATCGGTCGGCGTGCCCCGCACCGCGAAATGACGCGGCCCGACTTCGCGCAACCGCAAGGGATCGTTCAGCGACAAGGAATGCGAGACGCCGGACTGATCGAGTTCCGGCGCCACTATCCACACATCGTCGGACAATGCGCGGGCGATCTCCTCGACAATCTTCAAGCCGGGAGCATGGATGCCGTCGTCATTGGTGCAGAGAATTCGCATCCGTTCAACGCCTTGTTCGGTCGGTTCCACCAGCGGTCAAGGCGCCGTCTTATCCTTCTCACGCCGCCGAGGCAAACCCGGCAATATCGAGCAAGATGGCTGCTGCGCCAGGCTGTGCGCGCGGAAGGTGTGATCGCGCGACGCGCGAGCGCTCTCGTGTTTGCATGATTGGGGTTCGAGCTGGCCGCCGCCGCTACTCGTCGTCGTTTATTTGCGGCTTGTCTCCAAGCACCGCATCCAGCAGCGAGGGGTAGACCTCTATCTTGCCGTTGTAGCTGATGAATCCCTTTTTCCTGAATTTGTTCATGAAAAAACTCACCCGTGATCGCGTGGTGCCGATCATTTCGGCCAGCGTTTCCTGACTGAGGGTGATCGCGATCGCGCCGCCTTGCTGGCCGAAATTGGCGAGACGCAAAAGCAGCCGCGCCAGGCGCCGTTCGCTGGAATTGAAAAGCTGGTCGATCAAATCGTCTTCGATCCGGCTGTTGCGGGACAGGAGATAGGCTATGAAAAACGCGGAAAACTCCGGCTCGCTTTCCAGGGCCGCAAGCATCGCTTTCCTTGTAATCGACGTGATCAGGCAGTCCTCCATGGCGTGGCTGGTGGCAGCGCGTAATTCCGCCCCGCCAAGACATCCTTCGCCGAAAAACTGCCCTTCCGCGAAAATCCCAACCACCGCTTCCTTGCCGAGTTCGGATAAAACCGTGAGCTTGACCTTGCCCTCCTGAATGAAAAACACGGTGCCGGCGATCTCGCCCTGGCTGAAAACCTTCTGGCCTTTGGCGTATCGCTCGACGGTTTTTCCGCCCCCGGCGCGGGCAAGAAAAGCCCGGGGTTCAAACCCCTTCTGCAAAACCCTGGTTTGCGATGTGTGGGACATGGTGCTGCTCCGTCATCAGCCCGGGAGCACGACACGCTCATTCACCGGCAAAACCGGCGAGGCCTGGTGATGGCTCAGTATAACCCAGCTATGTCCGGTAGGCGACTTAAATTGGAATTCGGCACCGCGCCGCTTTGGCCCAGTTCCCGCAAGGGAACAGACGTATCCGCCGCTCCACTTGCATCGCAGGCTTGACTGAAAATGAAGCCGTTATGTCGGCGGCCTTAGCTCGCTGGCGAGCCAGCCGACCATGTCCGAGGTCAAGGGATCGTTGGATACCAACACCTTGTGAATACAACCGCACCTCTGGCACTCGAATGTCCGGTAGTCAGAGCCGGCCGCCTCGAGCTTCGACAGCAGCATGCGGTTTTGGCCGCATTTCGGGCATTTCGGCCGCTCGATGGCGGAAACAACCCCAGACGCTACCGGTTGAAATTCGGGCATGATGCTTCGCGTTGATTTGAGAGCGTTGCCTAACTCACTGGAACCAAAACTATCAGAGAGCTGGATGTGATGTGGAAGCATGAGCCTTCCGGCAACACATGCCATGTTCAAAATTGCTCACTTCGAAAAACTTGATCGGTGAGGATGAATGCACCGAACGGTGATCCCGCGAACTTCAATTCAAATGCTGTCTATTTGTCTTCCCCGATTACCGGCGAGGTTGCTATCGCCTGATACGAACGCGCCATTGTCGCACGAATCTCGCGGGACAGCCCTCAATCCGCATATCGAATCCCTGAGTCATCGCTGCCGGTAGCTGCTTGGGATTTTCTAATGGGTTTGTTTCCTTCAATCCCGGAGCAATTTCCTCAAGCGCGGCGGCTTTCTCCTGAGGCGACGCGGCTTTTCGTGGCGGTTCCGGAAAACGCTTGCGGGCGACGGCAAGCGCTTTTTCGAAGTCATCGGGATTGAGCCAGCTCTCGGCCCGCAAGCTTTCCAACAACCCGTCTTCCCATACCCGGGAGGCCTCGATATCGAATTTGCCCTTTTGCTTCTGATCGACCGCCTGCACTCCGAAACCGGTGACGGTCCATTGTCTGCCCACCCAAAAGATATCGCGATGCAGGGCCATTTTGCAGGCTCGTTCCGAAAAAAAGCTTTTGCCGAAGGTGCACTGTCCGCTTTAGATCGAGTTTGCCAAGCTCCGTCGTTTGGCCCGCCGCCCGAAACCGTGCCGTTTCGTCATCCAACCTTCGCGCCAGATGTTGGCGGTAGTTTCACGGACGGAATTGGGGACGCCATCGCGGCGCATTCGGCAGCGGCATGAATCGAATTGGCGTGTCTTGTCCCGCCACTCGCGGCAGCAACAAGGTGTTCCATATTGCGAAAGCGAACTAGCGCGATTGCATGTGGTGATGATTTCGCGAACCTGAATTTCCTGCAGCTGAGCGGCGCGAGGTTCAGGGCCACCACACGCTGGTGCATGAGGGCGTTGATCCGCACCCGATCGCGGAACGCGATGATGGCAACGAAAATCAGATAGAGCAGCGGGCTCGCAATCAGCAGTGATGCAGTGAGCGCGCCGGACAGGGCCGCCGCATACAGCCGCCCTTCTGACGCCTTGAAGGATCGATTCTCGCTTGCAGATGCCACGCCGGTCATTCCCCCCAACAAGCTAGTCTTTCGCAACCCGAGCGAGCGCGCAAGGCTGGTTCGGCGCGAAAACCCAAATCATTGGCTCGCAATAACAAGAATTGGACGCGCGCTTTCGGTAAATTGCCTTTGCTGGGGATATGAGGAGCTGTCAGGTTATGCTTGCTGAGAAATTTTTTCTGGTTCTGGAAATGCTCAAGAGCTTCGCCTCCACCGATGGGAGCCCCATTGTGGTGAGCACCGCGCAATTTGTCCCGGTCACGCTGCCGCGGCGCACGAAGTAGGTGCGGATTGTTCTGATCTTACTGCTGCTCTGCATTCCCGCGTTCGCCCACGATCCCGGCCATCCCGAACTCAACGACTGGTTCGACAGGCTCACATCCGGCAGGGGGCTATGCTGTTCGTTCGCGGACGGCTTTGCTGTCAGCGATGTTGATTGGGAATCGAAGGGCGGCCACTATCGAGTCCGCCTTGAGAATAAATGGATCGATGTTCCCGACGACGCCTTGATCACCGAACCGAACCGGGCGGGACGCACGATGGTCTGGCCGGTGCGGTTTAACGGCCAACTCTTGATCCGGTGCTTCATGCCGGGCAGCATGGGCTAGGGCGATTGTTGGCCGGCAAATGACAGCCCGCAAGGCGAACATGCGCCGGCGGCCTTCCTGTACTCGTGCAGAGTCATCCGAGACCTTGCCCGCCATCCGTCCGATCGGTCTTCCTGGACAGACCGGACCATGCCGAAAAAGTTTGACCCGTTCAAACTAAGCTCTGCTGTCCGTCCGAAATATTGGGCGTTGCGACAGCGTCGGGCTTCAAGGGAACTGCTTGTTTCGACTGTTTGCACAATGACCTCGTTTGGTCAGGCGGCGCATAGTATCAGTCAAGCGTTAACTAGAACTTTAGCCTTTCATTCGTCCCGCTTCAGCATTCGCCGTCCGCGGTGTATGTCGCGACCAGGCGAGGGCGGCAAGTCGGATCGACGTGCAGCGCGCCGTTTCGCGACCGGCGGTCGCCAGACCTTCCGACTACCTGTGGCGGATGGCCATGCTCGTGGAGACCGGCGACCGGAAGTATTCGATACGATGGATTCTTGTGATCGTCGTGCAGGGCACTCTTCGAGGGGTCGCAGGATGCGACGGGTCGCCGCACTGTGATGCACATCAACGCTGCCGCTCCGGAATGAGAGCATGATCAAGCTGGCGCTGGGGATTTGAGGGCCCAGCTCTAATACGCGACGCCGCCGAGCGATCATATTCCGCTCAGGCGGCGTTGTGCGTTTGGAGGGGTCGATCCCGCACACCAAACGACCCCGTCTTGGCGGGGGGGGCAAAGGGGCGGGGCCGCTGGGCGGCGGGCGTGCTTTAATGAGCACTTTATGCAGGGTTCCCGCTGCAAAGGTTACCTGGCGTGAATAGGCTTCGTTGCAAGGGCTCAATTTGAATCTGCGACACTTCACCGCCCCCCTTTCGGGCCGGTGTCCGCGAGATCCACGTTACGCCTGTGCGCAGGTGTGCGCGGGCGGGGCGGGGCCTATATGCATATGCCTCAAAACCCGCCTGTTCACGCCGGCCAGGTTCTACTTCGGTGGGTGCAAATCGCCTTGGAGCCAGCGTCCAAGGCCCCTGGACTTCATGGGGTCTTCATACGCGACAAGGGTCTTAAGTTCGTGATTGCAGATAGCGCATTCAAACGTATGCAAGTCGACGCCCGCGTGTGCTGGCACAATACTGGCGAGCCTCATCCGGGCCTTGCACTTCGGACAAGCGGGGCGCTCAATTGCAACGAATGGAATGGCGGACGAAAGGCTTTGAGACTGGGGCATGATGCTTCCCTCGAATAGGCGGGAGCGCAACACTCTCTGTCACCGGTAATGCCTGGGAGGCGGAGCGGTGATTCTCTCAGTATGCGCCTCCAGGGGTCTCAAACGCGAGTTAATTCGCGGGGTTGGGGTTCTTCCCTAGGGCACTTGGGATGGGCTGTCATTCGGCATCCCTAGCTGGACAGGCAATGAACTGATACCGAGGCACCCAAGCGGAGTTCCAATTCTCGATAGTTGCACCGCACACAGCGCATTCAAAGCTGCTGATCTCGCGCTCCGCTACCATGTGCTCGCTGCGGTCATAAACCGCGCCGCATTTGCAGGATCGATGACCGGTAGATTCTGACATGTCCTAAATATGCGCCTCGGGCTGTCAGTTTTCCAGTTAACAATCCTGCTACAATCAAAATGACCCAAGCATTGAAGCCGGCGCGCGTCACTCGTCTCTCTTCAACTTACGGCGTCCCCAATGATGCTCTTTGCGGTCAGGATTAAACACGCGCTCAACGTGGCGGTTTAACGCTCGCATGATGCCGATCCGCGCGAACATCGTCGGTCCGCCCGACGTCGCAACAAGCATCAAAGCTTCCACGGCTGCTTCGGCGGCGGATGTAACCGTTTTGAGCGCGCCTTGGCTTATCAAGAACCGTTCGCGTGGTTGAGGTTGGCGACGACGGCAAGGACCTCTTATAGGCAGGCGACTGAATGGGAACAAAGCGCCGGGTTTTTTCGCCAACGCGGACGAATGGCGAGCGTCGCAGGCTGCGGCGTGACGTGAATTTCGTCGCGCAGCTCAGTCAGGTGGCACGCGAATCTTGATGTCGCGGCGATGGTAAATTAGGCTCGTGCCTTCATCGCGAACGTCTCACGCACCTTTTTGAATAGTGCAGCAGCGCGGTCTTTCAGCTCGCTCGGCAAATCTGTTACTTCATTCCAGCTATCGAAAACCTTTAGCAACTCACCTAAGACTCGTGACTTATCAAGTTCGCTAAATCCTCGCGACTTGATTAGCTCATCTACAGCGACGGAGATTGGACGGACGCCGAGGCCAGTCAGTTCAGATTCATCGATTTTAATTTTGTAGGCGTTGCTTACGCATTCCAGATACAATTTGCGCGGTAGCAAGTCTTCGATGGCGATGCTGTCGTCTTTCCGTCCGATTGCCGGACCTAGCGTCATGACAGGAAAGCCATCGAGGGCCGTACAAATCCTTTATCTTCTTGGCCGCCGCTTGTCCTTCTTCGTCGCTATCCAGTAGGACGCCACCCTTCCAGCCATGGCCGATCAGAAATCCCGCGTACATCGGGGACTTGGATGCGCCGTGCGCGGGCCACAGGTACACTTCAGCGGGCAGTGCCGCCTCGCTATACTCCAGCGAGCTTGTTTAGAATTACGAAATCGTCTGTTCCTTCCACAATCAAGGTGCTGCGATGCCCTAAAAGGTCGCTCATGCTCGGGCTCAGACCCAGGGCGGCCTCAATCACCAACATTGGCTGGCGTGATGGAGAAACGATACCTTTTTTGATAACCCTCGTGTGATGATTGCGTACTTCTACGATCCGCACCCGTTCTGGCGTTCCAGTGTCAATCATGGAGGGAAGATGGGTGGTGTAAATTACCTGATTATTCTCGCCTAGCTCGTTGAAAAATTGAACAAGATCGCGCTGGCCAGCAGGATGCAGGTGAATGCCGGGCTCCTCCAATAACAAGATTACATCCTTAAATTCGCCGGCGGTCGCGTGCGTAAATCGCCACGCGAACGATACGTACCAGCGAAACCCGGTCGATCGTCGGTCAAGGCGAACGGGCATCGAAAAGCCCACGTCTTGAACAAAAATGTTCAGCGTCGGTCCATCGATCTCAATATCAAAGTCTACTTTTTTCTGCTTCCACAACTCTTGGAATTTTCGAGTAAGAAAGGCCGATGCCTGCCGCTTGTCGTAGGAGCGCAGCGTCCGCCCTATCGGCGTATCGCCCCTCTTTAAGAAGTCATCGATGTCGACCTTTGCTAAATCGAGAATGATCTTGATGGTCTGTTCTTCGGAAGTCAGCTTCGAATATCCGACTTGTTGAATCCTTTGCGCCAAATGGGGCAGCTCGATTGTTTGGCCCGACATATCGTAGTCAAAAATATAGACAAACTTCGGAATGCTTCCGCTCACGGTCTTCCATGCGGTATTGCAGTCATACTTGCCGGCGATGTTTTCGAAGTGAAAGAAGAAGCCGTCCGAATAGTCTCTGCCAAATTCAACGATGATTGGCTTTGCAGGGTCTGTTTTGGCAACAACAGGAGCGACGGGGGGCGGCGCATCGGGTGTTTCAGGGTCTGGTTTGGGCGGCTGCAATGCAGCCAGCAGCACTGCTTCTTCCTCCGTACTTAGTTCGAACCGGGCACGGCAGACGATGGCCTTCGGGTCTTTCTTCTCCCAAAGATCAACTGGCCAATCGAAGTTGACGTCGTATTTCGAGTCATCAAATGGATATAGCTTGAACAACGCCTCGCAGAGGTTGCTTTTTCCAGCTTCATTCTGGCCGATTAGCGCAGTCACCCTTCCTGCATCGATCCAGTCCGAGTCATGGACGTTGCGGAAACTGGTTACCTTGAATTTGGTAAGCTTGGCCATTTGCCCCCCGAGTCGGAATACGCCACCTGATTAGAAAGTAGTTGCAGAGCCTTGGCGTAGCAACCCGAATTGCTCTCCGTGCGCGAATTGTACTTGTATTTCTGTTGCTTTCTATCAGCTACCCACAAGGCTCTCAAATCGATGGGGGACGTGGCAAACTGCGGAATCGCCGGGACGCTTAAGCGGATGTCATCAGGCCATCGATCGCCGCTGATTTTTGCAAAGTGAGAGCATTTGTAATCCGCGCAATAGACCAACAGGCCGCGAACGCCTGACGATCGCATTTCCCCGAGCGTGATTTTCTGGTCGCGTGTCACCCGGTTGATACCGGCATTCCTATGTTGACGTCTGCAGCCGGTTTGCCAGCCGCTTCCTTCCTAATCATTTCGTCAACCACCTCGATGGCATCTGTCACCGAAATAAATTCGGCCGCTAATTCTCTGGTGTATTTGGAGGCGAGCCTAGTCAAAATTTCGCTTTGCCGAACACGAAGCTTTTCACTCGCCTTGCTCAAATTACCCGACTTCGCCTTCGCCTTCGCTTGCGCCATTTTCTCAGCCTCCCCAATCTGAAACTCGGCGAGCCTTATCATGTCCGCGCGTACCTGTGCGCCCGTGTGCTTCAGCATATATTGGACACAAGTTGGACGCCTCGTAATTTTCAACAGCTATCTATTTGATACACAACATCTATTTGTCTTTCCCGATCACCTTCAAGCCGCCCATATAGGGCTGCAGCACATCGGGAACAGCGATCGAGCCGTTTTCCTGCTGGTAGGTTTCCATCACCGCGATCAGCGCGCGGCCGACGGCGGTGCCGGAGCCGTTGAGCGTGTGCACGAAGCGCGGCTTGCCGTCGGGCCCGCGATAGCGCGCATCCATGCGCCGCGCCTGGAAATCGCCGCACACCGAGCAGCTTGAGATTTCGCGGTAGGCGCCGCCCTCGCCCTGCCCCGGCATCCAGACCTCGATGTCGTAGGTCTTCTGCGCGGAAAAGCCCATGTCGCCGGCGCACAATGTCATCACACGGTAATGCAGATCGAGCTGCCGCAACACTTCCTCGGCGCAGGCCAGCATGCGCTCATGCTCGTCCTTGCTGGTTTCCGGTGTCGTGATCGAGACCAGCTCGACCTTGGTAAATTGATGCTGACGGATCATGCCGCGGGTGTCGCGCCCGGCAGCGCCCGCTTCGGCGCGAAAGCACGGCGTCAGCGCCGTCAGCCGCATCGGCAACGCTTTTTCGTCGACGATGGATTCGCGCACGAGATTTGTCAGTGGGACCTCGGCGGTGGGGATTAGCCACATTCTATCTAACTTGGGTGCCTCGTCGAAATCTCGAATGATGGATTTGCCTGCATCCCCTGCACTTCGTTCGGTCTCGGATCTGCGATCGTGCCAAGTCAATCGCTCATTAAGATCGAGAGTACGGAGAGCTTGAAATTGATCCTCCTCAAACTTCGGCAACTGCCCGGTGCCGAACATCACATTGTCTCTTACCAGCAGTGGCGGACTGACTTCTGTATACCCATGCTCATTCGTATGCAGATCGAGCATGAACTGCCCGATCGCCCGCTCCAGCCGCGCCAGGCCTTTCTTCAACACGACAAAGCGGGCGCCGCTCAATTTTGCCGCGGTCTCGAAATCCATGGCGCCGAGCGCCTCGCCGAGATCGTCATGCGGCTTCGGCGTGAAGGCATAGTTGCGCACGGCTCCGAACACGTGACGTTGCACGTTGCTGTGTTCGTCGAGGCCATCAGGCACCTCGTCCAGCGGCAAGTTGGGAATTGAAGCCAAGGCGTCACGCAACTCCGTATCCACACCCTTTTGTTCAGCTTCCAGCGTGGAAATAGATACCTTTGCGAGGGCGACTTTTGCCATCAAGTCAGCTTCCAACTCTGCATTCTTCAGTTTCTTTGCCGCGCCAATGGCAGCTGACAACTCGTTGCGCTTGGCCTTGTGCCCCTCAAGAACTCGAATGATGGCGCGGCGGCGCTCGTCGATCGAGATTATATGATCCGCCAACGGCTGCAGCCCGCGCCGCTTCAGCGCAGCATCGAAGGCGGCGGGATTGTCGCGGATCCATTTGATGTCGTGCATGCTGTAGTCCCGTAGCGTCACAAATCTTCAGGCATCATGCCCGCGAAGGCGGGCATCCATTAGTCCGGAGCAGTAGTGATGGAGCCGTGAGGCCGCGGCGTACTGGATACTCCGCTTTCGCGGAGTATGACAGCCAGTATTGGACCTGACGATTGCGCTACTCCGCCGGATTGGCTTGCGGCGGTGGCGGGGCGGCGGCGGGGGGCGTGCCGGTAGCCGCGGCGGTCGCGGCCTTC
>WNFR01004181.1_pt1 | contig 19039 bp, 18 predicted proteins | sample 5400221 | NCBI WGS metagenome assembly WNFR01 (sample SAMN13153357, study PRJNA577476) | soil metagenome | isolation source: 40 cm soil under Madrone tree | place: USA:California | collected 2016-06-14 | reverse complement strand
TTCCCGTGGCCATCAATACGATGGGATCGCGCCGGAGAATTGCCATGGCCCTGGGACGCGAGAGCGTGGACGAAATTGCGCAGGAAATTCAGCTTATCCTCAAGGCAAAACCACCGACCGATCTGCGCGAAGGTTTTGCTTTGCTCAAACAGGGAATCCACCTGCTCCATGCTCGGCCGAAACAGGTGAAAGAAGGCGCGTGCCAGGAGATCGTGCATAAGATTGACAGTGAAAAGATCGACAATCAATTTTCGCTGGCTGATCTGCCCATCTTGAAATGCTGGCCGAAAGACGGCGGCCGTTTCATTACCTTGCCGAACGTGCACACGCGCGATCCTGAAACGGACGCGCGCAACGTCGGCGTTTATCGGATGCAAATTTACGACAAGCGCACGACCGGAATGCACTGGCAGATTCACAAAGTCGGCGCGCGCCATGGGAAGCGATACTATGAACGCGGCGAGCGGATGCCGGTGGCGGTGACGCTGGGAGGCGATCCGGTTTATACTTTCGCTGCGACCGCGCCACTGCCCGATGGTCTGGACGAGATTCTTTTCGCGGGTTTTCTGCGAAAAAGATCAATCGAGCTGGTGCGCTGCAAAACAGTTGACGTTGACGTCCCGGCGGATGTCGACTTTGTCCTCGAAGGGTATGTCCAGCCGGGGGAGATGCGTCCGGAAGGTCCGTTTGGCGATCACACCGGTTTTTACACGGCGCTGGAGGATTATCCTGTCTTCCATTTGACCGCCATTACGCATCGGCGTGATGCAGTTTATCCCACCACCATTGTAGGGATACCGCCGATGGAAGATTACTATTTAGGCGACGCGAGCGTCCGGATTTTTCTGCCGGTGTTCAAAATGAATTTTCCCGAGATCGTGGACATGACGCTGCCACCAGAAGGCGTCTTTCACAATCTGGTTTTTGTGAGCATCCGAAAACAGTATCCGTATCAGGCGTTCAAAATCATGCATGGTCTTTGGGGAATGGGGCAGATGATGTTCAGCAAATACATCGTTGTTGTCGATGAAGACTGCGACGTCCACAACACGAGCGAAGTGCTCTTTCGCTTATGCGCAAACACCGATCCGGCGCGCGACACGACGTTCATCAGAAATCCGAGCGACTCGCTCGATCACGCTCCAAGCGAGCAGAACATAGGGTCGCACATGGGTTTTGACGCCACCCGCAAATTACCGGGCGAGAACTATCACCGTTCGTGGCCGGAATTGCTGAAGATGACGGACGAAGCGCAGAGGCTGGTAGACGCGCTGCAAGCGCAAGCGCGCTGATTCCCCGCAAACGCAAACTCGCCAGGCAAATTGCGCCTGGCCCTTTCACTACGGCTTGCGGAAAAGCTGGCCTGTGTCCATATCGCGCGTCAACCCGCCCGGAGGAACGCCGCGAAGATCGTAAATGCGATTCGTGTACGGGCTGTAAAACAGTCCGGGCGTGCCGCTAAAACGGGCGAACGGAAAACCGCCCGGCGGCGGTGGGCCGTAGCGCGCGGCTTGATCCTCCTCAATGGCGGCGCCGATTAACGCACCGCTCGCCGCGCCGATGGCGGCGCCAACGGCCGCGCCCCGCACTCTGCCAGTGGCGGCGCCACCTATGATTGCTCCAGCAGCCGCGCCGTAACCAGCGCCCTGCCCGGTGGGCGTGTCGCATGAACTTAGAGCCAACGGCAAAAGACATGCCGAGATGATTTTTAAATGATTTTTCCTCATAATCCTTTTTTCTTAAATTTTAAACCCTTGTAAGACGCGACCGTAGCGCTCAAGCCAAACAAGATTCGCGACTGGTTCGTCAGACGGGCGTTCGACAAAGCATGTTCAAAAACTCTTCAATAATTGCGCCGCGATCCGGCCGGCCTTCTCCAGTTTGTTGAGCCGATATTCTTTTTCGAAAACGCGAAACTTGTCCGATTCCATCCGGCGAAGAAGGCCGCGATAAACCGAAGACATGATCTCCGCGGCAACCATCGAACGCCGATCTTCAGACGGAAGCAGCCGAGTCGCTCGCCCGAAAAATTCACGCGCTCGCGCGGCCTCAAATTTCATCAGGCGAATAAAGTGCTCATTATATTGTCGATCTTGCAAGGCCGCTTCGGAATAGTCGAAACGCGCCAGATCTTCCTGGGGCAAATAAATCCGGCCAGCGCGCAAATCTTTCCCGACGTCGCGAATAATGTTCGTCATCTGTAGGGCGAGCCCGAGCTGGACCGCGTACTCTTTGCAGTCCGGATTGCGGTATCCGAAAATCTCGATGCTGACGAGACCGACGACACTTGCCACTCGATAGCAATAGACGCGAAGCTCATCGAAAGTCGCATATCGCGAGATCCTCAAGTCCATTTCCACACCGGCAATGATTTCCTCGAGCATGTCGGACGAGAGCGAGTAATTGTCGATCAAAGCACGCATGTCACGGGCAAGCGCCGGTTCGTCGGGGGCGCCGGCGCGCAGCAGATTGCGCCATTCCGCGAGGCGCAGTTGTTTGTCGGCCACGCTCAGCTCCGAGGAATCGACGATGTCGTCGATCACGCGACAAAACGCGTAAAAAATTGTGATGTCGCGACGGCGTTCGCGCCCGAGCGAAATAAATGCCAGCGCGAGGTTTGAGTTGCTCTGGCGGGTGATCGTCGCTGCATTCACATTCACGCCGTCGCAACCTGCTTTAATAGCGAATCCAACTCTCCTGCTCAACGCGACTGGTTTCGCTTTGACGAAACAGACAAACCCATGAAGCCAGAAGCCAGCCCGTGATGAGTCCGCGCAGAAAGATAAAGATGCATTTCCACGAAAAAAGGGCGACCAACCGGTCACCTATGGCGCTACGCACAATGGCGTCGGAGGCAATCAGGAGAAAAAAGTGGATTCCGCAGATGAGTAAAAACCAGCCGAAACGACCGGCGTTCTCGCGGATAAATTGACGATGGGAGCGGATCGCGGCGGCCAAGGTTTCGTTATGCAGAGCAAGCGAGATCTGGACGGAGCAGAACGTAATGATCAGACCACTCATGACAAAGCGCTCGAGCGGCAGGTAATCGAGCACATCGGGAATATCCATAAAGTAGGCGAGCAGCAGCGGCATTCGCACGATCAAAGTGCTCAACAACACGACGATTCCCGCCCACTTCAGCACATAACTGAAACGGCGCATGGCAAAGCGAAAGAGCGCGCCTTCCTCAAAACTCACCCCGCGAATCCAGGTAAGGCAGACTGTTATCAAGTAAATCTGGATATAAACCCCGAACAAATATTCGAAGATGAACGCAACTGCATCCACCGTCGCCGAGATCTGCAACAATCCTGCGGCTGGAACCACGCCACCCCACTCCGGCAGCCGCCAGAAAACAATGGGCTTGAGTAGCGAGGCCAGCGCGCTGAGAAGCAGGATTAGATAAATGAAATAACTCCTGAAGCGATATCGCTTCCGCAGGGCCTGCAAAAGCGCGCCGTGCAGCCCGCGCCAGTTGACGACTATCAGCACCGCTGCGACCACCGAAAGCGGATATGTGGTCGTCGCATTATCGAAAATTCCCGCGACAGCTTCGAGCGCAGGCAGCGGTGTTTCTTTCCATACGTCTGTAAATCTCGGCCAATGCCAGCTTGGCATCGACGTAACCTGATTTAGATCGAGATCCGCCGCGTTTTGAATAGGAGTGAAAGTGGCGAATTGGAAAACGGAGTAAGCAAAACCGAGAAGAACAAACGTCAGCCAGATCCGCCTAAAGCGAGCGATGCAACGGAAGCCATCGCGCAGTGCCCGCCGCACCGGATTGAAAAGCATTACGATCACATACCCGCCGCAAAAGCCGAGCAGCGGATACATGCGCGGCAAACTGGAAAGCATGTGATGACGGCCTAACGAATTAAACCCCAATGCCGGTTAAACGGCCAATAAACAAAAAGTCCCCGCCCGACCAGATTCTCCTCCGGTACCGGGCCCCAGTAGCGGCTGTCATAGCTGTTGTAGCTGTTGTCGCCCATCGCGAAATAACCATTCTCCGGCACGACAAAAGAACGATTCGGCTCCGCCAGATAATTGCCGCCTAAAGCATATCCCCGGTAGGAAAACTTCGCTGCCATAACGCGCGCGAAGCCAAAACCCTCAGCTTTTTTTCCATCGATATAGAGAAATGGCGGGCGGATCTGCAAGGTGTCACCAGGCAAGCCGGCCAGGCGCTTTATATAAAACGGCGCGCCTGTTTCAGGATCTTCACGAATCCCCAATATGTGGTTTGTGCGAAAAACAAACACGTCGCCACGATGCGGTTTGACGAAATTATAACTGACTTTATCGACGAAGACCTGATCGCCCGTGTCCACATAGCCGCGCGCAATTACTTCACCGCGCCGGCAGACCCGCCCAGGAAAAACGTTAAAATCATGGCCGAGCGTTTCTGGCGGCGCGTAAACCAAAAAATGCTGACGCTCGCAAGTGAGCCGGGAGAATGTAAAAAAAAAGAATAATTTTCTCTGATCGAGTTGTACGATCTGGTCATCCTCTTGCGAGACAACGTTGATATAATTGCGCCCGAGGACGATGAACTCGCCGATCTGCCGCAAAAGATTCGGCGCCGCTGCCATCGTAGAATGACCGATGATTCCATTCAAGGTCGGCTGCATCGAGCCAGTCGGAATCTTGAAAGGCTGCAAGAAATATGAGCGAATTCCTACGGCCACGACGATTGCGACCAGAATCACTTCGCAGTTCTCCCGCCAGTGCGATTCCCAGGTCACCGGCGCCAGTTTGTGTAATCTTTCGTCGAGCGCTTCAGCCTCGCTTCTAATTCGAGCATGATCGCGTTTCCGCAAAGCATCTCGCAGCTTTTGCAAGGCGGAACTCAGCTCTTCTCTTGCCGATCTACTGAGCAGGTCGTTCTTGTAGCGGAGGTACTTTTCCCCGTGCCGCAGGAGCAGCTTGCTGTGCTTGATGTAACGCGGCGTAAACATGTCGATCTTATCGAGGCAATTGTAGGGCGGGCGCTTCGCCTGCCGATCTAAAAGTGGCAACCGACGCGATTGTCCTACAACGGCTCGCGACGTCTCGCAGCTTCTGCGTTCGACATCGAATGTCCTCTTTTCCGATCCTCATTGCGCTTTAAGCACCTCGATAAATGCTTCCTGCGGAATGTTAATTCGGCCGATGCTTTTCATGCGTTTCTTTCCTTCTTTTTGTTTCTCCAGCAATTTCCGTTTCCGCGTGATATCGCCGCCGTAGCATTTCGCGGTCACGTTTTTTCGCAAGGCGGAAACGCTTTCCCGCGCAATAATTTTCCCACCGATTGCCGCCTGAATCGCGACTTGGTAAAGCTGACGTGGAATTACTTCCTTTAACTTCGCCGCGAGCTGACGTCCCCTCGCCTCCGCACGGTCCTTGTGCACAATCGTTGAGAATGCGTCGACCGGTTCCCCATTCACGAGCAGATCGAGCTTCACCAGTTTCGCCGCGCGATAACCGGAGTGCTCATAGTCCATCGAACCGTAGCCGCGCGTGATCGATTTAATTTTGTCGTTAAAATCGACCAGAATCTCATTCAGTGGCAGTTCGCAATGCAGCATTACGCGGCGCGCATCAAGCGTTTCGGTGTGGTCCATTTGTCCCCGCTTTTCCAAAATGAGTTGGAGGATGTCGCCGATGTTTTCATTCGGGCAGAGCACATATGCCTTCACGATCGGCTCGCGAATCTCCCCGATGAGGCTCGGATCGGGCAGATGTGCCGGATTGTCGATCAAACGCGCGTCGCCCGCCGTTGTCAGAACTTCGTAAACCACACTTGGACTGGTTGCGATGATGTCCATGTTGTACTCCCGGCGCAACCGCTCCTGGATAATTTCCATGTGCAACAGCCCGAGAAAGCCGCAGCGGAACCCGAATCCAAGCGCGACCGAACTTTCCGGCGTGTAAATAAAGGCCGAGTCGTTCAAGCGCAGTTTCGCGATCGCCGCTTTCAAATGCTCGAAGTCGCCAGTGTTTATCGGATAAATTCCGCTGAAAACCATCGGATGAATTTCCTGGAATCCCGGCAGCGGTTCGTGCGCCGGGTTGCGCTGATCGGTAATGGTGTCGCCGATCTTCATCTCCGCCGTGCTTTTGATGTTCGCGATAAAATAGCCGACATCGCCCGCGCTTAGCCGCGATTGCACGAACATCTTTGGCGTGAACACGCCTACTTCCTTGATCTCGTAGCGACCGTCACTGCTCATCATCCTGATCGCCTGGTTCGGCTCCATCTTTCCCGACATCACCCGCACATGGCCAATGACGCCGCGGTAAACGTCGAACACCGAATCAAAGACGAGAGCGCGCAAAGTTTCGTCCTTCGGTTTTAGCGGCGCCGGAATGCGATGCACAATCGCTTCGAGGATTTCATCGATGCCAATTCCCATTTTCGCGCTCGCATCGATCGCTTCCTCGGCTGGGATAGCCAGGATTTCTTCCAATTGTCGATGGACCGATGGGACGTCCGCGTTCGGTAGATCGATCTTATTGATGATCGGCACAATCGTGAGGCCTTGTCTATGCGCGAGATGAACGTTCGCCACCGTCTGCGCTTCGACTCCTTGCGCTGCATCGACAACCAACAGCGCGCCTTCGCATGCCGCGAGCGAACGTGAAACTTCGTACGCAAAATCGACATGTCCTGGTGTATCAAGCAGATTCAGTCGATACGTTTCACCCGACTTCGCGCGATACTTCATCGTCACCGGGTGGGCTTTGATCGTGATCCCACGCTCGCGCTCCAAGTCCATTGAATCGAGTAGTTGGTCCTGCTTATCGCGCTCATGAATCGTGCCCGTCGTTTCAAGCAACCGGTCCGACAACGTTGTCTTGCCGTGATCGATGTGCGCGATGATGCAGAAATTGCGCGTCAGCTCAATGGCCATGAAAGCCGCACTATGCGGGCGCGGAGTTAGCGGGTCAATCTGTAGCGGCGGTCTCTATGACCGCCGAAGTTGTAGGGCAACTTTGTCAGCAACGTAACTCAGGCATCCTGCCTGAATCGAAGAACAGCGAGACGCCTATTATTACAGCAAAAGGCTTTGCCTCGACATAACGCCTAAGTAGTTGTAACGCTGATCCGATGCCAAAGCTCATCATCGCTGGAACTGCCCATGAGCTCGCCGAAGACCTGATCACAATCGGTCGCGCACCCGACAACGCGATCGTGATCGAGGATCCCTCGGTTTCAAGCCGTCACGCGCAGTTGGAACTGAGCGGCGAAACTTATCGGCTGAAAGATCTCGAATCCACCAACGGCAGTCGCGTTAACGGCATTCCCATCACGGAAACGGTGTTGCGTTTCGACGACCGAATCCGTTTCGGAGGAGTCGAAGCGCGTTTCGAACCAGACACGCGCGGCTCACAGCCCCTGCCCCAGCCCGAAAAAATTGAAGCGAAACCGGCCGAGTCTAGCGCAGTCCCTGTCGATTTTACAAACGCCTCTCCATTCCCGCACCGGAATCGCGAGCGCGACCCTACTGGGGCTATCATTTTTGGCGTCGCCGGCGTCGCCCTGCTCGCTTTCCTCGGCAGCATGATCGCCGTGCTGGTGATGAGCACGCCGACGCTCTGATTGTAGCGACGGTCGATGACTGTCGCACCAGTTTCGGCCCTCATCGAGCGCCGCTAGAGAAGTGTCGATCCCGGTCTCGATACTCGAAATGACAAGCGCGCAAATTAATGAAAACATGTCTTAATCCATTCGGCTTTGCTCAGCCAGAAAATAAATCTCTCGATATGACAGAACAGCAAAAGCGTCTCCTCCTATTCGATATTGATGGTACCCTTGTCCATTCGGGCGGCGCAGGTGTCCACGCGCTTACATTGACGCTGGCGGAGCGCTTCCAGATTGCGGACGATCTGCACGACATCGAAATTGCGGGCATGACCGATTCCGGCATCGTCGCCAGCATCTTGCGGAAGCATAACGTTCCGGCGACGAACGAAAACATCAGCGCGTTTCTCGACAGCTACGTCCATTTTCTTTCGCTTGAGCTGCCGCGCCGCAAAGGGAACCTGCTTCCCGGCGTCCTCGAACTTTTGCAGAAGCTGAAATCGAGAAAACATCTCGTGCTCGCGCTTCTCACCGGAAATGTCTCGCGCGGGGCGCAACTAAAACTCGAACACTACGGCGTCTGGCATTTTTTTGAATTCGGAGCGTTTGCCGACGATCATCAAGATCGCAATGAACTTGGTCCCTTCGCTCGCTCACGCGCAAGGCAAAGACATGGCCGCGAATTCGCCGCCGGCGACATCGACGTGATCGGCGATACGCCGCGCGACATCGCCTGCGGCAAAGCCTTTGGCGCACGCACCATCGCGGTGGCCACTGGCACCTGGCGTCGCGAGCAGCTCGCAGAACACCGGCCGGATTTTTTGATCGACGATCTCTCGGATGTTGACCGTGTAATCGATACGCTCGGATGGTGACCGATTGACGATTGGGAAATGAATGAATGAAACTGAACCAGCCGCCGGCCCGATGCCGCGCGAAGATCAACCGAATGTACTGCCGCTTGAAGGCGAAATCGATCTTCATATTTCGCCCAACGTTGCGGCGTCGCTCAACATGATGATTGAGAAAAAACCAAAACAACTGATTGTCGATCTTGCGCGTGTGACCTACATCGACAGTTCGGGCCTCGCCGCTTTGATTGAAGCGATGCAGAATGTCCAGGAATACGGCGGCAGGTTCGCGCTCACCAGCTTGCAGGAACCGGTGCGCACCATCTTCGAAATCGCCCGGCTGGATCAGGTATTCGGGATTTTTCCTGACGTTAACGCGGCGCTCGCCGCTGCCTGAACCAAGATCTGCACGGTTTGCGCGACATTCTTCGAAATGTCGAATTGCGATGCGCGCGCGATGATTGTCGATCTTGCGGCGGCGCGCCGGGACGGGTCCGACCAAAATCGAATCGCGTCGCGCAAACTGATAATGTTCGGAAGATCGACAATGGAGCCGTGAACGCCATCTTCGATGATTTCGCTGAAGCCGTTGTTGCGCGTAGTAATCACGGGAAGTCCACAAGCGAGTGCTTCGAGGCAAGCGTTGGAAAACGGATCGTAAATGGTCGGCAGAATAAAAATATCGGCGGCCGCGTAAATGCGGACAAGATCAGGCAACTCACCGAGAAACTGCGCCCGTTTTGATTTGTAGTAACGCTGGTTTCCGCGACCGGCGACGAGCAAGCGCATTTTTCGGTCCTCGCACAGTGCCATCCCTTCGAGCGCAAAGAGTAATCCCTTACGTTCCCACCCGGAGCCGGCGAAAAGAAGCGTGATTTGGTCCGGCTTCAATTTTAAATCCTCGCGCGCTTTTTCTCGTAGCTCTGGATCAACCCTGAATTTCTCGAGCGGGACACCGCTTCGGACGATGTCGATCTTGTCCACGGGATACTTGTAAAGATCGACGATTTCGTCTTTGACCATTTCTGAATTGACGATGACGTATTCGGCGCCGCGATCGCCCAAAAGCGATTTCTCGAGACGCAACAAGTCGCGATGTTTGCGGTTGAGGCTCCGAACGAATCGCTCCAAAGGCAGTTCGAATTTTCTTCTGCGATTCAACCAGGCGCGATGCACTCCGTCGCCGGCCCGATAAACATTGCAGCGCCAAATCCGCTCCAAGCTCATCAAAACATCGCAACGAACTTTCGGTCGTAGTTCTTCCAACTCGTCCGCAAATGCAATTGGCGATCTGGAATGCAGACGTGTGATTACTCCGAAAGGCCACTCGTTCTGCGGCCAATCGTCTGTTGTGAAAAGTTGCGCCTCATAACCAAGATCGACAACTCCGCGTCCGAGCCGTTTTAGATAAGCTTCCGCGCCGCCACTGGCGGAATATCCGCGGCGGACAAAACCGATGCTGAGCTTTTGCGGTGACATTTCGTAGTTTGTCATCCTGAGCGTTAGCAAAGGATCTCACACAACCCTGCGCGCAAATCGCGGGGTTCCTCGTCCCATCGGAATGACACTTTACTTGCTGACATTCGCTCAGGATAGTTGTAGTCCCATGCCCGGTGAAACTTTAAACGCGCCTCCCCCGGTCCGTTCCGCCCCGCCGTCTGCGCGCGTATTACCGAACCATCTGCTCTACTCGATCTTCGCCCGTATCGGCGGTTCCGGCCTGGACACGGACGCATTCGAGGCCTTGCGCGCTTCATACCGCGGCGGATTTCTCGGAAAGGCGATTGCTTATGACAATCGGCAAAAGGAAATCCCCGCATCGCTGATCCATTCACTGCGCTGGCATCCGGTCCGTCTCATCTCGTTTCTCGACCGGCCCTATTACTATGGGGCGAAAAAGAAATACGTTGATTGGATCGCGTCGCGGCATTTGGCGACCGGACGCTACGATCTCTTTCACAGCTGGTCGGGCGATTGTTTGCTATCGCTCCGGGTCGCGAAAAAACATCGAATCCCATCAGTCGTCGAAATTCCAACCTGGCATCGCGATCGGGGGAAACTGAAACCGGAGGAGCCAGCCGGCGCCGGATCGACAAGCAGCTTGGCTTGGTTTCGGAAAGGGAAGTCTGCATTGCTGCTCGAACGCAAGCGCTTTATCGAAGAATATAAACTGGCGGACCTGCTGGTCGTGTTATCGGAAATGGCGGCAGAGACTTTTCGTGTCCAGGGTTTCCCAGAAGAAAAATTATTTTATCTGCCGCGCGGCGTGGATGTAGAGCGTTTCAAGCCTGGACAACGTCCGGCAAAATTTCGGGCGATTTTTTCCGGCGCATTGATCGAACGTAAAGGAATTCACCATCTACTCGAAGCATGGCATCGCCTGAACCTATCAGACGCTGAGCTGTGGCTTGTCGGCTCTGTCCACGAGGAAGCAAAGCCTTATCTCAAAAAATTCTGGCGCGACAACATCCGCACGTTCGGGTTTGTGCGTGATCCGGAAAATTATCTCAGCCAAAGCACGGTGCATGTTTTTCCTTCGCAATGGGAGGGCAGTGCCAAAGTCACGTATGAAGCTGCGGCTTGCGGTTTGCCGCAAATCACGACTCGCCAGGCGGGAGATGTTGTGCGCGATCAGGTGGAAGGAATTATTGTCCGGCCAGGAAACGTCGATGCCATTGCGGCCGCACTCGAATATTTTCATCGACATCCGAAAATGGTTGAACAAATGGGCGACGCGGCCCGGCGTCGCGTAGTTGAAAATTTTACCTGGGACCATTTCCGCACGCGATTGCTCGGCGGTTACGAAATCGCCATGCGAATGGTGCGATAATCTTTTCAAGAAAGGGCGATTTCCAAATCGTCGCGCCGATCTGGGGATTGCCGTTTCTTGTCAACTGTGAAAATTCTGCTTCTCCAACTGAAACGGATCGGCGATTTGATTATGACAACGCCGGCCATCGAAGCGCTCCGTAAAAATTTTCCTGAAGCGAGGATTACGCTGGTGGTTTCCCGCGAATGCGCGGAATTATTGCCGGCCATCTCCAGCGCCGATCGGAAACTTGTCAGCAATCGCAACCTCAGAGACGTGGCCGTTTTAGTGACCGTCGCGCGAGAAAAATTTGACGCCTGCATTGACTTCACGCAAAACGATCGCTCCGCCCTTCTTGCTTTTCTATCCGGCGCGCGAAAACGCGTCGCTGCTCACAAGGTAAAGGATAACTCAGGCAATCGGGCCCGGGTTTACAACGAGTTTCGGAAACTTCGCCTAAAGGAAATGCACACCCTTGATTACAATCTGGCGTTGCTCGAGCCGCTCGGGATTGGCAACGCTTCCCACGCTCTTCATTTGGAGGTGCCGCGTTCAGCGCGTGAGAAAGCGGAGCAACTGCTGGGAACAGCAAAGATCGACAATCCCTTCATCATTTTCCATCCGGGTTCGGCGCGCGCGGAAAAGTTCTGGGACGCGCGGCGCTGGGCTGACGTGATTGGCCACGTCCGCTCCAACCGGCGGATTAACTGCGTCCTCACCGGCGGCGGCTCGGCCCTCGAGCAGAAACATCTCTCTGAGATCAAGACCCGATTCCGGCAGCCGCTTATTGATCTTTCTCGCAAAACCGATTTACTTACGCTGACCGCGCTTATCGCGCAGGCGCGCCTTCTGGTGACGGTTGACTCGGCCCCGATGCATCTAGCGGCAGCCACCCAAACGCCGCAGGTAGTTCTTTTCGGCCCGACCAACCCGTTTCATTGGCGACCGCGGGAAAGCTCGGCTGTGATCCTGCAAGGAGAATCGGCCAGGCCGATGACCGAGTTCTTTCCCAAACAGAAGCAGGTCGCGATGAAGGAAATCTCGACGGAGGCGGTGATTAATGCTATGAACTTGCTGCTGTCGGCTCCGGCAGCGCAAACCTCATGAGCAACGGAAGAGCCGCAAAAGAAAAGCCCTCGTTTTTGCAGACGCTTCGGGAAGCCTCGGGCCCGTATCGCCGCCTCTATAGTTACGTTAAGCCGTACAAATGGCGTTTTATACTGGGCCTGTCGCTTGGTTTTGCCTTCGGCTTGGTCAATTCACTTGTTCCCTTAACCGTCCTTCAGGTATCGAATTTCATTTTCCACGGGGCCGCGCCTGACCCACGAGCTATCCTGACCCACCACGAGATGCTGAGCATCGGCCCAAAGATCAACTCGATCCTTTGGATTTGTCTCGCTATTCCGCTGATCATGACCGCGCGCAGTCTTTGTTCCTACGGAAATGCTTACTACATGAACTGGGTAAGCAATAGAGTTGTAACCGACATCCGAAACCAGCTCTTCAGCAAAATCGTCCGTCACTCGATGGAGTTCTTCAATAAAATGCGGTCCGGGTTTCTTATGTCGCGCATTACCAATGACACCCGCGGCATGCAAATGGCGCTGACGACGGTGAGCAGCGACATTTTCAAACAGCCGGTCACGATCGTGGGCGGAGTTATTGTCCTCCTCATGATGGATTGGAAGTTTACCGTTGTGACTCTGGTGCTTTTTCCGATTTGCCTGGTGCCGATCCGTGTTTATGGACGGCGTGCGCGTAAGGCCGTGCAACACGAACAGGAGGACATGGGCGAAATGGTCGTGACCATGCAGGAAACCTTTGCCGGCATTCGGGTGGTCAAATCGTTCGCCCGGGAAGAGCATCAGGAGGACAGATTCCGCCACAGCAATCAGCTTCAGTTCTCCAACATGATGCGAATGATCAAATCGATGGAAGCGGTCGGGCCGCTGGTGGAAACAATCGCTGCGATGGGTGTCGGCCTGGCACTGCTTTACGTTTATGCCGTAAATCTGAGCGCAGGGCGATTCTTTGGACTGATCTCCGGGATTTTTATTCTCTACGAGCCGATTAAAACGCTCAGCAAAATCCACATCGTCATGCAGAGATCGATCTCCGCGACTACGGAAGTTTTCAGGATTTTGGATTTGGAGCCGGCCGTAAAGGACAGGCCCGACGCGATTGCCTTGAGTTCGACCGAAGGGCAGATCGATTTCGAGAAGGTCACTTTCCGCTACGCTCCCGGATCGCCCGCCGCCGTCCAAGACCTTAATTTCAAGATCGAGCCGGGGAAGAGTTACGCGCTAGTTGGCGCGAGCGGCGCTGGAAAATCGACGGTTCTCTCCCTCATCCTGCGCTTGTACGATCCGACCGCCGGCACAGTGCGGATTGATGGTCGCGATTTGCGCACGCTCACCCAGAAATCATTACGGGAACAGATCGGTCTCGTTACCCAGGACACATTTTTGTTTCACGACACAATCTTTAATAACATCCAGTTTGGACATCTTGGCGCTACCCTGGAAGAAGTTTACACCGCGGCGCGCACCGCCTTCGCTCATGACTTTATTCTCGCCCAGCCGAAGGGCTACGAAACCGTAATCGGTGACAAGGGGTGCCTGCTTTCCGGCGGACAACAGCAGCGATTGGCCATCGCTCGCGCGCTGCTGAAGAATGCACCGATTTTGTTGCTGGATGAGGCGACCTCTTCGCTCGACTCCGAATCGGAAAAGCAAATTCAACAGGCGCTGGAGCGACTGTCCGCCGGGCGCACCGTGATCGCAATCGCGCATCGGCTCTCCACCATCTTATCGGCCGACCAAATTGTGGTAATGGACCAGGGGCACATCAAGGAAATTGGAACGCATCGCGAGCTGCTCGAGAAATCGGGCTATTATCGTCGGCTTTATGACATGCAGTTTCACCGCCACGACGAAGAAAAATCTCCGGAACCGGGCGTGCTGGTTGACGCGCTGGTTTAGCACTGCACCGCACTTCGGTGTTTTGCTGATTTAAATCTCACCAAATGCCGTTTAAAATCGATCTGCACTCGCACTCATTCTTTTCGGGCGATGGCGTTTCCAGTCCCGAGGATTTAATCGCGGCCGCTCGCGCCAAAGGGCTGCACGGGATTGCCATCACCGATCATAACACCTGTGAGGCCGTCACTTACTTGCTCGAAAAAGGTTTGATGCGCCTCGACGGCTCGCCCGTTGATAACTTCCTCGTCCTGCCCGGTGTCGAGATAACAACCGCGGACGGCCACCTGCTTTGCATCGGCGCGACCCTCCCGTACTTAAAAGGAAAACCCGCGCGCGAGGTGTGCGAGATGATCCATGAACGCGGCGGTCTCGCCATTCCGCCGCATCCTTACGATTTGTTTCGCGCCGGGATCCGCTTTTCTTGCCCATGATCGCGGCGAGCGACGCGCACCACGCGGCCGCAGTCGGCACGGCTTATACCATTCTGAACACCAACGACTTTTCCGTGAAAGGAATCCTTGCCCAGATCCTCAAAAGTAACGAGCTCAACCAAAAATACCTCACCCCGCGCGACAGCGTGCGCAAGACCTGGAACAACTGGTTGCGACTGCGGCGACGAAAAAAGAGCCCCGAGTTAGCAGCCAAAGACAGCGGTCACAGCGGCCGCTAGATCTTTCCTTCCGCCCTTATCCTTTCTGAAATGCCTGCTTACGTGATCGTTGAAATCGATATTGTCGATCCTGTTGGTTACGAGGAGTACAAAAAACTCGCTGGCGCAACGGTTGAGAAACACGGCGGTAGGTACATCGTGCGCGGCGGCCCGGTCGAAACGCTGGAAGGCGATTGGAACCCGAAGCGCATCGTCATTCTGGAGTTTGAATCCATGCAACGCGCCAAAGAGTGGCTGAATTGCGAGGAATACCACGAGCCGCGGAAAATGCGTCACCGCACGGCTAAGACAAAAATGATCCTCGTCGAAGGAATGTAGGTGGGGCCGTCCGAGCCGGCCACGGGCGATTGGGGTCAATTGCCCCTACCCAACAATTTTTCCAGTGCTTTCGGATCCGTCACCGGCGTTTTGCATGTGAAATTTTCGCAGACGTAGGCCGCTGGTTTTCCGTCGACCATTGACATCGCACGGATGGCTTCGTTCTTTTCGCCGAGATATTCCTGGCCTTGAGCTCCGTCGGCCAGGACCAGAATTTTATTCGGCAGAAAATGTCGATGGACCTCCACGAGGAGCGCTTTCGCCGCGGGATTATCGGGCCTTCCTGCAATCACGATCTGACGCGATTTGCCTAACGAATAATCGAGCGCGACCAGCATTTGCGGCATTGCGCTGGCGAAATGTGAAAGCGTCGCACTGAATGCGTTGATCGTTCGCTGCGCCCTCTCTTCCAATTGTTTATCACCGCGAAATTGCGCAAGACGCAAGAGGTTGATGGCGGAAATCGAACTCGCCGCCGGTTCCGCGCTGTCATTGTCATCTTTCATTCGCAGCGGCACGCTCAATTCGTTTCCACTCGTGCTAAAATAGCCGCCGTTCTTCTCGTCCGAGAACAGACGGTCCTGTGTCGCCTGCAGTTCGACCGCAAACTTCAGCCACTCGACATTGAAGGACGCCTCGTAAAGATCGACAACTCCCTGGATGACGAAGGTATAATCGTCAGCAAAGCCTTCGATCCCGCTCCGGCCCTCGCGATAATTTCGATACAAAACTTTGTGCGACTCATCGTAAAGATGTTCGCGGATAAATTTCGCTGCCTCAGTGGCAAGCGCGAGATAGCGCGGCTCATCTAAAACTTGCGCCGCGCGCGCGAACGCCGAAATCATGAGGCCGTTCCAAGCCGAAATGATTTTGTCATCGAGATGTGGGCGCGGCCGTTTGGTTCTGATTAACAATAATTTTTCCCGGCTGCCCGCGAGCGATCGCCGAACTTCGTCTTCGCTTTTCTTAAAATGCTTCGCCGTCTCGGCAATCGGGTGTCGCTCGATCAAAATATTCCTTCCTCGGAATTCATCCTGCGGATCGCTTCCTTCCGGTGCGTTGCCATGCGGTTGAACGCCGTAATGAAAATCAAAGATCTCGGCGGCATCGCCAATTGCGGCGTCGATTTCCCTTTTCGTCCAGATGTAGAATGCGCCTTCGCCGTGCTCGGGTTTGCCATGCTCGAAGAGACTGTCCGCGTCTTCCGCGGAAAAGAATCCCCCGTCCTTCGATGTCATGTCGCGCCCGACGTAGTCGAGAATATCGCGCGCGATCGATTCATATTGTCGATCTTGTGTGATTTGAAACGCGTCCAGATACGCGGCGGCGAGTTGCGCTTGATCGTAGAGCATTTTCTCGAAGTGCGGTACGTGCCAGTATCGATCGACCGAGTAGCGATGAAAGCCGCCGCCGAGATGATCGTGCATCCCGCCAGCCGCCATCTTCCGCAGCGTGATTAAATCCATCTCGAGCGCATGCTTGCCGGTTTCACTCTTTGGATCGCGTGCGTAAAGCCGCGAGAGAAAATTGAACGCGACCGGCCGCGGAAACTTCGGCACGCTGCCGAAGCCGCCTTCTTTCTCATCAAACGTGCGAGCAAACTGCTCGTAGGCTTTGTCGAAAACCTGATTGTCGATCTTGGCGGATGCTGCGGATTGCGCGGCCTGCGATTCGCGCAATGCCGACATAATTTTCGAGCTTTGATCGACAATCTTTTCGTGGTCCTGCTTCCAAGCTGCGGCAATGCGTTCCAGAACTTTTTTGAAACCGGGCTGGCCGTAACGGTCCTCCGGCGGAAAATAAGTTCCGCCGACAAACGGTTTTAAATCCGGCGTTAACCAGACGCTCATCGGCCAGCCGCCACCACCAGTCGTCGCCTGCACAAACGTCATGTAAACGCGATCGACATCCGGCCGTTCCTCGCGATCGACTTTGATGTTCACAAACTCGCGATTCATGATTGCAGAGGTCTCTTCGTTCTCGAACGACTCATGCGCCATGACGTGACACCAATGACAGGTCGAGTATCCGACTGAGAGAAAGATCGGTTTGTTTTCGCGGCGCGCTTTGGCGAAAGCCTCTTCGCCCCACGAATACCAATCGACCGGATTATGCGCATGCTGCAAAAGGTAGGGCGACTTCTCCTGAGCCAGGCGATTCGTGTGCCGCCCAACTCCCGGCGCCGGCTCAGCAGCGATGTAGGTTGGAGTCACTCACTACGTTAGCGCTGAACTGGGAAAGGAAAAGAAGAGGTGTAGCGGCGCTTGTATCGAGCGCCGAACCAGATAAACAGGCGCTTGCCACAAACGCCTCTACATCCCAGGCAGTCGCCGCACGCTATGGTCACCCCATCTTAAGATCGACATGGATTCCGCACATCTCATTTTCCTCTTCCTAGCAATCGGCGTAATCGCGTTTCTTTACTCATCGGTGGGGCATGCCGGGGCATCGGGCTACATCGCCGTGATGACCTTATGGGGTGTCGCTGCCACGACGATCCGACCTACCGCTTTGGTATTGAACATCCTCGTCGCTTCGATCGGCGCGTTTCAGTTTTGGCGCGCCGGCTATTTTGCCTGGAACTTATTCTGGCCATTTGCTGTCTTGTCCATCCCGGCAGCATATCTCGGCGGTTATCTGCAACCATCGGCTTCGGTTTTAAGAGTCCTGATTGGCCTGGTTCTGCTTTTTTCGGCGGGGCGCTTGATTTTTCGACGCAGCGATCCGCAGAACGTCCTGCCTCCCTCCAATCCAACAGCGATCGGCCTTGGAGCGGCCATCGGATTCCTGTCCGGCCTCACCGGAACCGGCGGAGGAATATTTCTCACTCCACTTCTGCTCTTTTGCCATTGGGCGCACATTCGCCAGGCGGCCGCGGTCTCGGCGTTGTTCATTCTCGTCAATTCAATCGCCGGACTGGTTGGCTACTTTACGGCAAAACATTCGATTCCGCCTTTGGGTTTTATCCTTGCTGCCGCCGCGATAATCGGTGGGACGCTTGGCTCGTATCTTGGGAGTAGACGTTTTCCGGTTCGCGCAATTTCCCTGCTCCTCGCGACTGTCCTCGCTATCGCCGGCGCGAAATTGATTTTTACGGGATGAATTAATTCGCTGGAACCGCCTTGCTCCGTCGAGGCGACTTCAGCAAAACACGGCGACAGAGGGCTGTGGCTACAACAATTTGAGTTTCAGAGCGCGCGCCGGCGACCACGGATTTATTTTAAAATCCGAGCGCGTGATTTCCTCACGCGCATTTCGCAGAAGATCGAGAAGCGCGGCGACATCGAGCGCGTGACGAACCGGTAAATATGGCGCGAGGTTTTTTTCCGCGAGCAAGAAGAGTCGCACCGCGGGCTTCAATCGGCGGCTGTGTTTCGCGTGTGTCGGATTTTCGAAATGCTTCTGGAGATGCACAAATGCACCCGCGGCCTGAATCAGACCTTTGAAAAAATCGTCGTCATCCGTTTTGGTGTTTAACCACAGCTGCTCGAGCACGTCGTGCGCCTCGTAGTAGCGCTGCTCGTTCCAGCAATGAAAATAGGCGCGATAATAGGGATGACTCGCGATGTCGATCTTTGCCGGATCGACATCTTCCCCCACCAGTTCGGTGACCAGTCGCGAAATCCGCTCGCCTTTGCTCATGAAGGGCCTAACTTGATCGCGGCTCAGACAATGGGCAAACCAGCATGCATTAGCTTTCCGGAGGACGAGCGGGCGCCATCGCTCTCGCGTTAAAGAATGACGGTTGCGGTCTTCGCTAGTCTGCTGGTTGCCATCTCGATTTTGATTTTCTGTTCCGCGCTTTTTTCCGGATTGGAGACGGCACTCTTTTCGCTCAAGCCACAC
>WNFR01004559.1_pt1 | contig 19042 bp, 18 predicted proteins | sample 5400221 | NCBI WGS metagenome assembly WNFR01 (sample SAMN13153357, study PRJNA577476) | soil metagenome | isolation source: 40 cm soil under Madrone tree | place: USA:California | collected 2016-06-14 | reverse complement strand
TCACCGTCGATCTCTATTCCGAGGACTGGTCGCAGATCAAGGGCGTGATGGTGCAGGGCACGGCGAAGCTCGTGCGCCGCGGCCCCGCCTTCACGCGCGCCCGCAAGCACCTCTACGCGAAGTACCCGCAGTATTCGCGCGAGGCCGCGCTGTCGGTCTCCGACTCGGTGATCGTGGAGGTCACGCCCACACACGTCTTCACCTGGGGCCTCGACTGAGCGTCCCGCCGCGCGAGGTTCGCCGCTGGGAACCTCCGCCCCCGCCGCCGCGGCATCCGCCGCCTCCGCGCCTGCGCTGGTACGAGCGGCCCTTCGTGTGGTGGCGGCGGCACGCGTGGATCCCCGTCTGGATCACGGTCTTCCTGACGCCGGCGGCCCTGCTGTCGCTGCGGCTGATCGACGACACGAGCGTCGCCCTCGTGCTGCCGCCGCTGCTGATCGTGATGATCGTGCTCTTCCTGGCCATGCTGGCCGTGGCCGTGCGCGCGAGCGTGACCCGCTCGGTCCCGCGCGCCGTCGCCGGTGGCGGCTGCGCGCTCCTGGCGGCGGGGTTGCTCGCCCTGGCGATGATCCACGTCATCGGCCAGCGCTCGTGTCCGGAACGCATGGGCGTGGACCGCGGCATTCAGGTCGCCGCACAGATGCTGGACGCGTGGCGCAAGGGCGAGGCCGCGCCGGCGGACGTGTGGGCGAGCGCGGCCGTCGCCGATGCGTGGCGGTCGCGTGTGGGCAAGCTGACGCTGATCGATTACAAGGTGGTGGACTCCGGGTGCTGGGAGCGGCTGGCCCCGGTCGCCACCCAGCGGACCTGGCACGAATTCCGGGTGACGGTCCAGCAGCGCGACGGTCGATTCTCGAAGGTCGTGACCGTGCACACGCACGTCACCCGTGGGACCTGGCACATCACCGAGGTCGAGGGCCCCGAGTCTTGATGATGGGGGGCCCCGATATGGCCCCCACACCCCCCAACGTTCGGAGCGCCCGGGCCAAGCCGGGTCGCTCCTCTAAGCCCCCCACGTTCGGAGCGGCCCGGCCAAGCCGGGTCGCTCCTCTATGCCCCTTAGCGTTCGGAGCGCCGCGGGGAACCCGTGGCACTCCTCGTTTCTGCGTGAGCTCTAAGACGGGCCCCGCGCGAGTCGGCGCAGCGGCGCGCCGGTGAGGCGCGTGAGGATCCACTCCTTTCTGAAGCCGGCGCCGAGCCGGCGATAGAAGCGGATCGACGGCGTGTTCCAGTCGAGCACCGCCCATTCCATGCGCCCGCAGCCGCGGCGCAGCGCAATCCGCGCCAGCGCGCGTAGCAGCGCGCGGCCGGCGCCGGCCCCCCGGGCCTGGGGCAGTACGAAGAGGTCTTCGAGGTAGAGGGTCGGCTGCCCCAGGAAGGTCGAGTACGTGAAGAAGTAGAGCGCGAGGCCGACGGCGCGGCCGTCGCGGCGGCAGATCAGCGTCTCGAAGTATGGGCGAGGGCGGAAGCCGTGGCGTCGGACGGCGGCAGGGCCGATGACGCACTGGCGCTCGAGCCGTTCGTAGCGCGCGAGACCGCGGATGAGGTCGCAGATGATGCCGGCGTCACGCGCTGTTCCGCGGCGGATGCTCAGCCCTACCTTCGATAGGACACGGGTGGGACGGCGCCGCCGGGCGGCGGCCATCCTCAGGCCCCGGCGATCTGCAGCAGCAACTCCGTGTACGCGCGCGCGCCTTCGCGAAGGTTCTCCAGGGAGATGCGCTCGTCGTTGCCGTGCACGCGGCGCCACTCCTCGTCGTCGAGGACGAACGGGCTCCAGCCGTACGCGGCCAGCCCCATGCGCCGGAACACCCAGCTGTCGGTGAAGGCGACGAGGATCTCGGGCGCGACCACCACGCCGGGCGCGCGACGAGCCAGCGTGTCGGCGAGCGCCTTGTACATCTCCGTGTCGGGCGGTGAGAGGTTCGGGACCTTCGGCTCCCGCGCGAACTCGACCTGGACGTGATCGTCGGCCACCACGCGCGTTACCCAGTCGCGCACCTCGCCTGGGTCGTCGCCGGCCAGCACGCGGCAGTCGATGTCCGCCACCGCCTCGGGCGGGATGACGTTGAGCTTCTGGCTGGCGCGCAGCATGTTGACCGCGAAGGTCGTGCGCACCATCGCCGCCCAGTCGCGGCGCGCGAAGAAGCGCGCGCGAAAGGCGGGATCGTGCAGCGCAGTCGCGAGGTCGTCCAGGCCGCGACCCGCAGCAGGCGGCAGCACGCGCGCGAGCGCCCGGAAGTACTCCTGCACCTCGGGCAGCACGCGCGGTGGGCGCTCGGCGGCGAGGAGCCGGGCGAGAGCCCGGATGAGCCGATGCGGCGCCGTGTCGGGCCAGGGCATCGAGCCGTGGCCGGGTGTGTCGCGCGCGGTGAGGCAGAGCGGCAGGCCCGTCTTCTCGGAGATGACGATGTGCGCGAACGGCGCGCGCTTGTCCGGGTCGATCTCGATGCCCCCCAGCTCGCTCAGCGCGTACTCCGCGCCGGCCAGCCAGTCGGGGTGGCTGGCCGCGATGAACTGGGCGCCGAACGCGCTGCCCGCCTCCTCGTCGGCCGTCGCGAGGAAGATCAGGTCGCGCTTGAGCCGCACGCCGGCGCGCGCGAGCGCGAGCAGGGCGGCGAGCTGCAGGATCCCGGTGGACTTCATGTCGATGGCGCCACGGCCGTAGAGGAAGCCGTCCCGGACCTCGCCGCCGAACGGATCCACCGTCCAGAAGCGCCGGTCGGCGTACACGACGTCGATGTGGTGGTGCAGCACGACGGCGCCGAGCGAGCCGTCCCCGCGCACGCGCGCCACGAGGTTGGCGCGGCCGGGCGCCGACTCCACCGTGCGGCTCTCGATGCCCGCGCGCCCGAGCACGTCGGCCAGGAATCGTGCGCCGGCGATCTCGTTGCCGGGCGGGTTCGTGGTGTCGATCGTGAGGTAGGCGCGCAGCAGATCGACGGCCTCGGCGCCGACGGCGGTGAAGTCGATCATGGCGCAGGCACGGTGCTACCCGGCACGCTGGGACGCGCCGCAGCGGCACGCTGGGGCGCGCGACGCGGGGACGGCTCCCCGATGTGCACGTGCGCGCCCGTGGCCTCGCCCGCGACGGCGCCGCGGAAGGCGAGGAAGGACACGCCGCGCGCGCGCAGCCAGGCCATGAGCGCCTGGCCCTCCGCGCTATCGGGATGCACGGCCACGTCGAGGGCGTTGCGATGATCGAAGCCGAGGCGGTCGTGCGCCGGCGTCTGCCCGAGCGCGCTGACGGGCAGGGCGCGGTGGAAGCGGTCGGCGAAGAAGCGTTCGACGCTCGTGACCTGGGCCAGCGTCCAGTCGCGCAGCCCGTGGAAGCGCAGCAGCGTGGGCGTCACCAGCAGCGCGCCCGGCTTGGCCGGCGGCAGCGACGCCAGCACCACGGTTGCCGCCGCTTCCGCCTCCATCCGCTCGGCCTGCGCGATCTCGGCGTGCGTGGCCGCGAGCGCCGCCTCGGCGGTGGCCAGCGTCTGCTCGGCCGTCTCCGCTTCGCGCCGCGCGATCAGACCGTCCTCCGCCAGCTGCCGGCGCGTCGCCAGCGTCGCGCGCGCGTGCGTCACCGCCTCCTCGCGGAAGGGCAGGAGGTTGGCGAGGCTGGCGCGGTACTCGCGCGCGGCGCTCACCAGCTCGGATGGCAGGGCCGAGGGCGCGCCCGCGACGGGCCCCGCCGCCAGCGCCGCCAGCGCCAGCGCGCACGCCATCGGCCATCGGCTCATGGTGCTCATGGTACCGTGCGTGTCACTTGACCTCGCGAGGCGCTGGCCCGCAGAGTGGCGGAATGACGCGGCTCCTCCTGCCCGACGACGTCGTCTTCACCTGCCAGCAGTCGGGCGCCTGCTGCCGCAACGACTGGCTCATCGGCGTCGACGACGCAGCCCGCGCGCGGCTCGAGGCGGTGGACTGGACGCGGCTGCCGCCGCCGCTGCCGCCGGGCCCGAAGTTCCGGCCGCTGCCGTTCACGCTCGCCGGCGGCGAGCGTGCGACGTTCGCGCGGCGGCCCGACGGCGCCTGCGTCTTCCTCGAGCCCGACGAGCGCTGCGGCATCCACACGCGCCTCGGCGCGCCCGCCAAGCCGCAGGTGTGCCGCGAGTTCCCGTACTCGTTCGTCGAGACGCCGGACGGCGTGGCGGTGGGTGTCTCGTTCGCGTGCACGGCCGTGCGCGCCCACCAGGGCCGCACGCTGCCCGCGCAGGAGGCCGAGGTGCGCGCGGTGCTCGCGGGCAGCACGCGCGTGCGTCGGCTGCCCGATCCCCTCGTCCTCTACGCGTCCGTGGACATCACGTGGGCGCAGTATCGTCCCATCGAGGCAGCACTGCTCGCGCTGCTTGCCCACGACGAGTGCACGCTGCCGACGGCGCTGCTGGCGGGCAGCGTGCTGATCAGCCTGTGCGTGGGACTCTCGCAGGTGGAGGCCAAGGCGCGGCGCGAGGGCCGCGCACCGACGGAGACGCTGGTGGGCGGCCTCGCCCAGCTCGAGGCCGATCGGTATCGCAAGGTGATCGCCATCGCCGCGCAGGCGCGTTACCCGAGCCGGCCGCGCCTCACGCCGCTGGCGCCGCTCTACACGTGGCTCGAGTTCTCGCGCCGCCGCCCGTCGCGGCTCGGCCTCGTGCTGGCGCTGTACCGTAACTTCTTCCGCTTCCGCCGCGGGCGCGGCCACCTGCCGGACTGGATCACGGGCGGCCCGCCCTTCGACCTGACCGACGTGCAGGCCGTGCGCTTCGACGCCGACGCGCCCGACATCGAGCCGTTCCTGCGCGAGTACTGGCGCCACGTCGTCTTCCGCAAGACGCACCAGACCATGCTCGCGCTCTACGCGTTCACGAAGTGGGCGGCCAAGCTCACCGCGCGGCGCCGTGGCCGGACGGCGGTGGCCGCGGCCGACGTGCGCGATGCGGTGCGGCTGATCGAGCAGCGCTTCGTGCTGCACGCCCGCTTCGCCGACGTCTTCACGCTGAGTCCGGTGCTCACCGTGATGGCCGACCGGCTGTTCCAGGATCCGGCCTTCGTGCGGGGAGCGGTGTTGGAGCCGGAACGCCCGTAAACCTATGAGTTTCCCGTGCGTTGTAAATACGGGAAAAACCTTGACGCAGATCGCGCCGACGCCTTAGGTTGGTTGAGACCCCTGTTTTCGCGCCCGGGCGCGCCCGGTGGACCGTAACGAGGAGCGAGACATGGCCAGGCTCGACGCCTTCTTCAAGCTGATGTTCGACTCGGGCGCCTCCGACCTGCACATCACCTCGGGACAGCCCCCGATCTTGAGGGTGCACGGCGACCTCGAGCGCATCAAATACGATCCGATGGACGACGAGACGCTGCGCGCGATGCTCTACGAGATCGCGCCCGAGCAGACCATCAAGAAGTTCGAAGAGACCGGCGACGTCGACTTCGGCTACGAGATCCCGGGCGTGGCGCGTTTTCGCGCCAACTATTTCATGCAGAAGTACGGTTGCGGCGCGGTGTTCCGGCAGATCCCGACCAAGGTGCTGACCGCCGACGACCTCGGGCTGCCGCCGATCCTCAAGAAGTGCGCGATGCTCCCCAAGGGGCTCGTGCTCGCCACCGGCCCCACCGGTTCCGGCAAGTCCACGACGCTGGCGGCCATCGTCGACCACGCCAACAAGCACCGCAAGGACCACATCGTGACCATCGAGGATCCGATCGAGTTCGTGCATGCGAGCCAGGGCTGTCTGGTGAATCACCGCGAGGTGGGCTCGCATACGCGGTCGTTCGCCGCCGCCCTGCGCGGCGCGTTGCGCGAGGACCCGGACATCATCCTCGTCGGCGAAATGCGGGACCTCGAGACGATTCGCCTCGCGCTGGAGGCGGCCAACACCGGTCACCTCGTGCTCGGCACCCTGCACACCACCAACGCCGCCAAGACCATCGACCGCATCATCGAAGTCTTCCCGGCCGAGGAGCAGGCGCAGGTGCGCAACGGACTCTCCACCGGTCTCAAGCTCGTCGTGGCGCAGAACCTCTTCAAGCGCGTCGACAAGAAAGGCCGCTGCGCGGCGCTCGAGATCCTCGTGTGCACGGCCGCCGTGGGCAACCTGATCCGCGAGGGCAAGACCGTCCAGATTCCGTCGGCCATCCAGACGGGCAAGCAGTTCGGCATGCAGACGCTCGACGACGCCATCATGGCGGTGCTGACGAAGGGCTGGATCAGCGCGGAAGAGGCGTATGACAAGGGCATCGACAAGTCGAAGTTCCGGCCGATGCTGAAGACACCGCCCGACGAGCTGAACCAGTAAGGAGCGGCCATGCGGAAATCCGAGATCGACGACCTGCTGGGCGTGATGCTGGAGTCGCACGACAACGTGTCGGACCTCAACATCACGTGTGACCGTCCGCTGCAGGTGGAGGCCGCCGGCGAGCTGGTGCCGGTCCCCGTCGACCCCGCGATCGAGAACCTCACGCCGTTCCAGACCGAGATCTTCGCGCTCAACCTCGTCAACAACGACCGCCGCCTCACCGAGCACCTGCTGCGGCAGGGCTCCTGCGACTCGTCGTATTCGCTGCCCGGCCGGGCGCGCTTCCGCGTCAACATCTTCTCGCAGCGCGGCAACTTCTCGATCGTCCTGCGAAAGCTCGAGACGATGATCCCGACCATCGAGGAGCTCAAGCTCCCCGAGGCCTTCAAGAAGATGCCCGGCGAGAAGAACGGGCTCATTCTCGTCACCGGTGCCACCGGCTCGGGCAAGACGACGTCCCTCGCCGCCCTCCTCAACGAGATCAACAGCACGAAGTCCGTGCACGTCGTGACCCTGGAGGATCCCGTCGAGTACGTGCATCCCAACCGCAAGTCCACCTTCAACCAGCGCGAGCTGGGGCTCGACTACGACTCGTTCGCGAGCGGGCTGCGCGCGGCCCTGCGCCAGGCGCCCAAGATCATCCTCGTCGGTGAGATCCGCGACCGCGAGACGGCGGAGCTGGCGCTGAAGGCCTCGGAGACGGGCCACCTCGTGCTCACCACGCTGCACACCGTCAACGCGGGCCAGGCCATCGGCCGTATCGTCGGCATGTTCGACCAGGAGGAGGAGAAGCAGATCCGCCAGCGCCTCGCGGAGACGGTGCGCTGGATCGTCGGCCAGCGGCTGGTCCCGAAGATCGGCGGCGGACGCTGGGCCGTGCACGACATCCTGGCCAACACCATCCGCTCCAACGAGCTGATCATGACCGGCGAGCAGGAAGGCAAGACGTTCTACGATGTCCAGGAGGTCGGCGAGCCCTATCTGATGCTCACGTTCGACCAGGCGCTGCTGCGCTCGTACGAGCAGGGCATCATCACCGAGGAGACGGCCATCGCCTACTCGACGCGCAAGAGCGTGGTGCAGCGGGGCATCGACCAGGTGAAGCAGAAGCGGGGCGAGAAGACGAGCACCCTCGAGGGGCTCCGGCTCGACATCGACTATAACCGCAAGATCGGAAAGCGGTAGGCCGATGGCGAACGAGACCCACGGTCAGATCCAGTTTGGCGCGCAGCGCCTCGTCCTCGTGTGCGAGAACGCGCCCGAGCGGCAGATCGTGATCAAGGCCGCCCTCGAGCAGCTCGGCTACACGATGCTCCCTGCCAGCACGGCCGAGGAGGCGGGCGAGCGGCTGCGCCGACACGCGTTCGACATCGTGATCGTGGACGAGCGGTTCGAGTCGAGCGGGGTGCTCGATAACGCGGTGCTCAAGATGCTCAACACGATGCCGATCGGCGCCCGCCGGCAGGTGTTCGTCGCGCTCCTCAGCCGCGAATTCAAGACCTTCGACAACATGATGGCGTTCGCGCGCTCGGTGAACGTCGTCGTCAACCTCAACGACCTGCCGCACCTGCCCGCCATTCTGCGCAAGGGTCTCGAGGACAACAACGACTTCTATCGGATCTTCAGGGAGATGCTCGCCGAAGTCGGCAAGCGCTGAGCATTCGAACGCCGACAGCATGACGGCGTTTGCGCGATGTGTGAACGCCCGTCGTCAGCCCGCGTGACCCGTCGCACTGGCCCGACCCTCCGCCGAAGCGTCGAGGACAACGGCACTTCGACGGTGCGGCCGTCCGCGCCGATGGGGGTTGCGCATCCTGTGCGTACCCGGTGACGGATTGACGCGCCGATTGTAGCGTTGGCCTCGAGTCCCGCACCGCCCGGGATGGCGATGCGCAACGCAAGTATCAACGCGGTGACGGATTGGCCCGGTCCGACGATGGGGCGTGCGCCTCGTGGCCGGCATACCTCGCTTGGCAACGTCGTCCACCCACAGCGCCGGCGACGCCGAGCCGGCGTGGGAATGGCGCGGCTCTCACGCGTCGGCGGCGACGGCCTCCGTGCTGGCGCGCGCCGGTTCGGCCCGCGCGTTGCAACATCTGCCGGGTGATGGATCCCGCAGCGAACGTCTCGACGGGCACCGGAGTGAATGCCGTGTCGCACTCGGTCCTCACCGACGAGGCGGTCGCGCGATTTCAGCGGCTCGGCTTCCTGGTCGTGACGGGCCTGACCACCCTCGGGGATCTCGAGACCGTCTCGCGCCTGCTGGCGGGCCTCTACCGGCGCTTTCACGAGCTCGCGGGCACCCGGCGCGCCCACGACCTCGGCAGCGAGCAGCACAATGCGCGCCCGATTCTCGAGATCAATCAAACCGTCGACCTCGAGCCGCAGCTGGCCGACACGCTGACCTTCAAGCGCTGCGCCGCGCTCGCGGAGCGGCTGCTCGGACGCGACGTCGAGTACCGTTTCGATCACGCCATCTACAAGCCGGCCTTCAACGGCGCGGCCACGTCGTGGCACCAGGATGAGGCGTACGCGCTGGAGCGGAAGATCTTGAGCGCGCACTTCTGGGTGCCGCTGCAGGACGTCACGCGCGACATGGGATGCATGGAGTTCATCCCCGGCAGCCACCGCGGCGCGCTCTGGCGTCATCACCGACGCGATCGCCTGCGCGACGCCCACGCGCTGGAGGTGGTCGGACTGGACACGTCGCAGGCCGTCCCGTGCCCGATCCGTGCGGGCGACGCGACCGTGCACTTTCCGCGCACGGTTCACTACACCGGACCCAACCGTACCGGGACGCCGCGCCTGGCCTGGGCGCTCGAATTCGGTCCGCGGCGTGGGCTCGGCGTTCGTGTGATGGCGAAGGCGCGGCTCGTCTGGCGCCGCGCCACCCGCTGACCCTCAGCGCTTCTTGAACGGCGAGGCTTTCCCGAGCCCGGTGGCGGCCTGCGCCTGCGCGGCCTTCGCCAGCGGCGTCGCCGCCTTGCGCGCCAGCGCGACCGTCAGCTCGTAGCGCTTGTCGGCGTTCGGATCGGAATTGAAGGCGGCGATCCAGACCGCGCGATGCTGCTTGCCGAGCTGCTCGATCTTGGTGCCCCCCACACGGTGCTTGCGCGGCGCCTGGGGCGTTCCGTCCATCGGCGCCACCACGACCCATGCGTGATCGGTGGCGGCGCCGTTCTCCTTGAGATGGATGTCGACATCGGTCGGATCGGAAAGCCCGCCGGCCTGCACGCTGAAGACGCGCGCGGTGAGCGGCCCCGTGGTCACGCCGAACGTGTGCGTCGTGAAGCGCTCGGCCGCCTCCGTCAGCGTGCGCGATTGCTCCGGGCGACCGCCCGGCTGCTCGGGCCGCGTCACGATCGTCGTCGAGCCTTCCGCATCCGTGATGGCGCCCTGCAGCCACACGCCCGGCTCGGGCAGCGCGTGGACGAGGACGTCCTTGAGAAAGTCGGGATAGGTCTTGTAGAGCCGGCCCTCGGCCACGATGTAGAGATAGAGCTCATGCCCCAGGGCATACGTCTCGTCTCTCGCGCGCGTCGCGAATTGCGGGTTGAGGCGCGAGAGCGCCGCTCGCACGAATCCGGACTCCTCCTTCTCGAGCCGCTGCAGCAGGATCGCGTAGCCCTCGGCGAGCCGTCCGTCCTCGAACTCATCGCTCTTCGCCAGCGGCACCGAGAGCAGGTACGGAAAGCGCGCGAGCGCCTCGCGCGCCGCCTCCGCCGGCGGCAGGCCGCGCTGCGCGAGCGACTCCCAGCCGCGGCGCGCGCCGACCCACCACTGCGCGGTCTCCTCGGCCATCCGTTCGAGCAGCTCCTCGCGCGCGCGCCGCTCCTGCGGCGTCTCGACCTGCACGCGCTCGCCGCTCAATCGGATCTCGACGACGAGCGGCGAGCCCGGCGGAGCCACACGGTCGCCGGCGACGACCGGCGGGCCGGTGGGGGCGCCGCCGCCACTCGCCGGCGCGCCGGTGGCGGCGCGCATGCCACCGCCGACTGGAGCGACCCCGGGGACGGGAACGTCACCCGCCGCCGGCGTGGCCGCGACGGGTGCGGCGCGGGCCGTGGGCACGATGGGCGCTTCGGGCGCCTCGGCCGCCTCGGGCGTGATGATGATCTCGCCCTCGCGGCCGAGCTTGCCGCGCACCGTTGCGAGGGCGAGTGGGCGGCCAAAATTCTGGCTGATCGAGTCTTGCAGCAGCGCGCAGCGCTCGTCGTCGAGTCGGTTCCACCCCTCGGCGAGCGCGACGAGCTCGGCGAAGGGACGGATGCCTCCGCTCACCATCGTCGTGACGCGCTCGAGGTCCGCGGGCTGGGCCGCCGACAGGGCGGCGTGCAGCTCGCGCGCCTTGGCCTGGCACTCGGCCAGCGGGGGGAAGTTGGTGTCCTCGCGGTGGACGAGCGTCATGACGCGGTCGAGCGCGCTCAGCGCGTCATCGCGTGCTGCCTCCCACGCTGCCCGCCGCGCGCGATCGGCCTCTGCCCCATCGATCGTGGTGACGAGCGCATCGAGGGCCTTCAGCGTGCCGAGCCTGGCCGGCTCGGGCGCGCTCGGCAGCGTGCGCGCCTCGTCGAGGATGGCCAGGCGCAGCTCGTCGAAGTCGGCGGCCGTGCCCCGCAGGTCGTCGAGCAGCGCCGCGGCGGGGACCGCGCTGGCTCGCATGGCGGCGGCGGCCGCGGCGGCGCGCGCCGCGACCTCCGCGAATCGGGTACGCAGAGCCGCAAGTCGCTGCCGCAGATCATCCAGACGGGCACTCATCGGCGTCATGTCAGCGGCCGGTCAAGTATAGCCGACGGCCCCGTGACAACCGCGTGGCCGTTCGCATAGACTGTCCTGCCGGGGACGCGCGCGCGGTCCATCGGCGAGACGGATCGGCGCGCCGCCGGGCGCGGCAGACACGACGAGCGGGGAGGCGCGAATGACAGTGCGTGCGACGGCCTTGGGGATCGCGCTGGTGCTCACGCTGGGGACGGCCGCGGGACGGCAGGCATGGGCCGGCGCGCCGACGGAGCAGCTGCGCACGCAGATCGACCGCGTGATCAAGGTCCTCGAAGATCCGGAGATGGCGAAAGAGGCTCGCATGGTCGAGCGCCGGACGGTGATTCGCCGCGTCGCCAACGACATCTTCGACTTCAGCGAGACCACGCGTCGCTCGCTCGGTCCCCACTGGCACGCCCGCACGCCGCAGGAACGCGAGGAGGTCACGCGGCTCTACGCCGATCTCCTCGAGCGCTCGTACATCGGCAAGATCGAGATGTACAGCGGCGAGAAGATCCAGTTCCTCGGTGACACCATCGACGGCGATCAGGCCACCGTGCGCACGCGGCTCGTCATCAAGCAGGGCACGGACATCCCGGTGGACTACCGCATGCACCGCCTCCCGGGCGACCGCTGGCTCACCTACGACGTCTCGATCGAGGGCGTGAGCCTGGTGGCCAACTATCGCGCCCAGTTCAACAAGATCATCCAGACCTCCGGCTACGCGTCGCTGGTCAAGAAGCTGGCCGCGAAGGAGCAGGAGGGCATGCAGGCGGACCGCGAGCTGACGATCAAGAAAGCGTCGCAGATCAAGTGAGCGCAGGACCGGCGCGCGACGTCGCCGGGCGCATCGCGGCGAATCTCGCGACCGTCATGCAGGGGCAGACGCTGGCCATCCGCCGCCTGCTCGCCGCCTTCGCCAGCGGCGGCCACGTGCTGCTGGAAGATTACCCGGGCACGGGCAAGACGACGCTCGCCAAGGCGCTCGCGCGCTCGATCGGCGCGACGTTCAAGCGCATCCAGTTCACGCCCGACCTGCTGCCCTCCGACATCCTCGGCGTCTCGATCTACGACCAGCGCGACCAGACCTTTCGCTTCTACGAGGGCCCGATCTTCACCAACGTGCTGCTCGCCGACGAGATCAATCGCGCCTCGCCACGCACGCAGTCGGCGCTGCTGGAGGCGATGGGCGAGGGGCAGGTCACCGTGGACGGCACCTCGTACCGGCTGCACGATCCGTTCTTCGTGATCGCCACGCAGAACCCCGTGGAGTTCCGCGGCACCTACCCCCTGCCGGAAGCGCAGATGGACCGCTTCGCGCTGCAGTTCGGCCTCGGCTACGTCGAGCCCCAGGAAGAAGTGGCCATCCTCACCGCGCAGGCGCGGCACCACCCGCTCGAGGACCTCGGCCCCTGCGCCAGCGTGGACGACGTCGCCACCCTGCGCGCGGCCGCGCGCGCGGTGCGGGTGAGCGACGAGCTGCGCCGCTACGTGGTGGACGTCGTGCGCGCCACGCGCACCGCGCCCGGCGTGCAGCTCGGCGCCAGCCCGCGCGCCTCGCTCGCCCTCATGGCCGCCGCCCAGGCGCTCGCGCTGCTCGACGGCCAGGCCTTCGTGAGCCCCGACCACGTGCAGGAGGTCGCCGGCTCCGTCATCGCCCACCGCCTCGCCGTGGATCCGCAGGCGCGCTTCGCCGGCCTCACCGGCGTCGCCGTCGTCGAGGAGATCATCAAGACGGTGCCCGTGCCGGCTTGACCGCCGTGTGGTTCCGCCGGCTCGCGTATCGCCAGTTCCTGCTCGCCTCTCGCACGCAGTACACGCTCGCGCGCCGCCTGACCCCCGCCGGCAAGCTGGCCGCGGCCGCGCTCGTCGGGGCGATGATCTTCGGCCCCAACACGCGGCTCACCGTGTCCTACCAGGTTTTCACCCTGGCCCTCGCCATGCTCACGCTGGCCGCCATCCTGTCCGTACGCGGGCCACGCGGGCTGCAGGCGCGCCGACGTCTGCCCCGCTTCGGCACGGTGGGCGAGCCGCTGACCTACCAGGTTCTCGTGCGCAATCCCGGGGCGAAGACGCGCGCGGGCCTCTCGCTGCTCGAGGACCTGGAGGATCCGCGCCCGGACTTCGCCACGTTCGTCGCCGCGCATGAGCCGGACGAGGCGCGCCGCAACTGGTTCGACCGGAAGGTCGCGTATCACCGCTGGGCGTGGCTTCTCGAGCAGAATCGCCGGCTCGACGTCGCCGAGCACGCGGTGCCGACCATCCCCGGGCGCGCCACGGTGCAGGTGCGCGTGACGGCCACGCCGCGCCGACGCGGCCGCGCGCGCTTTCGGGGCCTCAGCCTCGCACGTTCCGATCCGCTCGGCCTCGTGCGCGCGCTGCACCCACACGAGCTGCCGGACGCGCTCGTGATCCTTCCGCGCCGCTATCCCCTGCCGCCGCTGTCGCTGCCGGGGACGCGCCGCTACCAACCCGGCGGCATCACGCTGGCGTCGTCGGTTGGCGACTCCGAGGAGTTCCTCTCGCTGCGCGACTACCGTCCCGGCGATCCGCTCAAGCGCATCCACTGGCGCTCGTGGGCGCGCGCGGGCAAGCCCATCGTGCGCGAGCACCAGGACGAGTTCTTCGTGCGCCACGGCCTCGTGCTCGACACGTTCGTCGACGCCTCGACGCCGGTGTTCGAAGAGGCGGTGTCGGTGGCGTCATCGTTCGCGGCGAGCGTGCAGACGCAGGACTCGCTGCTCGACCTCATGTTCGTCGGCACCAAGACGTACGTCTTCACGGCCGGCCGCGGCGTCGGCCACGTGGACGGGATGCTGGAGGTGCTGGCCGAGGTGCGGCCGTGCCGCGATCGCGACTTCGGCGCCCTTCACCGCCTCGTGGTCGAGCGCCACAGCCTGCTGAGCGGCCTCGTGTGCGTCTTCGTCGGCTGGGACGACGTGCGGCGCGCGCTCGTGGATCACCTGCGCGCGCTGGGCGTGCCGAGCCTCGTGCTGGTCGTCGGCGAGGACGCCGCGTTGGACGCCGAGCTGGAGGCGGCCGGGGTCCGGCGGCTCGCCCCCGGCCGGATCGCCGAAGGACTGGCCCGGCTGTGATGCCTCCCGGGCTGCTCGGCGCGGCGCTTGTCTTCTGGGGCTGGCAGACGGGCTTCCTCGCCGTGGGGGTCGTCATGGCCACGCTGGTCGAGGGCCGCCACCTCGTCCGCTCTCGGTGGGATCTCTCGCGCGCCGATTTCAACCGCGTCTCCGATCTCAGCGCGGTGTTGCTGGTGCTCATCGCGATCTATCAGTTCGTCGGCACCGATGCCGCGCGCGCCGTGCTGGCGATCCTGGCGTGGCTTCCGCTCACGCTGTTTCCGCTCGTGATCTGCCAGCTGTACAGCACTGCCGGCGCCGTGGACCTGTCGATCTTCTTCTGGAGCCTGCGGCGCCGCGCCAACGAGCGCCCCGACGAGCCCGGCTGGCCGATCGACCTGACGTACCCGTACGTCGCGCTGGCGGTACTGTCGGCCAGCGCCGCCAACGTCCGCACGGGGGCCTTCTTCGCCGGTGCCGTCGTGCTCGCGAGCTGGGCGCTCTGGAGCGCGCGGCCGCGCCGCTACCCCGCCGCCGTCTGGGCCGCGACGCTGGCGGTGGCGATCGGGCTGGGCTGGGCGGGCCACGTCGGCATCGCCGAGGCCCAGCGCGCGCTGGAGCGGGCGGCGCAATCCTGGCTGCTCGACCTCATCCGCCGCGACACCGATCCGTTCAAGAGCTCGACGGCCCTCGGCGAGATCGGCGAGGTCAAGCTCAGCTCGCGCATCCTGCTGCGCGTGGAGTCGCCGGATGGGGCGCGGCCGCCGGCGCTCCTTCGGCAGGCGACGTACAACGTGTACAACGCCCCGGCCTGGTACGCGGTGGATGCGCCGTTCGTCCCGGTGCAGCCGGAGTCCGACGGCGCCACCTGGAAGCTGGGGCCCGGCGTCGTCGAGCGCGGACGGGTGATGGTGTCTGCGTACCTGCGGCGCGGCAAGGGCGTCCTGCCGGCGCCCAGCGGCTCGCGTCAGCTGGACGAGCTGCTGGTCGTCGAGCTGGCGAGGAACTCGCTCGGCGCCGTCCGCGTCGACGAGGGCCTGGGCCTCGTGCGCTATGGGGCACGGTTCGGCGACGGCACCGCCGACGCGCCGCCGCGGTCGCTCGACCTCGTCATCCCGCGCAGCGAGCAGGCCGCGGTGGACCGCGCGGCCGCCCAGCTCGGGCTCGCCGGTCAGAGCCCCGAGCAGGCCCTGGTCACCGTTCGCGCGTGGTTCAGCAGCCGCTTTCGCTACGCGCGCTTTCTCGGGCCTCGGCCGCGCGGGGTCTCGCCCCTCGCGGATTTCTTCTTTCGCACGCGCGCGGGCCACTGCGAGTACTTCGCGACGGGGACGGTGATGCTGCTGCGCGCGGCGGGCATTCCCGCGCGCTACGCGATCGGCTACGCCGTGCACGAGTGGAGCCCGCTGGAGCGCCGCTTCATCGTGCGCGGCAACGACGCGCACGCGTGGACGCTGGCGTGGGTGGGGGGCGCCTGGCGCGAGATCGACACGACACCCGGCGAGTGGATCCCCACGGAGCGGGAGACGGCTTCGTTCTGGACGCCGCTCGGCGACCTCTGGTCGTGGGCGACCTATCTCTTCTCGCGCTGGCGCTGGAGCGAGCGCGACGACCGGCTGACGGGGTCCATCGGCTGGCTGCTGGTGCCGCTCATCGCGCTGCTGGCGTGGCGGCTGTACCGGCGTCGGCGCGTGGCCACCGGCGGCGCCGCGGTTGCGCCGATCGGCGCGGCCTCACCGCCGCGTCCCGGCGCCGACTCGGCGTTCTATCTCGTCGAGCGCCGGCTCGCGCAGCTGGCCTTTCCCCGCACGCCGGGCGAGTCGCTCGCGCGCTGGCTCGCGCGCGTGGAGTCGGCATCGCCCGTGGTCACGACGGCGCCGCTGCCCGCGCTCCTGACGCTGCACTACCGCTATCGTTTCGATCCCGCGGGGCTCGCCGCCGCCGAGCTCGCGGACCTCGACGCCGGCGCCCGCGCCTGGGTCCGTATGATGACAGACGGAAGTCACGCGGCGCCGGGCGCCCCGAACGCTGGGGATTAAGAGGGGCGCGTCGGGTCCCCCGGCGCGCCCCGAACGTTGGGGGGTTTGGGGGGCCATTTCGGGGCCCCCCATCCTAGCGGTCGAGCAGGGCGAGCTTCGCGGCGCGCGGCCATCGCTTCAGCTCCGACTCGCGTCGCGACGCGGTGGCGCGATCGGGCCACGGCTCCGACCACACCAGGCGCACCGGTCGGCGCGCCCGCGTATACTTCGACGCCGATCCGTCGTTGTGCCGGGTGACCCGGCGCTCGAGCGCGGGAGTGATGCCCGTGTAGAGCGTGCCGTCGGCGCACTCCAGGAGGTAGCAGAACCAGCGTGCCACGCCGCGATCCTAGCATTCCGCCGCCGGGCCGCGATCTGCAGGCGCGCCGTGACCGGCGCTTCCGCCGCGCACCCGGTCTGCGCGTCCGGAACACGAAGACGGCGCTGGCCTTCGTGCAGGACGTCGGCTTCTGCTCGACGTTCTACTGCTTCCCGGAGGGCGTGCCGTGCCTGTGGGAGGCGGTCGTCGGGCGCGCGCGGCCGCGCTGGCCGCGTCACTCGCATCACGACGACGGCGTCGGGCTGACGTGGCAGCTCAAGGACGACCTGCCCGCGGCGCGCCACGTCTATTACGGCAAGATCCTCAAGGCACGGCCGATGCTGGTGGCCCTCGACGTGTTTCCGGCGTTCTACGCGCTCGGCCGCGGACGGCAGCGGGCGCGCGACTATCCAGTGGAGTACGACGCGGGGCGGCTCTCGCACACCGCCCGGAGGCTCATGGACGCGCTCTCCCGCGAGCACCCGCAGTACACGCGCGAACTGCGCGGGAACGCCTTCATGCTCGAGTCGACCAAGACGCGCGAGTTCGAGCGCGCAATGGCCGAGCTGCAGCAGGGCCTCTGGGTCGTCAAGACGGAGGAACGGTACGAGCCGACGTTCTCCTACCGCTGGGATCTGCTGGAGGCCTGGCTGCCCGAGGCCGTCGCCGAAGGACGGCGTCTGTCGCGCGCCTCCGCGCTCGACCGCCTCGTCACGCGGTATCTCGACACGGCGGTGTTCAGCACGTCACGGGGCCTGGCCCGGCTCTTCGGCCTGCCGTCGGCGGACGTCGCGGGCTGCGTCACACGTCTGGTCCGCCGAGGCGCCGTGGTCGAGACGGCCGTCGCGGGCTGGCCCGGAGACTGGCTGGTGGCGGCAGCCGCGATGCCTTGAACGACCCGCGCACCGTTTCTACGATTTACAACCACTGGAGTTCGGTCGGCCGCTGGCATGTCGTTCGCTGGTCGTTCAACCCTATGACTACCAGGAAAAAGCGGCCGCAGGCGACGCGCGCCAGGAAGAAGCGGCCGAATCCCAAGGACGGGCAAGCCATCGCGGAGCGGTCGGCCCGCCGGGGCGTACCGGAAGAAGATTTGCAGGGACCGCCTGCGCGCGAAACAACGGTGATGCGGGATGACCGCGAGCGCGCCGCCGAGGCGCATCGCGAGGCGTACCACGAGACGAGCCCGCGCCTCACCGGCGGCGATCCCGACGCCGACTGGGAGCGGGCGGACCACGTCGGCGAGGAGGCCGTCGGGGGCACGGTGGCCACGCCCGACCAGAACGTCGTCGACGAGCTCGGCAGCGCACTGGGCGTGCCGCGCGCGCCCGACGAGGAGGTCCGCACGTCGGGCGAGATTCTCGAACGTCGCGACCGCTATCGCTGGGAACAAGAAACCGGAGGTGACGCATGAGAGGGACGCTCGCGCTCGTCGGCGGCGCCGGCCTGGGGGCCGGCCTGATGTACCTGCTCGATCCCGAACGCGGTGAGCGGCGCCGCAGCGCGCTCAGCGAGTCGGTGGCGTACGCGGTGAACGACGCGGCCGATCGGTTTCCGGCCCTGGCCGGTGTCGCTGCCAACGCGGTGGCGGGCGCACGGCAGGCCGCCTCCCGGCTGGAGACGCCGCGCTTCGTGTCGGACCTCACCGCGCGCCTCGATGCGCCGCGGCGGGCGGCCGACCTTACGGAGGCGGCGCGCCGTGCCACGGCGCTGCGTCCGCAGTGGCGCAACGGCCGGGTCGCCCTGCGCCGCCGGCATCCCGTCAGCTTCCTCGAGGACCATCGCTGGTCACTCCTCGGTGTGGCCGCGGGCATCCTCGCGGCGGGCGTGTGGGGTCTCTGGCGGCGCGAGCCGGGCCAGGTGCGCCTGGCAACCACCATCGACGCGCCGATCGAGCGCGTGTTCGACGCGTGGTCGCGCTTCGAGGACTTCCCGCGCTTCATGCCGATGGTGGCCGAGGTGCGCCCGGTCGGTGAGGATCGCTGGCACTGGGTGATCGCGGGCCCGGCCGGAGCGCCGATCGAGTTCGACTCCGTCGTCACGCGGCGCGAGCGGCCCCGGCTGATTGCCTGGCAGACGGTCGAGGGCGCGCTGGTCGTGCACAGCGGGACCGCGCGGTTCCGGCCGACGGCGGACGGCGGCACGCGGGTCGAGATCACGATGTCGTGGCGGCCGGCCGGTGGCGGCATCGGCGAGGGCGTGGCGTTCATGTCCGGGCTCGATCCCGAGCAGGCGCTGCGCGACGGTCTGGCGGCGTTCAAAGCCCGACTCGAAGGGGAGACGGTCGCCCGGTGAACGCGGACCGCATCCGGGTCGCCGCCGTCGGCGACCTTCACTGCGCCAAGGCGATGACCGCCGGGGCGATGGCGTCGGTGTTCGGCCAGGTCGCGGAGCGGGCGGAGGTGCTCGCCCTCTGTGGCGACCTGACCGATACCGGCACCCCGGAGGAAGCGAAGTTCCTCGTCCGCGAGCTCGCCGTCGTCAAGGTGCCGGTGGTGGCCGTCCTCGGCAACCACGACTACGAGTCGGAGAAAGCTCCCGAGGTGAAGCAGATCCTCGCCGACGCGGGCGTGGCGGTGCTCGACGGCGATTCCGTCGAGCTGCGCG
>WNFR01004766.1_pt1 | contig 19043 bp, 25 predicted proteins | sample 5400221 | NCBI WGS metagenome assembly WNFR01 (sample SAMN13153357, study PRJNA577476) | soil metagenome | isolation source: 40 cm soil under Madrone tree | place: USA:California | collected 2016-06-14 | reverse complement strand
GCCTACGAAAGATCGGCGGCGTTCAAGCAAGGCCAGCGCTTTCGCGCCGGCATGATGACTGATTCATTCTGCACCTCCTCTTCAAGTATCTGAAAGCAGTGAGATCTGTTTTTCGGAATTTAGTCGACACGGGCGACCTTTTCGTTTGAGGGCGGCAGCGACCTGTTCGCTTGACAGGTCGGCGGCACGGATCTGGTGAGGTGCGTCAGGCATGATCTGCTGGCTGGTCAGAATTCCGGCCTTGATGAGCTTGCGAACTTGATGATGGCTGACACCAAGCTTTGCAGCCGCGTCACTGAGTGTCAGCCACTCGCCGTTCTTGTCGGCGGAGAGGCAGCAGTGAATGCCATGCACGCGGCGCAGCGACCCGACACGGTCCGCTGTCCAGGTCTTGCCTTGGCCGGTCGGCATTCCCATTCGGTTCAGAGATGCTGCAATATGCTCATCCGACCATCGGCCGGCCATGCTGCGCATGACGGCGAGCGCCTGCTCGGGTGTGTTACAGCCATGCTCGCCGGTTCGCAGCTTGCGGACGCGCAGCTCGGAATGCTGGCCGCCTTTCCAGTGGATGACAAGCACGATCTCTCCCGCCGCCTCGTCGACGTCGGCAATGATCTCGGTGATCAACGCCCGCACCAATCGTTGGCGCGTTCGCATTGTTGTCCTTGGCGCCTTCCATGCCGCCGAGAGGTCATCAGCCAGTCCCGAGAGATCGGGACAAGCGTCGCCGGCATCGGGCTCGCGCAGTGCGTCGAGCCGCTGTCGGGACGCTTCTACACGCTGCAGCGCAGCCTCCCACGTCTTCTCCAGTTGCGCTGTAATCAGGCGATTGTCGGGGTCGCAAGCGGCATAGCGACGCTCTGCCAACGATGCTTCGTACTGGGCCTGTTGCAGCTCCATCTCGGCGATGCGCCGTCGGTCCTGGTCCTCGTCTCTCAACATGCGCTCGGCCTCCTCAGCCGCCTCAATCGCCATCGGCGCAACGGCGCGCAATATCTCGGCCGCGACTATCCCGTCGATGCGCTTGCCGCCGAAGCTGAAGCAATGTCGCCGCTGCCCCGGCGGCACGTTCAGCTTGTCGCACCTGTAAACTGGCAGGGTATTGCGGCCGGTGTAGGCAACGCTGAGCCGACGGCCACAGCGTGCGCAACAGATGAGACCGCCCAGCAGGGCGCGCCCGCCCCGTCCAGACTTCGTGTCGCCAACCCTGCCGTAGTTATTGCCGGCAAGAAGCGCCTGATTGCGCTCATACTCCACCCAGCTGATGTAACCCTCGTGATGATCCTTGATGAACACCTCCCACGCGTCCATCGGCTTGTGGTGGCCATAGCTCTTGCGCGCGCGGCCGTCGACAATCGATGCGTGCGTCTCACTCTTCCCGTACGCGTAGACGCCAGCGTAGAAGGAGTTTTTGAGAATCGAGATGACATTGCGATACCTGATCGCCCGCCACTCGAAAGACGTCAATGTCCGGCCGTTCGACGGATAGGGAAAGTGGATGTTTTGCGACGTCATCCACAACAGCACTTGGCGAGCGCTGCCAAGCTCCCGGAACTTCTGGAACACCAGCCGGATCACCTCCTGCAGCCGTCGATCTGGATCGAGGCCGAGGCCGACGCGCCGATCCCAGGTATAGCCGATCGGCACCGAGATCCTCAGCTCGCCGCGCTTCGCTTTCGATCGTGCCGCGTCGTACATCCGGGAGCGGATGATCCCCAGCTCGAACTCGCTGATGCTGCCCTTCATCCCAAGCAGCAGGCGGTCGTTCGGCCGGCACGGATCGTACACGCCATCGAGGTCGATGACACGCGCATCCACCAATCCACACAATTCCAGGAGATGATGCCAGTCGCGGCCATTGCGAGCGAGCCGCGAGGCATCGAGGCAGAGCACAGCTCCGACCTGCCCGGCGCACAGAGCCGCGACCAAGCGGTCGAAGCCTGGTCGGTCGACAGCGCCACTCGCAGACCGCCCAAGATCGTCGTCGATGATCTCGACGTCAGTGAAGCCACGCCGCCTTGCGACGTCGACAAGGTCGTACTGGCGCCGCTGGCTCTCGAGGTTCGATTGCACCTGCTGGGGCGTCGATTGGCGGACATAGACGATCGCCTTGCGCCGCAGCACGGTTGTCGGGAGAAGCGCCTCATGGGTGGTCATCGCCGGCCTCCCGTGTCGCGACGCCGCTTGCCTCGAGCAGCAGGCGAGCCAGTGACCTGAGAACCGCTTGGCGTTCCGGCGGAGCCATGCCCCAAAGCCGCACATCGTCGAGAACGAGGTCGAGCTGGCGGGGTAATGTCGGGGGGGCGGGTTCCGGCCTCGGAGCAAGCTTCGTCCTTCGCGCGAGCGGTAGCTGCGATCCCATCCTGCGTCTCCTGCGTGACAACGTTGCCGTCCGCGGAGACCTGCCGCGATTCGCAGGCGATCAGCACCTCATGCAATGCGCATAGCGCCACCAATGACACCCGCGGTGCACCGACCTTGAGGCTGGCGCAATAGACCGCATCGAGCTTCCACGCCGGCAGGATCGTCACGACGCCCGACGTGTGCTCGACGTGCACCAAATCGCCGGTCGCGCGCCGCTCAATCTGAACGCGACGCGCGGTTCGTCCGTACAAAGGATGCCAGCGATAGTGGATAACGACATCCCGCCCGATATGGGCAGAATGACCGCGAGATGATCGAGGGACGCATCTCGGTGCTGATGCGCGGGCGCGGCATGAAGCGTTGCCGTGCCGAAGGCACCGAGCGCTTCGCGTTGTTCGCCGGCGCAGCGGTGCTCGCCAACAACCTCATGATCGTTGCCGCGCTGCTGACCAAACGCTCCTCACGCCGATCAAAAGCCGCCCGATAAACCAGCGCCGATTATACGCACAGGTGGAACAAAACCGCCGCCCCTCACCACGGCGCCAACCGCAACTCTACCTGGCGACAGCGAACCAATGCAGAAAACCGCGCGTACAGCGCTCGCAAATTTGCCCAAACCATGGTTAGCTTAGGCCCAGTTCATCGCCATAACTGAACCATGCTCGCTAGAATCCACGCATTTCGCGACAGAAACTAGCTAGCATGCAGATTGCTTAAGGAGTGGCAACGTCAGTTATTGTCGGTCTATCCAATCACAAGCCTTCTTATAGCTAGTGAACTTCATTCCGGCGCTACTCCTTCCCCGCCGCCAGTTCGCCGGGAAGCGCGGGAAGCTTGTCCGCGCCGGTTTTTCGTTTGCCGCGCAGAATGCGGATCATCCGCATCAGCAAACGAATGTAGCCGGTATCATAGACTTGCAAATGCCGCTCCAGCTGGCGCCTTGTTTCAATGTCGCTCTCCATCACCATCTGGTAGGACGCGGTGACCGGATATTCCTCGCCGGTATATTCCAGCCAAGCCTCGCACAATTGCTTGCGGTACTGGCGGAACTCCTTGAGCTTGCCGATCTCGTAGGTGAGGAACGCCAGATAGCAGCGGGAATTGTATTCGGACTCGATCTTGTTGCGCTGCATCTCGTTGATGTAGAAGCCGATCGATCGGCCGATCGCCACGAACACGAGGCCCATGAGAATCGCCGGTATCCGGCTTCCGGTTTGGGTCGCGACATCTTCCGGCACGAACGCGGCGAGGAGGTGCGCGGACAGATACCCGGTCAGACCAAGAATCAACGGCCCCAACAGCCGCCAGGCGCTACTGAGCCAATCGTTGCTGCGCCGCGATTGGCGGATGCTGTTGCGCTGCCGGCGCCGCCGCAGCTGCGCGGCCTTCAGGTCCTGGATGTAGCGCTCCTTGCGGCGGGAGATGCCGCGCGCCTGCGAAAGCACGATCGCCCGCACGCTATTGAGATACGCCTCGTCTGGCGACCCCGGCTGTGCTTCAAGGGCGAGAAATTTCTTGGCTACGAGTCGGGCGTTCTCCTGCGTGAGCTTGTCCCGAAGCGCCGGATCGTCGGCCGAGTGGATAGCGTAGCCGATGTTGAGCGCCTCATCGACATTCGGCAGCCTGATCTTCGCCTCAGGCGACAGGCGCAGAAGCGATGCGATGACCATGGTCTTTGCCTTTCGGTCGCGATGCAACCCGTAGGGCGGGTTCGCTTCAACTCGCCCCTCCCCTCCCCCCCGCATGTGGGGGAGCGTCGGGAGGGGGCGACGGCGGATTACGCTACCCCCCGATGCCGGGTACTTTATCCCACCGAACCGTGAAGCGACCAAGTCAGTTTTCGAGGGCACGAACCACGGCGTCGGGGTCTTTCGCGATAACCGTCAGAAGCATTTGCGCCGCCTTTTCGTGACGGTGGGCGCCCTGCTTCCAATCCCGCCCCCGTTCTCCGCCTCCTACCTCCAGCCGGCCAGCGCCACGGCGTAACGACGCGATGCGACCCGCAATTCATCGGCCGCCGGCTCGTCGTCGACTGCACGGGCCAACACCATGCCGCCGACGCACAACGCCACCACCGCGAGGGCGCGCTGCCGCGCGGCATCGGGAGCAGCGCTTTCTTCCGATGCAGCCACCGGGCTTGAGCCCAGATTGGCGGCAAAAATGCCCGCCATCATCTCCATCACCTGACGGTAGGCGCGCTTCGCCGGCCCGCCGCTGCGGGCAACGTCGGTGGCGAGGCCGATCACCGGGCAGCTTCCTTCCATGTCATCGAGATGGACGCGAGAAAGGTAGGCGTCGAGGATGGCGCGCGCCAGTGCCTGCCCCTCCGGCCGGTCCGCGAACGCCATCCGCTGCCACTCGGCGTTCGGTCCGCCATTGATGAAATGCGTGATCGCTTCGGCGTAGAGCTCCTCCTTGCTGTCGAAGTAGCTGTAGAAGCCGCCACGCGTCAGGCCGGCGCCGGCCATGATTTCGTCGATCGAAACTGCGGCGAGTCCGTTGCGGTTGAACAGCCGCCGCGCGCTGTCGAGAATGCGGGTGCGGATTTCCGCTTTGTGTTCGGGCGCATAAGGCATTGCGCGTGGCTCCTATGGTTATTGCGGACGGGAAAATATGTTCTTGATCATATTTTGTCGGCAACAGACAGTCGCGCCGCCATGTAACAACATGAGGACAATCCAATGCCGAAGCCCTTCGTACATGTCGAGCTGAACACGACCAATATCGCTGCGGCGAAGTCTTTTTATGGCGCGCTGTTCGGCTGGAACCTGCAGCCGATGGAAGTCATGGGCGCAGGCTGGCTCTCAATCGTTGTCGATCCGACCGGCGCCACCCTCGGCCTGTGGAAAGGCACCGGACGATGACGGCGGTACCCATCGTCACGGCACTCTACGCAGCGATCATCGGGCTGTTGGCGGCGTTTCTCACCGTCAATGTTATCCGCAGCCGCGTCGGCTTGAAGATTGATGACGGCGACGGCAGTAATGCGACGATGCGCAAGTGTATCCGCGCGCATGCCAATCTCGCCCAGCATGCGCCGTTGGCTCTGTTGCTGATCGGCTTCGCGGAGTCGATCGGCACCTCAAAAACCGTCATCCATGTGCTTGGCGCCACACTGGTACTGGCGCGCCTCTTGAGTGCATGGGGTCTCCTGAGAACGGAAGGACCGAGCCCCGGGCGCCAGTCGGGCGCCGGACTTACCGTGCTGGTGCTGATTGCGGCGTCGGTGCTAATCCTCCTACGCGAGGGCGGAATGATGTGATGAGCGCCGCCGATGGCTCGTAGTGCGTAGAGCGGGTTCGCTTTAACCTGCCATGCCTCGGCAAACGCGTTGGCGGATTACGCTTCGCTAATCCGCCCTATCCCCGCATCACCGCCTTCACCCGCTCCGGCGTCAACGGCAGCTCCCGCATCCGTTTTCCCGTCGCCGCCGCGAACGCGTTGGCGATCGCCGCCACCATCGGCCCCTGCGACGCCTCACCCGCGCCTACCGACCGCTCCTCGGGGCGGTTGATCAGCTCGACCTCGACTGCGGGCGCCTCCGGCATGGTGAGGATCGGGTAGCTGAGCCAGTCGCGCGACTTGATTCCGGTCGAAGCGAACTTGACCTCCTCGCGCAGCGTCCAGCTGGTGGACTGGATGATGCCGCCTTCGATCTGGTTGGCAAGGCCGTCCGGATTGATGACGAGCCCGGAATCCGCGACTGCCCAAGCGCGCGGCACCGAGACCTTGCCGCTCAAGGCATCGACTTCGATGTCGGCGATCACCGCCACATAGGTGGCAAGGTTCTTGTACTTCGCAAATCCGACGCCGCGGCCTTTGCCGCCGCCCCCCTTTTCGCCGGGCGCCCACTTGGCCTTCTTGGCCACCGCCTCGATGACGGCACGCCCGCGCGGGTCCTTGAGATGGGCAAGGCGGAACGCCACCGGGTCGGCGCCGGCGGCGAGCGCCAACTCGTCGAGGAAGGACTCGATGGCGAACACGTTCGCATAGGCGCCGAGCGTGCGCAGCGCCGATACGCGCAGCGGCATCTCCTTGATGAAATGATGCACCACGCGCTGCCGCGGAAAGTCGTAGAGCGGCAGCGCATTGCGGTCGCCGCCGCCGGCCGGCTGCGGCAGGATTTGCGGCGGCGCCGGCTTTTGCGGCTCGCCCAGATACCAGCTCGCCAGGAGATTGTTGCCGCCGGCGCCCGGCCGGGTCGAATGGGTGTTGCTCCACACGTCGTAATTCCAGTCGACGATGCGGCCGTCGGCGCCAAGCGCCGCCTTCGTCTTCATCACCATCGCGGGGCCGAACGGCTCCCAGCCGAACTCGTCGCCGCGCATCCATTGCAGCCGCACCGGCCGGCCGCCGGGCGCCGCCCGCGCCAGCATTGCGGCATCGAGCGCCACGTCGTCGGCGCCGTTATGGCCGTAGCAGCCAGAGCCTTCCGCATGGATGCAGTGAACTTTATCGGGCGGTAGCTTGAGCGCCATGACGAGATTACCGCGCAGCGGGAAAACGCCCTGGCTGTGGGTCCACACCGTCATCTTGCCGTCTTTAAATTGCGCCACCGCGCAGGACGGCCCAATCGCGCCATGGCACATATAGGGCTTGTGATAGGTCGCCTCGATCACCCGGGCGCCGTCCGGCAGCGCCGCTTGCTTCTCGCTGATGACGTGGGGCTCGTCCGGCAGCGACAGCAGATGATCGTAAAGGCTCGCCTGATCGGGCAGCGGCGGCCCGGCGGTCCATCTGGCGGTCCCGCCGAGGGTCGCGCTAGCCCGGATCGCCTGCTCCTCGCGTTCCGCGATCACGCCGAGGAAGCTGCCGTCGCGCACCACGGCGATGACGCCGGGCATCGCGTTGATCTTCGCCTCGTCGATCGCTTCGAGCTTCGCCCCATAGTTCGGCGGCCGCACCACGCGGCCATGCAGCATGCCGGGCAGCCGAAGGTCCTGCACGTATGCGACCCCGCCGGTCACTTTGGCCGGGATGTCGAAGCGCGCGATCGACTTGCCGACGATCCGGTGGGCCGACGGCGGCTTGGGCTTGGCCTTCGCGGTGACCTCGCGATGCAGGTCGGCGTCGCGGGCCAGCTCCCCGTAGGTCACCTTGCGCCCGTCGGCCGCGCTGATGACGCCGTCGGCGACGGTGAGCCCGGAGGCCTCGACGCCGAGGCGCTTGGCGGCGAGGTCGACGAGGATCGCCCGCACTTCTGCACCCGCCAGGCGCAGCGCCACGCCGCCGTTCTCGATCGACTGGCTGCCGGAGGTGATGCCTTCGTTGGGAGTTTTCTCGGTGTCGCCGGAAATCATGTGCAGGCGCGCCAGCGGCAGATCGAGTTCCTCGGCTGCGATCTGCGCCAGCGCGGTGACGATGCCCTGGCCGAGTTCGACCTTGCCGGTGCACACCGTGGCGCTGCCGTCGGCGGCGACGCGAACCCAGGCGTCGAGCATGCGGTTGCCATTAAGGCTGCCCGGCAGGGCGGCCGGCTGCTGTCCGGTCGCAAGCTTCGGAGCGAGCGTGAAGGCGACGACGATGCCGCCGAGGCCGGCGGCGAAATCCCGCCGCGAGATGTGCGCGTTCATCATATCCTCCCGGTCGTTTGACTGGCCTTGAGCACGGCGCGGATGATACGTCCATGGGTGCCGCAGCGGCACAGGTTGCCGGCAAGCCCCTCGCGCACCTGCGCCGCGGTGGCGTGCGGATTGTGATCGAGCAGCGCCTTCGCCGACATGATCATGCCGTTGATGCAGTAGCCGCATTGGGCAGCCTGCTCGTCGATAAAGGCCTGCTGCAAGGGATGCGGCTTCGCCGCCGTGCCGAGGCCCTCCAGCGTGGTCACCTCGGACTGCCCGAGCGAACCGACCTCCGTAATGCACGAGCGCACCGGCCTGCCATCGACCAGCACCGTGCAGGCGCCGCACTGGGCGAGCCCGCAACCGAACTTGGCGCCGTTGAGTTCGAGATCGTTGCGAAGCACGTAAAGCAGCGGCGTGTCGGGTTCAGCCGGCACGCTGTGCACTGCGCCATTCACCTTGAGACTGACCGCCATTGGGCTCTCCGTGGTGGACCCGGCATTCCGGGGTTTGGCATCCCTTGAATTTGGTTTGTCCATTTAGCCGCGCAACCGTATCGGCGTCGAGAGCCCTGCGACCTGGGAATCGCATTCGGCACAGCCGCGGCTGGGACCGCGGGCGTCCCGCCCGCTCTTTTCTCCTTCCCCGCAAGGTGGAACGGCAAGGAAGAGCGGGCGGGACGCCCGCGGTCCCAGCCGCGGTCCGGCTTCAGGCCCGGCAGCCGTCGAGGAACAGCCGCACCGCGGCGCGGAGCCGGCGTTCTTCCTCCGCAGGAGGTTCGCGCCCGACCAGCAGCGCCAGCATGCGGGGAATGCCGACCGCCAGGATGGCGAAATGTTCCGCCGTCAACTTGGGATCGCGCAGTTCAATCACGCCACGGTCCGCATAAGTCTGCAGCACTTTCACAATAAGGTCGCGCGCCGGGTTGCGCGCCAAGAATAGTTTGGCCAAGTCCGGAAAACGGCCGGCTTCGGCAATGAACTGACGATGGAAAGCGAGCGCGTCGGGCTGCAGCACGATGTCCAACATTTTGCGGCCGAACTCGTAAAGCCCCTGCTCGGCATCCTCCGGCAACGGCTCCGCCAGATGCAACGTGCCCGTAGCATCTGCCATGAGGCGTTCGATCGCGCCCACGAACAAGGCCGCCTTGTCGGGATAACGCGAATAAATGAAGCCCTTGGCGACGCCCGATTGGCGCGAGATTTCTTCGATCGAGACGCCATCCCAACCTTTCTCCAGGAACAAGCGAAAGGCCGTCGCCAACAGGCTGCGGTGCCGTCGCTCCGCTTCCTCCCGGGTCGGCCGCCCGCCCGGACCGCGCTTGAACTCGCCATGTTCCAATGGCGCATCGGACATTCGTTTGTTCCCTTGCCGCTCTGCGGCCATAATGATAATGCAACGATACCGTTCGGTTACATAAGGTCAAGTGCGGTGAACCGACGCGTAATTGCTATCCTTACCGTGATTCTCCTGGCCGCAGCCGGCGCCGGCTGGTGGTGGACCACGCGCGTGCTGCCGCCCGTAGAATGGCAGGGCTACGCGGAGGCCGATTTCATCAAGGTCGGCCCCACCCAGCAAGGTCTTCTCACATCGCTCTACGTGGCGCGCGGCTCCAGGGTCGCGGCCGGCGCGCCGCTGTTCGACCAGGACGACACCAACGACCGGGCGGCCCACGACCAGACCGCGCGCCAGCTCAAGCAGGCCGAAGAGCAGCTTGCCAACCTTAAGGCCGGCGGCAAGCCGACCGAAATCCAGCAGGCCGAAGCCAACCTCGCTGATGCCTACGCGGCCCGCGACAAGCTCCAATCCGACCTCAAGCGCAACGAGGAGCTGGTAAAGAACGGAGGCGTGTCGAGGCAGCTGGTCGAAGACCAGCGCGCCGACCTGCGTTCCGCCCTCGCCAGAGTGCAAGGGCTCGAAGCCGCGCTGGCGCAAATGCGCGCCCCGATGGGACGAGAGGGCGAGATCAAGGCGCAACAGCAGCTGGTGGAATCCTTGCGTGCGGCTGTCGCCATGGCGCAGTGGCGGATCGATCAACGCCACGTCATGGCGCCGGCGGCCGGCATCGTCGCCGACGTGCTCGCCCGTGCGGGCGAGACCCTCCCGGCCGGCGGCCCGGTCGTCTCGCTCCTGCCGCCGGAAAATATTTTCGTTCGCTTCTTCGTTCCCGAGCCGCGCCTTGCGGAGGTTCATGGTGGCGACAAGGTCGCACTTTTGTGCGACCGCTGCCCGGCCGATCTCGCCGCCACCATCTCCTTCATCTCGCCGCAAGCAGAATTCACCCCGCCGGTGATCTACAGCGAAGCGAGCCGTGCCAAGCTCGTCTACATGGTGGAAGCGCGGCCGCCGCGCGAGCACGCCAGCCTCATCAACCCCGGCCAACCGATGGCCGTAAGGCCGCTGCCCGCGCTGCCGATCGCGCGAAATGGTCCGTGATGTCCGGCTACATCATCGACGTCCACGACCTGCGCAAGAGCTTTGGCGCCGTCAAAGTGGTCGACGGCCTCAGCCTGCAAGTCGCCAAAGGCGAAATCTGCGGCTTTCTCGGCGCCAACGGCAGCGGCAAGACGACCACCATCCGCATGCTGTGCGGCCTTCTCACTGCGGATCACGGGCGCGGCACTTGTCTTGGGTTCGATATCGTTCGCCAAGCGTCGTCGATCCGCCGCCACGTCGGCTACATGACGCAGAAATTCAGCTTCTATGACGACCTCACGGTGTTCGAGAACCTCGATCTGGTGGCGAGCGTCTATGAGATGCCGCACGCCCGCAGCGCCGTGCAGGGCATCATTGATCGCATGGGGCTCGCCGATCGCCGCAACCAGCTTGCGGCGCAACTGTCCGGCGGCTGGAAGCAGCGCCTGGCGCTCGCCGCCTGCATCCTGCACGAGCCGCGGCTCCTGCTGCTCGACGAGCCGACGGCCGGCGTCGACGCCAAGGCGCGCCGCGAGTTCTGGGACCTCATCCACGACATGGCGGGCGACGGCCTCACGGTCCTGGTGTCGACCCACTACATGGACGAGGCCGAGCGCTGCAACCGTATCGTCTATCTCGCCCAAGGACGGATCGTCGTGCAGGGGGGCGCCGACGAGGTCTCGCGGCAATCGGGGCTGATCACCTACGAGGCGACGGGCGCGGATGTCGACGACGCGGCGCGCAGCCTGCGGCGCATGTCCGGTGTCGAGGCCGCCGCCGTGTTCGGGCGCGCGCTCCATGTCGCTGGAACCGATCGCGTCGCGCTCGAAACCGCGATCCGCCGCGCCGACTACGCGGCGCTGTCGTGGCGCGAAGTCGAGCCGCGCCTGGAAGACGTCTTTATCCACATGCTGAGCCAGAGGGGGGAGCACTAGCATCGTTCGCCAGTTGCTTGCTGGGGTTCCGATTCGTGTGGTCGCCGCCCTGCACGACACCAGCGTTCAGATGATCGAGCAGAACTATTCTGAGCACATCGCCGACCATGCCGACGACCTGGCGCGCCCAACACTGCTTCAGACGATGGCCGAAGTCGTCACGTTCCCGTCGGAGGGCAAGTCGTCATGACCGACGATAACGTCATCCGCGTGCCCCGCGTCATCAGGACCGGGCCCTTCTCGGCGCTCTCCATCTGGCCTCCAGACGAGGCCGGCATCGCCACCACGACATTTCACAGCCTGGCGCGGCCGATACGGCCAACGCTACCTCCCGCCTTTGACCTGGCGGGCCAAGGCTCGGCAAGGGGCGGTGCAGCATGAACATCGACGACATCCGCGCCGCGATCCGGCCCGCTGTGCTGTCGGACGATTTCTTCGAGGCCTGCCGCATCATGGAGAAGGCCGCGGGCATCGAGGAACCCTTCGTGGCGCGTCGATTCGAGCAGATGGCAAGTAAGATCGCCATGATGTGGCTCGTGTACGAGCCCGCGGACCGCGCCGAAAGCCTGCGGTATTGGCTCGCCGTCGAGCGGATGTGGCCGATGTTGAAGATCAACAGCAAGGAGATTTCACAGGTTCCGGGATGACCCGGAGCGGCCGCGCACGGTGGTTCCAAGCACCGCACGCGGCCTAGCCACCAAACCCTGAAGCGGAGGGTTCAATGGTTACCCACGACAGTACCAGTACGAGTCCCGCGCCTCAATTGAGGCCGGCGGAATTGCAGGCCTTGGCCGCCCGGTTAAGGGCCCGCGCCAACAGCGTCCTGATGAAGGACCAGCCCCACAGGCGGCCACCCTCATCGAGCAACTCGCCAACCTCACCGCAGAGATCCTGACCTCCGCGGCCGTAATCGACGGGCTCACCCGGCTCCTCGAAGTCGTAGGAGGCGCCTGATGCCCGTCCACATCCGAACCAACCTCGGCGACCTGCGCCTGACCCTCTCCAATGCCGATGAGGTGCTCGACAGTCAGGTGGCAGCGACACCCCAAGAGGCGAACCGGATTGCGATCATGATGATCGCATCCCGCGATGCGTTTGACGCCGGCGACACTTCGCTTGCCGGCGCGCAGATGAGGCGCGCGACGCCATGCTGGTGCCCGGGCCGGGAGGTGACCGATGAAGAAGACCATCCTCCCCGGGCCCACCCCGTCCCATGTCGCGTCGGGAACGGCTTTGTCCCCGTCATCTTTCACCCGGACCGCGGCCCTGAGTACCTGCGGTGGGAGCGCCACCCCCGCAAAGCCAAGTCCAATCCCGACGAGGCGATCGCCTATGCGGCCCGCGTCCTCTGGTATCGCCAGATGCGGGCGGCAGAGAAGCGGCGACGCCTCGAAGCGATATCGCACCCGGGTCACGAAGGGAGGGCTGCATGAGCGCTCCCAAGATCGTCACGAATTATTGGGCAAAGCCCATCCCGGACCGCCAGTTCGACTGGTCGGCCCATTACGACGGCGATGAGCCGAACGACGACGGCCAGGTGATGGTCGGCTACGGCAAGACCAAAGAGGAAGCCATTATCGACCTGGCGCGCCTGTTCGTTGAGCGCGCCGAGGCGGCGGAGGATCGGTTCTACGCCGGCGCCGACTGCATGTTCGGGGAGGACCGACCATGAGCGAGGTCGCCACCCTCTCCCCACCCCCCGCGGCCGTCCCCTCGGGGGGCGGCTTGGTTGCCGCAATTGCCGCCGTCATGAACGAAGTCCACGTCGTCGCCAAGCGCGGCGAGAACGAGTTCCACCGCTACCGCTACGCCACCGATGCCCCGCCGGCCGCGCAGAGGACGGCCGCCACCAGACCCATCGAGCGAAATCTGAACATCGTCAGCTCCCTGAGTGATCGCTGGATTCGAGATGCATGCAGCAAGCGTAGCGCCGATTGAACGACGGCGAAATCCGGTGCATGAGACACGGCTTGGAATTCCTATCGCCAATATGTTCCCGAAAGCCTCGCCCCCCTCACTGGCGATGAGTAGAAAGCCGTGAGCACGTCGGCACTCGAATTGCAGCTCAACCGGGCCTATCCCCACATAAAATTCCACAAATTGCGGACCAGGCAAGTCTGCCGCGTCGGGTCAGAAGTCCGGCTTATCAGCGCGCGGAACGTCGGTGTCGCTGCCGTCGTAATAATATTGACGGGGGTTTTCAGCACAGACAACCTCTGGCCACGTGCTGGGCCCCGGTACGTAAGTAAGCGTCGAGGTCCACGGCGTGGTGAAGACACCCTTATCCTCGATCGTCAGCTCCAGTTGCAAGAACTTGCCGCGATGGCCGCTGAAAACATCGCCGGCAAACAGCCAATTCTCCTTTTTGTTTCGCTCGATTGCGTCCTTCACGTCGTCGTAACCGCGCAACCGATAGCGTTCGACCATATGCAGAGCCTTTGTATATGGCGTGCCGAACAGGTCGATCATCGCATATCGCCGGTCAGTCCTGATGCCGATGGTGTCGATCACCAGCGTGTCGCCCTCGTAATGGCCGACTGAATCTCCGTACAAGGCCGGCGTGTCTTTGTGAGGCTGGTTCATGCGCACGCGGCGCACGTCCATGTTCCCGCTGTACACCATCGTAATGGTGTCCGGCTGCTGGAGAATGAGCACGAGGGCCTGCTTGTAGATGAACGGCGGCGGCTCGGGCCAACACTGGTTCGACGGATTTCCATAGGTGATACCCGCGAGCGACATTTCGCCGAACTTCTTTACGACTTCCGCCGCCCAAGGCTGCAAGATCGGATTGGTGTAGTCGCCGACCAGCTGGTCATAGTCGCTGATGCCGTCCCCGTCCTTAAGCGGAGGCAGTGCCAATGTGCCGGCCTCTGGCAGCGAACCGAACACCCGGGGCCAGCGTACCTTGTTCGTCACCGGTCCGGGACCGGAGGCCGGCGGCTCGAACCAGGGAAAGGCCGGATGATTCCACATCCCGGTGAAGTCCGGGATCGATGCGGTGGCGCTTGTTGCGGTGCTGGCCTGCGTAACGGGCACCGTTTGTGCCAGGGTGGGCGTCGCACCCACCCACGCCAGTGCGACGAATCCAAGGAAATTGCAGTTTCTGTTCATGCCAACCTCCCTTTCGTGGTCACGAAATCATTAGGCGCTCGCACGCTCGCCCGGATCGGATGAAATCTTAAGATGCCGCCGCGCACACCCCGCCCTGTCGGTAATTGACGGGGCTTCCGCGGGTCTCATGAGTGGCTCCGTTTTCAAGCTTAACCATCTTTGCGCGCCTCCGGAAGGGCTGCAATATTTCCGCACCTGGCCCGCCGACTTTGGGCAGTGCCGCAAAGTCGGCAGCGATCTGGGGTGCGTCGGCTCGCCAATGAGCGCCGTTCGTTAGCTGTGGCTGCAAGTGCGAGTACACTTTGCTCTCGGAGCACTGCGTCAAGGCAAGTCTCTATCCGAAATTGTTTCCTGTCCAGACTCGGCGTCCTTATCCCACGTGTTCACAAAGACGTGGTAGGCGACCGCATCCCAGGCATTGTGAATGCCGATGAACGGCAGCAGCAGCGCTGCACCTGCGACAGCAAACAAAGCGACGCGCGTGTAGGATAGAGCGGCGAAAGGCGATAGCGCGAGCATGACGTACGCCGCCAAAGGCAGCAGGAAGTGGAACAACCAGTCCTCGAGCTCTGGCCGATAAACGGCTTGCTTCCGCAGGCGTTGCGCTGTGATCGCCGCGTACACGGCTCCGCCGAACCCGATGATGCCGCACAGAGCTGTGGCAAGCGTGACCGTTGGCCATGGCCCGCGCAGAAGCGCCGATAAAAGCAAAGCAGCACCGAAATGAACGATCGCTGGCTTTGCAAAGGCGGCGCCGGCCTCCGCCGCGCGTAGGGGCGGCCTCTCGGCAATGAGGGTCATGACGACGAACTGCAATCCGATCAGCGCACCCGCCGCCGAGCCGACGATCACATAGAAGCTGTCCCATTCGGAAAGTTCGTGCATGATGCCCTCATCCGCGAAAGCGTTCGAGGCGGTAGGCCAGTTCCGGGCCGTCCGCTCCCTCGTAGGCAAGCTGACCCATCAGCAACCCAAACGGCTCGGTATAACGGGCAATCCGCAAAGGCCCCGCGTCCACCGGCTCAAATCCTACGTCGCGGATCAGCCCGGCTGCGATTTCTTTGCTACGCGCATCGTCGCCGCAGTAGACGAGACTGGGCCTATGCGCTTTGCGCCGCGCCTCGTAGACGCCGAAAAGCACTTCGCTCGGCACGGTATTGAACGCGGAGACAACCTTCGACTTCCGAACTTTCTTCGCAAGCTCCTCGGCCCCGGAGGTGGTGTGGCCGATGACGAGGCGGGTAGCTCACGAGGCCCTGTGCGACGGAGGAGGCGGCTGCATCGCTTGGCGACTCCAACGAAGTGGAGGAGTGCTTGAGCACTTGCGGCGATCAGCCAACGAACGGTGCTAATTGGCCGGAACCAAGGACGGGGTTTGGTGTAGGAAATGGAGGAAACGAGTGCTGACGATTATCCGCCAGAAGGCCGCGATTGGCGCGGCCGAAAACGATGGAGGCTACAATGCGAGTGCTGACAATCATCGAGCTGATGCGCCTGACGCGGATCGAGCTGACCGATCTGCTTATCCGGATCACCAACGCCCTGCCGGATTTGCCTGAAGGCTCGGTCGAACGGCAAAACGCGGTCATCAAGCTGAGCAACATCCGCTGGGCCGCTGATGCGGCACGATCTGACGCCGTGACAACAAACAAAACCCTGCCAGTGCGAACCGGCAGGCTGTTGGCAAAACAGAAAAAGCTGCACGTGACCCTCAGCCGCTTTGAGACCACTTTGAGCGGCCCGAATTCGCCATAGTAGTTGATAAGTGTTCTGGCCGCGCGAACCGCATACGGTGCGGCGTCGAAACGCGCTGGACAGTCAAACCTGGCCCTGACTCCTGTGCAAAGGCTTCCGCAGCTTCAGGGGTCTGAAAAAGCTTGATGAGAGAATTCGGATTGTTGCAGACACCCCACCCAACAATCCATCCGGGATTAGCAGGATCGATGCAGCCGAAAATGTCAGGTCTATAAGGCAATGCTTCCAACCACAAAGCGTGGCTCCACCCCTGGACGTCGTCGCCATGGTTCGCTCCCCGGCTCACGATGCCTACGACCTCACCATTTTCGTTGAAGACGGGGCCGCCGCTCATGCCGGGCCTCGAATTCACATCAACAGTGATCGTAGGCCAAATCTTCCGATCTTGGTCCCACGTGCTGTCCAGACGGAGCACGCGGCCGATCGATCCACGCATTTCCTCTTGATAGGAAATCATCTGTGACCCGGACGCCGCCAACTTTCGATTTCAGGATACCCCACGGCTATCACGCGATCTCCTTTGGAGATGCTGGGCCTACATCCGAGCCGAATTGGAAGAAACGTGGTTTGGCGGTCCTTCAAACCCAGGATATCCCAACTGGTCAGGTCCAGCGTCGGCTCAACATGGTTCAATCGGTCGACCGTGAAGGTCGTTGCCAGCGGATGCTTGCTTTGATCCACTGGGAACAAAACGAAGTTCGTCGCCCACAACAGTCGGCATGATGCGCAGCCAGAGGGAGCAAATCTTGGCTGCCGTATGCGGCGCCAACTGGACAACATCGGCGCGATGAGCGTGCAAAACCATCAGCACCGGCGCCCATTAGGGCCAATAGGGAATGCGGAAAAGATGCTCCCACTGGGCGCCGTCCGCCTCGCCTTCTGTCAGGGCAGCAATTCTTGGATCAGGCAACGTTGCGACAAACAGGAATCGGTTGAGCATGCGGTTGAGAAGGCGCCCGCCCCTCGCGGACAGTCCAGGCCAACTGAGTTCAAGCAGAGCTGCGGCGTTGGTCGCAAGGAAGAGCGACTCAAGAAAGAGGTCTCGTATCACCGCGCCGCTCTGGGTTTCATCGTCCAGCGCTTCCACAACCTGGTGCCAGCGTGCGGCGCCATCGGCCGATTGCTCCAGAAGACGCTGACCGAACAGACGCACGGCGCGATGCCATCGCGGCAGATCTGCGCGTTCGCGATTTTGCGGTGAAGATAAGGTTGGTTCCCCGACGAGAATCCGCATGCGCGCCCAGTCGCCGAGAAGGTCATGGGAGAAACGCACACGCTCGTCGCGCATGCGGACAAGGTTGGACATCGCCAAGGTGGCTAAAGCGGCTTGCTCGGCGCGCTCGAGCTGCATGCGGGGCACGCCGGACGTTGAGGGTATCGCCTTCGAGCATCCCGACATGCATCAGAACATGCGATCGGCCGAGTCCGTCGGTGTCCCCTTGAACCCACCGCTCCCAGAGCGCGTCAATGAGATCGGTAAGGCCGATAAATGATGAATCGCTGATGATCGTTCCGCTTCGTGCCGCGGCGACGACCCAATCGAGAACCTTCAGATTCGTAAGCAAGGGGCGTAGCTCGGGCCGAAGGGACGCCCATCGCAGTTCGGCAATCGAAACAACAAGGTTCTCGACATCATCTTCGGACGGCCAGTTGATGGGCGTCGCTTCGTGCAGCGAACGCGGCACCCCGAATTCAACGAAGCTGCGAATGAGACGATTGGCGGCCTCGAACTGAGCGGTCACTAGGACATGAAGGTGTTCCGGGCCGGCTTCGACAAGCAATTCTTGCATGATCCGGCAGGCGAGGCGCAGCGCGCGCGGCGGATAACGTTCGACGCCGTCGAAAACGACAAGGCATGATGTCGGCAGCGCCGTCAGCACTTCGGCAAGCGGATGACCGATGTTGATCCCGCGCTCGAATTGACCTGCCGTATGGTCGCAGCATCGCCTGTGTCGCCGTGGCCGCGAAAGTCCTCAGGACAACGGAAGCTCTCGAACAGCGCGCGCTCAAGCGCCGAGGATTGAGAGCCATCACCCGCAATCGGTTCGGTCAAACGGTTCAGCATGCGGTCGGGCGTCGTCTTCAGAGCCTCGAAGAGCAAATTCGACCAAGCGTGTTGCACGTGATACGCGAGGCTGCCGGTAACAAGGACAATGGCGTCGTTGCTGTCGCGTAGCTTGCGATCAGTCTTGACGCCGAGCCATTGCGCCCAGGCAATCTCGACAAATTCCGGCGGAAAACCGGCGCGCGTTACCTGTTGCGCGCTTTTGATGGATATACCTGCTGCCAGATCTCCGCTCGATTGCTTGGAAGTGACAACAAGATCATCGGCAAGCCATCCTGCGTCGCGCGCCTGCCAATCGAGGCGGACAATTCGCCCGAAATCGACGCCAAGAGCGTTCAAGCTGGCCAAGAGGTCGAGAAGGAATCGCGCAGCAACCGGATTCTCGTAATGGAAACCGGCTCCACCAGTCAGTTGAACTGGCGCCTTCTTTTTCACCACCTTATGGCCCTTTCCCTGCACGCTGCGCTTGTAGCCCCTTCCCAGATGGGAGAGGCATAGAACGATTAGTGAACGGCGGCAGGTCACATCGCTTCGCGAAGACTGTCAAGAAATCAAAGCCATGCGGGGGCAACCCTTTGCGCGTTTTGATAGGGAGCCGGCCAGACAGACGACTCGATGGCCTACCCTGAGCCCACACGACAGCCAGGGATCGGTGCCACCCCTATAATGGCCTACGCGCCGAACAATTTCTCCATCGCGGCCGCAATCCGCAGGAGCCGCCGATCCTGGCCATTGCGCGCCGCCAGCATCAGACCGACCGGCAAGCCGTCGCCGCGCGGCAGCGGCAGCGAGATAGCACACAGATCGAAGAAGTTGACGATCGCGGCATTGCGC
>WNFR01006454.1_pt1 | contig 19044 bp, 19 predicted proteins | sample 5400221 | NCBI WGS metagenome assembly WNFR01 (sample SAMN13153357, study PRJNA577476) | soil metagenome | isolation source: 40 cm soil under Madrone tree | place: USA:California | collected 2016-06-14 | reverse complement strand
TCTGCCGGCCGGAATCCGAGAGCGCCTCGGATCGCAGCACGGTCTGCACCGCGATGGCAAGCACCGACAGCGTTACGACGAAAGCGCCTTTGAGCACCAGGCGCGACCGGCCGGTCTCGCGCAAATGGAAGAAGCACACGGCAGCAAGGATGGACCACAGCACGGCATATTCGTAGTTGGTGGCGGCTGGCCAGGCGAGCGCAAAGGCGGAAAATTGCGCAAACTCGCGGTAGAGCGAGATGACGAGGATGCCGGACAGGGCAATGAGCAGATTTTGCACGAAGCGGGCCCGGCCCGAAAAAATGCGCGACAGAACGGCCCAGACCGAGACCCAGGCTAAGACCGACGCGGCGACGATGAGGAGCGGAGTGAGGTAGGTCGATGCCCTGGGCTCGGCTGTCTGCGCCAGCCACACGAAGAGCGCTTCGACGCCTAAGATCACCACGCTAAGCCCCGCAGCGATCGTGATCGGCCAGGTCTGCGTCCGCGCTCGCGCCTGGCGTTCGGCCGGCACGGCGTAACTCGTCTCCCGGATACGCAGGTAGGTGTGCCCGATGCGAATAGGACGCTCCGCGTCGAGGACAAGGCGCGCCTCGCGGGCGCTGCTGCGATCGAGGAACATGCCGTTCTTGCTGCCAGCATCCTCGGCAACCAACCGCCCGGCCTCGTCGCGAAAGACGCGCACATGTCGTGCCGCGACGTAAGGGTCGTCGACGACCACGTCATTGTCGTAGCCGCGGCCGATGCACGCCTCTTCGCCGGCGATGCGCAAGCGCGCCGCGACCTCGCGGTGGCGTGACAGGATTTCGACCCAGATCATTTTTGCACCGCTTCGAGAAAGCGTTTGCTGATCTCGATGGCGTCTGGGTAGGCCACTGCCTGAAGGCCCAGTCGCGACACCAGCGCCGCGGTGCCGTGGTCCTCGGTGACGGCTGTCAACGCGACGTCATAGAGCCCGTCGAACTCTCGATAGGCCTGGGCGCACCAGACGACGCGGAGCGGCGGGTGATTTGGCGAGGCCGCGGCTGCGACGAAGTCCTCGTGGCAGCGCTGCGACGTATGCCACTTGCGGGACGGACCCCCGCCGATCAAAATCGCTTGGCCCAAGAACGGCTGGCTCTGCCGCGACAGGAAAGTGGCAAACTGGAATTGATTGAGGTCGGCGGTCGTGACGTAGGAATGGCTAAGCTGAATCGACCCGGTCGCAAGGTCGTTGGCGATGAACAGGTTGGTATCGCTCCTGCAATTCATCGAATTGATGATGGCACGCGGCTTCGGCGTGGCGCCGGCATTGGTCTGCGCCGAGCAATTGAACCACGGCGCTGTCGTCTCCGGCGCCTGATAGGGCCCAAACGCAATTGCGCGAAATCCCCTGTCGCCGAATGACTTGTAGAGGCCCGCCTGGCGGGCCGCAAGCTGGCGGCCGATTTCGGCGCGGAAGTCTTGCGGCGGCGCTGCCTCATTGTCGCGCACACGCTGGAGCAACGCCGCTGCGAATCGTGCCGGCACCAGGAAGCTCACCAGCTCGGCGCCGGTCCTCTTGGCGACGTTGACGCCGACAACCAAGCCCTCGGCCGTCACCGCCGGGCCGCCGCTCATGCCCGGGTTGAGTGCGCCGGTGAAGTGCATGCGTTCGTTATAGCTGCGCTCCACCACGCCGTTGTAGATGCCCTCCGTGATGGTGAAGCCGAGATCAAGCGGATTGCCCATGGAATAGAGGCGCTCGCCTTTCGGCAAGCCGCGCGTCATCGCTGCCTCATCGAAGGCGAAGAACGGCGCATCGCGCCGCTCGATGTGGGCGACGGCGAGATCGTTCGCAAGATCGATCGCCAACAGCTTGGCCTCACCGCGGTTGCCGTCGGCCGCGGCGTATTCGAGCCGGTACGTCTTCGGATCGAGCGCGACCTGCGAGACGACGTGATAGTTGGTGATGGCGAGGCCATCGGCGGTGACGAGAAAACCCGACCCCGTCGAGGATTGCCGCTCGGCGCCGGCAACAAGCGTGCGAAATTGCAGCAACCGCGCCGGTGCCGCGGCATAGATGCGCTCGGCGGCGGAAGAAGCGGAAATAACGGAAGCCGGCGGATCGCCGGGCGCGGCCCATGCCGAGCCGCCGCCGACCGCGATCGCGACAAGCCCCAAAACCCCGCCAGTACGGCGAAAGCCTTCGATGGAAGTGATCACGAAATGCCGCCCCCCGAGCAAACTATGATCGCGACACGATAAGCCAACCAGCGGTGGAAGGAAAGGCAGGCCACCGCGCCCGGCGGCATGGGTCTTTCTGCTCCCTCTCCCCGCAAGCGGGGAGAGGTGAGGGGCGCTGATTGACCATCAGAGGCCGCGTCCGTAAGCTGCGGCGAAGACATCAAATTCCAAGATGGTTGGAAGCCGATCGAGGGGAGCCGCCCCAATGTCGAAATCACCCAGAGCAACCGGTGCTGAGAACATCGAGGATCGTCCCAATGCGGCGATCGACCGGCGCAGCTTTCTCGCCTCCGGCGCCGCCGTCGTCGCCATCGCCGAGGCGCCGTCGGCGCAGGCCGCCGAAGCCATCGCCTGGGACCGCGAGGTCGATGTCGTCGTGATCGGCGCCGGCGCCGGCGGGCTCGTGGCAGCGATCGCGGCGCGCGAAAAGGGCGCATCGGTGTTGATCGTTGAGAAGAATTTCGACATCGGCGGCCGCGCCATGATGAGCTTTGGCGGCCTCTATATCGGCGGCGGCAACCGCCTGCAGAAGGCGAAAGGCGTCGAGGACTCAGCCGATCGGGCGTTCGCCGACTGGTCGCGTCCGGAAAAGCCGATGGGCCGCTTCAGCGATCGGGCGCTGGTGCGCACCTGGGCCGACAACAATCTCGAATTGTTCGATTGGCTGGAGAAGAACGGGATCCAATGGGAGGCGTACCGGGGTGCTCCCGATCGCCTCGATCGCAACCGCACACGGTTGAACGTGGTGCGCTGGCCCAATGAGCCGACCACGCCGGCGCGGGGCTCCGGTTTCGTCAGGCCGCTGGAGAAGACGGCCCGGCGGATGGGCATCGAGATCCTGCTGCAGCAGCAGATGACGAAAATTCACCGGGAGAGCCCGCTCAACGGCCGCGTCACCGGCATCGCCACCATCGAAGTCGATGACTCCTACCGGCCCAAGACCCGCACCATGAACATCAGGGCGCGCAGGGGCATCATCATCGCCACCGGCGGCAGCGCCGGGAACCCGGTGTTCCGCACCATGTTCGACGTCCGGCTCACCGAGGAGTACCAGGCAGAAAACAGCGAGTGGACGGAGCGCACCGGCGACGGCGAAATCGCCGCCATGGAAATCGGGGCGGCGCTCGGAGCGACGGCGTGTCAGACCACCCAGGACGACAACCTGATCACCAAAGGACGGATGGGCAAGAAGAGCAACGGCACCATCACCGAGCTTTATCCCACCAGTCCGCATTTCTTTCGCGCCCGCGCGCTCGGCCTCGTCGTGAAGGACTACCAGGATGTGATCCTGGTGAAGGAGAACGGCCTTCGCTTCTATGACGAGACCGTTCCGACCCGCGACTACGAGTATTACGCGGCGGCGCTGGCGTGGACCGGCGATCCCAACAAGTTCAATGGCGGCGGCCCGATCTGGGCGATCTTCGACACGGATGCCGTTACCCGCGAGGAGTGGGACGTGAAGCCGCCCCACGTCGATCCCGTCGGCTACTTCTTCAGCGCCGATACGATCGAGGAACTGGCGGGGAGGATCGTCAACGCGTACCAGTGGCGGCCAATGCCCGGCGCGGCCCTGCGCAAATCGGTGGAACGGTACAATTCCTTCGTCGACTCCGGCGTCGATGCCGATTTCAAGAAGCCGCGGCCGATGCACAAGGTCGCCAAGCCGCCGTTCTACGCGGCGTGGCACACGCCCGCGCTTCACGACTCCTATACGGGCATCCGGATCAGCACCAGCGCCGAGGTCATCGATTTGCACGGCAAGGTCATTCCCGGCCTCTACGCGTGCGGCGACTCCGCGGGCGGCTTCGGTCAGCACGGCATCTGCCGGGCCGCAACGTTCGGCCGCATCGCGGGCTTCCATGCTGCTGCGCAACCGTCATGAGCGCAGCTCCTCTGGCGGAGGGTCGCCCCGTATTGCATCTGGAACTCGCTGAGCCCGTTCCCCCGCAGGTACCGGTGGGCGCGGACGTCCTGCTGCAGGTCAGGGTGTCGGGCGCGGCCCGCGATTTGAGCGGCGGTCGCATCGAGGTCGTGGCCGGCGAGGAAATCGTGGCGACGGCGGTGCTGATCGCGTTTCGCGACAATTTTAATGAAACCGCCGCATTTGCGGTCAGGGCGCCTGTTGGTGTCGAAGCATTCAGCTGGACCATCCGTTTTCCGCCGCAGGAGATCGGCGGCATCGCCTATGAGGGATGCGCGCTGCCGGTCTCTTCGCAAACGAGACCGCACCGCACCAGCCTCGCGGTGTGGTCGGTCCCCGCGCCGGTGAGAGTGGCGCACCGCTTTGCCGTCACGGTCGGCGCGAAGAGTTCCGGCGCCTGCGCACTCAGCGGTGCGAGGATCGAGATCCGCGACGAAACCGGCGCGTCTCTCGGGCAAGCCATTCTCGGCGACACGCCGTGGCCGGGGACCGATGCGCTTTATTGGACCGAAATCGCTCTTGCCGGTCCATCCCGAGAAGGGCAGCAGTGCTGGAGCGTCGCATTCGCGGCGACGGACTTGGAGCTGCCGCATCTGGGCTCGTCGGCCGACTTCAGCTTTACCGCCGTCAAGCCGCCCGAACACCGCGTGGCGGTCGCGGTTACCGAGAGCGAGGCGGCGGCCCCGGTGGAGGCAAGCGAGATCGCGCTCGGCCCCTATCGGGCTGCGACCGACAAAGCCGGAGTGGCGCACATCGAAGTACCGGGCGGAATCTACAATCTCGCAGTGTGGAAGTCAGGGTTCGAGCCGGCCTCCAGAACCGTCGAGATTGCGGCGGACGTGAGCGTGCAGCTTGAGTTGATCCGGCGTCCGAAAGAATTGACCGTCTGGGATTAGGCTTCACTGAGGTGGCGGGCGCCCCATTTCCGAATTGCCGAAATGACGGGAATAAAACTCCGGCCCTTGCGGGTCAGGCGATACTCCACCTTGGGGGGAACGACGCCGAAATCTTTTCGGTCGATGAGCCCGCTTTGCGTGAGCGCCTTCAATTCGCGGCTCAGCACGCGGGGCGCGATTTCCTGCGTCCCCTCCGTGCCTCGCAACAGGCCGGTCCGGATCTCGCCATAGCGGAGCGGACCATCCTTGAGGTCCCACACAATTCGCAGCTTGTATTTGCCGCTGATCATTTTCTGAAATGCCGCGACCGGGCAGCCGCATGCTGCTGTCGCTTTTCTGTTCGACATCGTCGCCAGCACTCCGGGCCAACACGTCTTCAATACATCTTAAAAAAATACATCAAGAACTAAATAGCCATACTATCATTTATGTCCGTACTTGTCTGGACGCTCGTATCGCGCCAAATCAATTCGCAGTCAAAGCATGCGCATCATGGCGCACGGCGAGCCGCGCGGCTGCGAGGAGGCGAACGATGATTCTCGTGACGGGGGCGACCGGCCTGAACGGCCGCGAATTGGTACATCGATTGTCCGCCAGAGGCGTGCCGGTACGTGCCCTGGTGCGCAATGCCGCCAAGGCCGATGGGCTGCGCCCATCCGACCCTCCCGGGCAAGCGGGGGAGGGCAGGGTGGAGATCGTGGAAGGCGACATGGCCCGCCCTGAGACGCTGATCCCGGCCTTGCGGGGTGTAGAGCGCGCCATGCTGATCTCCTCCTCAGACCCCATGATGCTCGACGTGCAGTCGAATTTCATCGCAGCGGCCCGCAAGGCCGGGGTAAAGCATGTCGTCAAGCTGTCCGGCATCATGCCGGAGCTCGATTCTCCATTTCGATTTGCCCGGATGCATGGCGAGATCGAGCGCAGGCTGGAGGCATCGGGAATGGCTTTCACGCACCTGCGCGCCGGCGAATTCATGCCGGTATACTTCCGGCAGGTGCCGTCGATCATCGCCAAGGGCGCATTATTCCTTCCTATGGACAATGCGAAAATCGCCTCGATTGACATCCGCGACATCGCCGATGTCGCCGCCGTCGCTCTGACGGACTCCGGACACGAGGGCAAAATCTATCCCCTCACCGGTCCCGAGGCTCTCACCATGGCGGAGGTCGCGGAGAAGCTCTCCGCTGTCACTGGAAAACCCATCCGTTACGTAAACGTCGCCCCGGAAGATGCCAAAAAAGCTCAGCTTGCGGCCGGAGTATCCCCGTACATCGCCGATGCGCTGGCCGAACTGTTTGCCGAACGGCGCAAGGGCAAGGAGGCGAATGTATCACCCGCGGTGCAGATGATTCTCGGCCGGCCGCCGGTCAGTTTCGACGCGTTTGCCAAACGCAATGCCGCAATCTTCCGCGGCGAACAGCCCCCTCCAAAAATCTAGGGAACGGCGCATGAAAAACTTTCTGATCAAGTACCGGCTCGCGAACGGGACGGAGACGGAGTGGCATCAGGCCATTGCCCGGTTTATTTCGGCGTTGGATGACGATCCCGATCTGAAGGGGAAAATCTCCTATCGCTGCATGAAAATCCGGGACGACCAGGCCTACTATCATCTCGCGACGGCCGCGGACGATCAGGCCATCAAGGTCCTTCAGCAGCGGGAATACTTCAAACGCTACACGGAAGCGACAAAGCACGTTGCCGGCGGAGACGTTGCGGTTTCTCCGCTTGAGATCATCGCGGAAACCGCGCATCTGCCGGCCTAGAGCATGATCCCGAAAAGTGGGAACCGGTTTTCGGAAAAGATCGTGCTCCAACAATAAGCTGGAGCGGGATGACGATTCGAAGAAAAGTCATCCCGCTCTAGCTGCCTCCCTCCTTAAGGATGATGCAGGGGCGACCCTCATTCGCGCTAACTTAAGCCGCGCGGACTCCCTCCCCCCCTTGTGGGGGAGGGTTGGGGTGGGGGGTCGTGCCGTGGGGCATTGATGTGCCGCATCTCCCGACCCCCACCCCCGACCCCTCCCCACAAGGGGTTGGCCGTCTTGTCGGCGCGGAAGGCTTGGTACTCCCATTCGCCGTTGCGCTTCGGCTCGGGGTATTCGCTGCCCCACCCGGCCTGCTTCTCCATCACCGTATAGCCCTGGATCGTGTTCGTCTTGATGAAGCGGCCGCCCGAGTCCTTTGCCGGATTGCCCTGGGCATCGATCTGGGCGGCATATTGCACGACGGTGATCACCGTGCCGGTCGGAAGCGGCGCCCCCTTCTTGGCAGCGTCGATGGCCGCCTGACTGGTGTAATATTCACGGACCTGCTTGTTTTCCGGCCGGTCGAGGGTCATGTAGACGGCCCCTTTGGCATATTCCGCCGGAAACACGATCTTGTCGCCGCCGGCTCGCACCGAAACCGCGACGGTCAGCGCCGTGACAGTGGCCACTACCGTGGCGATGGTGAATTTCCTGTCTATGGTCATGACTTCCTCCCACATGAAGCGTGAAGCTGCGCGATGTAGTTTAGCAAATTGAGCGACGGCAGCCCACGCCACCGGCACACAATACCATTAAAAGCGCGTCGTGAGGTCGGTCAGCCATTGGGGTGAGGCTTCGACGAGCGCCGTCTCGATCGACTTGTCGAGGCTGGTCAGCACCAGCACACCGATCGCAACGAAGAGAGCGCCGAGCCCCGCTTTGGCGCCCTTGCTGGCCGATGCAAGCCGATGACGCCAGCGCACCATGGCTTCGCGCGACAACAGGCCGAGCGCGAGCAGCGGCAGCGCTGCCCCTAGTCCGAACGCGAACATGATGATGCCGACTTGACCAAGGTCGCGGCCCTGCGCTGCCAGCAGGGAAGCAGCGCCCAGCGTCGGGCCGACACAGGGGCTCCAGACGGCGCCGAGCAGCACGCCGACCCAGAACTGGCCCGACGCTCCGCTGCGGACGCCGCTAAAGCGCGCGTCGGCCCAATTCGCAATCGGACCGCTCGCAACAGCAAGTTGGGCTTGGAATCCCGGAAGCATCAGGACCAGCCCAATAGCGAGCATCAACACGGCTGCCACGTAGCGAAACACGTCGGCGTCGAGGCCGACCGCAAAGCCGACAGTTGCCACGAACAGGCCGATGGCAACGAACGATATGGAAAGCCCAATGGCAAGCGCCACTGGCCCCCATTTCCGCTCCGATGCAGCCGCGCCGAGGACGATCGGGAGAATGGGCAGCACGCAGGGGGACAACACCGACAGCATGCCGGCCGCGAGTGCAAGCGCAAGGCTCGCGAGCGTCATTGGTCCAGGCTCGTCACAGGACTTTGTTCAGCAGAGCGGCGATCGACTGACGGTTGGTGTCTCCGACCGATCGGCCTTGCTCGGTCGCGCCTTTGAATGAGATGAGTGTGGACTGCATCCGGGCGCCGAAGCGCCGGACCAGATCCTTCTGGCTGTCGAAATCGATCGTGAAATAAACCAGATCCTTGAATTTGGAATCGGCCATGAGCTCGGCGAGGATCGGCTTCTGCGCCTGGCAAATCGTGCACCATGAAGCATGGATGGCCACGAAGATCGGCTTGCCCGCCTTCTGGGCCTCCGCGAACGCTGCATCCTTGAATGGCTGCGGGCCTGCTGCGAATGCTGGCGTTGCGATGGCAGCGCTTGCGGCGACCGCGGCGAAGAGAACCGAGCGACGTGACAGCATGGGGAACTCCCTCTTTGGTTCCTGGTGGACGAAGCGTGATACACGCGGATCGCAGGCGATCACATTCACAAAGCTGTCGGCAAAATCACATCTCGTTGATTCGATCCTCCTTGCCGGCAGGAGCAGCTTCGCCGCCCAGGCGGCGTACGCGCGGCCACGCGACGTGGTCGAGCGATAGCGTTCCGGCGCCGCGGCAGAGCAGCACCAGCAACATGGCGGCCCATTGGATGTGCGTCGGCCATGCCTGTGGATAGACGAATATCTCGATCACCGTCGTCATGCCGAGAAGCACGATCGCGGCGGCTCTGGTCAACACGCCGAGCACGAGCAGCACCGGCGTCGTCAATTCGATGGCGAGCGCCAGATTGGCCGCCAACTCCGGCGGCAGCAGTGGCACTCTGTATTCATCGGTGAAAAGCTCGATGGTCGTGTCCCAATTCGCGAGCTTCGTCATGGCGGAATTCCAGAACACGGTGGCGGCGCCGACGCGAAGCGGCAATGCGAGCAGCGCGTACGGCACGCGGTCGAAGAGCCCGATTAAGCTGTCGACAGCTCGAAGCGAGACGATCTTAAGGTTCGGCGCAGCGGCCGCGAGGTTACAGGTCGGCTGCAAAAATTCATTTGTACCGACGGGCGCGCGCCTGGTGTATGTGAAGGGGCGAGATCAGGAGACGACAGTATGTCCCCGGGGCCGCGCGGACGCCGATCGTCGTTGACGGTGGTGGCTTCATCGGCCGGCGCGACGGGCGGTGAGCGGAATGCAAACCGCGCCCGCGACTGGAGCGGCCTTATGGCCCGCGCACAGGACGGCGATCGGCACGCCTACCGGGCGCTCTTGGAGGACATGACGCCCTATCTCCGCGCGCTGGCGGCGCGGTGCTTCAAGGAGCCCAATGACGCCGAGGATGCCGTGCAGGACGTGCTGCTGACGGTTCACGCCATCCGGCATACCTATGACCCGGGCCGTCCGTTCGGGCCGTGGCTTGTCGCCATCGCCAACCGGCGCATCATTGATCGGCTGCGGCGCCACATCCGCGCCCGGTCACGCGAAATCGAGCTGTCGTCCGAACATGAAACCTTTTCGCCTGATGCGGCGAACCTCCAGTTTGAAGGCACATCCGCGGACTCGGCGGCCCTGCATGCGGCGATCGCTACGCTGGCGCCCGATCAACGCCTGGCCATCAACCTCATCAAGCTCAAGGAAATGTCCTTGAAGGAGGCGGCGCTGGCCAGTGGACGATCGGTGTCGGCCTTGAAGGTGGCGACGCACCGGGCCATCAAGTCGCTGCGGAAGCGACTGCGACAGTCGAGCGAAACGCCGTGACCGCAACCCGAGAACTCATAGACACATTGGTCGAATGCGCGACGCCGGTGCGGCGACTGCGCCCGCCGCTCGTGCGGGCGATGCTGTGGCTCGCCTTTGCGGGCCTCGTTATCGCGCTTATCGTGATGGGGCATGGATTGCGGCCGGATCTGACGCAGCGTCTCCATCAGCCGGCCTTCGCGGTCACCACCGCGGCCGCGCTCGCCACCGGAATCCTGTCTGCGATCGCGGCGTTCGTGATCAGCCTTCCGGATCGCTCGCGGTGGTGGCTCATGCTCCCAGTGCCGGCGCTCGCGGCTTGGATGTCCACCATCGGCTATGGCTGCCTGACCGATTGGGTCAGCATCGGGCCCGAGGGCGTTCGCTTCGGCGAGGAGTTGCGATGTTTCTCCATACTCGTGCTCACCAGCGTGCCGCTTACGGTCGCGCTCGCCGTGATGCTGCGCTACGCCGCGATGCTGCGCGCCGGCGCCGTCGCCACGACCGGAGGTCTCGCCATAGCGGCCATCACGGCGAGCGCGCTCCCTCTGTTCCACAACCATGATGCGACCGCGATGATCCTCGCTTGGAATCTCGGGACCGCGTTGCTGATCATCGGCATCACCAGTGTGTTTGGCCGGCGTCTTTTCGGCTTGCTCGCCACGCGCCTGCTCGCGTCCGGCACGCAGATGTGACCGCATAGGAGTTGGTTCAATACGACCGCAACGCGCGTTAGAAGCCAGTCACTCGCATATCGAAACCGCGAGGCAAGCACCTCCCGCTGAATCGTTTTGCGCCGTCGCGATTTAATTGACATGTGCCGTCGTTTTGGTTGCTGGTGTTGTATTCTTCGAGCACGAGGGCGCGGTCGGTACACGTCCCTCTGACGTTCCCAGAGATGATGTTGCCGGTGGCATGGCGCGCTTCGAACGTTCCGTTCTTCATGTCGTAGGTCGTCGTCCACTCGCCGAAGCGCCCCGGTAGACCGGACTTTGCGGTGATGACATTCGGGCAATCGGCCCAGGCGCCCGACGCAACGAAAAGAAGCAAGGCGGCCATAAGCCAGGATTTCATGGGTGCTTCCCCCCGGAAAAATTCGTTTCCAACCTCAATGCCGAACCGGAATGTCGCGGTCGGTCACCGCATCGGCAAAGTGCTTCCTGACCATACATTTCGTTCCGCCGTAACATCTCGTCCTGCCGCAATCATCCGGCTCTCCTCTCAGGGAGATTGGAGCATCCAAATACTCAAGCGCGCCTTCGTCGAATCTTGCATGCGCGACAATGTTATAACGTTATTAACGCGGCAAATCGAGGTGAGGGTCGTGCAGCGAGGCGCAAGCGCAGAGTATGCGCGCAACCGGGCGTGACTGAGCTATCGCGCTGCACGTGTTCTCGATGCTCTTTCGAGAACAAACAAAAGGAGCATCCGCTACCTGCGCTAGCAGGAGTGGGTCCAATGCAATTTTTAAAAAACGTGTGATCGCCCCGCCTCTCGCCCGCAGCGCAAACGCCTTGCTCGATCATTGGAATAGGATGGGTCGTTCGAGCGCTCGTCGCCAGCGCTCGCGAGGACCGGAACGGTTTATCTGCCGGTCTTGATCTTGGTCCAAAGCCGATTCATCAGTCGCGTCGTCTTGGCGTCGTGCGCATTGATGGTGTAGAGGCGCGCCATGGTGGCCTCGTCCGGGTAGATGGTGCGATCGTTGAGGATCGCGGGATCGATCAGGGACTGGCTGGCGAGGTTGCCGTTGGCGTAGGACAGGAAGTTGGTGTTTTTCGCCGCCACTTCGGGCCGCAGCATGTAGTCGATCAATGCGTGCGCCTCCACGGCATTGCGGGCGTCCTTCGGAATGGCGAGATTGTCAAAGAACATCTGGGCGCCTTCTTTCGGCACCGCATAGCGGATGTCGACACCGTTGTTGGCTTCCGCGGCGCGCTTCTGCGCCTGCTTGATGTCGCCCGACCAGCCCACGACCAGGCAGACCTCGCCGCTCGCGAGCGCATTGAGATATTCCGACGAGTGGAACTTGCGTACTGCGGGCCGCACCTTGGCGACGAGGTCCGCTGCCTTTTCGAGATCCCCAGGATCGGTCGAATTGGGATCGCGGCCCAGAAAGTGCAGCGCCGCCGGCAGGATGTCGTCGGAGGAATCCAGCATGTGGACGCCGCAGTCCTTGAACTTCGCCAGTTCGCCGGGACCAAACACCGTATTCCAGCTGTCGATGTCTCTGTCCGGGCCGAGGATCTCTCGCGCCTTCTTCACGTTGTAGCCGATACCGACCGTGCCCCACATGTAATTGACGGCATATTGGTTGCCGGGATCGTAGGCGGCGAGGTGCTTGGCGATTGCGGGCCACGTTGCACCGAGATGAGGCAGCTTCGCCTTGTCGAGCTTCTGGAATACGCCGGCCTTGATCTGCCGCTCCAGGAAATAGGCGGTCGGCACGACTACGTCGTAGCCCGACTTGCCGGCCAATAGCTTGGTTTCCAGCGTGTCGTTGGAGTCGAACGTATCGTAACGCACCCGAATGCCGGTTTCCTTGGTGAAGGCATCGAGCACGGTCGGCTCGACATAATCCGACCAGTTGTAGACATTGACGACGCGCTCGCGCTGTGCCGGCGCATCGGCGCTCCCGTATGTCATCGCCGCGAACGCCAGCGCGGCTACGAGGTACGGTCCACGCATTCGCCCTTCTCCACGATTCGGCGCCGACTGGCCTCAGTCATAGCTTAAGACGCGCGTCGCGACTTCACCCGATGCGGCTGATCCACATAAGGCGGACGGGGTGGGTAAAGAATATTCTGTGTGCAGAGGCCGCCGACCCCGCTGACGGACGCCATGCATTGTTCGAAGCTTGTGAATGAGCAGGCCACGACGTTGCTATCGTAGTAGGTCGCGCACCACGGAAGATTATAGCCGGCCACCGCGGGTCGGGGCGCGAGCGCCGCCGCGGTGATCGGTATCAGGGCGACGAAGGCCGATATCCGCATTGCACTTTCCTCTGGCTGTAGCCCGGATTGAGCGTAGCGAAATCCGGGATCAACTTATCAATGCGGCAATGCTGCACCCGGGTTTCGCTACGCTCAACCCGGGCTACCAGCCTTTAGGTCTCAACAGGCAACCCCGCAGCCTTCCAAGACTTGATGCCGCCGGCGAGATGAGCGTCATAGGCTAAACCGGCCGCCTGGGCAATCTCGGCGGCCTTGATGGAACGAACGCCCGACGCGCAGGTGAACACCACCAGGCGGCCTTGCGGCTCCGGCAGATCAATCGGGTCGAACTGCGATAGCGGCGCCAGCAATGCGCCGCCAATGCGCTCGCGCGCGGTCTCATTGGGCTCGCGGACATCGATCAGCATGATCTTGCCGGCGGCGAGACCTTCGGCCACCTCTTCCGGCGTCAAGTCCCGGATCGCACCCCGACCGAACAATCCGTACATCAAATGCCCCTTACCGATGGATTGGAACAGGCCAAACGTTGGATATCATCCATCAACCTCGTCCTGAGGAGCCAGCGCCGAAGTCGGGCTTGCCCGACTTCGGCGATCTAAAAGTGTCGAAATCGGCAACAGCCGATTTCGATGCGGGCGTCTCGAAGGACGGCCACAGGCGAGATCGTGCCGGTGGCCATCCTTCGAGACGGCCGCGCAAGAGCGCGGCCTCCTCAGGATGAGGTCCGTGGGTTCCACTGCTATTCTCGCCGATCTGATTAGTTTCATGGGATCGATCACTAGCTCCCACCCTTCGAACTCAGATCGTCACCTGCGTACCTACCTCGACCACGCGACCCGTCGGGATCTGGAAATAGTCCGTGGCGTCGTTGGCGGCGCGTGCCAGCGAAATGAACAGGCGGTCCTGCCACAGCGGCATGCTTGAACGCGCGGCCGGGCGCAGTTTGCGGCGCGACACGAAGAACGAGGTCGACATGATGTCGAACAGCCAGCCGAGCTTGCGGGCGATGCCGAGGGCCTGCGGCACATTCGGCCGCTCCATATAGCCGAAGCGCAGCGTCACCCGGGAAAAAGTCTGCCCGACCGGCTCGATGCGCACCCGTTCCTCCTGCGGCACGCGCGGCCTGTGATCCGTCTCGATGGAAAGAATGACGTTCTTCTCGTGAAGCACCTTGTAATGCTTGAGGCTGTGCATGAGCGCGGTCGGCGCGCTGACGGGATCGCTGGTGAGGAACACGGCGGTGCCGGTCACGCGCTGGGGCGGCTTCTTCTCCAGCATGGCGACGAGGTCGTCGAGCGGCGTTTCCTGCCGGCGGGTCTTATCGAACAGGAGCTTGCTGCCGCGCCGCCACGTGTACATGATCACCATCACGACGCCGGCAAGCGCCAGCGGCACCCAGCCGCCTTCGATGATCTTAAACAGGTTCGCCATCAGGAAGGTCGCGTCGACAACCACGATGGGCGCGATCAACGCGACGGTGGCGGCGAGCGACCAGTTCCACACCTTGTGCACGACGATGAAGGCCATGATGGCGGTCACTACCATCGTCCCGGTCACGGCAACTCCGTAGGCGGAAGCAAGCGCACTCGAGGATCGAAACAGCCCGACCAGCAGCAGCACGCCCACCAGCAGGCTCATGTTGATCCGAGGCATGTAGATCTGGCCCTCGTGCTCCTCAGAGGTGTGCCTGATCTCGAGGCGCGGCAGCAGACCGAGTGCGATTGCCTGCCGGGTCAACGAATATGCCCCGGTGATGACCGCCTGGCTGGCGATGATCGTCGCCACGGTAGCGAGGACGACCATCGGCAGTTGCGCCCATTCCGGGTAGAGCAGAAAGAATGGATTTTCCAGCGCCTTCGGATCGGCGAGCACGAGCGCGCCCTGGCCCAGGTAATTCAACGCCAGGGCAGGAAAGACAAAGCATAGCCATGCGCCCTGAATCGGCAACCGGCCGAAATGGCCGAGATCGGCATAGAGGGCTTCCGCGCCCGTCACGGCAAGAAACACCGCTCCCAGCGTGACAAACCCGATCATGCCGTGTCCGACCAGGAAGGAAATTCCGTAAGCCGGATTGAGCGCCAGGATAATGCCCGGATGAGCCACCATCCAGTAGGCCCCCGGCAACGCGATCGCGGCGAACCAGACCAGCATGATCGGACCAAACAAGCTCGCGACCCGCGCGGTGCCGCGCCATTGGACCGCGAACAGCATCACCAGGATCGTAACCGTTACCGGCACAATGTAGGGGTCAAATCCGGGCGCGACGACCTTCAATCCTTCGACCGCAGAGAGCACGGAAATCGCAGGCGTAATCAGCGCATCGCCAAAGAACAGCGCCGCCCCGATGATGCCCAGCATCACCACGACGGCGATACTGTCGCCGGTCGCCTTGCGGGCTAGCGCCATCAGGGTGAGGGTGCCCCCCTCGCCGTTGTTGTCGGCGCGCAAAAGGACGAGGACGTACTTGAAGGTGACGATGAAGATCAGGGCCCAAAGGATGAGCGACAGGACGCCGAACACCGCCGCGGACGTCGCCGCCTGCTCGGCCCCGGTGGCCCTTATGGCCTCGCGAAACGCATAAAGCGGACTTGTGCCGATGTCGCCGTAGACGACGCCGATGCTGCCGACAGCAAGTCCAACTAAACCGGCCGCGGTTTGGCCCGGACCGGGACTTGCCGCCCTCTCCCCCTCAGCGCCTCCACGCGGAGCCGCAACGCTTTCAGACATGTATGGTAACCGATATTGCGCCGCACAAAAAGCGGGCCGCGGTTTGTAGCACCAACCCGGCCGAGCCGTCTACGCCTAAGCTATTACCGACGGATGCGGGAAGAGTTGCATTGTCGTCTCGGCCTCACATTGGTGGGCTAAGTCCCGACCTATCTAGCGTTCCGACTCCGCATTTCAACGTTGCACCGCGCCGTTGTCGAAACGCCGCAGGTTTCGAGCGCTGTTGTCACACCGAAGCCGCGGCAAATGACAGCAGACGGGCATCACCCGGCTGGGGAAACGTTCAAAGAGGGGCGTTACGGGCGTTGGTATGGTAGGCGCTGCATCACGGGCGGTCATGCGCGACGTTCGCATCAGTGTTGAAGCAGACCGGCTCGCGGTAGCCGCGCGATACTGTGACGAGGTTCGGGTTGTCGTCCTTGAGCGCCTGCAACAGCGGCTCGGTGGCGCGCCACAGCGAGCGGCGGCCGCCAATCGGCGCATCGTGATGCGCCGGCATGTAGACCTCTGGCTTATAGAGCCGCATGTGCTCCAGCCCCTGCCGCGCCGTCAGCGGCATCAGGTATTCCGCCGCCACCGCGACAAGGGCAAGATCGACACCGCCGACGCGCGCCATCACGGCCTTTTCCTGATCGGTGACGCGGCCGCCGCTGTCGCGATACATGATGCGGAAACCGCTATCGAGCGTGATCAGATACGCGATCGTGCCCTCGGCGATCACCCGCGGATCTGACACGCCACGCGCGCGGATCGCCCGTTCCTCGGCCTCCTGGGCGGCGCCGGGCTCGGTGCTGAGCGCGGAAAGCGCGCCTTCCATGACTGTCGTGACTTGTGGGTCCGGCTGGCCGTGGCGCGCCAGAATGGGTTCCACGGAGAAACCGTCGAACTTGATGAGCTCGCCGCCACGTCCCGTGACGGTGCGAATCTGGCCGGCCGGCACGTCTTGGGCGGCGAGTTTGTTGGTCGTAAGCGGGGCGCCGACGATGGTGGCGCCGGTCCGGATACTTACTGATGCGGCGTCCGACATGTGGTCGAAATGCCCGTGGCCGATCAGGATGACGTCGGCGCGCGTTACGTCGCGGGCCTTAAAGCCGAGCGGCGGATAGTTTGAGCCGCGGTCGAAGTAGGCATCGAGCAGGATGATCTTGCCGCCATAGGCGAGTTCGAAGTTGGAATAGCCGGCCCAGCGCACCGCCAGCGTATGGGGATCACGCGGCGCAAGCCCGCCGGTCGATACGAGCTGCGCCGCGTGGCAGGCCGGATCCCGTGGCTGCGCCGAGAACACGGGGTTGGCGTCGATGGCGTCGCGGTTTTCTGCGCGCGGATCAAAGAACGGGCGCGACAGCGTCGCGGTCGCCGCCAGCATGGCGGCAGCCGCGACGAAGCATTGGAACGTGCCGCGGGTCATGGGTTCCTCCGTTATTTGTTATTCATGACGATTTGTTATCCGTGACGCGCGCCGATCGGGCAAGGCCATCGCAGGAGGGCGCTGCCTCTTTTTCTACCCTCCTCGGGACGGTGGCTGAGAGTGGTTGGGCAGGCTTGTTTGACGCCACAAAGCAACCGGATGGCCAATCTTTCCGACATGATACGATTTCGGTGGTCGTTTGAGCCTCCCGGGACACGAGCGAACGAGGTCGAGCCATGAGCGCATCATCTGTCGTCAGAGCGACATTCCCCGGCAGCAGCGGCGGCGAGCTGGCAGCGCGGCTTGAGCTTCCCGGCGGTCCTGTGCGGGCCTTCGCGCTGTTCGCTCATTGCTTCACCTGCACGAAAGACGTGCTCGCCGCTCGGCGGATCGCGAGCGGGCTCGCGGCCGCAGGGGTGGCCGTGCTGCGCTTCGACTTCACCGGCCTCGGCTCATCGGAGGGCGACTTCGCCAATACCGACTTCTCCTCCAACGTCGAGGATCTCATCCGCGCCGCCGACTACCTGCGGAGCAACTACGAGGCACCCGTCATACTCATCGGCCATTCGCTCGGCGGAGCCGCCGTGCTGGCGGCGGCCAAACGCATTCCCGAGGCGAAGGCCGTCGTGACGATCGGCGCGCCGGCCGATGTGGCGCACGTGCTCCGGCAGCTCGGCGGTTCGCTCGATCGGATCAGGTCCGAAGGCGAGACCGAAGTCAAGTTGGCCGGCCGGTCGTTCTGCATTCGGCGCTCGTTCATCGAGGACGCCGAGATGCGGCGGCTCGACGACAAGATCCGCACGCTCGGCAGGGCGCTGCTTGTACTGCATGCCCCGCGCGACGAGGTGGTCGGGATCGACAATGCCTCGCGCATCTTTCTTGCCGCAAGGCACCCCAAGAGCTTCATCTCGCTCGACGATGCCGACCACCTGCTGTCGCGACCGCAAGATGCCTCGTATGCCGCGGGCGTAATCGCCGCATGGGTAGCGAGGTACATACCCGAGCCTCCCGCAGAATTTGCGGAGGCCGAGCACGTCCTGGTCCGCGAGACCCGTGAAGGAAAATTCCAGAACCTGGTTATTGCCGGGCGGCACAGGCTCATCGCCGACGAGCCTGCTGCCGTTGGCGGTCTCGACACGGGCCCCAATCCCTACGACTATCTTTCGATCGCGCTTGGAGCCTGCACCGCCATGACATTGCGGGTCTACGCCGAGTACAAGCAGCTCGCGCTCGGCCGCATTTCGGTGGAGGTGCGCCACGGCAAGGTCGCCGCCGATCACTGCGCGGATTGCAGCGAGGTCGCGGAAGGACGCATCGGCAAGATCGATCGTTTCGAGCGCATCGTCCGGATCGAGGGCGAGATCGACGCAGGGCTCGCAGCCAAAATCGCCGAGATCGCCGGGAAGTGCCCCGTGCACCGCACCCTCGAGTCAAGCTCGACCATCGTCACGCGCGTCGCGGCGGAGTAGGCGAACTCTCGCGCGGAAAACGGCGGCTATCGGGCGTAGCCCAGTCGTGCCGCCACCTACAGCGGATGCCGGTCAAATGGAAACGTCGTGGCGTGGGCAAAGCGAAGCGTGCTCCACTGCGGCTGAGCCCTGGTGGGCACGGCGCGTAAGAGCGCGCCTTTGCCCACCCTACAGGCGATTCCAGTCGACCGGAATGCGCTGTCGTCGCGAAGCGAAGGCAGCCCGTGACCTGGGGCGGACACGCCGTAGGGCGCAATAAGCGCAGCGCATTGCGCCGCTCGCGCAGGCAGCCATTGACCCGTAGGCGTCATCGCCGACGCTCGATTCGCAATTTAAAAACTTAGCCCGGATATCTCACACTACCAATTAGCCATCGGCCACTTGATGCGTCAAACTGGCCGGCGGGCCTGATTTTTCCGGTTCAATTTGCTTTTGGTCGGATCACCCACGCGCGCACCGAGTCTGCCCCAGAAGGGAC
>WNFR01002517.1_pt1 | contig 19056 bp, 18 predicted proteins | sample 5400221 | NCBI WGS metagenome assembly WNFR01 (sample SAMN13153357, study PRJNA577476) | soil metagenome | isolation source: 40 cm soil under Madrone tree | place: USA:California | collected 2016-06-14 | reverse complement strand
TGGTGAATGATTTATCGGCCCGGGCGCGCCGCGACACTCTGCGAAATTCGGAGAAGGAGGTGCGCCGCGCGGAGAGGCGTATGAAGACCGCACTGGTGCGGCTGCGCGAGTTCCGCGACAGAGAAGGCATCATCGATCCGCGCAAGACCGCCGACGCGACGCAAGCACTCGCCGGCCGGGTCCGCGACGAACTCATTCGCACCGACACCGAGTTGTCAACTCTGAAGCACTACATGCGAGCCGACGCTCCCTCGGTCAGAATGCTGGAGGCGCGTGTCCAGTCGCTGCAGGCCCAGCGGCGCTCAGTGGAAAGCGAGGTCACCGACACCGAAAAATCGCGGTCGGAAGTTCTTTCGCGGGCGATGGGCTTGTACGAGCATCTGGAAAGCGAACGGACATTCGCCGAGAAAGCTTATCAGCACGCCCTGGAGTCGCTCGACCGATCGCGCATGAACGCCGACCGTCAGCAAGTCTACATTGCCGGCTTTGTCCAGCCGAGCCTGCCTGAGGAATCGTTGTATCCGCGGCGGCTGCGTTCGTTCGGCGTTGTGTTTGTCCTCTGTTTTGCCGTCTGGGGGATCGGCGGCATCACCCTCAAATCAGTGCGGGACCACCTGTAGGGGGTGGGAGATCATGGCGACGATCGAGTTCGAATCCCATTCCCCCCTCTTCCCCTCCGCTGCGGTCAGCGGATCGCCGTATCGGCACCCCGGCCGCACCCCCCGTAAGAGGCTGGCCCTGATCTCGACCTATGATGATTTGTGCGGCATCGCCGCGTATACCCGTAGTCTGGAAAAGCAACTCAACGAAATCTTCGACGTAACCGTGTTCGACTTGGACCAATATTTATTGCGCAGCGCTCATAGCCGGGTGAGAAAATTTGGTGATAAACACATCCAGGATATTTGCCGTGAGCTTCGGGAGTATGATGCGGTTAATCTTCAGTTGGAACACGGAACTTTGGGCCGCAGCTGCCGTGATATCCATAGAAGGTTCAGTTGGATACTTCGTGCAGCACCACGCTGCTCGGTGACGTTTCACACAATATTTCAGTGTGAAGCGTTCGATTTTCGGGAGTTCATCAATGAGATTTTGAGGCTCAATTTTGCCAAGGCCATCGCTATGCGATCTGCCTACAATCGCAAGCACCTGCTATCGGCAGGGATCGCCAGCCGGCTTCGCCGGGCGCAACGGTTCAAGCCGGTCACCCTGATAGTGCACACGGGTCGTGACCTCTCGCACATGAAATTCGTCCACGGCATGCGAAACGTGCACGACCATCCGCTTTCATTTCTCACCGCCACCGAAGTGCAAGATATTCGTCGTGCCGCTACGCGCGATAAATTTGCCGTGCTCGACGCAGTTCCCAAGGAAAGCAAGCTGATCGGCGTGTTTGGCTTCCTCGGGCGGTACAAGGGGTTTGACACTGTCGTACGGGCCCTGCATCACCTGCCCAAAGAATACCATTTGTTGATCTTCGGTGGCGTTCACCCGAACGAAATCAAACTGCATCAGCCGATAGACCCGGTGGTTTCGTCATTATTCGACGCCGGTTATGTCGATACCAGTGTTGCCGAGCGGATAAGGGAAGGGTCGGGGACGACCGCGCCGGCGGTGTCAGTCGCCGTCGACGGGTCGATGCGCGATCTATTGATTGAGCATCCGAAGGATCTTTCGGAGCGAATTCATTTTTTGGGTGCCCAGAGCGACTCTGACTTCCTCTCGGGGATGGCGATTTGCGACGCAGTGGTCTTTCCCTATCTCGAGGTCGGGCAATCCTCCTCCGGCCCGATTTCGCAAGCGCTGGAGCTCGGCTGCCGCGTGATCGCCTCGCGCACGCATACCTTTCTGCAGTTCGGCCGCTACCACCGGAACATGATCGAATTCTTCGACATCGGGAACCATCTCGAGCTAGCCGGACGCATCCTCGCGCGTGCGCAGTTCAACCCGCGCGAGTGTCTTCCGGTATTCAACGTCGAGACCAACAAAGCGGTTTACCTCACCGCAAATGGCGGCGGGCCCAGGGCGGAAGCGCCGGCATCGAATTCCCTTGTAAGGACTTGAGACTGGCGCCGCCGGGGCGGGGCTACCGCCGCAGCTAGTCGGAAGGAACCCGGCTTGGGCGGCGAAGCCACCCGGGCGATGAACATTACTCGCGACAAATCACCGCTTGCGATCTTATGATGCGGCTGAGGGTCCCGCCCTTTGGCCGACGCCCGCATCGGGCAATTCGAACGCTGCCTCTAGGGTTGGACCTCCGCGAAACGAGGAGGCGCAGCATGAAAGAAGGGTTCCGCGTTTTCGATTCCGACACGCACGTCAACCCCGCCGCAGAGGTCATCGAACGGTATGTCGACCCGGGCTTCCGGCCGCGCCTCGCCGAACTGGCGGCCTACCGTTTTCCGGTCGGCCAGGGAGCGGTCGGCGGCGTTGCGGAATTCCACAATTACCGGGTCGGGACCAAATATTACCGGCGGGTTCTCGGCGAGCCGGCGCCGCGCGAGGCCTTCACCGGCCGTGAGACGAAATGGATGGGGAGCAAGATGCCCCGGCCGGGAGTGCAGGACGATCAGGCCGAGAACCGCGTCAAAGACATGGATGACGAAGGGACCGATGTTCATTTCCTGATCCCGACTTCCTGGCTCAGCGTCGTCGGCCTTCCCGACCCGGCGCTCGAAGTCGGCATGATCCGCGCCTATCACCGCCACATGGCGGACTTTTGCGGACAGTACCCGACCCGCCTCAAGAGCATGATCGTCGCGTCGTCCCGCGTCCCCGACGAGGCGGTGCGCGAGATCCGCGAGTGGGGGAGGTCGAAATGGGCGGTCGCGGTCATGCCGCTCCTCGCCAAGGACCTGCCCGCCGACCACCCCGATCTTTACCCAATCTGGGAGGCCGCGCAGGAATATGACCTGCCGATCGCCAACCATAGCTTCACCTGGAACCCTCCCTACTACCCGGGTTACCAGGATCTCTGGGAAAACATCTTTCTCGGTCGTCTCGCGGCCCATCCGTGGGGCGCGATGCGGTTTGTCGGATCGTTTATCGGCGGGGGGCTATTCGACCGGTACCCGCGCCTGCGTATGGGCGTGCTCGAATGCGGCTTTGGCTGGCTGCCGTTCTGGGCCAGACGCATGAATGAGCAGGCGGTGTATGTCGGCGGGACGGCGCCGCTCAAGCATACCCCGAGCGAATACATGGCGAGCGGCCGGTTTTTCTGCAGCATCGAACACCACGAGGGGGAGGACATGTTCAATTACGTCACCCACTTCCTCGGTGACGACATCCTGATGTACGCCTCCGACTACCCCCACTCGGAATGCCAGTTCCCCGAATCGGTCGACAACATTCTCGCCTGGTCGAGCCTCAAAGACGAGACCAGGCGCAAGCTTCTGTCGGGCAACGCCGATCGCTTCTTCAAGCAGACTTGAGGCCGCCCGTAGATTTTCTCGAACCCCGCCGCGTCGAATGCGAGCCGGGCGGTTTGTATAGATCCGCCCGGCACCTCTCTGATCTCCACGACCCCAGCCGCGGCAGGTCCGCGCAACAAAGGAGAGGCAAATGAAGAAGGGATTACAGGTTTTTGACGCCGACACGCATGTTAGTCCTTCCGCGGAGATCCTCGAGCGCTACCTGGACCCGAGCTTTCGACCGCGGCTCGCCGAGTTGGCGCCCTATCGCCATGACACCGGCGATGGTCTGCACTCCTACAGCTTCGGCAGGAAATTCTATCGCCGCGTGCTCGGCGAGGCGATGCCGCGCGAGACCTTCACCGGCCGCGAGTCGCGCTGGCGCGGCAGCAAGATGCCGCGCCCCGGGGTGCAGGACGCCGATGCCGCCAACCGAGTCTTGGACATGGACGACGAAGGGACGGACGTGCATTTCCTGATCCCCGGCTCGTTTATGAGCTTCGTCGGGCTCGACGACCCGGCTTTCGAGGTCGCAACGGCGCGCGCCTATCACCGCCACATCGCCGATTTCTGCGGGCAGTTCCCGAGCCGGCTGAAGAGCCTGATCGTTGCATCGGCCCGCGTTCCCGAGGAAGCCGTGCGCGAGATCCGCGAATGGGGAAATTCGAAGTGGGCGGTGGCGGTCAAGCCGTTGATGCCGACCGACATCCCGCCCGACCACCCCGATCTCGAGCCGATCTGGCGTGCGGCGGAGGAGTACGACCTGCCCATCGCGCACCACAGCTCGACTTGGAACCCGCCGTACTATCCCGCCTATCGCGATGTCTGGGACAACATCTTCCTCGGCCGCCTCGCCTCCCATCCGTGGGGGGCGATGCGGTTTGTCGCCTCCTTCATCGGCGCCGGCATCATGGACCGTTACCCAAGCCTCAGAATGGGCGTGCTCGAATGCGGCTTCGGCTGGCTGCCGTTCTGGGCGCGGCGTATGGACGAGCAGGCGGTCTATGTCGGCGGCACGGCCCCCTTGAAGCACAGCCCGAGCGAGTACGTGACGAGCGGTCGGTTTTTCTGCAGCATCGAGCGCCAGGAAGGCGAGGACATGTTCAACACCGTCGCCGGCTATCTCGGCGACGACGTGCTGATGTACGCCTCGGACTACCCCCACTCGGAGTGTCAGTTCCCCGACTCGGTCGAGAACATTCTCGCTTGGTCGAGCCTCAAACCGGACACGAAACAGAAGCTCTTCTGGGATAACGCGAGCCGCTTCTTCAAGCAGACCTGAGGGCGCTCGAACACGTCACAATCGCTATAATCACTGAGCAGGGAGGGGGCGATGCGCGCGCGTGGAGTTACCCGCCGCGTGGTCGGAGCAGCCGCCATCGCGATGGCGTTGGCCGCCGCCTTGGCCGCGCAGGCGCAGGAAACAAAGAAGATCAAGATCGGTGTGATCTACGACTACAGCGGTCCGTTCGCAGGCGGTGGGTCCGAGTTGCACGCGCTCGGCGCCAAGATCGTGCTCGATCACTTCATCAAGCAGGGTGGGGTCGAGGGCTATCAGATCGAGCCGTTCTATGCCGATGCCCAAAGCAAGCCCGACGTCGCGATCAACGAGGCGGTGCGCCTGGTCGAGCACGAGCACGTCGACATGCTGCTCGGTTTCTACTCGTCGGCGGAATGCGTCCCGGCAGCCGCCCGGATCGAGCAGTTCAAGAAGTTCATGTGGATCACCACCTGCATCTCCTCGGCGGTGCTCGAGAACCGGAATTTCAGATATGTCTTCCGGCCGCAGCCCAACGGCAAGCAGTTCGGTCTGCTGTCGACCGACTTCATCGCCAAGTATTCGCAGCAAAAGTTCGGCAAAGCACCCAACGACCTCCGCGTCGCGATCATTCACGAGGACGGCGCCTATGGCATCGACGTCTCCACCGGCAATGAAGAGGGCGCCAAGAAGGCTGGCTTCAATATCGTTCTCAAGGAGAGCTATGCGGCGACGGCTCCCGATCTGTCATCGCTCGTCACCAAATTGAAGCGCGCACGACCGGATGTCATCTTCCACACCGGTTAGAATCCGGACATCAGCCTCTTCCTGCGGCAAGCCAAAGAGCAGGGATTGCGTGTCGGTGCATTGGTCGGGCACGGCGCCGGTTACGGCGTGTACGACAAGCTCAAGGAGTCGCTGGGCAACGACGTCAATTACTTTTTCAATGTCGACCCGATCTCGATCTGGCTGGTCAACCAGGAGGTGCTGGCGCCGCAACTGCCGCCCGTCATCAAGCTGATCGGCGACGAATACGAGAAGGCGCGTCCGGGCGTCGCGGTGAAATCAGCCCATGTCGGCATGGCAGCGAGCAACACCTATGTGTTCATGACCGAGGTATTGCCGCGGGCGATCAAGAAATATGGCGGGATCGACGCCGAGGCGCTGCGCAAGGCGGCGCTCGAAGTCGACCTACCCGAGGGCGGGACAATGCTCGGTTTCGGCGTCAAGTTCGAGGGCGAGGGCGCCCCCGCGCCCGGGCAGAACGACCGCGCCTCTCCGGTCATCCTGCAATACATCGACGACAAGCCCAACATCGTGTGGCCGAAGAGCCTGCAGCTGCGCGAGCCGGTGCTGCCGCTGCCCGCCTCCTCCCCTTTCGCTGCCAAGTGAGGGACAAAAGGAACGCTTTAGCGCAGAGGGCGCCGAGGATACCGCCAAGGACGCTAGTTGTGACCGAGAACGAAGTTGGGCACACGATCATCGGCGCAGCGATGAAGGTCCATTCAGTAGTCGGACCGGGGCTCCTCGAGAGCGCGTACGAGGCGTGCCTGGTTTACGAACTGGAAAAGCAGCGTTTACTCGTGCGCAGGCAGGCGTTGATTCCCATTCGCTATGAAGGATTGACTATAGATAATGGCTACCGTATCGATCTCCTTATCGGAGATCTAGTGGTTGTCGAACTGAAAGCGGTTGAAACAATATTGGCAGTCCATAGAGGTCAGCTGCTGAGCTATCTCCGTCTCGGCGGATACAAGCTCGGTTACTTATTGAATTTCAATGTGGCCCACATGCGCGACGGTATCATCAGACTGGTGAATGGCCTCTGATCGCTCCGCGGCCACAGCGCCTCCATAGCGACCTTTGCGCTGAAGCGTTACTTTTCCGAAGTCTGGATCTCCACAATGTCTTGCGCGAAGATCATCTCCTCGCTGCCGACCCTGCCGGCGTCATCGGGCGAGGAGAGAAAGCGGGCGAATACCCAGACGCCGTCCAGCGGGTTTGACACGATTTCCGCGACGGCACCATCGTCGAGGACGATCTGGGTACCCGGTTCCAACAATCGGATGTTGATGGGCTCGCTCATTCCGCCGCCAGTGCAATCCGCCAAGTGGCGAGCTCGTCCCAGCTCTCGGCCTCCATGAACTCCGTCCAGCGCCGGTAGAGATTTCTCAGATTGTGCTCGCTGGACTTTGCCTCGGTGATATCCATCACGGTCCCGGGGATCCGCAGTCCCTGCCACTCGTAATTTTCGACTTCGAAACCCAGGCCCTGCTCGTAGCTGTACGGATAGCGCCGCGCGATCGTGCCGCGGCTCGCGGCGTGCGCATAATTCCAGTTCTCCATGTCATCCTGCTCGGTCATCCCGCCTGGGCCGGAATAGCGGATGTAGTAGTCGCGCAGGAAATCCTTGACCTCGGCGGGCGCCGACTTGTCGACCAGATACCACCGCCACACCTCAGTCTCGTGGACGCCGCGCGGGTGCCAGACGGCGATCGTGCGCGGCTGCCGCGGATGGAGCGCGGTATTCGGAAAGATTTCGCCGGGGCTGCCGATGAGCCTCGCCTCCTCGCCTCGTTTGCGGCGCCGCTCCTCCTCGCAATGCGCGAAATATTCCGAGACGACCGACGAGTGCTGATATGCGGGCGGCGTCGGGCGGTCCTTTGGCAGCACATAGACGCCGGTCTGGTGCCCGCGCTCATAAAAGGAGACCTGCAGTCGGCGGGCCATCAGCCGCTCCTGCATGTCGCGGCGGCCGCTGCCACTGGGTCCAATGCCCACTAGATCCACCGAGCGATGGCTGATATTGTGGTAGCTGTCGCCGCAGAAATTCTCCGCTGGGAATTTCCAGTTGCACGGAATGCGCCATTTCTGGATACCACCCAATATTTCCGTGCCGCCCTCGCTGCCGTCCCAGCCGTCCAGAGTGAGGTCGAGATAGCGGACGAAGTCGCCGAGATATTCGAGAAAGGATGGGGCCGACGGGTCCCAGCTGGCCCACACGGTGCCCTTGTAGAGGCACAATTGCGGGACTTCGATCAATCCCCATTGCGACTTATCGAGCTTCTCGTGATAGGCCTCGCGAAAATAGGGGACCCCGACGAGCTTGCCGTCACTGCCATAGCTCCAGCCGTGGTAAGGGCAGGTGAAGACAGGCGTGTTCCCTTCGTCGTACCGGCACACCCTCATGCCGCGGTGCCGGCACGAATTGAGGAACACATGAACCTTCCCCGCTCGGTCGCGGCACAGGAGCACCGACTCCTCGCCCATCCCCGATACGAAGTAGTCACAGGGCTTCGGGATCTGGCTCTCATGGCCGATAAACAGCCAAACCCTGGCAAACAGCCGCTCTAGCTCCTGCCGATAAATCTCCTCGTTGACGAAAATCTCACGGCTGATCTGCCCAGCCGCCATATCCACGAGACTGGCCCGGTAGCCCTGTTCGCCCGTAGTCGCCATAGCCGCTCCTTCCGTAAGATTTATTAACAATGAGGCGATGAGGCGGTGAGGCAATGAGATAACGAGTGTGCGCCTCTGTTCTACAACATCAGGCGTCGAATGCCGTCCTTCAGGACGGCCGAGTTGAAGTTGGGCAATAAGCCGGTCCGTATACCGCTCAGTTTCATATACGTCAGCAACTGAGCATCATGGATCGGCATCAGTCGCTCGACCGTTTTGAGCTCGACGATCAGTTGGCCGCCGATAACGATGTCGATGCGATAGCCGCAATCCAATCGGATCGATTTATAGGTGACAGGCAAAGGTACCTGACGTCGGAATATGACGCCAGCTTCCTTCAACTCCAAACACAGGCATTCTTCATACGCCGACTCCAGCAGGCCTGGACCTAGCTGACGATGGACTTCAATGGCTAAGCCGATGACCTTTTCAGTCAGGACGTCATTGTCGAACGCCATCACCGTATACTCGCTATCTCACAGTCTCATTGTCTCATTGTGATGTCATTCTGCCGCCTCGGCACGATCGGGCCGGCGCCAGCTCGTCAACTCGTCCCAGCTCTCGGCCTCCATGAACTCGACCCAGCGCCGGTAGAGATTGCGCAGATTGTGCTCGCTCGACTTCGCCTCGGTGAGGTCGACGACAACCCCGGGGACGCGGAACCCTTCCCACTCGTAATTTTCAACCTCGGACCCCATCCCTTGCTCGTAGCTGTAGGGGTAGCGGCGCGCAATCGTGCCGCGGCTCGCCGCATGCGCGTAGTTCCAGTTTTCCATGTCGTCCTGCTCGGTCATGCCGCCCGGGCCGGAATAGCGGATGTAGTAGTCGCGCAGGAAATCCTTGACCTCGGCCGGCGCGTTCTTGTCGACCAGATACCAGCGCCAGACCTCGGTCTCATGGGCGCCGCGCGGATGCCAGGCGGCGAGCGTACGCGGCTGGCGCGCCAGGAAGGCGGTGTTCGGGAACACTTCGCCGACCAACGCGATCATCCGTCCCCAATCGCCGCGCTTCCGGCGGCGTGCCTCTTCGCACTGTCGGAAATAGTCGGATACGACCGAAGAGTGCTGGTAGGCGGGTGGGGGCGCCGCCTCCTTCGGCAATAAATAACTGGTGGTCTGATGGCCGCGCTCCGGGAACGCGACGTGCAGCTTGCGCGCCAACAGCAGCTCCGGCATGTCGCGCCGGCCGCTGCCGGAGGGCCCGATGCCGACCAGATCGACCGAGCGGTGGCTGATGTTGTGGTAGCTGTCCCCAGAGAAATTCTCAGCCGGAAACTTCCAATTGCACGGGACGCGCCATTTCTGGAGGCCGCACAGGATCTCGGTGCCGCCGTCGCTGCCGTCCCAAGCATCGAGCGTCAGGTCGAGGTAGCGTACAAAATCGCCGAGATATTCGAGAAAGGGCGGCGCTTCGGGGTCCCAGGTGGCCCACACCGTGCCTTTGTAGAGGCACAACTGCGCGACCTCGACGAGGCCCCAGGCCGATTTGTCGAGTGTGCCGTGATAGGCCTCTCTGAAGTATGGGACACCGACGAGCTTACCGTCGGTCGAGTAGCTCCAACCGTGATAAGGGCAGGTCAGCACCGCGGTGTTGCCCTCGTCATAGCGGCACACCTTCATACCGCGGTGCCGGCACGAGTTCAGAAACACGTGGACCTCATGGGCGCGGTCGCGGCACAGAATTACCGATTCTTCGCCCATTGAGGAGACGAAGAAGTCGCCGGAGTTCGGGATCTGGCTCTCGTGCCCGACGAACAGCCAGGCGCGGGTGAAGACCCGTTCCAGCTCTTCCTGGTAGATCTCGTCATTGACAAAGATCTCGCGGCTGATCTGCCCCGTCGCCATGTCGACGAGACCAGCGCGATAACCCGATATCCGTGCGGTCACCACAGCCATTCACTCCTATTTAATCACAATGAGACGGTGAGACAGTGAGATCGCGAGCTTCGGTACGGCCGGGCAGCAGGCGGTGAACTTCAATGGCGAGGCCGATCACTTTTTCGGTCAATTGATCATTATCAAACGCCATCGCAGTTAGCCTCGGCCTCTCACTGTCTCATCGACTCATTGTGATATCCTAAAAGAAAAAGGTCAGGTTCTTGGTAAGGAGGACGTTCTGGTCCAATACGATCTTGCGCCGAGTGATTTGCCACTGGCCATCAACCCTGCGCAATAGATCCTCCCGCTTTCCAACCAGGATGTCGGTTTCCGTCTCTACTCGATTGCGGTAGATCAGGAAGCGGCATCTGACCGTAACCTCCACCGGATCCGCCCATGACGGGCTGGCCTCGAGCAGGCGAACATTGGAAACCATGTGCGAGATGCGGGAAACCGGCTCCTCGGCCCAGTGGACGCCGGTCTGGATCTGTCGCACCCGGCGGGTCAGTGTCTCCTTGCCTTCGTCGAACCAGCTGATGTCGAGGCCTTCGCGCGTGAATTCACGCTCGATGTCGTCGACCTTGACGTTGCGCCGCATCGGCATCCAGTAGCGTACATCGTCCGCCACCATCGCGAGCCAATCCTCGTATTGCCGTTCGTCGAGGAGATCCGCCTCTCGATAGAGGAAGTCCTCGATCTCCTGCTTCAGCAGAAGGCGGGCCATGTGTTCGTCTCGGTTCATCACAGGACCTAGTCGTCACCCCCGCGAAAGCGGGGGTCCAGGGGTCGCTCGACAGGCGTTCGCTGCCTTGCTCTGGATCCCCGCCCTTTCGCGGGAATGACGAGAGAAGAGTTACTCCGCTGCCGCACGCTGCGCGGCCAATTCGGCATCCCACGGGCCCGGGAAACGGCCACGCCCCATCATGTCCGCGGCGAAGATCTGTTCCTGCCTCGGCCACTCTGCCCGCGGCAATTCGTAATACACCTCGATGCCATTGCCATCCGGATCGCGGAAGTAAATTCCCAATGAGACGCCGTGATCGGCCACCCGGTCGATCGGCACGTTCTTTTCCTTGATCCTGGCATAGAAATCCTTCAGGTCGTCGAGGCTCTCGACGCGCCAGGCCATGTGATTGAGCCCGACCTGTCCACGTTGCGGGCCGGGGGCATCGTCCCCCAATTGCATCAGCGCGACTTCGTGTGACTGGTCGAGATCGGCCGCCATAAAGGCCGCCCAGCCGGGCCGCTTGTGATAGGTGTGCAAGCCCAAGACTTCTTCATACCATTTGTGGGAACGTTCGGCATCGCGGACGTAAATGTTCACATGCCCCAGATACATTGGTCGATGAGTCATCTCTCTTCCTCCTTCACACGGTATTGTCGTCGCGCCCGAGGAACTCCATGACGCGATCCATCACCTCTTTCTTCGGGTAAATCGACGCGATGGCACGGGCGCGCGTCAGCGGATCACTGGCAAAGAACCGCTCGTAGAGCACCTGGCGGCTGCCAAACGCCGTGCCGGCAATGTCCCAGGCCAGCCGGAACAATTTGACGCGATCCTTTGCCTCGGTGTTGTCAGTGGCCAGATACTGCTCGATCGCGGGGGCGAGCGGCCCCTTAAAATCGGCTTCGGTCGGGGTCAGCATAAAGCTGCTCGATCCCAGCAGCTGCAGGATCTCGACCATTCGCGGATAGGCGGTCATGAACAGGTTGCGCGGGCTCTCGACCATCAAGAGGTCGGGGCACATGACGCCCCACTCGTCGAGCTGGGCATCGGCTTCAGCGGCGCGCATGCAGGCTCTGGTCAGTTGAGTGTAAAGCATCAGCTCGCCGATGCGCTCCTCGACATGCGGCAACTGCGAATTGCCCAATGTCTGCGTCATCAGCAATGCGACCCCCAGCACGAACTCGGCCTTGGCGAGGTTCTTGACCGCCCCTTGATGAGCCGAATGCGCGCTCGAATGGGTCACATTGGCGGTGCGATTGAGGAGATCCACATCGCCCAGCAGAAACACCCTCTCCCACGGCACCAGCACATCGTCAAAGAAGACGATACAATCCATCTCCTCGAAGCGCGAGCCGAGCGGGTGATCGAAATGCGAGCGCCCCAGATCAAAGCTCTCGCGGCACAGGAATCTGAGACCCGGTGTGCCGCACGGAATGGCAAAGCTGACCGCAAACGGGCTATGCGTCTCCGCATGCCGCGCCATCCGCGGCGAGTAGACGCCGATCTCGTCGGCGAGCGGCCCCAGGGTCGCCAGGATGCGGGCGCCGCGCACGATGATGCCCGCATCGGTTTCGCGCACCACCTGCAGCGCCGTCCCCTCTTCGAGGTTGAACATGCCGGAAACGGTCCGGCTGCGCTGCAAATTGATCAGCGAGTGGGTCAGGGTCAGATCGTTTTCGCGGATGTATTCGTAATAGGCCCGCATGTTCTCGGCGAATTCGGGGCGCCCGAGACCTTGCGTAAAGTAATCCGCAGCTCCGGCCCAGGCAGCGTAGGTAACATTCATGAAATCCGGGGAGCGGCCCATCATGCCGCAGGTCGTGCGCGCCCAATTGAGCATCATGGTGCGGCGCTTCTCGAGATCCTCCCGGGTGCGCGGGATGATAAAGGACAGCCCGACCCGGTCGCCGGTCGTCGGCGAGACGTACGTCATCTCGTCGCGCAGTTTGGGCTCGTTCTGCAGATCGTAGAGCGCGGCGATGGCGCGCGCGCCATTGCGCAAGCCGCGGTGTGCGGTCGGGTCCTTGACCCGCTCGCCTTCGAGCCAGACTTCCCGCTCCTGCTCACGCAGCCCCGCGAGATACTGCTTTCCCGTACGCGCCGGCATCACGCCTCCCGTTGACCGTGGGCCATCCACAAGGCTACGCCAAGGCTAAGTGAAAAACCAGCGTCGCCCTCACCACCCAGCCGCCGGGGCCGGGGGTGGGGTAACAGAAGCCGCTCAAGCGGCCGGGGAGATGGCGAAGACATGCGCCGGATCCGCGATGTTCTTCAGCCGTTGCTCTCCGAGATCGACGAACTCGGCCGCGATCGCTCCCCGAACATGGCGCCAGGCGTCCGCAGAGATGCAGACCCCGCCCGGTGCTGCGAGGCTTTCGAGCCGTGCCGCAAGGTTGACCCCATGGCCGTAGATGTCGTCCGCCGCGACGATGACGTCACCGAGGTTGACGCCCATACGGAAATGGATGCGGTGGCTCTCCGGCAGTTCGGCATTCCGCGCGACCATGGCACGTTGCACTTCGAGGGCGCAGCGGACCGCGTCGACGATACTGCCGAATTCGACGAGAGCGCCGTCTCCGGTGTTCTTGACGATCCGGCCATGATGCTCGCGGACCTTCGGCGCGATGACCTCGCGCCGATAGCTCACCAGACGCCGATGCGTGCCTTCCTCGTCGCCGCTCATCAGATGCGAATAGCCGACGACGTCGGCGACAAGAACGGCCGCCAGCCTGCGCTCGAGGCGCGGATGACGGGCCGCTCGCAGGCGCCTGATCACCTCGGTGACCCTCGGGGCCAGCCATTGAACGAGGACGGACCCGCTCCCGGCTAGCACTCCGGTGAGCCAGGCTTTGCCTATCTCAGCCCACAGCTCCTCCAACATGACCCCGCATCCTTCGATCGCAGGGACCCCGCCGGGCACCATCGGGCAGAAAAGCAAAAGCCCCGTCCGTGTCCGGTGGGGCCCTGGAAACCGTCCTTGCGCGCAGATCGCTCAGCGCAAACGAACCTCCTTCAGCCCCGTGCTCTGGATCTCCCAGAGGCCAAGGAAACAAGTCTTCGACATCAAAATCTGCACCCTTCGGCTCATGGGCGGGTCTCTACGCGAGGTTGGGCGCACTTGTCAAGTAGGCCTTGGCGTTGATCGGGTTGGGCTGGGCGCCGCGATGGTCCCAGAAGGCAATCGAGAATCCGCATTGCGCACGGCCTGCCTGGGTGGGAAAGTTCGCGCAGGTTGCTGAACCAAGCGGGAGGGAATGCTCATGGCGGCAGAGCGGCAGGTGGCGATTGTCACAGGAGCGGCCAGCGGCATCGGGCGGGCGATGACGCTCGGACTGCTCGAAGGCGGGATCGATGTTGCCGCGGTCGATAAGGAAGCGGCTTGGCTCGACGAGCTGAAAGCGGCCGCCGGCGGCAAGGGGCTCAGCGGCGCATTGCAGACCATTCGCGCCGATCTGACCGACCCGGCTTCGTTCGAAACCATCGTGTCGACCGTGCTGGGCGCGTCCGGACGGATCGACATCCTGGTCAACAATGCGGGGATCGGCCAGGGCTCGATCCGCGCCGACCAACGGCGCAACCCACTCCGCTTCTGGGAGATCACACCGGAGCAATGGGGCCGCTTTGTTGCGGTCAATGCGACCGCGCCGCTGATGATGGCGCGTGCTGTCGTCCCGCATATGATGGCGGCCAAACGCGGCCGCATCGTTACCGTCACCACCAGTCTCGGCACGATGCTGCGTGAGGGCTATGTCCTCTACGGAGCCAGCAAGGCCGCCGCCGAGGCGGCGACGGCGGTGATGGCGGCGGACCTCGCGGGGACCGGGGTCACCGCGAATGTGCTGGTGCCGGGCGGGATGACCGATACGCGGATCGTGCCGGATGCGGCGGTCGCCGACCGCAGCCGGCTGCTGCGCCCCGAGATCATGGCGCCGCCCTTGCTGTGGCTGGTGTCGGACGCGGCCGCCGGCGTGACCGGGCGGCGTTTTCTGGCGGCCCACTGGGACACCTCGCTCCCGCCCGCCGAGGCCGCCGAAAAATGCGGCGCGTCGATCGCCTGGAAGAGCATCGCGACGATGCCGATCGAGCCGGATTGAGGGGAGGGGTCGGAAATGAACGCTGCAGCAAATGCCGCACAGAAAGAATACTGGAATACGGTTGCCGGCCCACGCTGGGTCGGGCTCGGCGGCTTTGTCGAGCGGCGCGTGCGTGCAGTCAACGATCTGTTGCTGGCGCGATCTGCGGTGGAACCTGGCGAGAAAGTGCTCGAGATCGGCTGCGGCACCGGTGCGGCCACGGTGCCTTTCGCCGAGGCGGTCGGCGAGCGCGGCGAGATCATCGGGATCGACATCTCGGAGCCGATGCTGGCCGGCGCGCGCAATCGGATCGCCGAGAGCGGGCTTCGCAACGTCTCGCTGCTGCAGGCCGACGCGCAGACGCGTCGGTTCGAGCCCAATTCCTTCGACCTGATCACATCGCGTTTCGGCGTGATGTTCTTCGCCGATCCGGTTGCGGCCTTCACCAATCTATTGCCAGCGGCGCGGCCCGGTGGGCGGCTTTGCTTTGCGTGCTGGGCGGCGCTGGAGGACAACCCGCACTGGCTGATCCCGTATGAGGTCGCCCTCCGGTATTTGGGCCCGCCGTCCTCCAAGGATCCTCGTGCACCCGGTCCAATGGCGTTCAGCGACCCCGACTACGTGCGCTCGTTTCTTCGAAGCGCTGGGTTCGCGGCGATTGAGATCCACCGCGAGACGCCAGACATCGTCGGCTCGACCCCCGAGGAGGAGGCCGAGCACTCCTGCATCATGGGACCATCGGGCCGCCTGATCGACGAGAAGCAACCCGACACGGCCGTGCGTGAGACGATCAGGCGAGAGATGATCGAGGCCTTTGCAGCCCATGCCCGGGGCGGCGAGATGGTGCTTGTGTCCACGGTCTTCTTGGTAACGGCGCGGCGCCCGCTGTAGGCAGTTCATGCTCCGGTTCGCGCGGTTTCTGGCGGCTGCTCTGCTCCTCCTGCTCCGGTGCACCGCTGCCGCTGCGCAGGAACCGGCGCATTTCTCATCGCTCGAAGACAACGGCCCCGGACATTCCCCGACCATGCTCGACGGCTATCTCTTTCGGCCGGCAGGCGAGGGGAAACGTGCCGCCGTAGTGTTCCTACACGGGTGCGGTGGTCTCTTCAGCCGCGCGAGCGGGTTCATAAACCCCCGCGAACTCGATTGGGCCCGTGAGCTGACGCAGCGCGGCTATGCCGTGCTGATGGTCGACAGCTTTGGGCCGCGAAACCAGGGCGAGATGTGTTCGCAACGAGGGTTCAACCGCGAGATCTATATGAAGCGGCCGCGGGATGCCTACGGGGCGCTCCTGTTCCTGCAGTCGCAAGCCTGGGTGCGGCCCGATCGGGTCGGGCTCATGGGTTGGTCGGAAGGCGGCGGCGCGGTTCTCTTCGCGATCCGCGCTCAGAGCCTCGGCAGGCCCGCCCTATTGCCGCAAGCGGACTTCCGGGCAGCGGTCGCCTTTTATCCGGCATCCTGCAACGAGCGAAGGCAAGGTGCGTGGATCAGCACTGTTCCGCTGCTGGCGCTACTGGGCGCCGAGGACGTCTGGACCCCGGCGCCGCCGTGCAAGGAGCTTCTCGGCGGCGCTGTGGGGCGCGGCGCAAAGGTCGAGATACAGGTCTACCCGGGCGCCTATCACGATTTCGACTGGCCCAACATGGCGCGCCACGAGTCGCCGAATTTTCGCACTGCCGCCGGCGTCGTCCCGATCCAGGGAACCGATCCCGCCGCACGGCAGGATGCACTCTCCCGCGTCCCCGCTTTCCTCGGTCGTTACCTGATGAACGAACGTGCAAGCCCGTGGGTCCCGCTCCGACGCAGTAGGACAAATTGGAAATAGGGGCCTGCTTGAAGAGCACAACGGTTCGGCCCAGTGTGTTTTAGGGTTAGTTTGTCAAGTTTCCGGATGGTAATGCTGGGGCTGGCGCTACCGTCAATTCGGTGAGAATTACGGTGGTGGGGCGCTGGCGGCAATAGCCGCGGATGCCGATCAGCGACTGCTCGTGGCGTTCGGCGCTGTCGGTGACACAGGCGTCGGTGACGAGCGTCACCAGATAGCCGAGATCGCAGGCGTCGCGCGCGGCGCTCTCGACGCATTGGTCGGTCATCATCCCGGCGATGATCAGTGAGCGCACTTCCAGATTGCGCAAGACGTAATCGATATTGGTCGAGATGAAGACGCTGCTCGAGGTCTTGCGGAAGATCATCTCATCCTCGGCGGGCGCGATCTCGTCGAACGCGCGCATCCCACGAGCCGCGCGGCACATCGATACCCGAGATCTTGTAGTCGCGGCTGCGGTCGCGGCCGTCCCGGGTCGTGTTCTCGACGGCCGCATAGACGACCTCGATATGCGCGCGACGGCAGGCCGATTGCAGTCGCTTCAGATTGGGAATCACGACCTCGCGCAAGGTGTGGAAGAAATATGGAGCTGGGGCGTGACGCCGCCATGCAGCACCATTGGGATGCGCGCAGTAATTTTGGACGTCGACGATCAACAGCGCTGCGTGGGTTGGATCAATGGGCACCTCGCGGCTCAGTGTGTTCATTGGCGCAGAAACTCGCTGTAGGCGGCGGGCAACAGGCGCGCCAGGCGCTCGGCCCAAGCGGTCTGACCGGCTGGTTCGGCAATCTGGTCTTGGCGGATCTCGATCTCGACATGCGGCAGTCCGCGCCGCTCGCCATGCACCGGGACGGTGTAGTCGGTCAGATCGCTGACCGCATACGGCTCGTTCTCGCCGACGACGAGACCACCTTCGGCGCGCAGCAATTCCGCCAGCGGGTGCGCCAGGCGTGAGTCGCGATTGAACAACACCGCCGCCTGCCAGGGCCGCGATACGCCCTTAAAGACCGGGGTAAAGCTGTGCAGTGCGACGAGCACCGAGGCGCGACCTTGCGCTGCGCGCCGGTCCAGCGCCACCGCCAATGCGTCGTGATAGGGCCGGAAGATCGCGTCGACCCGGGCCGTCCGTGCGTCTGCGCTGAGATTTCGATTGCCGGGAATTTCCGTCGTCTCGCTGATCTCCGGAATCGAGCTCGGCACTTTGGGATCGCGGTTGCAGTCGATCACTAGGCGCGAATAGGTCTGCAAAATCATTGCCGCGTCCAGCAGCTGAGAAAGCTGCCGTCCGACTGCGCCAATACCGATGTCCCAAGCGATGTGCCGCCGGGTCTCGTCCTCCGGCAGGCCGAGCCCGTCGAGCCGGCGCGGAATGGCGCGGCCGGCATGGTCGCAGGTGAGGAAGAAGACCGAGCTTCCCGCCTCGTTATCGAGGGTTACCGGGGCGGGTTCGTCGCGCTCCAACAGTGCTGCGTCAGTCATTAATCCTCTCGTCGCGACGACATCATTCCGGGATGCCCCGAAGGGGGCATCCCGGAAGCCATGAACACTGACCACACCTCAATATTCCAAGGCCAGTGTTCCTGGTTTCCGGGCTCGCGGGCCGCGCCCGCGCCCCGGAATGACCGTTAGCGCTCAATAAACCTCGGCGTAGCGGACGCAGAGCTCCGCCGGTGAAAGCTCCGCCACCTTTTCCGCCTCGACGCGTTTGAACCGGAGATAGGCGTCGAGATGGGCCGGGCCGAACCAGCCAGCGACCTTCTCGCTGGCGGCGAGCCGGTCGAGCGCCTCCGGGAGTGAGCGGGGAAGCAAGGGCGGCGAGCCGGTCGAGGCAGGCAGCGGCAGCTCGCGGCGGATCCCGTCGGCCCCGGAGAAGATGACCGCTCCCAGTGCCAGATAGGGGCTGGCGGCCGCGTCGCTGGTACGGAACTCTACATGGAACTGGCGCGCCGTTTCGGCCGGTGTTGCGGCGGCGAACACCGGGCAAATCCGCAGACTGGCGCCGCGATCCTGGCGGACCAGGTCGATCACGGTCGGCGCCCAGGCATTGGGTGTGAGGCGAAGATAGGAGACCGGCGAGGGCGCGGTAATCGCGCAGATGGCGGGCATGTGATGCAGCACGCCGGCAAAGAAATGCTGCGCCGGTTTGCTCAGCTCCATCGGCTCGCCCGGCGCGTGGGTTGCCGGGCGGCCTGCCGCGTCGACCAGGCTCATATGAATGTGCACGCCGTTGCCGACAAGATCGGGGTCGGGCTTCGGCGAAAAGCTGACGCGGTGCCCCAGTCGATGCGCGGCGGCGCGCGCCATCTCGCGCGTGATCACCGCATGATCGGCGGCGGTCAATGCGGGCTGCGGCATTACCGTAACCTCGAACTGGCGCGCGCCGTACTCGGCGAGAAAGGTGTCCGGGACCACCCCGGCCGCCCTCA
>WNFR01008258.1_pt1 | contig 19070 bp, 23 predicted proteins | sample 5400221 | NCBI WGS metagenome assembly WNFR01 (sample SAMN13153357, study PRJNA577476) | soil metagenome | isolation source: 40 cm soil under Madrone tree | place: USA:California | collected 2016-06-14 | reverse complement strand
CATTCAGCGAGGCCAAGGCGGCGTTCGCCCACATGGCGAGCGGCGCGCATTTCGGCAAGGTGGCGATCGCGATTCCGTGACGCCCGGCGAAGGCACTCGGCCTAGAAATAACCGCCCACGCTGCTTGCCCGCGCCGACGAGGTGATCGAACGAAGAGGCGCGCGTTCATGTCGCTCCTCGGCAGCGCGGCGGCCGCGTCAAGACTAAGACAGATCCGTCTTGGGGGCTGTTCATGTCGGCACAGAACGTAAGTCGCAAGTACGATCGCGACTTTCTACTCAGTCCAGAGAAACGCAATCAGATCGTCGAGTTATGGGAAGTTGAGAAGTATGGACGTGACTGCTTCAATGACCCCAACCACGTTCATCTCTACGGCATGTCGCCCAATGAGTGGTATGGGCGCGGTGTCCGCATTTTGGCTCGCACTTGTCTCGAGGCCGTCAAAGACCCACTGGGAAATGAGATCGGGAGGGATGTTGCAGAGATCATCGCGCGGGCGCCCGCGAACCGTGCTGTCGGCGTGGTTGATCCGTTCGCAGGCTCGTGCAACGGCCTCTACGCGATCTTACGGCATCTACCCGGCTCAAAGGGCATCGGTTTTGAGGTCGAGCCCGCCGTCTTCGATCTGACGACCCGGAATATCGTGCACCTCACCGCGCCCATCGAACTCGTCCACGGTAGTTACAAGGACCTCGTGGGCTCGCGGAGGCACCCTGCCGATCATCTCATCGTCGTTTTCCTCGGCCCTCCATGGGGCGACGCGCTTCAGCCGGGCACGGGCCTACACCTCGACCGTACCAAGCCGCCTATTCTGGAGATTGTTAATGATTTCGAGCAGGTCTACGGCACCCAGCCCGTACTTTATGTGACGGAGGTTCACGAGGTGAATGAACCGAACGCGTTAAGGGCAGCTGAAACGGCATTCGACTGGTCAGATTTGCGGATCTACGATGTCAACGTGCCCGGGCTTCAACATGGTGTCCTTCTCGGCACTCGCCGATGGTCACCGTGAGTAGACCATGTCCGACCACTCCGCCGATGCTGCTCGCGCGCGCCGACGAGGTGATTGAATGATACAACGCAAGTTCATAGGCCTATTTGGGGGTGTGGCTGCGGCATGGTCGGTTGCAGCATATGCGCAGGGGTCGGCGACGATGCCGACGACGAGCGGTACGAGCATGAGCTTGCCGCAAATCGAAGTGGCGCGCGTAAAACCTGTCGACCAGATGCCTCCGAACGTTCGATTGAGCGACGATCTGGTTGACCTGATGAAGGGCTTCAGCCTTTCGAGCGCCGAGGGGATTGGTAGTGCCTGGGGGACACCATTGCGCCCACCGACTCTCTTCGACGAACGTTTCGGCCAGTGGGAAACTCGTTTATGGCCGCAGTAGTACATGCACAGGCGCCCGACGAGGTGATCGAGTAGAGGTGCTTGGTGCGATTGCTCACAGCCACTTTTGGCACGAACGCGAAGTGTTTCCCTGTCCGCTTTGTCGCCGCTCTTGGAGCATAAGCGGACGTAACGCGGACATCGCGGAATCGACGCGATTGATGCTGTGGACGGCGCCCACTCCGCGGCATCAAGGTGCCATAGGGTGGTTGCGTCGAATCGCACCACTTGAGGGCGCAAGTTGTTCTGAGAGAGCCCGACGGCCTGCCTCGGTGATGCGCACCCGCGCTCTTTCCCCTTGGTAACCGCCGGCCACGAACCACTCGCCCTGCACTGTCGCGAGTCCCGAGTTGATCAGTTCGACCATCATATCGATGGAGAAGCCGTGAGCGAGCATCGTCGTCTCAGTGCAGCCGTCGCGGCACGGGGCGAGCAATTCGAGCGCGCGGCGGCTCTCAGGCTTGAGGAGATGACACGTTGTCGGCATGTGAGGCGCGCGGGGCCAATAGTCCGACAGCAGAGTGTCGGTTCGGCGCGATCCATCGTTGACGCGCAAAGGCCGCTCGCAAAAACCGAGCGGCCTTCTGGTTTTTGCTCACGGATTGCTCAATGAAATACGAAAGTGTAGTCGGCAAACTCTGGGGCAGGCAGTGCCCTGGCATTCATCATTAAGTGCTGCGGATTAATCCCCTGACCTAACGAAGGGACACGCGCGTTGGTCGGCGAGGCCGCCCATACTCCGAAAACCCCAGTGGCGATGACGGCAGCGGCAACGGCAAACAGAGTGATCTTGCGCATCTGAGTTCTCCCCACTCAGCTCTACCGCATCATGCGGTAACAAGCATGGGAAGCAGGATGCCGGACTATCGCTTCGGCTGCTGTGATGGCCATCACGAAATACTCGATTTCAGATTTCTGCCAAACGAGAACCCCCCGCCCTAGCAACCTTAGTGGGGAGCAAGGGGGGAGGCCGGGAACCCTCGCGCGTCTCCCTCTCAGGCCGGAGGGCCCGCTGAGGAAAACACAATGTGGCGCGCCACGGGTTCCTACTGACGGGGGCCTGCCCCGATGGCTAGGTAGATCTGTGGGGTGGGGCCCCAAGCCCTAGCGGTGGCTTGTAGCGGGTTCTGAGTGGAAAGCTCGCTGTGGGGCTTGCTAGGGGGAACGTCATTCCCAATGCTGCGCAGGTCGCGCTGTTGGCAAATCCGAAACTTCCAGAGGCCGCGCGCACGCAAAGCGACGCGCAGGAGGCCGCGCGCGCCCTTGGCCTCCAGTTGCTCGTTCTCAATGCCAGCAGGGCGAGAGAGATCGACGCCGCGTTCGCCGCCATGCGCCAGCGGCGCGCCGACGCGCTTCTGGTCGGTTCTGATCCGTTCTTTGCCAGCCGGCTCCAGCAAATCGTGACGTTGGCGGCGCGCGACGCCATCCCGGCCATGTACCTCGGCAACCGCGAATTTGTCGATGAGGGCGGGCTGATAAGCTATGGCAACGACACGGCAGATGGATATCGCCGGGCCGGAGTCTACGTGGGACGCATTCTCAAGGGCGCGGCACCCGCCGACCTGCCAGTCGATCAGGCCACCAAATTCGAATTCCTGATCAACCTGACGACCGCCAAAACGCTTGGCCTCGAAGTGCCGCCAGGGCTCTCCGCTCGCGCCGACGAGGTGATCGAATGATGTGAGGGAGGTTCAAAATGAAACTCCCCGCCGAAATTTTCTGCAGCTGACCGCTGGCGCTGCCGCGCTGCCAGGGGTGTCGCGAAGCACTGAAGCCGGCTTCCGCTAAGCCTCCTGGAGCGCCGCCTCCTTGAAGGCGCCCTTCGGCCAGGCCAAGCCGTAATGCTCGCGCAGCGTCTTGCCCTCATAGGCCGTGCGGAACAGCCCGCGCCGCTGCAGCAGCGGGATCACCTCCGCGCTGAAGACGTCTAGCATCGCCGGCAGGAGCGGAGGCATGATGTTGAAGCCATCCGCCGCGCCGTCGGTGAACCAGTCCTCGATCAGGTCGGCGACCTGCTCCGGCGTGCCGGCAAAGGTGAAATGACCGCGGGCGCCGGCAAGGCTCGCCAGCAATCGCCGCAGCGTTGGCTTCTCGCGTCGGACGAGGCTCAGGATCACCTCGGTCCGGCTGCGCGCCGCCTCGACCGAGGCCGGCGGAGGGAAATCCTCCGGCACCAGCGGGCGATCTAGCGGCAAGTGCGAGAAGTCATGCCCGCCGAACCGACCGGACAGCCGCTTGCGCCCCACGTCGGGGTCCGAAAGCTCGTTCGTCTCGCGCGCCAGACGTTGCGCCTCGGCCTCGGTGGACGCGATCATGGGGCTCAAGCCCGGCAAGATCAGCACCTGCTCAGGCGCCCGGCCCTCGGCCGCCACTAGCGCCTTCAGGTCGGCGTAGAACGCCTGCGCGGTTGTCTTCTCCATGTGCGCGGTGAACACCGCCTCGGCATGCCGCGCGGCGAAGCGGCGACCGGTGTCGGACGATCCGGCCTGCACAAATACGGGCCGACCCTGCGGGCAGCGCGGAAGGTTCAGCGGCCCGGCCACCTGGTAGTACTGGCCCGTGTGGTTGATCGATCGGATGCGGTCCGCCTTCGCATAACGACCGCTGCTCCGGTCGTCGATCACCGCATCGTCGGCCCAGCTGTCCCATAGCGCCTTGACCACGGTCATGAACTCTTCACCGCGGGCATAGCGGTCTGCGTGGCTCACCTGGCCCGTACCGCCGAAGTTGCGAGCTGCCGTGGCAAGCCACGACGTGACAATGTTCCAACCCACGCGACCGTTGCTGATGTGGTCCAGTGATCCGAACTGGCGTGCGAGATTGAACGGCTCGGTATAGGTGGTCGACGCGGTGGCAATCATTCCGATCCGACTGGTCGCCACCGCCACCGCCGCGAGCACGGTGACGGGCTCGAGCCAGGTACGCGCCGCCTGGTCCACGTCATCGCCCAGCGCGAGCTGGTCGGCCAGGAAGATTGAGTCGAACAAGCCTGCTTCTGCCCGCTGCGCCAGATCCTGATAGTAGCGGATGTCGGTCAGCGCCAGCGGCGAGGAAGCTGGATGCCGCCACGATGCTTCATGGTGCCCGCGGCTGTGTATGAACAAGTTCAGGTGCAACTGCCGCGTCATTCTACCCATACCGCGTCAGTGCTTGCGTTTCCACTCATGCCGGCTCCCCCACAGGACGAAAACTAGCCACCGACTGGTGGCCTAGGCAAGACGCTCGCAAAGGGGGCACGCCGCCCTCAACTTCCGGAATCCACCCGTGATCACCGCGTGAATGGTGTCAAGCGCTCCTTCAGGTGGATTTGCGTTACATGCTCAACGGCCTGATGGCACAGCGATGACCCGCTAGCCGCATTCGGTGCGCCTACAAAGCTATGGGCATCCCACCCCCGTTCCATTTTCTAGAAAATGATGCTGCAATCGCTCCGAGAGTTCTGACGTATTCCGCGTGGGTTCCCGAGTCTTGCGTGACGCAATGCGACGGCGCGATTTTATCAAAGCGATTGTTGGCATGGCGGCAGCGTGGCCGATAGCGGCGCGTGCACAAACCTATCCGTCACGACCGATCACCATGTTTGTACCGTTTGCCGCCGGAGGCGGATTCGACGTCATGGGCCGAATCCTTGCAGCCCGTATGAGCGAAATTCTTGGCCAACAGGTGATCATTGAGAACGCGACCGGTGCCGCAGGCATCATCGGAGTGAACCGCGTCGTGAATGCCGCCCCAGACGGCTATACGTTCCTGTTCGGCAGCATCGGCACGCATGCCTATAACCAGACGATCTACAAAAAGCGGCGGTACGACGCAATCGCTGATTTCACGCCGGTTGCCCTGTTCGCCGAACAGCCCATGGTGCTGAATACACGCAAGGACTTTCCGGCCAACAACCTTCCGGAGTTCATCGACTACGTGAAGAAAAATGGTGCGAAGCTGCAATTCGGTTCAGCGGGACCCGGCACGACGACGCACCTCGGATGCGCGCTGCTCAACGCAGTTATCGGCGTACACGTCACGCATGTTCCTTATCGAGGAGGCGGGCCGGCTGCGAATGATTTGATTGGGGGACAGATCGATTACATGTGCCTCAACATGGGTGGCGCGGCTCCCCTCATCATCGGCAAACAGATAAAGGCTATTGCGACGCTGTCGCGCAGTCGCTCGCCGCTTATGCCGGATTTGTCAACCGCGCACGAGCAGGGACTAGCCGACTTCGACGTCGTGACCTGGAATGCCTTTTTTCTTCCGAAAGGCGCGCCCCCAGAGATCGTCAAGAAGCTCAACGATGCAACGAGCCAGGCAATGGACACGCCGGCGATTAAGAACCGAATGCACGAGCTCGGTATTACGGGCGTCGCGCTTGAGCGCAGGTCGCCGGAATACCTCGCCAAGTTTGTCATTGATGAGATCGCAAGATGGGCAGGTCCAATTAAGGCGAATGGGCTTCAGGTGGATTAAGGGCTGACGCCCTTTTGGAGCCCCTCCAGCAATTGAGAGGGCACATGGAGGCCCCTTCGTTCGATCATCCGGAAGCGATTGCTGCAGCTATGGGTGTGCTCGATCGACACCTTGCGGCGCTTAATTCAGGCGATGCAGCCGCTCTGGCGCAGACGCTTCACTTTCCGCATTATCGCTTAGCTGGAGGACGCATGAAAATATGGGAGCGCCCAGAAACCTATCTGCAGGACTTTTATGACCGCGTGGGGCATGAATGGCATCACAGCGCTTGGGATTTCCGTAAACCGATCAGTTCCAGTTCTGACAAAGTGCACCTCGACGTGCAGTTCAGCCGGCACCGCGCTGACGGATCACTATTGGGTCGGTATCGCGCTATGTGGGTCGTTAGTTTGGTCAACCAACGTTGGGCTGCACAGCTGCGGTCGAGCTTTGCTGCCTAGGTGTCGCTCTCGCCGTCAGCAACATCAGGACCATAGGAAATCAGGCCGGACGATCCGCGGCCGGCTCCCAAAGTAGTCTACGTTTTTGGGACCCCGGCGCTCAGGATCGCAGGAAGGAACGCCATCTCGTCGACGCCAGGCGGCAACTTAGTGGTGAGCTGTTTCAAGCGGTCGTCCAATAACAGCATCGCAAAGCCGTGCACCAGCGACCATGCGACTACCATTTGAGCAGCTTGAGGCAGCGTCAGCGTCGCCTGCATCGGTTCATCGCGAACCGCTCTCACCGTGCCTGCGAGCACATCGAGCGCGGCGTCTGCAGCCGATCGCAACGCCGGTCGGGTGAAATCGAGACGTTCGCTGCGAAACATCAGCAGAAAAAGATCGGGATGTGTCCGCGCGAAGGTGACATAGCCGCGTCCGATTGCTTCCAACCGTGCAGGGGCCGAATCGCTCTTGCGAACATGTGCCTCCATCGTGGCCCGAAACCGCGCGAAGCCAACCGCAGCGAGATCGCTCAGCAAGCCCATGGCGTCTCCGAAGTGATTTTTCGGAGCAGCGTGCGACACGCCCGCCTCACGGGCAGCTGCGCGTAATGTCAATCCCCCAATACCATCGCGCTCCAGGATACTTTCGGCAGCCCGAAGCATCGCCTCTCGCAACGAGCCATGATGATAGGGCGCTGCGCGCTTGGCCGCCCGCCGCTTTTTGCCTGCCTGAGGAGCTTTGTGGCTAGGGGCTCGTTTTGTCCTGGTCATCGCTGCGCAATTTCCATATATTGACGATGTCAATATTAAACTTGACAGACCTTACTTTTGCCAGTAACCGCATCTTTACACTGTCAACATTTGGTAGCGCAATACAAGCGCGTCTCGGCCAGTATCGGGCATCCAACATCGCCATCGCGTCCCGGTCACCTCCCCCCAGCCCCCCGACCGGGTTCGCGCGCGGCCGGTTCTTCACCTCGAAGGACCGGCCGCATTGCCACCGCAATCTTGATCGCCTACCGCCATGGGTTACGTGCCAGCGAGCTTTGCGAATTGACCTGGAACATGATCGAGCTTGATAGCGGCCGCGTCCATGTGCGGCGCGCTAAGCACGGCCTTGACAGCACGCACCCACTCACCGGCAAGGCGAGCACTGCGCCAGCCGCGGCAGGAGAATCTCTTCTGGAAGGATTGATCTGGCGTTTCTTGCGGGGACTTGGCTGCACCATAAAGACCTGCCGCCGCACAGGCCGGTTGGAAAAGAGAAATCCGATGCTCGCGGAGGTACAGTCGTGGTCGGGCGCATCATGAAGGTCACTGCGGTACGGGAGGATACCCCGTGGGTGTAGGATGGTCAGGTCTCAACGCCGCCGCCGGGGCGGCCATAACCGGGAATGAGTTGCCCCCATGCTGCCGCCAAGGCCACCGAAGCCGCCGCCCCCGAGGCCACCGAAGCCGCCACCGCCGCCCCCCGCCGCATAGTGGGCATGCCGCGCACGGCTACGCAGCGACACGCGAGGGCGCCATGGCGGCGTTCGCCAAGGGCTGGCGACGGGAGTAGGCCATGGCAAAGGCGACAACGAAGCTTAATGCACAGGATCGGGTGACCTTGTTCTGCGCCGCGACCGGCATCGACCACGCTGCGGTCGGCATCCTCGCGCATGCGATGCAGTCTATGACCATTCGGGGATTCATCGCGCACAATCGCGAGAGCGGGGCGTATGCGCTCACGGGCAGCGGACGCGCTACGCTCATGGCGATCCTTGAGGATGCCGGATTGAAATAAGCCGCGCCGGCGTCCGAAGCGAATGCCGCGATTGGTGAGTCCTCTCCTAGCTCAATGGCCGTTGTTGCATGATTTCTCGACTCAACTCAGCCGCAGCCGAGTCGAGGCATGCCTTTTGTTGTTCTTTGGTTAGATACTGCTCAGGGTTCTTATGGCCGTGAGGTGCGGCGAGCATATGGCACCTTCGACGCCATTTTTGTGCCAGCCACGAAAGGACCAGCGTAAACCCAGGTGTATCCCATATCTCCGGGTCATAGAGTGCTTCTGGGTCGTTGATCGTCTCCGCGATGTATTCCTTCACCTCCGGCACTATCCTTTCAGCTGGCACTTCTTCTCCATCAAAGCCAGGCACGCAGCCTGTTTCGTTGAACATCTCGCTCGCTTGTTTTAGAAGCGCCATACACTCTTTAGGTATTGCCTTGCTCATGGTCAGACGGTGAGGCCGCCAACTGCGGCTCAAGTCCGCGGCTTGCTTTTCGGCCAGACCCTCACTAAAGCAAAACCGCCGGCTCAACAAACGCAGCGAAATTGAATTATGGACGCGACGGTCGCGACCCAGAATCTCGACGGGACACAGACGGGACACTGGGCGATCGCAAAAACATAACTCATTGATATTGCTGGCGCTCCCTAGGGGACTCGAACCCCTGTTTTCGCCGTGATTGTGCGCGCCGCACTCGCTCCAGCATGTCCTCGACCGCGCGCTTCGCAAGCGCGAGCTTCTGTGGATCGCGGGCGCGCAGTACCACATTCATGTTGGCCCCGTGCTGCGGATCGAAAAACGGATAGCTCCCGATCGCGACCTCAGGATTGGCCTTGGCGATCTCACCGAGTTGCATGCCGATGTCGCCCTCGCGTGCATCCGCGCGCACCGTTTCCGAGAGCATGCGAACGCCGCTCTTGAGCTTAGTCACCACCTCATCGAGCATCGCCTGCATGATCGAGGGCATTCCCGCCATCACGATTACATTGCCGATCCAGAAGCCAGGCGCCCCCGACACCTTGTTGAGAACGAGATCCGCGCCCTTGGGATGCGCGTCAAGCGCAGGCGCGCCTTGTTCATCTCGGCACCGGTCGTCTTCACCCATTCGTGCAGGATGGCGAGCGCGCGCGGATCGCTGTCGATCGGCACACCGAACGCCTTCGCCACGCAGTCGGCAGTGATGTCACTGTGGGTCGGCCCGATTCCGCCGGTGGTGAAAACATAGATGTAGCGATGCCGGAGCGCATTGAGTGCATCGACGATCGCTTTCTCCTCATTGCCGACCACCCGCACTTCCTTGAGATCGATGCCGACCGTGGTCAGACATTCCGCGACATAGCCGATGTTCTGTGGTCCTGGGTGCGGCCGGACAGGACCTTGCTACCGATCACCAGGAGCGCGGCCGTGACAACCTCTTTGGAAGCGGACGAGTTGGCGGTTGACATGATCACCTGCGAGTCAGCCCAGAATCCTGGAGTTCGGCCGTCTGATCAACAGAGGCGGCGCCTTAAAGGTGCCCAGGGGCCAGGGGGGATGGAAGAAAATTCTTAAGCCCCCCAATCCCGAGCGCGGCGGCCGGACCCGCCGAACTCCGATCGCCCGCCCCCCGGTGGCGCAGATCACGGCGCGCGCGGTCGATTTGTTCGTGGCCATGGGCAAGCTGCGTTGCACCTGCCCACCACCACCACCCGAGTATTGGAAGCGCAAAATGTGCGCCGGGTGCGATCGGTGGTACGAGCTGCACGCCGAGCTGAACGACGAGCTTGGCTGCAAGCCCTGGGAATGGCCGTGTGTCGCCCGCCAGAGCCCGAAGCGCGCGGGCTCTCCCGCCTGGAACGAGGACATCGCCGCCCGCATGGCGATGCTCGATGACGCCGCAAGGGCGCGGCGCACGGCATCGCACCGCTCGAAGAGCGGACCCCCAATGCCACCGTCGCTGACCAGGAGGTAAGCTGAAATGGGCAGACAAGTAGCTGTCGTGCTTTACGTGGTGGCGATGATCGTCGTCATAGTCGGTGTAGATTTTGTGTTCTTCAGAAACCGATTCTGGGAACGGTTGATAGTGAATATTGGCATTGTCTTGGTGTTCGCAGCTTTCTACTTGAGATTCCTCAAGGACGCGGTCACCTGAGTCGCCCGATCAGCGGCCCCGCAAGAGGACGGAGCCGCGAGAGCACGGTCTATCGGAAACCAAACGCGCTAGGTCTGCTCCAGACCGTGGTCCGTCATCTGATGGATCGCTCGCGCTCCGACTTACTGATGATCAACTCACCGAGGTCATGCGCCTCTGTCAGCCGCTCGCGCTGCAGTGTCGCGACGCGCTGTTGCGCATCCTCGCCCACGAGCTACGCGGCCGCCGCGATGTTGGCGACGGCGAACTGCATCGGCTCGCGCGCACCATCATCAAGGACAATCGCTTGTTCGACCCGCCGCTCGACACGGAAAAGGGCGAGCGCGGGCGCGGCGGCAAATATGCCTGACGCTAGTCGGCACGGCGCACATCACGGTCGAGGAATGGCGCGCCGAAACCGCAACGCGGGTAAAAAATCGCGCCAAGTCAAAGGCTTCCAAGAAAAATCCAGTCCTACGTAGGACTGGATCGACCACCGATCGATCAGGATCGCGACCGGCGCTGCACCCGATCGAGCCGGGCCAGGGTGTAGGCGCGGCGCGCTGACCGGGACAATTGGTCCCGCTTGGATTCCATCATGCAACGGTTCGCAAAACTCGTGCGCGGATGGAACGTGCAGGCGACGTGGATAAAGTATCCACACGGAGGGATAGCACGCGCGTCGAGCGTAGGGACGGAAACACCGATACGGTATCCAAGGACTTAGACGTTTCAGATGATCTGAAATGCCCCGCCATCTCTTTGCATATGCAGGTTTTTCGCTGTTTGCACGACAGAGCCGACAGTGCATCTCGCCGCATCTCGCCGCACTGTGCGATCCGGGCCCGCCCTTCGCGCTTCGCACGTAGATTTAGCCGATCGAGCCGGGCGAGGATGTAGGCGATGAAAAAAACTTCTGACGTAGACGCGGATTCGCATTTTTGCGCAGACGCTTAAATATTTCTCGACATCCGTGCGGCCTGTGTTAGCCATCGATCGGCCCCATCAGGCTCATCATCGAAACCAATCGCGCGCGGTGACGCGGCTCTCGCTTCTTCCTGATGGGGCGGCGGGAGCCGCACACGCGCGCACGAGCGATGCCGCGATGAAAGCGAGAACAAAGCAGCGCGTTAGAAAGCGCTCGGCCGATATCATCCCGCCGAACCCGATACTGAGGCAGGACGCTGACGCAATCCGCGCGCTCGGCCGAGGATCGTTCGACAACTTCGTCGAGATCGGCCGTCGGCTCGAACGAGACCGCAAAATACTCAAAAAGCAAGGCGCGTGGCTGGCGTGGTTGAAAGCGGAGTTCTCGTGGTCGCGCCGCACAGCCGACCGTTTCATCGCGATTTTTGAAGCAGAAACAACGGGCCACCTGCGCAACTTGCGCACTGCGGCCGCGGCGTTGCCGTTGACCGCCATCTATGCGCTGGCCAAGGCATCGCCTGAAGTCGTTGCCGATGTCGAGCGGCGGCTTGCCGGTGGCGAACGCGTAAAGGCGCGCGAGATCGTCGCCCTTGCATCACAACAAGAGACCTTTACGTCGCTTCGAACAGTCGACTTTTCTCAATCGGATGACGGGCCGATTGCGCCACGAACGTTCGCGCGGCACGACGACGAGACGCCGCCGCGGCAGGTTGATCTGCGCGCCACCGAAATCCAGCGATGGCTGCGAGACCTTGCAGCGTTCGCTGACGATCTCCGTTATCGCCCGTCGCCGGACGAAATTTTGGCCGTGCTATCGGCGGAGCAACGGGTCGAAGTGATCGAGACGGCGCGCGCGATCGCCGAATATTTTTCGGCGCTTTTTCGCGGCACGGCGGGGGCTAAGCTGACGGTCATCGCTGCATCGAGTCCGAGCGATGAGGACGTGCGATGATCATCGCGCCGCTGATTCCGCGTCTAGCTCGACGCGCAAATTTCCGTTGACGAAATGACGCGGATCGATGATGGTCGGACAGTCATCCTTCTGGCGAAGGCATCCGAAATTTCGAAGCTTCCGCGTATGCGGAACGGCGGCTCCGGTTTTCCCTTCGCCAGAGGAATATGAGCCGGAGCCGCTTTCGCATGCGCGTCGACGCCGAATTCCCCCCGATGCCCGACTGGTTTCCCGATTTTGTGCGTGAGCTTGCCGCCCTGTCACCGGCCGAGCTTCGAGAATTCGATGCGATGCTGGCGGAAAACGAAGCCCGCGCCGAAGCAGCAAAGGCTGCGCGCGAAGCGAAAAAGCGAGAACGCCAGCGCGAGCAAATGCTCGCCCGTCACGTCGCCAAGGCTAAGCAACTCGGGATCGACGTGACTGTCGAGCCCGATGGCGCGGTGACCTTCCACACCAGCAGCTCGGCGAGCGCGCCCGGCGATAAACCTCAAACCGATTTGGCCGAATGGATTGCAAAGCAGCATGCGCATTAGGCTCAAAGGCATTAACTGGAAGCAGAAGCGTCTCGCTGACGGCAGCTTCAAAACCTATTACTGGGCGTGGAAAGGCGGACCGCCGTTGCGCGGTGAGCCGGGCACACCGGAATTCGTCCACAGCTACAACGAAGCCATCGCGACGAAGGCAGCGACACCGCAGGGCATGCTGCTGTCGGTGTTGCAAGCGTATCAGGCCAGCGGCGAATTCAACGGGCTCGCTGCTCGCACGCGGTGCGACTACGTCGAAAAGATCAAGCTCATCGAAGCCAAGTTTGGCGATTTCCCATTGTCGGCGCTAAGCGCCCGTGGTGCCCGCGCCGTCTTCATGGCGTGGCGCGACAAGCTCGCCGCAAAATCACGGCGGCAGGCCGACTACGCGTGGCAGGTGCTCGCACGCATCTTGTCGTGGGCTCACAATCGCGGGCTCGTGTCGGCGAATCCGTGCGCGCGCGGCGGTCGGCTCTATCGCGGCTCGCGCGTCGATAAGATTTGGACCCCCGCCGACGAGGCGGCATTTCTCAAATCCGCGCCTGCGCATTTCCATCTGCCGCTATTGCTCGCGTTGTGGACCGGGCAACGGCAAGGCGATCTCTTGCGCCTGCGGTGGTCGGCTTACGACGGCACGCATATCCGGCTGCGGCAGAGCAAGGGCGGCATTCCCGTGGTGATACCGGTCGGCGCGCCGCTGAAGGCTGCGCTCGATGCCGCAAAGAAACATGGACCGCTGATCCTGACAAATAGCTTGCGACGCCCGTGGACATCGCACGGCTTCCAATCGTCATGGGGAATCGCCGCGAGGAAGGCCGGGATCATCGGCGTGACGTTCCACGATCTGCGCGGGACCGCGGTCACACGGCTCGCGCTGGTCGGATGCACCGAGGCGCAGATCGCCGCCATCACCGGGCACTCGCTGCGCGACGTGCGCTCGATCCTCGACGCCAATTACCTGCACCGCGATCCGGCGCTCGCGGAGAGTGCGATCCGAAAACTCGAAAGAGGAGCGTGAAAAAATCTCCCGACTGACTCCCGACTGGACCAAAAGCAGTACGACCAGAATGAAGGAAGGCCCGCGAAATCAAATAGCTAACAGACTCGGCCCGAGCCTTACTGCCGGTGCATGAGTCCGCTCGTGGCACATCGCGAAATTTCGCTGCGGCGCCAAAGTTCAGACGCGATTGGAGGTGAAGCGGACATGCCGCGACCGCCGGCACCGTATCGATCCGACGCGACTGACCCGGAACAGACATCTGGCTCTGTACACCGCCGGAGCGGCGAGCGCGCGTCCGGCGCGTCGCCGCTTACTCGATCACCTCATCCGCCCTTGCCAGTAGAAGGGGCGGAACGGAAAGGCCGAGCGCCCGGGCAGTCTTGACGTTGATGAGCAATTCAAACTTTGTCGGAAGTTCAATCGGCAGATCATTTGGTTTGGCGCCGCGAAGGACGCGATCGACATAGGTGGCGGCGCGCCGAAATAAGTCCTTAAAATTGGGTCCATAAGAAACCAATCCGCCATCTCTCGAAAAGTAAGGTTCAAAATAGACCGCAGGCACATTGTTCCGGGCGGCGAGCGACATGATTGCCGCCCGATGGACGATCATAAAGCTATCCGGGATGACAACGAGACCGCCTCTCGGCTCGCGTCCAAGCGATGCTATGGCCGTTTCGATTTCGGCTTCGCTATGAACCAGCGCTAAGGTCGGCTCCACGTTGAGAGGTCGCGAGGCTTGCTCGAGAGGGGGAAGGAAATATGACTTCGCATAAGGGGCCGTGTTCGGATTGAACATGATGCCGGCCCTCTTGATGTAAGGTGCGATCTCCGTGAGCAATTCCAGCCATTTGCCTCCCAATGATGGTTCGAAGGGGAGCAAGCCGGTGATATTCCCGCCGGGGCGGGGCACGCTTTCAGCGAAACCTCTTTCGACCGGATCGACGACCAGCACGAATACGATCGGGACCGTCCGTGTCTCCCGGTGGACTGCACTAGTCGCTGGAGTTGCAGCTGAGAAAATCACGTCGGGTTGCAGATCAACCAGCTCTTTGGCGAAGACCCGCATCCTCTCCAAATTGCCGGCACCCCAGCGCACGTCCATCCGCACGTTGCGACCATCGGTCCAACCGGCTTGCGACAACCCCAGCGTGAAGGCCGCGAATTGGCCCTTTGCTTCAGGATCGTTCTCAGAGCCGTACAACAGCACGCCGATACGTCGCATCCGGCCCATCTCTTGCGCACGCGCCACGAGCGGCCATCCAGCCACGGTGCCTCCTGCGAGAGCGATAAAATCGCGGCGTCTCATTCGAGCTGGCCCTCAAGTTCATTCAGGGTAGCACAGGATGTCTGCACCTGACACGAAGCGGCGGATTGATGCCATGCAGTAATTGGGTTGCTATCAGACGGAAGCGGACATGCTCGGCTGCCTCGCGCCGACTGGCTGGGGCGCTCTTGACCCATCTCTGCCGTCGGCGACCAATTTTGCTGTGATGCACAACGTGGCGTCCCTACCTGCAACAGTATGGTAGGGTGTGATCCTCCGACCGAGGGGAGCACATGAGGCGGCGCGACTTCATCACGCTGCTTGGGAGCGCGGCGGCGGCTTGGCCGCTCGCGGCGCGCGCGCAGCAGCCGGCGATGCCGGTGATTGGGTTTCTCAGGAGCACGTCCCCTGATGGTTCGGCGCACCTCTTGGCAGCGTTTCGCCAAGGCCTGAATGACACCGGCTATGTCGAGAGCCAAAATGTGGCCGTCGAATACCGCTGGGGACAGAATCGACACGATCAGGTGCCGGGGCTGGCGACGGAGTTAATTCGCCGTCAGGTCGCCGTGATCATAGGCGCGGGAACTGAAGCGGCACAGGCGGCCAAGGCGGCGACTGCGACGGTCCCGATCGTCTTCGCGACCGGTGACGACCCGGCCAAACTCGGCTTCGTGGCGAGTCTCAACCGGCCGGAGGGCAACGTCACGGGCGCGAGCTTCTTCAACTCCTCCCCCCTGGCGGGGAAACGATTGGAGCTCCTGCATGAGATAGTGCCGCAGGTCGCCACCGTCGCATTTCTCGTGAATCCGAACAGTCCAAATGCCGAGCTTGAAACAAGAGAGGTGCAGACCGCGTCACGCTCGCTCGGGCAGCAAATCCTTGTCCTGAGCGCCAGCAACAAACGGGACTTAGAGCCCACTTTCGCGAACCTCGTCCAACAGCGCGTCGGTGCGCTCCTCGTAGGCGGCGGTGCATTCTTCTTCAGCCAGCTAGATCAACTTGTCTCGTTGGCGGCGCGCCATGCGGTACCGTCGATCTACACTCTGCGCGAGTTCGTCGAGCTTGGGGGCCTGATGAGCTACGGCGCGAGCATAACGGATACCTACCGCCAGGCTGGCGTCTACACTGGTCGGATTCTCAAGGGGGCCAAGCCCGCCGATCTGCCGGTGGTGCTGCCAACGAAATTCCAACTCGCCATTAATCTCAAGACGGCCAAGGCGCTCGGCCTCGACGTGCCGCCGACGCTGCTCGCCCGCGCCGACGAGGTGATCGAATAGCGGCTCTTTTGGTGCAGCGCGTAAGTCCGGTTTTGGCAGTCTAGTTTTCAGTGCGCACACAAAGAGGGAACCAGACTTGGCGTGACGGGTTGAGAAGGGGGGTGTCTCTCGGGCAGAGAATCTCATCCAGCGCAATCCCATGACCGTGCGCAGCGGCCGCGCCTTTGAACCCCAATCCATGGAGCTGGGAGGCGGAATCTCATCGCTGGCGGCGGTGTCCGTCATCAGCGGTGCTGCAACCGTCATCTTGATCGCAACGACCGCCGCCGGCGTCAGCTTGTCGGACAACTGGTTTCGACTGCTGGCGGTGTTGTTGGCGGCTGCGGTGATCATCGCGGAGGCGCGAGGCTTTTCCTCGCGTCGGGCGGCATTCGCGCTCGGCGTGGTGTGTGCATCGCTGCCCTCCCTGGTGATTGCCGCACGGCATCCGATCAATCATTGGGACGACTTCTGGTTCTGGCTGCCGAACGCGCTCTACATTTGGAAGTTCGGAGCCCTGCCCACCCCGGCCTTTCCCCCGGTTGCTTCGTTCTTGCCGGGGTATCCCCCGGGCTCGTCCGTCATTCTTGCAGCCGTCTGGAGCGTGGCGGGTAGGGTGGTCGACACCGCAGGTCCCACGCTCAACGTGGCCTGCCTGATGGTCCTTCCCAGCGTCTTTCTGCGCGCGCTCGGCATCGCACTGGATCAAGCTCTTGTCAGGTTTTTCATGCTGGGGGCATTACTCGGCGCAATTGCAACCGTGTTCAACGTCGGAGTGGACTGGCATTGGGTGCTGTCGTCGCTTCCCGAAACGGCGACGCTCGTCGCGTTTGCAGCTGCGTTTCAGCTGGGCGCGGAAGCCCTGTTCCGAAAATCCGCCGGCTCGCGATCCAAGTTGATCGCGCTCGCTGCGCTCCTGGCCTTCGTCGCCAACCTGAAGCAAACCGGGATCGTGCTCGTGGGCATTCTGCTCGTTGCATTGTCGCTCGTAGCCTGGACATGGCGCGACGACGAGCAGCGCAGCCTGCGCGAGTCCATCCTGACGCTGGCCCTCGTCGTTGCCCCCAGTATTGCCCTCTGGCTTGCTTGGCACATCTATCTGACGAAGGTGTTCGTCGCCCACGCTAACTCCTTCCATCCGATCGGTCAGTGGTATTTCTCGCTGCTGCCGGACTTGCTGGGCGCAATGGCGCAAAACATGGCAGAGCACTGGCTATTCACCGTGCCCGTCGCCATCACGGTCGCAAGGGGATGGTACGTCCTGGGCCGCGGTTGGCTCGGCCGCGAGCGTATTCGCCCAAGCCCCGCCGATCGTCTTGCAGCGATCTTCGTGCTGATCGAATCGGCCTATATCGGATTCCTGGTGATTTGCTACCTCGGAGCTTTCGAAGAGGAGGAGGTCGTCGCGACGGCGCTCGAATGGTTCCGCTATCAAGCGCATGTCGCAGGAGCGGGCTTGCTGGTAGCGCTGGCACTGGCGGCGGAGCGGCTGCGACAGGTCCGCTTCGTCACCCTAGCGCCGCTGGCGTTGCTGCTGCCGTTTGCGGTGGCCTGGAAACTCTCGTCCGGGCCCGGCGTGTATGAGTACAAGGGCGTTTTAAGCAAAGCGGAGGTTCAGCCAATCCGTCAGTTGGGCCGCGAGGTCGGACAGCTAGTCGGGGCATCGGGCCGGGACGTGAACGTCGATCTGGTAGCCTACGATACTTATCTCGCGGGCCTGATCATGCGCTACGAGATCTGGGCAAGCGCCCCATCTCGCGTACGCAGTATCGAGATCCTTTCGGCAGCCAACGAAACCGAGGTCGTCGCAGAGCTGCGGGCTGCCATCCAGCGAGCATTCCATGCAGTCGTCGAAGTCGGCGGGGACGACCGCTGCGCCGTCTACGTGGAGGGGGCTCACGTAACCTTGCTGGGGAACGGCAAGGAACCTACCGAATGCCGATCCATTGTGTCTCGGCTCACAGGGCAGACATCCCGGGTCCGGCCGAAGGGAACGGGCTTGCGCTAATTTGGTCTTGTGTGTCTGACAGCTGAAACAACATCGCCTTGAGGCTGCCATGCGTCGACTAAGAGCCATGGGCATCCGGGACAAGCGGCGATTTTGGCCGGCAGCGGTTCGCCCGCATCGATATAGTCGTAGATAACGACCATCCCACTTGGCGACAATCAGAGCCTACTGTCAGTCTCGCTGATCACGACTGTGATGGGCTCATGAGAATCAATGTCGCCAGTCAATTGTCGAAGCAGTGATGCCGCTGCCCTTGCGCGAATGGCTCACGATGTTGATGCCGCCATCGGTCTTCTATCGGCAGCGCATCGCGCGAGAGGCACGCACAGGCGAGCCTGAGCTCGCGGTCCTTGCCAAGCTGGTGCCGCGCGGCGGTACCGCCGTTGACGTCGGCGCAAACGTTGGGTTCTTCGCGTACGCCCTCGCCGACATCGCCGATCGCGTCGTCGCCTTCGAACCCAATCCCGACTACGCCTTCTTCGCACGTTGGATGTTGCGTGGTCGCGCCGAGGTGCGCGAGCTTGCGCTCTCCAACGCGTCCGGCCGTAGAACCTTATACGTCCCGCTTTCGGACCAGGGGGTACTCCTCCACCTCGCCGGCAGCCTGAAGCAAAAGCACTCCCAGTTTCGCAACATCAAGACCTATGACGTCGAGGTCCGCACGCTTGACGAAGCCGGCTTGGCAGGCGTGCGTTTCGTGAAGGCTGATGTGGAAGGCGGCGAGCGCGAAGTCCTTGAGGGCGCTCGAGCAACTATCGCACGCGATCGGCCGATAATCCTGCTCGAACTATTGTCCGGCACGCACGAGAACCCTGCCACCCAAACCGCAGCGATCTGTGAGGGCTTTGGCTACGAGGCCTTCATCGTCCAGCGCGGCGAGAAGATCGCGGCATTGCCGGCGATCACCGCCCTCGGCAAGAATACGAGCTGGGGGACCGACATCGAGTCGCGCAACGTCCTATTCCTGCCGCGATGAGGAGACGCG
>WNFR01011478.1_pt1 | contig 19081 bp, 24 predicted proteins | sample 5400221 | NCBI WGS metagenome assembly WNFR01 (sample SAMN13153357, study PRJNA577476) | soil metagenome | isolation source: 40 cm soil under Madrone tree | place: USA:California | collected 2016-06-14 | reverse complement strand
TGCACCACGTCGCCGACGAGGAGACCGCGCTCCTGCCGCAGGCTGAGCGCGTGGTCGGCGAGCGCCTGGGCGAGCTTTCGCGAGCGTCAGCTTTTGCGGCGCCCGTGCCTGCTACACTAAACGCGGGTCGCTCCATGAAACGACGCGCCGCGGTCTACAGCGCATCCCGGGTCGTGGCGCCCCGCCCGGCCGCCCGGCCGGTGGCGGCGCGCGAGCGCCGGCGCTTTGCCTGGCGGCGGCTCGTCGTGCCGTCGCTCGCCGTGGCGCTGGTCGCGCTGTTCGCCACCCTGTGGGCGCTTCAGCCACGCCCGCTCACCGAGATGGACGTCGAGGGGGTGGTGAAGCACACGCTCGACACCACGCCGCCACCGCCTTCCGTGTCACAGGCCTATGAAAAGATCATCCCGTCGGTCGTCGCGGTGCGCGCCATGGCCAACGACGGCGAGGAGGGCACGAAAGGCATGGAGACCGGCAAGGCCGACTGGCAGCGCGGCACCGGCGTGATCATCGTCGACTCCGGCCTGATCCTCACCAACCTGCATGTCGTGCAGGGTGCGCGGCGCATCCACGTCACGTTCTTCGACGGCACCGATTCCGAAGCGGCGCTCGTCGGCGAGCGGCCCGAGCACGATCTCGCCGTGCTGCAGGCGAAGAGCCTGCCCGATGACATGATGCCCGCCACCATGCGCTCGACCGCGGGCCTCAAGCCCGGCGACGAGGTCGTCGCCGTCGGCTTTCCGTTCGGCATCGGCCCCTCGGTCTCCGCGGGCGTCATCTCGGGCCTGAAGCGCGACTACGTCTCGCCGGAAGGCAAGCGCCTTCTCACCAACCTCATCCAGTTCGATGCCGCGGTGAATCCCGGCAACTCCGGCGGGCCGCTCGTCACGCTCGATGGCGAGGTGATCGGCATCGTCACGGGACTCCTCAACCCGACGGAGAATCGCGTCTTCATCGGCATCGGCTTCGCGGTGCCGATCGAGAACGCCGCCTCTTCGATCGGTCTTTCGCCTTTCTAAAGGAACGCCATGGATCCCGCTTCCCCGCTCATGGAGCGCGTGCTCTACGAGGTGAAGAAAACCGTCGTCGGCCAGGACCACTTCCTCGAGCGCGTGCTGGTGGCGATGCTCGCCGGCGGCCACCTGCTGGTCGAGGGCGTTCCCGGCCTGGCGAAGACGCTCACCGTCAAGACGCTCGCCGCCACGGTTCACGGCAGCTTCCGCCGCATCCAGTTCACGCCGGATCTCGTGCCCGCGGACCTGGTTGGCACGCGCATCTACAACCAGCGCAGCGGCGACTTCAGCACTTCGCTCGGTCCCGTCTTCTGCAACCTGCTGCTCGCCGATGAAATCAACCGCGCGCCGGCAAAGGTGCAGAGCGCGCTGCTCGAAGTGATGCAGGAGCACCAGGTGACGATCGCCGGCGACACGCACAAGGTGCCCGATCCGTTCCTCGTGATGGCGACGCAGAACCCGATCGAGACCGAGGGCACCTACGCGCGCGCGCGCGCACTCGATGAGGTGGATCGAGGCCCGCGGGCTCGCGCCGTACAGGAGGTATTTGTCCGGCGTGCGTCTCGCCGCCGCGACGCGCACGCCGGACAAATACCTCCTGTACGGCGCGAGCCCGCGGGCCTCGATCCACCTCATCGAGTGCGCGCGCGCGCTCGCCTTCCTGCGCGGGCGCGACTACGCGCTGCCCGAGGACGTGGTGGACCTCGTGCCCGACGTGCTGCGCCACCGGCTCGTGCTCTCCTATGAGGCGCTCGCGGAAGGGCTCACGGCCGATGAGCTGGTCAAGCGCCTGATGCAGAAGGTGCGGCCGCCCGCGAAGCCCCTGCAAGCGCATGCAAAGCCCGCCGCCGCCGCGCAACCCTGAGGCGGTCCTGCGCCGTCTCGAGTGGACGGTGCTGCGCCGCCTCGACGGCCTGCTGCACGGCGACTACCGCACGCTCTTCCGCGGCTTCGGCCTCGACCTCGCCGACCTGCGCGAGTACCAGTACGGCGACGACGTGCGCCACATCGACTGGAACGTCACCGCGCGGCTGCAGACCCCGTACGTGCGCGAGTATCACGAGGACCGCGAGATCACCGGGTGGTTCCTGCTCGACCTCAGCCGCTCGGTCGACTTCGGCTCGCGCGAGGTGAAAAAGCGCGAAGTATCGGCGGACTTCGTCGCCCTGCTGGCACGCCTCCTGACCCGGCACGGCAATCGTGTCGGCGCGATCCTCTACGGGCACGAGGTCGACAATGTCATCGCGCCGCGCACCGGCCGCCGCCAGGTGCTCGCCATCCTGCACGCCATGATGACGCGGCCGCCGCTCGCGGCCGGCAAGGGCACGGACCTCGGCACGCTGCTGAAGAGCGCGTTCAACTTCATCCACCGGCGCTCGCTCGTCTTCCTGGTTTCCGACTACATCAGCGCCCCCGGCTGGGAGCGGCCGTTCACCCAGCTTGCGCAGCGCCACGAGACGATCGCCGTGCGGCTGCACGATCCGCTGGAAGCGGAGCTGCCGGACCTCGGCCTCCTGGTCTTCGAAGACGCGGAGACCGGCGAGCAGCTCTTCGTCGACACGCACGACGGGCGCTTTCGCCGGCGCTTCATGGACGCGGCGGAGCAGCGCGAAGCGGCGCTGCGCACGGCGCTGCGCGATGCCGGCGTGGATGCGCTGGAGCTCGCCACCGACGCCGACCTGGTCGACACCGTGCTGCGCTTCGCCGACCTGCGCAAGCGCAAGCGCGCCGTGAGGGTGCATGAGCTTCCAGTGGCCTGAGTTCCTCTGGCTCGCCCTCACGCTGCCGCTGCTCGTGGCGCTCTACGTCGCGCTGCTGCGCCGGCGCAAGCGCTTCGCGGTGCGCTTTTCGAACCTTGGGCTGATGCGCGAAGCGATGTCGGGCGCGAGCTGGCGGCGCCACGTGCCGCCGTTTCTCATCCTGCTCGCGCTCGCGGCGCTGATTGTCGCCATCGCGCGGCCGAGCGCCACCATGACGCTGCCCTCGCAGCACGAGACGGTAATCATGGCCATGGACGTCTCGGGCAGCATGCGCGCCAGCGACGTCGAGCCCAACCGTCTCGTCGCGGCGCAGGTCGCGGCCAAGGCCTTCATCGCCGACCAGCCGTCGCACGTGCGCATCGGCATCGTCGCCTTCGCCGGCACCGCCACCGTGGCGCAGGCGCCGACCACCAACAAGGACGACCTGTACGCGGCGATCGACCGCTTCCAGCTGCAGCGCGCGACCGCCATCGGCAGCGCGATCATCGTCTCGCTCGCGGTGCTGTTTCCCGACGGCGGCTACGACGTCGCGAGCTACTCCTACGCCGCCGAGAAGCGCAAGCCGCCGGCCGGCTTCAAACCGGTACCCCCCGGCTCCTACAGCTCCGCCGTGATCATCCTGCTGACCGATGGCCAGCGCACCACCGGGCCCGACTCGCTGCTGGCTGCGCGGCTTGCCGCCGAGCGCGGCGTGCGCATCTTCACTGTCGGCGTCGGCACCCCGGAAGGCAAGATCGTCGGCTTCGACGGCTGGTCGATGCACGTGCGCCTCGACGAAGAGACGCTGCGCGCCATCTCGGACCTCACGCGCGGCGACTATTTCTACGCCGGCAACGCCGTCGATCTCAAGAAGATCTACCAGACGATGAATTCCCGCCTGGTCATGGAGACGAAGAAAACCGAGATCGGCGCCTTCTTCTCCGCCGCTGCGGCACTGCTCGTGCTCCTCGCCGGGCTGCTGTCGCTCGCCTGGTTCAATCGCATCCTCTAGTGCCGGTGCCGTTCGCCCGCGAGCGGCTGATCCGCTTCTCGCACTGCGACCCGGCCGGCATCGTGTATTTCGTGAACTTCTTCGACATGGTCGGCGGCGTGGTCGAGGACTGGTTCCGCGACGCGGTCGGGCTGCCGTTCCAGGAGATGCACCTCGAGCGGCGCATCGGCTTTCCGATCGTCAACACCGGCTGCGAGTTTTTCCGCCCGGCGCACCTCGGCGACACGCTGCGCCTGGAGCTCGCCATCGCCAAGCTCGGCCGCTCGTCCATCGAGTTCCTCGTGCGCGGCTCGGTCGGCGGCGAGGAAAAGTTCCGCGCGAAGCACAAAGTCGCGCTCGTTTCGCTCGACACCTGGCGCGCGCTGCCGATTCCGGCGGACATGCGCGCTAAGATGCAGCCGTTCGTCCTATGACCAGCCGCAGCTTCATGGCGCTCGCGCTCGCCGCCGGCGCGATCTTCGGCATCGCGCTCGGCATCCGCACCGCGCAGCCGCTCTTCATCAGCGCCATCAACTCGGCGACCGGCGTCGGCTACGCCACCATCAGCCTGGCGTTCGGCGTCGCGCAGCTCATGTGGGGCATCGGCCAGCCGGTCGCGGGCGCGGTCTCCGAGCGCTGGGGGCCGCGGCCGGTGATGCTTGCGGGCTCCTTTTTCCTCGCGCTCGGCACCGCGCTCATGCCCTTCGCGTCGAGCGCCTGGTCGCTGATCCTCGTCATCGGCATCCTCGCCGCCTCGGGCGCGAGCACCAGCGGTCCGGCGCAGCTCGCCTCCGCAGTGGCGCGCTGGATCCCGGAGGCGAAACGCTCGGTCGCGAACGGCATCATCGGCGCCGGCGGCTCGCTCGGCCAGTTCCTGATCGTGCCGCTCGCGCAGCTTTTCATCGGCGTGGCCGGCTGGCAGCCGGCGCTCCTCATCGTCGGCGCGCTGGGTCTGCTGGCGCTGCCGCTCGTGCTGTTCATCACGCCGTCGGAGCCGGTGCACGGCGCTGCCCATCTTCAGGCGGGCACTCTGCGCCAGGCGCTTGCCGGCGCGCTGCGCGACCCGAGCTACCTGCTGCTGAGCGCCGGGTTCTTCACCTGCGGCTTCCACATCGCCTTCATCGCCACGCATCTGCCCGGCATCGTCGCGTTCTGCCAGCTGCCGGCGAGCGTGTCGGCGTGGTCGCTCTCGATCATCGGGCTCTTCAACATGTTCGGCAGCCTGTGGATCGGCAGGCATATCCAGATGCGGCGCATGAAGATGGCGCTCGCGGGCGTGTACTTGGCGCGCGCGCTGATCATCCTGGTGTTCTTCTTCTCGCCGAAGCTGCCCATCGTGTTCTTCATCTTCGCCGCGGCCATCGGCTTCACCTACCTCTCCACGGTGCCGCCGACCATCGGCCTCGTCGCCAAGCTGCACGGCGCGCGCTACATGGCGACGCTCTTCGGCATCGTCATGCTCTCGCATCAGGTGGGCGGCTTCCTCGGCGCCTGGCTCGGCGGCAAGGCGTTCGACGCGACCGGCAGCTATGACTGGATGTGGTGGGCGGACATTGCGCTCTGCCTCGGCGCGGCGGCGGTGCACTTGCCGATCCGCGAACCTCGCCCCATTCCGGCCGCGGCTCCCGCATGAGGCTTTTTCTCTTGCTGATGGCGCTCGCCCTCCCGGCGAGCGCGCAAACCATTCGCGGCGTGGTCACCAACGGCCGCACGGCGGAAGCGGGTGTGTGGGTGATCGCGGAAACGGAAGACCTGCCGACCAAGTACGCGAAGATCGTCGTGACCGACGACTACGGCCGCTTCGTCATGCCCGAGCTGCCGAAAGCGAGCTACCGCGTCTGGGTGCGCGGCTACGGCCTCGTGGATTCGAAGAAAGTGAAGGCGCGCCCCGGCGACCGGCTGCGCCTCAAGGCGAGCGTCGCGCCGAACCAGGGTTCGGCGGCGCAGTACTACCCGTCGATCTACTGGTACTCGATGCTCGGCATCCCGCAGCCGAAGGAATTCCCGATCGGAAGAGCGGCGAGCCAGCACGAGTGGCTCGACGCGGTGAAGAGCAATGGCTGCGTCGGCTGCCATGCCATGGGCACCGCGGCGACGCGCACCGTGCCGCAGGCGCTCGGCCACTTCAAGTCGTCGCAGGAGGCGTGGGCACGGCGCATCACCTCCGGCCAGGCGATGACCTCGATGATCAACGTGCTCGAGCGCACGGACGCCGATCGCATGCTCAGGCAGTTTGCCGACTGGACCGATCGCGTCGCCGCCGGCGAGATTCCATCCGAGCGGCCGCCTCGCCCGCAGGGCGAGGAGCGCAATGTCGTGGTCACGCTCTGGGACTGGAGCAACCCGCGCGCTTATCTGCACGACGAGATCTCTACCGACAAGCGCAACCCGATGCTGAACGCCTACGGCAAGCTCTACGGCACGACCGAAGAGAGCACCGACATGCTGCCGGTGCTCGATCCGGTAAAGCATCTCGCCACCGAGATGGAGCACCCGGTGCGCGACCCCGAGACGCCGTCATCCAAGGACGATCCGATGGCGCCGTCGCCCTATTGGGGCCCGAAGCCGATCTGGGACAGCCACACCACCACGCATAACCCGATGCTCGACGAGCGCGGCCGCGTCTGGTACACGGCGCGCGTGCGGCCGCCGCAGAACCCCGAGTTCTGCCGCAAGGGCTCGACGCACCCATCCGCGCAGGTTTTTCCGCTCGAGCGCGCCAACCGCCACCTCTCGATGTACGACCCGCAGTCGGGCAAGTTCACGCTGATCAGCACCTGCTTCAGCACGCATCACCTGGTCTTTGCCGAGGACGCGAACAACACACTGTGGACGAGCGCCGGCGGCGCGGCGAACCCGGTGATCGGCTGGCTCAATCGCAAGCTGTTCGAGGAAAGCGGCGACGAGGAACGTGCGCAGGGCTGGTCGCCGTTCATCCTCGACACCAACGGCAACGGCAAGCGCGACGAATGGGTCGAGCCCGACGACGCGGTCGATCTGGCGAAGGACAAGCGCGTCGTCACGGGCCTTTACGCCGTCGCCGTCAACCCCGTGGATGGAACCGTCTGGGGCACGTCGCGCTCATTCCCCGGCTACGTCGTGCGCGTCAATCCCGGTCCGGACCCGGCGCACACCGCGCTCACCGAGATCTACGAGCCTCCGCTGCCCGGCTACGGCCCGCGCGGCGGCGACATCGATCGCGAGGGCGTCTTCTGGACCTCGCTCTCGAGCGGGCATCTCGCGAGCTTCGATCGCCGCAAATGCAAAGGCCCGCTCAATGGGCCGAACGCCACCGGCAAGCATTGCCCGGAAGGCTGGACGCTCTATCCGTTCCCGGGACCGCAGTTCAAGAGCGTGACCGACCAGGGCAGCGCCGAGTCGAGCTATTACACCTGGGTAGACCAGTTCGACACGTTCGGGCTGGGCAAGAACGTTCCCATTGCCACCGGCAACCTCAACGAAGGCGTGTTGGCTCTGGTCGACGGCAAGTTCGTCGTGCTGCGCGTGCCATATCCGCTCGGCTACTACGCGAAGTGGCTCGACGGCCGCATCGACGACGCAAGCAAAGGCTGGAAAGGCCGCGGCCTGTGGTCGACCGTCGCGACGCGCGCGCCTTTCCACCTCGAAGGCGGCAAGGGCGCGCGGCCGAAAGTCGTGCGCTTCCAGCTGCGGCCCAGCCCGCTCGCCGAATGAATTCCGTACGACGTACGGAATTCGCCTAGTTGTCGACGACCGCCACCACCTGAATCTCCACCAGCTGCTCGGGCTCGCCGAGCTCGAGCACCGCCATGTTGGTCGTCGCCGGCTTGTGGTTGTACGGCGCGAAGTACGAGTTGACGATCGCGCTCGCTCTTCCGATGTCGCCCATGCGCGGCCGCGTGCGGAAGATGAAGACGTGCACCACGTCCTTCGGCGACGCGTTCGCCGCCTTCAGCGTCTCCATGATGCCGTCCATCGTCTGGCGCACCTGCGCCTCGAGGTCGTTCTTCAGGTACTTCACCACCTCGTCGCGCTTGTGCGGATGGTCGTGGTAGACCGGCAGCGCGGTCCCGCCCGCGAGCCACAACAGCTTGCCGCTCTTCACCTTGATCGCCGGCGAAAACGGCATGAACACGCTCTTGTCGTAGTTCGGGTGGTTGATGATCTCCAGGTTGTTGCCGCTTTGTGCGGCGGCCTGACCGGCAAGCGCTAGCGCGAGAAAAAGGAAAGCAGCACGCATGGACGTCTCCCTCGGGTGGTGGGACGTCCAGCGTACCGCCAGCTTCAAATAATTACGACCCTGGCCCCGAATTCCGGTCAGGCGGTCGCGAGCGTGCCGCTCTGGTAGTCGCGGATCGCCTGCTCGATCTCTTCGCGCGTGTTCATGACGAAGGGACCGTACTGCACGACCGGCTCGCGCAGCGGCCGTCCGGCGAGCAGGAGAAAGCGCGCGCCTTGCGCGCCGGCTTTGACTTGCACCTCGCCCTCGGTGCTGAACACCGCGGCGCTGTGCTCCGCGATGCCGTCGAGCGCGCCTTCATAAACGTAGGCGAAGGCGTTGTAGCCATCCTTCACTGCGTGCTTGAACGTCGCGCCGGCGGGTAGATGCACGTCGAAATACGTCGCATCGGTCGCGCCCGGCGTGACCGGCGCCTTGCGACCGCCGTACTCGCCGGCAATGACGCGCACCTTGCCGCCGCCCGGCAGCGCCACCTCCGGGATGTCGCTCACCTCGAGATCGCGGTAGCTCGCCGGCTTCATCTTGTCCTTCGCCGGCAGGTTGATCCAGAGCTGGAAGCCGCGCATGCGGCCGCGGTCCTGCTGCGGCATCTCGGAATGGATGATGCCGCGCCCGGCGGTCATCCACTGGACACCGCCGCTTTTCAGATTTCCCTTATTGCCCAGATGGTCCTCGTGCAGCATGTGGCCATCGAGGATGTAGGTCACCGTCTCGAAGCCGCGATGCGGATGGGCCGGGAAGCCGGCGATGTAGTCGGCCGCGTCCTCGGATGAAAACTCATCCAGCATAAGGAAAGGATCCAGCCGAGCGTACTGCGATTGCCCGAGGCTGCGGCGCAGCTTCACGCCCGCGCCGTCGGAGGCGGGGATCGACTGGATGACTTGCTGTACGGTGCGAGTGGTCATGGTCCTTCCTAGATGGGGCCGATTATCGTCCGGTTCAACGTCTGTCCAGCGACCAGCGGCCGCTGCCATGGATCACGACCAGCAGCAGGCCGCCGAAGATGGCGAGGTTCTTCATGAACATGATGGTCTGCAGCACCGCCTGATCAGCCGGCGAGGCCCAGAAGGCATGAAAAAACAGCGTGGCGACGACCGTGAACGCCGCCAGCACGCCGGCCGCGAGCTTCGCCCGGTAGCCGAAGGCGAGGAGCAGTCCGCCGACGAGCTCGACCAGCCCCACCGGATAGACGAGGAAGCCCGGCAGCGGCAGGCCGACGACCCGCATGTATTCCACGGCACCGGCGGTGTGCAGGAAGAGCTTGTCCGCTCCGGAGAAGACGAAGAGCAGGGCGAGCGTGATGCGAGCGACGAGATCTGCCGTGTCGCCGAACCGGCTGGCTGGCGTTGCCGCATTGATGGTGGATGCGACTTGCATGGCGTTCTCCCTAGGCGGCGAACGCAGGCGCGTCGAGGCGTTCGCGATGGCTGTCGATCTGGGCGTGCGCCTTGCGCAGGCTCGCTTCCTTGCTTTCCGTGGCAAGTCCTTCGGCGTAGATGAACTCGACGTCGGTCATGCCAAGGAAGCCGAGGAACTGGCGCAGATAGGCGGTGTGCGTATCGTTCGGCGTGCCGAGATAGACCCCGCCGCGCGCGGCGAAGACATAGACCTGCTTCCCGGTCAGCAGACCCACGGGCCCCTTCTCGGTGTAGCTGAAGGTCACACCGGCGCGCGCGATGTGGTCGAAGTAGGCCTTGAGCGTCGAGGGGATGCCGAAGTTGTACATCGGCACGCCGAGGACCACGACGTCGGCTTCCTTGAGCTCGCGGATGAGCGCGTCGGAGTGCGCGATGATCGCGGCCTGCGCGGCGCTGCGCGCTTCCGGCTTGGCGAGAAAAGCGCCGAAGCGCGCGGCATCGAGGTGCGGAAGGGGCTCGGCCGCGAGGTCGCGTACCACGACCCTGCCGCGCGGGTTGGCCTTGCGCCATTGCTCGACGAGGCGGTTGGCGAGCTGGCTCGATTGCCCGTTTTCCAGAAAGATGCTGGAGCTGATGTGCAAGAGCGTTTTCATCGGAGGTTCCCTTTCAAATTGGAGAGTTAGAGGCGTCCCTGTTTACGAAGCTCTTCGCCGATGCGCGCGATCCCGGCCTCGCCGCGCTCGAGCGCTTGCGCGCTGGTGTGCACGGAGTAGTAGCCAAGGACCAGCGGGTGCGGATGCTTGGGCGCGGAGCCGAAGACGAACGACGTGTCGCCTCTGGCCTCTAGCTCGATGGCGGCCGACGACTGCTCGAACACGACGAGCTCGCCGGCGCTGCGGGCGCGGCCGTACTCGCCGAGCACGACGCGCACGGGTCCTTCCGGCTGCACCTTCTCCGGCGCGAGGTAATGGCTCTCGGCCGCGCCGAGTTCGTCCGCGCCGCGCAGCGCGATCCAGAGCTGGAACAGGCGCAGCGGATCGCCCGGTAGCGCGCCGCCGTCGTGCCAGACGCCGCCGCCGGCTTTCATCCATTCGAAGCCGCCCGCGCCGACCGTGCCTGCCTTGCCGGTGGTGTCCTCGTAGCGCATCGCGCCGCCGAGCACGACCGTGAGCGTGGCGATGCCGGAGTGCGGATGGATGCCGAAGAGCGGCTTGCCGGTGTAGCGCACTTCGCCCCGGTCGAGAAAGACGAACGGCTTGATCCGCTCGCCGATGTCCGAGGGGCTGACGAGACGCGTAATCGGGCCGTGGCTGCGCCCGGAGGTGCGCAGTTCTATGCCACGCGGCGCAGTGGCGATTTGCGGTTTCGTTTTCACTAGCGTTTTCACGGCGGACAATATTGCATTGAGCAGATCGATAAAAAAGCGCAAAATCACGCCTATACTCATCTAATCAGTAGATATGTCTGGCCTAAGAATCACGCTGGATCAATGGGCTGCACTCGCTGCGGTCGTCGAGGCCGGCGGCTACGCCAAGGCCGCGGAGACCCTCCACAAGAGCCAGTCTTCAGTGACCTACGCCGTGCAGCAGCTCGAATCGCTGCTCGGCGTGAAGGCGTTCGAGATCAAGGGGCGCAAGGCGGCACTCACGCCGAGCGGCGAGCTTCTGTACCGCCGCGCGCGTGTCCTGCTCGACGAGGCGGCGTCGCTCGAAAAGGCGGCGAAGAGCGCCTCCGCCGGCTGGGAAGCGGAGATCCGCATCGCCGGCGAGATCGTGTTTCCGGCGTGGCTGCTGCTCAAGTGCTTCGACCGGTTGAACGCCGAGAGCGCGCACACGCGCATCGAGTATTACGAAACGGTAATTGCCGGCACGAACGAGATGCTGGTCGCGGGCCGCGTCGATCTCGCGATCACCGCGTTCGTGCCGCAGGGCTTTGCCGGCACGATGCTGATGCCGCTGCGCATGATCCTCGCCGCGCATCCCGAGCACGCGCTGCACCGGCTCGGCCGGCCGGTCACGATGCGCGACCTGCGCGCGCATCGCCAGCTCGTGGTGCGCGAGACCGGCGAGCTGCGTCCGACGAAGACCACGATCGAAGCGACGCAGCGCTGGACCGTGAGCCATATGTCGACCGCGATCTTCGCGGCGACCATGGGCTTCGGCTACGGCTGGTATCCGGAAGAGCGCATCCGCGGCGAGCTGCAGCGCGGCGCCCTGAAGCCGCTGCCGCTACGCGAGGGTGCGGAGCGCGTGGGGCAGCTATACCTTGTTTACGCCGACCGCGACAACGCAGGACCGGGGACCCTGCGCCTCGCGGAGATCATCCAGGAGATGGTGAAGGAGGAGTGCGCCAGCGCGGCCGCCGGAACCGCTTCGTGATGATCGCCTTGCAGCCCGCTTTCACCGGCATGCCGTGATGCAGCGTGTCGTAGTTGCCGCTGCCATCCGCGCGCAGGTTGTTCCATAGCAGCGCGGTGCCTTGCCGGGGCGGGATGACGAGCCCGACGTTGACGAACGCAGTCTCTCCGCCCGCTTCCACATCGTTGAGGTCTCGTAGTACTGGCCCTGGCTCGGCTCCGCCGTCGCCGGATCGAGGCCCATCGCGCCGCAGATCTTCTCGTCGAGTGCGCGCACCGCCCGGCAGCAGGAACTGCGCCGCCGTGTAGAGCTCGATGCGATCGGACGGGAAGCGCTTCAGCGCGACGGTCCTCAGGTTCAGCTCGCGCTTTGCCGCCTCCGGCGCGAAGCCTTCGCGCACCAGCGTGTCATGGAGATCGGTTCGGCCGCAGCGCGCGATCGGCGAACAGCGCGAGGCCGGCGCCGACCAGCTGGCAGGCGACGAACGCCGCGACATTTCCGATGCCGATGCCGGCGAACGTCGCCGTAAAGCCACGGGCGAGCGTAACGGCGGGATTGGCAAACGATGTCGAGGCGGTGAACCAATAGGCGGCCGCGATATAGCTGCCGACCGCAAACGGCGCGGCCCACGCCGACCTGCGGTCGAGCGACAGCACCAGGAAGACGAGGCCGAATGTCGCCACTACCTCGCTGCACCACTGCCCCGGGCTGCTGCGCGACGTCTGCGACGCTTGCAGGAGCGGCAAGTCGAACATCGCGTGGGCGGCGAGCACGCCGAGCAACGCGCCGGCGAATTGCGCCACGACATAAGGCGCGACGCGGCGGCGTGCCAAAGCGCCGCGCAGCCAGAGCGCGAGCGTTACGGCAGGATTGAAATGAGCGCCGGACCGCGGAGCGAGCGCGACGATCAATGCGATGAGCGCGAAGCCCGTCGCAAGCGAGTTCGCGAGCAGCGCGATGGCGACGTTGCCCTGCGCCAGGCGCTCGCCCATGATTCCCGAGCCGACCACCGCGGCGAGCAAAAGCGCCGTCCCGAGCGCTTCAGCGGCGGCCGATTTCAGCAAGCGTTCGCTTGTCGAGGTTCTCGGCCGGCAGGGCGAGAAAGAGATCGATGCGGCGCGTGAGGACGGTGAACGCCTCCTTGAGTGCGCGGCGCTTCTCCTCGTCGCCGCCTTGCACGGCCGCGGGATCCGGCACGCCCCAGTGCGCGGTGGCGGGTCGTCCCGGCCACACCGGGCACGCTTCGGCGGCCGCCGCATCGCAAACGGTGAAGATGAAATCGATCTTCGGCGCGCCGGAGCGGGCGAACTCGTCCCAGCTCTTCGAGCGCAGTCCCGCGGTGGCGAGCCGGCTTTTCTCGAGCAGCTCGAGCGCGAAGATGTTCACCCGTCCGTTCGGGCGGCTGCCGGCGCTGTACGCGCGATAGCGGCCGCGAGCGGCGTGGTTGAGGTAAGCCTCGGCGAGGATCGACCTTGCCGAGTTGCCGGTGCAAAGAAACAGCGCGTTCTTCACAAGTCGCGCACCATCGCGGTTGCCGTCTGCGGGCAGAGTTCGCGGAATTGCGCGGTTGCGCGAATTTCCGCCGGCACCGAGTCCCGTTCCACGGCAGCGAATCCAAGGTGGAGGAACAGGCGCTGGGCGTCTGTCGTGAGCAGGAACACGCGCCGCACCTGCATCGCGCTCGCGCGGCGCAGCACTTCCTCGCAGAGCGCCTGCGCGATGCCCCGTCCGCGCCACGCCGGCTGCACGGCCACGGAGCGCAGCAGTGCGGCCGTGCCGAACGCCTCGATCCCCGCCGTGCCGCAGAGCTCCGCTCCGGCCCGTGCCACCACGAAGATGCCATCGCGCCGTACGTCGTCGGTCGGCAGGCGACAGCCGGCGAGCAGCGCTTTGACCTCGCCGAGCGTCCCCGCGCTGCCAATCGAGACACCCGGCGGCAGCGCTGCGGCGACGCGCTTCATCTTGCGCAGCAGGCGCCTTTCGCGGGCTCCGCGCGTGCGGCGCTGCGCGTATCGCTGCCGTAGAGCGGCACGCTGTCCAGCGTATGGAACGATTCCCAGGCGATGCCTTGCGGATCGACCGTCCAGTACTTGTCGCTCTTCGCGTAGCAGCAATTCGCGCCCTTTTGCGCCGTGGTGGAGACATCCGCCTGCGCCAGCCGCGTGCCGATCTCCTCGAGCTCGGCGCCGTCCTCGGCCTGCAAGCCGAGGTGGTCGATGCCTGCCGCGCCCCGGCGGTCGGAGATCGCGAAGTTGATGCGCGGGTCCTCGAGCATCCACTTGGCGTAGTCGGGTTTCTTCACCGCCGGCTCGGCGCCGAAGAGCGCGGAATAGAAACGGATGCTTTGCTCGAGGTCGTTGACGGCGACGTGCACGTGGAAGCGCTTCATGCGGCTCTCCTTTTGCGGATCGTTGCGGGGGCGCAGGCCCGCCCCCCGCAGCAGTTCTCGGTGAGGTAGCCGACGAGCTCGTTCATGTTCCTGAAGTCGGTGCTGTAGATGACGAAGCGGCCGTCCTGCCGGCTCTTGACGAGGCCGGTGCGCGCGAGATGCGCGAGATGGAAGGAGAGCGTCGCGGGCGGCAGCTCGAGCTCCTCCGCGATGCGTCCGGCAGCGCGGCCCTGCGGCCCGGCCTCGACCAGCAGCCGGTAGATGGACAGTCGGGATTCATTCGCGAGCGCCGCGAGCGCGTCGACCGCCTGGGTCATTTCCATATTTCCAGAATAATGGAATTGACGACCTGCCGTCAAGCCTCGATCCGCCCGTCATGCGAACTCGGGGTCACCAAACGGCGCCACATCGCCTATGCTTCGGGTTCGCGGGAGGGACCCCATGACCAAAGCGGCGAAAGCGCGGCGCAAGCTCGAAAAGAAGCTGGCCAAGTTGCAGCGCAAGCTGGAAAAGATCCAGCGCAGATTCGCGAAGAAGCGCAGCGCGCTCGAGCGGCGCTATCGGCTGCTCGAGGCGCCGGCGAAGAAGCCGCGCCGGGCGAAGAGGAAGAAAGCCGCAGCCAAGCCGACGAAGCGCGCGAGCCTTCGCCGCGTCGCCCGACCCGCGGCCATTCCCGCGCGGTCGCCGGCGCTGGTGCCGCTGGCCGCGGCGTCCAGGTACGACCCGGCCGGCGCGGTGGCATCGCCTCCGGGCGGCTAGTCTTCCCAGACCTCGCGCGCGACTTCCACGACGCGCGCGAGCTTCGCCCACTGCTCGTCCTCGCTCAGCACGTTGCCATGGTGCGTGCTCGAGAAGCCGCATTGCGGCGACAGGCACAGGTTTTCCAGCGGCACGTGGCGGGCGGCTTCGTCGATGCGGCGCTTGAGCGCGTCCTTGGGCTCGAGCGCGCCCGCCTTGGTGGTGACGAGGCCGAGCACCACCTTCTTGCCTTTGGGCAGCAGGCGCAGCGGCTCGAAGCCGCCGGCGCGCTCGCTGTCGTACTCCATGAAGAAGCCGTCGACGTTGGCGTTGAACATCGCGGCGACGACATCGTCCTGGTAGCAGCCGGCGGCGAACCAGGCGCTGCGGAAGTTGCCGCGGCAGGTGTGCAGGGTGACGGCGAGGTCCGCGGGCCGCTCGCGCAGCGCGTCGTTGATGGCGCGCGCATACGTCGGTGCGAGCGTCGCGGGATCGTCGCCGTTCTTGCGGAAGTTCTCGCGCACTTTCGGATCGCACAGATAGGCGAAGCCGACATCGTCGAGCTGCAGGTAGCGGCAGCCCGCGTCGTAGAGATGGCGGATCGCCTTGCGATACGCGGCGCCGATGTCCGCCCAGAATTCCGCGAGCTCGGGGTACACGGTGCGCGAGATCGCGTTGCGGCCGCCGCGCATGTGCGCCGTGCCCGGCGACGGGATGGTGAGCTTCGGCGTGCGCGTGGTCACCGACTTCAGGTAGCGGAAGTGCTCGACCATGATCGGCCGTGAGCACGCGACCTTGCCCGTGACGCTCGCCATCGGCGGCACGTCTTCCGCCTTGAACGTCATGCCGCTGACCGGCACGAGCGTGATGCCGTCGAGCTGCTGGAGGAAATCGAGGTGCCAGAAGTCGCGCCGGAACTCGCCGTCGGTGATCGACTGCAAGCCGATTTCCTCCTGCCTTTTGACGGCTCGCGCGATGCTCGCATCCTCGATCGCGCGCAGCTTGCCGGCATCGAGCGCGCCGGCTTTCGCCTTGGCGCGCGCTTCGCGCAGCTCCTTTGGGCGCAGCAGGCTGCCGACCTGGTCGGCATGGAAAGGCGCTCTTGCCATGTGAACCTCCTCGAAGCCGAGTCTAGCGCGCGGCGCCCTTCCAGCCGTTGGCGGTGATGTCGAAGGCGACGCCATCGGGGTCGTGGTACTTCACTTCGTAGAAGCCGCCGCCGGCGGCGGGCTCGCCCATCCAGTGCGTGCCGCCGGCGGACTCGATGGCGGCGCGCGCCGCGGGCACGTCCGAGACGATGAAACCAAAGTGATGCAGGCCGACGAAGTCGCAGCCGCGCGCGCCGGCGTATTGCGCTTTTCGGTAATGCAAAAGCGCGATGTTCACCACGCCGTCGGTGAGATACACGCCATGCGCGCCTTCCCAGTCGGTCGTGCCGACGCGCTCGAGGCCGAAGGCGCGCATATAGAACTCGGCCGCGCGCTCGGGGTCGGGGACGGTGATGGCGATGTGGCGCAGCTTGGCCATGAGGGTTTCCTTAGCGGACGGAACAGCGCGGGGTGTTGACGCCGAGAAAGATCTCGCGCAGGAAGACGGCGAGGCTGCCGATCAGCGCCAGCATCGCGAGCACGAAGAGCACCGCGATGAGCTGCGCGAGATGCACCGCGACGAGCGCGGCGATGAACGCCAGCGCGATCAGCACGCAGATGAGGAGCGCGGAGCTCACCGCGAGCCAGATCGAGACGTAGGAGAGCCGCGCGCGCCGTTCGATGGTGTTCAGCTCGGCGCGGGCAGTCGCGGCTCCGGCCGCGTCCAGGCTCGCCAGGACGGCGACCAGCACCCGGCGGCGGTCCACGGTGCGCCCGAGGCGGCTGGCGAGCACATTGAGGAACGTGCCGACCGCGGTCAGCAGGAAAACCGGGGCGATCGCGAGCTGGATGACATGTGCAATGTCGCTGAGCGGCGGCTGGATCGGCATGGTGCTATTTTGTCGCAGATGCTCGAAGCTTTGCTCGTTCCCCGCAAGCGTGACCTCGGTGGCGGGTTCGAAGTGCGCCGGGTGCTGCCCGCGGCGCGCAAGCGGGCGGTGGGCCCGTTCGTGTTCTTCGATCAGATGGGCCCGGTGGCGCTCGCGCCCGGCAAGGGGCTCGACGTGCGGCCGCATCCGCACATCGGCCTCGCTACGGTGACATATCTCTTCGAGGGCGAGATCCTGCATCGCGACAGCCTCGGCACCGTGCAGCCGATCCGCGCGGGCGATGTCAACTGGATGACCGCCGGGCGCGGCATCGCGCATTCCGAGCGCACGCCGCCGGAGCTCCGCGCGAGCGGCACGCGGCTCGCCGGCATCCAGCTCTGGGTCGGCCTGCCGGCGCGCGAGGAGGAGACCGCGCCGCGCTTCGAGCACACCCCGGCCGCGCTGCTCCCCGTGCTGGAAGAGCGCGATGTGCGCATCCGCCTCATCCTGGGCGAGTGGCGCGGCGCGCGTTCGCCGGTGGCGACGCTGAGCCCGATGCTCTACGCGGACGCGACGCTCGGCGGCGGCGCGACGCTCGAGCTCGAGGCGGCACACGCCGATCGCGCCGCGTACCTCATCGACGGCGAAGTCGAGCACGATGGCGAGGCGCACGCGGCAGGGCGGATGCTCGTCTTCAGCACAGGCGCGCCGGCACGCGTCAGCGCGCGCAGCGCCGCGCGCGTGCTCGTCCTCGCCGGCGAGCCGCTCGACGGCGAGCGTTTCCTCTGGTGGAACTTCGTCTCCAGCCGCAAGGAGCGCATCGTGCAGGCGGCCGCCGACTGGAAGGCGCGGCGCTTTGCGCCGATTACCGGCGAGACAGAATTCATTCCTCTTCCGGATAACGCACCACAGGATGTCCATTACCCATAGCAATTCGGGGACGGAGCCCGAACTGTCGTGGGGTCCGTCCCCGATCTGATTCGGGCTCCGTCCCCGAATTCCGGTTCGGGAATTGCTTCCAAGCGGCTCACGGCGCGCGGCGTGCGCGTCTTCACCGTCGGCGTGGGAACGCCCGACGGCCAGATCCTCACCGGCGAAGGCTGGTCGATCCGCGTGCGCCTCGACGAGGACGCGCTCAAGGTGATCGCGGATCTGACGCGCGCCGAATATTTCTTCGCCGGCAACGCGCCCGACCTGAAGAAGATCTACGAGGGGCTGAACTCGAAGCTGGTGCTGGAGAAGAAGGAGACCGAGATCACCGCGTTCTTCACCGGCGTGGCTGCGCTTCTGGCCGTCGTCGCCGCGGGGCTGTCACTGCTTTGGTTCAACCGTCTGCTCTGAACAGGGCTGCGCCTGGCGTGCCGGAAACACCGTGCCACCCTCGTAGGTGAAAAAAAGCTTGCCCTGTGGCCGGGCGACGAGCACGCGGTGCGAGCGCAGGAAATCGGCGCCGAGAAGCATCTCAGGCAACTGGTAGCGCTGGACCTCGAAGAGAAGAAAGTTCACGCTCGGCATATCCTTGCGCAGGTCTGCGAAATAAATTTTCGGGTTGCGGATCAGCTCATCGCCCAGCGCGAAGCTGTCGAATTCGCCGATCTGCGACTGGACCTTCTGCTTGCCAAACCCGCGCATGCAGGGGCCGGCACTGGCCGTACGCAGCTGCGATTCGGCGCCAATGCGGGCTAGCACGGACGTATCCATGATGCTCGTACTGGCGCCCGAATCGAGGGCCGCACGAATCGACTTGCCGTTGATCAGCACGTCGACATAGATGAAATCATCGATCCAGACCGGCGCGATGCTCGGCGAGCGCGTCCAGTAGGCCAGAGACACGCCGCGGCAATCCAAGCTCTTGAACAGGCGGACGCGGTTCTGCGAAAGATTGAATTCCAGCTCATGATCCTGGAAGAAACGGTTACCGATGATGAACGCACCTCCCTGGCCGTGTTCTTCGCCGGCGACTAGGACGTCCCAATTCCGGCGCCTCGCTTTGCCGAGCTTCACCTCGTTGACGAGTCCGATCTCTACCCGGGTATCGCCACCAACACCGCCCATGCGCGCATTCATATACGGATGCGGTGTAAGCCGCACGCCGAGGCGCCGGGCGAGCGAGCGTTCGAGCAGCGCGCCCTCCCTTGCTGTCATCCCGGTGTCGATCAGGACAGGAATGGGACGGCCGTTTATGGTTCCTTCGAACACAGGTGTCGGGACGTCCGGCAGGACAGCCCATTCGTCGATCTGGACGAGCTTGCAGTTTTGCGGCTGCGCTGCTGCCGTGCCGGGCGCGAGCGCGCCGGCGGCCAACGCCAAGGCGGCGAATAGA
>WNFR01002513.1_pt1 | contig 19086 bp, 16 predicted proteins | sample 5400221 | NCBI WGS metagenome assembly WNFR01 (sample SAMN13153357, study PRJNA577476) | soil metagenome | isolation source: 40 cm soil under Madrone tree | place: USA:California | collected 2016-06-14 | reverse complement strand
TCCCCCAGATGGAGAAGGCCGGTTATCCGCGGGTCTTTGCCACCAACGTTACGATCACGGCGTCGGTGCAGGCGCTCCTCGTGCCGCCGAGCCACAATGCGGTCATCTATTCGCTGGCGACCGGCGGCTCGATCTCGATCATCAGCCTGTTCATGGCGGGGGTGGTGCCGGGCCTGCTGCTCGGCTTCTCGATCATGATCCTGTGCCTCGTCATCGCCTACCGCGACGGCCATCCGCGCGGCCAGACGGTGCCGCTGCGCGATGCGGTTAAGATCACCTTCGACGCGCTATGGGGCTTGATCACCCTTGCGATCATTCTCGGCGGCATTTTGCTCGGGGTGTTCACGGCAATCGAGGCTGGCGCGGTCGCCTGCGTGTGGGCGTTCTTCGTCACGATGTTCATCTACCGCGACTACAGCTGGCGCGACCTGCCGGCACTCATCCACCGCACGCTCAACACGGTTGCCATGGTGATGACGCTGATCGCCTGCGCGTCAGCGGTCGGCTACATCATGGCGCTCACCCAGATGCCGGGCAAGATCACGGCGTTTTTCCTGTCGATATCGAGCAACAAGAACGTGATCCTGTTCCTCATCAACGTTCTGCTCCTGGTGCTCGGCTGCCTCGTCGACATGGCGCCGTCGATCCTGATCTGCACGCCGATCCTGCTTCCCGTCATGGTCAATTTCGGCGTCGACCCGGTCCATTTCGGCATGATCATGATGCTCAATCTCGGCATCGGCCTGTGCCACCCCCCGGTCGGCTCGATCCTGTTCGTCGGCTGCGCAGTCGGCAAGGTGACGATCGAGCAGGTGATGCGGCGCATCTGGCCGTTCTACGGCGTGATGTTCGCGGTTCTGATGCTGGTCACGTATGTTCCGGAAATCTCCCTGTGGTTTCCGCGATGGGTGCTGCAGCGACCGTAGGCCGTAGCCCGGATAGAGCAACCGCATCTTTGCGGTCGCGTCATCCGGGGCCAGCGTTGCAGCAAGCGCGGAGAGGTTGATCCCGGATTACGCTTTCGCTCCATCCGGGCTACGGCTACCTGCCGACGCGGCGGCCCTCGCTTTGGTCCACCTGTGCCGCAACCTTAGTCTTGCCTGCTGCGGCGGTTGTGGCTCCGCTCAGTTCATTCTCCAGCTTGAGGCGCGCCTCTCGCAACTCATGAGCGAGGTCATGGAAGGTGTTTCGCGGCTGGACATGCGCCGGATCAGCGTTGGGCATCGGCCGGCGCAACCCGAACTTTGCCCCGTGAGCGTCGATCCAATGCCAGATCGCACTTGAATCGCCCTCGGCGCTCGTGATGTCGATGGCGCGGCCGTGGCCGTAGCCGCCGGTGGCATTGCTGCCGCCGTGCTGGGAATTGCCGCCATGCGCCTTGAAGCCTGCCGCGAGGCGCTGGCGATAGTCGTCGCGAAAGGCGCTCAGCATCGACCACCGGATTCCTCTCGCGTCCATGGCGCGGCCGGCGTGGTAAAGCTGCTCGCGGAAGTCGGCGTCCATTCCGCTTATCACGTAGGCTTTCAGCGACATGCCCAGCCGCTTTGCGGCCGCCGGGTCCTTCCAGGTGAAGTCGCCCGTCGAATCCGACTTGATGGGCTTACGCTGGTAAACCTCCCACAGATACCGATCGACCGGATCCGCGCTGCTGGCGCCCGGGCGTTTGGGCGGCGTTACCTCGATAGCTTTTCCGGGCGGCGCCAGCGGCGTTACCTCGATGACCTTTGCGGATGGCGCCAACCGCGTCGCCTCCGCCGGCACATCGACCGAGGAGGCCTCGTTCGCAGCCGGGGTTGCCGTCGCAGCCGTTTCCGGAACCGTGAGGCTCCACCTTTCGGCGAATGTGATTGGTCCAGGTTGGCGCGCGGGAGGATCGGCCGCCACCACCGGCAGATCGACCCGTAACGCTTCCATGGGCGACGGCAGCATTGGCAATGTCCGGAACGATGACACCTCAGCGAACGCGGAATTCTCGATGACCCACTCGCGCTGCTTGGGCGTTGGAAACGGGCTCGAAAGCGCCAGCGGCAGCGCGATCACAAATACCAACACGCCCCCCACGACCCCGGCCAGGAGAATGGCGTAACTGGAAATTCGATCGGCGCAATGGGCGGGTGATTTCATTTCCAACCGTGTGCTGTCGTCGAAACGCCGACGATTGTCCGGGGCCCCCGAGGGGCCAAGTCGCATCACAGCGGCCAGAACGCTACAAACGTCGTTACCGACGTCATAAGGGCTCAGGGTTAGAAGGAGGTTAATTGGGAGATCAAGGCAGGTTTCGCGGAATGGTTGACCCCGCGGCTCGCCTTCCGATGGCGAGCATCGTTCTCCGGACGCGATCCGTCTTGCCGCTGCCACAAGAAAAGAGCATTGTCCGCGCCGGGTCGGTGGGTCACATTTGAATTGGCGACACGCCCCCGCCAGTCGGGCCATCCGCTTCGGATAACCGGCTCACGACCACAGGAGGAACCACGATGTACAAGACCACGATTGCCGCGCTTGCGGCGACTACCATGCTGTGCGCCGGCGCCGCAATGGCTCAGCAGCAGGTGGATTGGGACAAAATCCAGATCAAGACCACCGATCTCGGCAACAAGACCTACATGCTCGAGGGCCAGGGCGGCAACATCACCGTCGCCGTGGGCACCGACGGCATCATTATGGTGGATACCCAGTTCGCACCGCTGTCAGATAAGATCAAGGCCGCCATCAAGGCAATCTCGCCGCTGCCGATCAAATATATCGTCAACACTCACTTCCACGGCGACCACACCGGCGGCAATGCCAACTTCCAGAAAGACGGCGCAACTGTGATCGCACAGGACAACATCAGGCTCCGTCTCGCCGCCGGCGGCAACAAGAACGGCACCACCGGCAACGCTCAGCCGCCCGCGCCTGAGGGTGGCGTACCGAAGGAGACCTACAGCGGCGGCGTCAAGATCATCGAGGTCGGCGGCCGCAAGGCTGAGCTGCACCACGTCTACAATGCCCACACCGATGGCGACACCTGGGTTTATTTCCCGGACGCCAACGTGCTCTGCACCGGCGACGTCATGAACAACAACCACCGGTATCAGCAGGTTGACTTCGCCAATGGCGGGGACATCAGGGGCATGATCCGTGCGACCAACGACTGGCTGAAGGTGTCGAACGACAATACCAAGGTCGTGGTCGGCCATGGTCCGCTTGGGAAGAAATCTGACGTCGCCGCGTACAACGAGATGGTGAAGACGGCGCGCGAGCGGGTTGAGAAATTGCTCAACGAGGGCAAGAGCGAGGCCGAGGTGGTCGCTGCCAAGCCATTGGCCGACCTCGACAAGACCTGGGCGGCGAATGACCAGGCCGCGGACAACTTCGTGAAGCAGGTCTACAACTCGTTCAAGCGGTCGTAACTACGGCGCATTGAGCCTATCAGGCTGTCAAAGTGCGGATCGCCGGGACAGATGTCCCGGCGATCTTTTCTTGGCGTCATCGTTCGCGGGAGACGAGGTTGTAGCCCGCATTGGAGCCGCCGGGTGCGGCCGGAGCCTGCCATCGGGCCGGCCAGAGGCCGGACCCGGTGGGCCGGCCCGATGATAAACTCAGCGAAATGCGGCCCCCCCCGGCCCCGGATTTCGCTGCGCTCCATCCGGGCTACGGGCCGGGTCACCGCGGTTCGATGGGCACCTTGATCGGCGCACAATTGGTCCGCCCCGTCAGCACGCAATCCTGGTCAGAGCGCAACTGCGCCATCGTGTTGGCAAGCCAGATGCCGCAATAGACGATCAGGCTCAGAACCGCGAAGGCGAGCAGGTTATTCACCATACGATGCCGGTAACTCTCGGTTTCGCGGCTTTGCTCATATTTGCTGAGGTCGTCGACCGGCGAGCGCAGTGGATGGGGCCGGCGCACATTGTCGTTGCGGGCGCGCGGAATGCGCGGCCGGAACAAAAGTATGCGGCCTTTCTCCTCGTCCCGCTGGGGCTCTTGCGATTTCATTTGGGTCTCGTGGCGGCACGAAAGCGGCCGACCCGGATAGATAACGAAACAGACGTTATCATGTTTCCGGCATTATGGGTGATGTAATTACCGCATACCGGGAAACTTTGATGGGATTGTTAAACGGCGGAAAAGCCGGAAAGTCGAGCCGGGCCCCACCACCCGGCGCCCGGCGGCGTTAATGGTGCTATGTTCCGGTTGCCGGGCCGCGTTCGCTCTTTCTTTCGCGCCGAACGGACGCTATGTCCAGCATGGAGAGGCCGCTGTCGTGCGGGTCGGCCGGTCGCGTCTCGCTTGTTGCCGCATTCCAACCACCGGGCCCTCTCGCTACCCTCCCGGCATGCGGAGGAGGGTAGGGAGAGGGTCATCATCGAGGCAGTTCCCATGAAGAAGCTCGGCATCTTCGTTGCTGGCGCCATTGTGTTCGCATCAACCGCCCACGCCTACGACTACAAGGTCGGCGCGCTCGAAATCGACCGCCCATGGTCCCGCGCTGTCCCCAAAGGAGCAGCCGTTGCGGCCGGCTACGTGACGATCAGGAACACTGGCGCTGAGCCTGACCGGCTAATGGGCGGCTCCACGCCGGTTGCCAGCAAGTTCATCGTCCATGAAATGAGCATGGACAAAGGCGTCATGAAAATGCGTCCGGTCCAAGGGGGCCTCGAAATCAAGCCCGGCGAGACGGTGGAGCTCAAACCTCAATCGTCTCACATCATGATGATGGGGCTCAAGCAGCCGATCGAAAAGGGCAAGCCTTTCAAGGGGGCGCTGGTGTTCGAGAAGGCCGGCGAGGTTGAGGTTGATTTCGCCGTTGAAGGCGTCGGCGCGGCGCCTGCGGCGGCGCACGACATGCACAACATGCATCATTGACGGCGGCCCCTCACACGCCCCACCTACTTAGGCTCAGCAAAATACGGCGCCGCGCCGTCCGGCAGCGGCACATTGAAGACGTTGAGGACCATGGAGACCCCGGTGTAATAGCCGAGAATTCCGATCAGCTCGACGACGCCCCGGTCGCCCAGGAAGCCCTGCACGCGCTTGTAGTTGCGTTCGCCGACCCGGCGCTTCTTGTAAAGCTCCTGGACAAAATCGAAGATCGCACGCTCGTCCTTGGCGGCTTTTTTCGGCGTGCGGCCGGCCTTGATGTCGCGGATCACCTCCGCCCTCACGCCGGCCTTCTCGGCGATTGGCGCATGGGCGTGCCACTCATACTGGGAGCGCCATATCCGCGCGGTGCACAGGATCGCGAACTCCGACAGCCGCGGCTCAAGCGAGGTCTTGAAGCGCAGGAAGGCGCCAAGCTGCTGGGTCAGTTCGCCGTACTGGGGCGCATGCATATAGACGCCGAACGGACCGCCAAGTTTGACGCGATCGCCGCGCGGTCCGGCCCGCAGGGATTCGAGCAGCGCCCGCTGGGCGTCGTCGAGCTTGTCTTCGGTCAATATCGGCAGGCGATAGTTCAGTTTCTTGGCGGCCATCGGGTCCTCGTTGCGGCGGCATCGGAAAGATGCACGGGCGCAAGCCAAAGCCCGTAGCCCGGATGGAGCGATAGCGCAATCCGGGACCAGGCCCCGTAGCCCGGATGGAGCCACCGGGTCCGGCCTTCGGCCGGCCCGATGATAAACTCCGCGTAATCCGGGGCCGGCAGTGCCGCTTCTCCTCGCGTTCGTTGAGTTGCTCGGCTTTCCCCGGATTACGCTGCGCTCCATCCGGGCTACCGCGCAGGTGCGACGACGCGCCCGCGAAAGCGCGTCCGTCGTCGCTTGTGCCGGATTCCTTTCCAGGGTCATATCGTCCCCGACATACACTTGAATGCGATACTTTGGGGAAACGTCCGATGGATCCGCAGCAAGAAGCGGTGCTCAAGAAGATCGCGTGGCGCGTCGTGCCATTTCTGACGCTCGCCTACGTGGTCAATTATCTCGACCGCACCAATATCGGCGTTGCCTCCCTGACCATGAACCAGGATCTGGGGTTTACGGCGACCCAGTACGGCCTCGGCGCCGGAATCCTGTTCCTCGGCTACACGGTTTTCGAGATTCCCTCGAACCTCGCCCTTTACAGCATTGGAGCGCGGCGCTGGATTGCGCGGATCATGATTACCTGGGGCGTGGTGTCGGTCGCCACCGCCTGGGTTTATGACGTCAATTCCTACTACATCGCCCGCTTCGCCCTCGGCGTCGCGGAAGCGGGATTTTTCCCGGGCGTGGCGTATTATTTCGCGGCTTGGTTTCCGACGCAGTACCGCACCCGCATGCTGGCGTGGTTTCTGCTCGCAATCCCGCTGTCCTCCGTCGTCGGCGGCCCGATTTCGGGATTGCTGCTTGAGATGAACGGCGTGCTGGGCCTTAAGGGGTGGCAATGGCTTTTCGTCGTGGAGGGGGCGCCGGCGGTGGTCCTTGGAATAATGGCGCTGTACGTGCTCGCGGATCGCCCGGAGACCGCGCCATGGCTGAACGACAAGGAACGCGGGATACTCGCCGACATGCTCGCCGCGGAGTACCGCGAGCGGCCGAAGTCGAACCTCGTGGCGGCGCTTTCGGATATCCGGGTCATCATGCTCGCCGTGATTCAGTTCGGGTTCACGCTCGGTTCCTATGGAATCGGCATTTTCCTGCCGCAGATCATCAAGGGCTTTGGCCTCTCGAACCTCGCATCGAGCGCTCTTTCGGCGGTGCCGTACGTGTTCGCTTCGGCCGGCATGTTGTGGTGGTCCTGGCACGTCGATCGCACCGGCAAGAAGATCGGCAATCTCACCACAGCGCTGGCGGTCGGAATGGCCGGCCTCGCGGCTTCGGTGACGACCGGCAATCTGTTCCTGGGGCTCTCGGCAATGACCGTGGCGCTGGTCGGCATCACATCGGCGCGCGCCATCTTCTGGCCGATCCCGACGCGCTTCCTGAGCGGCGTCGGCGCCGCCGCGGGGCTCGCCTTCATCAATTCCATCGGCACCATCGGGGGCTTCGCCGGACCGTATTTGATGGGGTGGCTGAAAGACTATACCGGTTCGTTCGAGGCGGGCCTGCTCGCCATGGCCGCCATCCTTCTGGCTGCCGGCCTGCTCGCGTTTTCGCTCAAACTGGTGATAAAGGCGGAGTGAGGGGGCGCCGTAGCCCGGATGGAGCCACCGGGTCCGGTCGGAGCCTGCCATCGGGCCGGCCAGAGGCCGGACCCGGTGGGCCGGCCCGATGATAAACTCAGCGTAATCCGGGAACGGCCTCTCAGGTTCATCGCCAGTCGGAAAGAAATTTGCAAGGAAACATTGTTGCAGGTCTGATCCCGGATTACGCTGAGTTTATCATCGGGCCGGCCGAAAGCCGGACCCGGTGGCTCCATCCGGGCTACGATCCTGTCATCCGTCATCTGACCTCTGTCATCTGATATGCAAGACCACAACCCCGAACAAATCGCCGACGAGCGCCTGGCGTGGGCAGAGCCCGATTTCCAGGTCCTCCACGAGATCGTCGCCAAGGCGCGGCAGAACCTCAACCAGAATGACTGGGACTACATCGTCGGCGCGACCGAGACCGAGACCACGCTGCGCCGCAATCGTTTCGCGCTCGATTCCCTCGGCTTGCGGCCGCGGGTGCTTCGCGACGTCTCCCATGTCGATGCGACCGTCACGGCGCTTGGGCGCCGGCTGCGGCTGCCCATTGTGCTGGCGCCGGTAGGCTCGCTGGAAAGCTTTCACGATGGCGCCGCGGCTTCCGTGGTGCGGGCGGCGCAGCGGTTCGGGGTCGCCCATATGCTGAGTTCCGTGTGCGATCCCGGCCTCGAGAAAGTGGCCGAAGCAGCGCCGGAGGCGGCGCGGATATTCCAGCTCTATGTGCGCGGCGACGAGGCTTTCGTCGACGATCACGTGGCGCGCGCGATCGCCTGCGGGTACACGGCCTTCTGCATGACGATCGACACCGCCATCTACAGCCGGCGCGAACGCGATCTTGCCAAGCGCCATGTGGTGGCGGGCCGCCGGCGTGCGAGCGGCCGCGAATTCCAGGCCGCGCTTGATTGGCGCACCGTCAAACGGATCAAAAGCAGGTTCGACATCCCGCTCGCCCTCAAGGGCATCGCGACCGTCGAGGACGCCCGCATCGCGCTCGATCACGGCGTCGACTGGATCTACGTCTCCAATCACGGCGGCCGGCAGCTCGACCACGGCCGCGGCTCCATGGAGGTGCTGCCCGAGATCGTCGAGGCTGTCGCCGGGCGGGCCGGGATCATGGTGGACGGGGGCTTTGCCCGCGGCACCGACGTGGTCAAGGCACTCGCAGCGGGGGCCAATCTGGTGGGGCTCGGCCGCATGCAATGCTACGCGCTGGCGGCCGGCGGCGAGAGGGCGCTCGTGCGCATGCTCGAAATTCTCGAAGACGAAGTGCAGCGCTGCCTCGGGCTCCTCGGCGTGACAAAATTTGCCGAGCTCGACCGCTCGTACCTGCATGCAGCGCCATCGGTGACGGCGCCGCATGTGCTCAGCGCCTTCCCGCTGCTCAAAATCGATGACTACCGGTATTAGAGCAGCTGCTTGAACCACGAATTCCCAGTTGGCAGTCTGTAGGGTGGGCAAGCTTCGCTTTGCCCACCCTACTCTGCCACAAACTACGAGCTTCTTATCGCGGGGATCGCACCTTGCTCCTCCGGCGGTCTGATGTGCCGGAACGAGTACAAAAGGGCGAGGTCGTAGATGATTTTCAAGCTGCCGCACAACACGAGCGGTAGTCCGGCGAACGGCAGTGTCAGGAGCATGCCGGAAAACGCGGGGCTGATCGAGGACGCGAGGCTGCGCGGCACCGCGGTCACGCTCGCGGCGGCGGTCCGCTCCGCCGGGGTCACCACCGCCATCACGTAGGATGTCCGCGTCGGTACGTCCATTTGCGACAGCGCTGAGCGCACCAGAAGCAACCCGAGCGCAACCGTCAGGTCGGACGAGAATGCCGCCGCGATCAGGCAGATGCTCGACGGGATGTGGGTAAACACCATGGTGTTGATGAGCCCTATCCGCCCGGCAATCCATGCCGCCACCGGATAAGAAAAAGCGCTCAACACGCCCGACCAGAAGAAGAACAAGCTCGCCGCCGCCAGCGACAGCTCGAATTTCTCGAACAACCACAGGACGAGGAGCGATTGGACAATGAAACCGCCGGCGAACGCGTCGAGGCTGAACAAGGCCGCGAGCTTGTACACGACATGGCGCGAAGGCCCCAACGGTGCGACCGGGCGGGAAGGTTCTACCGGCGACCGGGGCAGTCGCCGGTAGACGGCGGCAGCCATGAGGCCGAGCGCCGCGTAGAGGTAGAACATAAGCTTGAACGCGGCGAGATGGCTAAAGCCCCGCGCCACCATAATATCCGTCATTCCGGCCGCCAGCGCTCCGGCCGCCATCGACAACGCACCGATCAGGCTGTAGCGCGCAAAGGCGCGGGTCCGCTCCTCGTCGGCGATGCTGCGCGCCAGCAATGCATGCTCAAGCGGTACCAGCACGCCGATATCGCCCGTTGAAGGATTGATGGTGCCGATGAATGCCACCCCGGCAATCAAGGCGACATGCTCGAAGCGCGGGAACGCGACACCGGTGAGCACCATGAGGGCGGCGCCCAGCAGCACCATGTTGCGAAGATCGTGCCGCGGCGCGATCAAGCCGATGAGCAGGGTGAACACGGCAGTCCCGAGGAGGGAAGCCGCCGCCACAAGCCCGATCTCGATCGGGCCGAGGCCGATCGCCGACAGATAAGCCGGCAGGACGATGACCGCGAAGCCATCGCCGAACCCGCGCAGACATCGCGCGGTGTAGAGCAAATGGACGTTAGAGCGATTTGGCGGCATTCCAATAAACTTGACTCTCCTGTTGTCATTGCCCGGCTTGACCGGGCAATCCAGTATCCTCGGCCGGTGGTTACTGGATCGCCCGGTCAAGCCGGGCGATGACATCCTCTTTGATGAAGTGAGGTCTGGACAAATCCGAGGCGATCTTCGTGTACCCGTTCCGAAGATGAATCAGCCGTCGTGTTGGGTCTCCGAAGCGGCAAGGAAAGTCAGCTCTTCGCGCTCGCGGTCTTGTCGAGCGCGGCCCGCAGTGCCCGGGCAAGTTTGATCGCGTCATCGTTGGCCCAGAAATGCATGAAAATGATTCTGGGTTCCTCGGTCAGCATGTGGCTGTGGATCGCCGTCACCTCGATGCCGTTGGCGCGCAAGGTACGCATCACGTCGCCAACCTCCGCGCCGATCAGCGCGTAGTCGCCGGTGATGGCCGCCTTGCCGCCGCCGGTCGGCTGGAAATTGATGGCCGTTGCGCCGCCCATGATGGGCGCCCCCACCGGCATCCCGTGCTCGGTGATCGGATCGCGGCGGGGCACGTTGACCGCATAGACTCCGCCATTGTTGGCGCCCTTGGCGCCGAGGATCTGATCGATTTGCGCCGTGTCGAGATCGATGGCCGGAGGCTGAGCGGGGGGTGCGGCAGGCGTGAGAGGCGTCCTGCTCACCGCGAGCGCATCGCGGATGGTCTCAGCCATTTTCACCGGATCGCCATGTCCGCCCACGTGCATGTAAAACGTCAGGGGCTCGGCGCGCAGCAGATGATTGTGGACGGCCGTAACCTCCAGGCCGCCTTCCAGCAGCTTGGCCATCACCGGATTGACCTCGCTCTGGAGCAACACGAGGTCACCCATGACCATCGCCGTGTTCGCCATCGGCTGGAACGCGATCCAGCCGCCGAGCGCCAGCGTGGGCCTGATTGTTACGCCGTCGAGCGTGACCGTGAGATCAGTGCGCGGAAAGCCGTAACGATGAACCGCGCCGCCGACCGCCCCGGCTCTGCCGAAAATCCCGTCAACCTTCGCCCAATCGATGCTTTGCGCATCCGCGGCCGCAACCGCCGAAAGCACGGCGCCGCAGGCCGCAAGACTCCGAAACGTAGCTATCATGACAGTCCTCCGTGGATGGGCTCGCTTGCCCGGTTGCTTGATTTCGCTTTCGAAGCCCCTCCCTACCTCCCCGCATGCGCTGGAATGTCAGGACAGCGACTTGGCGAATACCCGGTAGGTCTTGCGTGAAGTAAGATCGACGCCCCCGATCGAGTTCCAGCCGCCCCACCTTCCCGGCATGCGGGGAGACCAAAACGCCAAGCGCGCATATCGGAATGCCAATTCAGCGTCCCAATTGAGCGTGCGCGATTTTCGCGGGAAATGGATTTGATCGGCGACATGGCGCGTCCTTGCACATCTTCTTGTGCAGACCATTGGTCTGGAGTGCAGATTATTTGGACGCGATGCTTCGGCTGTCGCCTCGTGGGGAGATCGCACCCCCATGGCGCGACATTAACGAAAGAACACCTTGTGCTGTCAAGGCACAATGCACGCGCTGCAGGGCGCAAAACGACGCGCTGAGAGCGCATCTAGAAACAATCACCTCCATGTCATGTCCCGCGAAATCGGATGTTTCCGATTTCGCTCGCTTAATAGCTGCCGAAGTCGGCCAAGGCCGACTTCGGGTGAAAGCCGGGCATCCAGTAACTACCGTGCCAGGGCTATGCCCCAGTCGAAGCCACGTGGTTACTGGATCGCCCGCTTTCGCGGGCGATGACACTCATCTGAAGCTTTACTCGTCGACCAGCCCTTAGGCCGGGCTTCGCCTTCAGTTCTTCAACTCGTCTTCCAGGCTCGGGCATTCGCGCATGTCCGCGCGCGCCTCGTATTGCTGAAAGTTGGTCTTGTCGTAGACCGCGGGCTTCAACACTACCTCTTTCGGAACCGGCTGCTTGCGTAAGTTTCGCGCCGCGACCTCGACCGCAAGGCAACCGATGACGAAACCGTTGAATTCGCCGCTGGCGAGCATCTTATCGGCCTTGATGAGGTCGATCGCTTCCTTGCTGCCGTTGATCCCGACCACCATGGCCTTGCGGTTGCGCTTTTCCAGGGTCTCGACGATGGCGGCCGCCATGGAATCGTTTGCGCCCAGCACCCCGTCGATCTGGGGAAACTGCCTGATCCAACCTTCCATCAGGTCCTGGGCCGGCTTGCGCTGGTAGCCGCCCGACTTCGACGCCAGGAGCTTCACCGCCGGAAACTCCTTGATCGCATCGTTGAAGCCCTTGACCCGCTCGATGCTGCTGGTCGCGGTGGGAATGCCTTCGAGGATGACCACGTTGCCCTTGCCGTCCAGCGCCTTGAGCAGGCGGCGCGCCGTTGCGAGGCCGAGCTGATAATCGTCCGGCAGCACCGAGGAGACGAACTTGCCGCCCTCGGCGCGATCGGTGATCTCGACCACCGGAATGTTGGCGGCATTCATTTTCTCTATGGCGGGCACCATTTTCTGGTTTTCGACCGGATCGAACACGATGAGATCCGGCTTCTTCGCGATCGCGTCGTCAACCAGCTTGGTCTGCTCGGCGGCGTTGTCCGCCGTGGTCGGCACATAGTGCGAGACGTCGATCGACAGTTTCTTGGCCGCAAAGTCGCTGCCGGTCCGGATCGCCTTGGAGAACGGGTTGGTCGTATTCTTGGTAAAGACCGCAATCGATTCGGCGCTTGCGCCATGCGGCAGAGCAACTGCCGTCATCGCCAATGCGATCAGGACCGGAATTGGACGTTTCATGGTTTCGCTCCCTTGGGGTAACGGAATTCTGGTAGCATATCATTCGGAGGCGTGCATGGGGATGGGGGACGCAATTCGTCGCAAGATGCGCTAGGATAGCCCGGACCGGAGCAGGCAAGTCCGGACCAGGGAGAACGTCATGGTGGCGCGCGTCTTGGCCGCATCGGTTGCGGCGGCAGGTGTTTCCGCCGTCTGGCTCGCGTTGCTCCCATCCGCCCACGCCGAGGATTTGCTGAAGGTGGCGGTGGCGCAACGCGGTCAATGGGACACCGCCATCACGGAACTTGGCGAGCGCTCCGGCATTTTCAAGAAACGCGGCATCGCGGTCACGATCCTCTACACCCAGGGCGGCCCCGAGGCACACCAGGCGGTGATCTCCGGCAGCATGGACATCGCCTGCGGCGGCGGCATCGAATCCGCAATCGGCGGCTTTTCCAAAGGCGCGCCGGTGCGCATCATCGGCAGCGCCATGATCGGCTCGCCGGACACCTACTGGTTCGTGGTGGCGAATTCCCCGATCAAGTCGCTTGCAGATGCGGCCGGCAAGACCATCAGCTATTCCCAGAACGGCTCGTCGAGCCACACCGCGCTGCTTGCGCTTCTCGACCAGCACAAGGTCGACGCGCATCCGGTTTCCACCGGCGGACATCCGGCCACCCTGACGATGGCGATGACGGGCCAGATCGACATCGGCCGCGGCGCCGCTCCGTTCGGCCTCGATCTCGTCGAGGAGGGCAAGATCCGCGTGATCGCCCGGGGCAGCGAAATCAAGGCCCGGGCCGATCAGACGGTGCGCATCTGCATGGCCAATGCGCAGGTGCTGGGCAAGCGCGGCGACGCCGTTGCGCGCTTCATGCAGGGCTATCGCGACGCCATCGACTGGATGTATGCGGACCCGGCCGCATTGCAGATGTACGAGGCATTTTCGAACGTGCGCCACGAGTTGATGGCGAAGGTCCGCGACCAGTACTTTCCCAAAGCAACGTTGTGGCCGGACGAAGTTCGCGGGCTCGACCTCGTGCTGTCGGATGCGCTCAAGAACAGGTTCACCGCACGGCCGCTCACGCCGGCGGAGGTCAAGGAGATGATCCAGATTCCGGCGCCGCTGTAGGGTGCCGGGACCGCGGGCGTCCCGCCCGCTTTTTTGTTGATCGGGCCGTCCGTCCCCTTTGTTCAAGAAGGGCGGGCGAGACGCCCGCGGTCCCAGGGAGAAACCCATGCGCAGCTTCCGCTTAGCTCTCGCGCTTGCGGCCTTTATCTGCGCCGCCGTCGGCGCGCCGGCCTTCGGCCAGGAAAAGGTCCGCGTCTCGGTTCCGCAGCGTGGCCTGTGGGATACCGGCGTCGCCGAACTCGGCCAACGCGCCGGCATCTTCAAGAGATACGGCTTGGAGCTCGAGATCCTGTTCACCTCGGGCGGCGCCGAATCCCAGCAGGCGGTGATCGGCGGCAGCATGGACATCGCAACCGGCGTCGGCGTATCGGGTGCCATCGGCGCTTACTCGAAGGGCGCGCCGCTTCGCCTGATCGGCAGCGAGATGATCGGCTCGCCCGATCTGTTCTGGTACGTGCCGGCCAATTCGCCGATCAAGTCGATTGCAGACATGAACGGCAAAACCGTCGGCTACACGGTCACCGGATCGTCGAGCCATGCCGGCCTCTTGGAACTCACCCGCCAGAACAATCTCGACGTCAAACCCGTGTCCACCGGCAACATGCCGGCAACCTTCACCCAGACCATGACGGGCCAGATCGATGTCGGATTTGCATCGGCGCCGTTCGGCATCGACGCGCTCGAAGACGGCAGGATCAGGCTGATAGCGCGCGGCCTCGACGTGACGGCGCTTAAGGGGCGCACCACGCGCGTGAACGTCACCAATCTCGACATGCTGGCGAAGCGCAAGGGAACGCTCGAACGGTTCATGCAGGCTTATCGCGACACCGTCGATTGGATGTATTCGGACGATCCTGCGGTGCTCAAGCATTACGCCGCGTATTCGGGCTTTCCGGAGAAGGTCGTAAAACGGGTGCGCGATTTCATCCCCAAGGACACGATGGCGCCGGATCGCATCGTCGGCATGGACCAGATCATCGCGGACGCGACCAGGCAGAAATTCATCCTTGGGCCGCTCACGAAGGAGCAGGTCGAGGAGTTCGTGAAAATTCAGCCGCCGCCGAAGCCGTGACGTTCGGACTATTGCTTAAATGTGTGGTCCGCCGAGCCGAAGCCAGTTGGTCCGGCATTCGACCTCGCTATGACTATGCTGCCATGCCATCTTCAAGGTCCTGACGACAAGAATCGCGTCACCACCTCCCCCAGAGGTGATTTGCGCCGGAGTCAAGGGACATGCACGTAATACAAAATGAGGGAAGTGCTCCATCCAGCAATCACCAAACGGACAACATTATCGAGAGGAAACGATCCATGATGACAACTGATGCGTTTGCCGATTGGATCGCTGGTCTTGAGCATCGCTCTGGCACTATCCTCAAGGTGATACAACACGTCGACTTGGAGCCGCTATACTTCGTTAATAAGATCGCGCAATTAGGACTTGACGTTGTTGAAAGTAACGATGGAGCGGTCTCCATTGTACAAGAACAGGGCGATCCACTCGACTTTTCGCGTCAATCATGGCAGTTTCCAATTCACACCGACGGCCTTTATCATGCCCGCATACCTGATTTAGTTCTGTTGTACTGTCGGGATGCCGGAAATGGCGCAACTCCAACTGTAATTTCGGATAGCCGGGCTGTCTTCAAACGACCAGGAAGGCAACTCCGAATGGATTTGCTTCAGAGTCTGGAATTAGTATATGTTGGCAAGGACGGTAAAGAGTTTCCATCACCCCTCGTCCAATGTCATCCGCACGCGGGGTTCCCAATACTGCACTTGGGACATCGGGCATTTATCCGTGCCGCCTCAACTGCAGATCGGCAAAAACTACGGCTCTCCCCTCGAAGAGGTGCGCGAATAGTAGAAGCACTGCGCGAACAGATGTGCGCCGCAATGTATATACGACATTACTGGAAAGCTGGCGACGCTCTCTTGATAGATAATCACACATTTGTTCATGGTAGAGAAGCCGAGTCGATTGACCGTCAACGCAAGCTCTTGCGTATTTGGCTTTCGGTACCCAAAGCGAAGCAACTTTAATCAGATCACGAATGAACCTCGAACTGATGTTCACGGCGCATGCCAAATTCCGCGATTGCCTCCTTAATCAGGCTGCCCCTGAGATCTAGGCGCCGATATTCTATCACCTCCTTTGGGGTTAATTTCCTGCCGCTTACGACTGCGGAACCAGCTACACGACCGTGAGCATATGAGCCACCAAACTCTTGAGGGGCATCATCGACGGCTTCAAAGGTAAATTCGCCGTTACCTTCAACGTCTCCGGAGGATTCTGATGTTTGCCTTGTAGTGTAGACGTATTTCAGGTCGGGCCAAGAAAAACGGTAGGGAAAGCAACTAAATTCTTTTTCCTTCACACCTCTATCGTCATAGCGCGACCCCGAAATTGCAAAATATTCTTTGCTGCTGTTTGGTTGGATAAGTATGACCGAAAGTCGACCACCATTTTGTTCATGGTTCCACTCAAACCAATATCCTTCTATGTAGCGACTCCCGAGAAGCCAACGTCTAAACCAAGACTTGCCCAAGAGGGGAGGCAATACAAGAAAGACAGCAATTGCCCAGACGACAAGTGGGATGGATATATATACGAAAACTATGAGATACTCGTTTATCTCTTCTCTTACACTGGGAAGCCTATCTTGAAAATATCTCACGGCGCCGTACGTGAGCATCAAACTAGACACGATCAAAAACATTCGGAGCGACCGAATTCTAGAATATGGGTCATCATCATTCATTTCCGCCTCCCTCGCCGAGATGTTCCATAGTCAATATTCGGGAATGTTGATGCTTGCCCGCAAGTCAAGCTTCATCGCGACACGAAAAAAGCGACTATCCGACGGTGGCAGGTTAACTGCCGAGAAGATCGGTTCGTAAAACGCTTCTATTGGAATGTTCCGTCTGGGAAAGGTCCCTCCAACAGGCTGCGAGCAGTCGACCTTGAATGTCAGCACCGAGCCGTGCCGGCCCCTTTGGCGCTGCCTTCCGGTTCTGACCCGGAATGTCAGCCTGAAAAAAAGCTCCGGGAGATTATCGAGGGCTGGAACCGCGACATTGCGCTTTACGGCGGCATCCCGTGCGCGCGAGATGATCTTGAAAATATTCTCCAGGCTATCTTCCGGACTCTGCTCGAAAGCGGACGGGACCAATTGCGACAGGGACAGAAAGCCCACCTGCCCCGCATGGAGATACATCGGCCCGAGGATCGTCGGGTTAAGACGGGCGACCTGAAGCAGTTCCTCTTTGAGAGTATCTAGCGGCCCCAGATTGGGATGAATGCCATCGGCCAAACCGAAGCATGGGCGGCGTTGGCTGAGGACCTGAAGACTGTGGCGCAACAGGAGATAGGCAGCCTTACATCGGGCTGCATTCGAATCGCCACCCCATTCCGTCAGCGCGTCAGTGAGCTGATCATCGTTATAGCGCACGCGCGCCAAGGTCTGCCAGCTTCTGTTCTGGAAGTAGGAAAATAGTCTCGCAGCCGGGCCCGTTCTCTCTCGGTCCGCAAGTTGACGTCGCAACTCGGCAAACCACGCGGCGGAAAAATACAAAACTTGGGTCTCCCACTCTTTGGACTTCTGATCGACCTCACTGATCATCTCGATCAGATCAATCTCTTTGAGCTTGCGGACGGACTCCTTGTGGTGGGTCGATAAATGTCTGTACCTGGCCCGCAGCCGGTTCCACTTTACCTCTTGGGTTGGGAACTCCAGAAACTTCAAATTTCTCGACCCGGAGGAAATCGTCCAATTGGTGGTCGGACGCCCCTCCACCTCGAGCTGCTCGTCGATGAGTTCCCACAGGCCGATGAGCTGGTTCTTGAACAACAAGGACTGCGGAAACTCGATCACCTCTTCGTTTCGTATGACTTCATCGATGACTTCGAGCAAATTGTCGAGGATCAGTCCGACCGGCGATCGACCTGCCACAAGGAGGTCGGGCCCTAGCGGTCGGCCGTCGGGGGCGAGCGCTTTTCCGTCCTTGGAAACGAAATGTGCGTACGGATACCTGGCCAGAAAAAAGCATAAGTCGCGCTGACACGCTTTGGTGGCCTGATCCCATACGGCGCTCAAGAGCGCTTCCAATTCGGCATCAACCGCCTTGATAAGCTCCGAAGCCTCCTTGAAATCGAGTCGACGCATGACGCCAAGCTTACACGTGGGTCGGCGCCGCTCTCGCGCTTGCCTGCGAAGCGCCAGCCGCAAACGCCGACGGGTTCAATGTTTGGGTTGTGTCACCATCATGACGATCTGAAATCGCTGCAGTGGGACCTGACATAATATTGTAACTATAGCGTCTTTGGTCGGATTATATCCATGGTTGAATCGCACGCGGCCCTAAAAGCAAGCGCCTGCGGCCGCGAAACGGTACGTTGGTGCCGTTGGGGAGCGATTTGTGCGCCCCGGCCACGACCCGCTATAAGTGCCGGTTGCTTCAACCTGACCGGAATCTGCTCTAGGAAAGCGCTTCGTATCCGCGATGTGAAATCGTCAAGCTTCTGCCCCTCTTAAACTTACCTCTACGATCATGCCCCAGACCCAGCTCGCCGCCGTGAAGGCGTTGTTCTTCGATGTATTCGGCACCCTCGTCGATTGGCGCACCGGCGTTGGGCGCGAGGCCAAGGCGGTGCTGGAACCGCTCGGACACCAGACCGATTGGCTGCGTTTCGCGGATGCCTGGCGCGACGAATACCAGCCCGGCATGGAGGACGTGCGGGCGGGGCGCATTCCGTTTTCCAAGCTCGATGTTCTGCATCGGCGAAATCTTGAGCGCATTTTGCCGCGCTTCGGGTTCACTGACCTTTCCGAGGAGATCGCCGCCCGCCTCAACGGCGCCTGGCATCGGCTCGACGCCTGGGCGGACGTCGCGGGAGGGCTCAACCGGCTCAAGCGCAAATTTCTGCTGGCGCCGGTTTCCAACGGCAACATTTCGCTGATGGTCGATCTTGCCCGCCGCAACAGCTTTCCGTGGGATGCGATCCTCGGCGCCGAGATTGCCGGCGACTATAAGCCCAAGCCGCGGGTCTATCTTGCGGCGGCCGAGGCTTTCGATCTCCCCCCGGATGCCTGCATGATGGTGGCGGCGCACACCAGCGATCTCGCGCACGCCGCCGTCTGCGGCCTGCGGACCGCCCATGTGGCGCGACCGGACGAAAAAGGCCCTGGCAAGGGCGAGGCTTGGCCGTCGGCGCCGGTCGATATCGCTGTCGGCAGCCTTATGGAGCTCGCGGATCGGCTCGGGACGTGAGAGCGCTACCTGCTAAGCCCTGCGGGAGAAGCTCGCCAGTAGCACTGCCACGATGCCGGTGAGGAAGATGCCGTCGAAGGTTCCGGCTCCTCCGATGGAGGCGACGGGCGCGCCGAGCCCCCGCACGACGCCGAGAT
>WNFR01003897.1_pt1 | contig 19095 bp, 22 predicted proteins | sample 5400221 | NCBI WGS metagenome assembly WNFR01 (sample SAMN13153357, study PRJNA577476) | soil metagenome | isolation source: 40 cm soil under Madrone tree | place: USA:California | collected 2016-06-14 | reverse complement strand
ACTGCATCCTTTAGCGGCCTCGCCTTAAGTTGACAGGGACGCCACTGGGCCTCGCGGCTTCGTGTAATCAGTCCGGCATGTTCGAGCACCTTAAGGTGCTTGGAAACGCCTGGAAGGCTCATCTTGAAAGGCGTTGCCAGTTCCTGGACTGAGGCCGCTCCCGTGCTCAGGCGGGCAAGAATCGCGCGCCGGGTCGGATCGGCGAGTGCAGCAAAAGTAGTGCTAAGTCTGTCGGGCGTCATATTGTATTTCACCTGTTGGTTAAATAACTAAGTAGTTAAATACACCAGACGCTGACGACTGTCAAGGAGTTTTTTATTCGGATGTGGTCCTCCGTGAATGTGCAAATTATCAATGCGCTCACTAAAGGGCCTGGCAGTGGTTCGACTGCGGCGGAGTTAGTATTCGCTCGCAACCTCCTCTCTAACCGTCGAGCGATTGCCCTGCTTCAGCGCTCTGTGCCGAATCTCTTACACATCCGGCTGCGCGTTCAAGCAGCAACTCTCGCTCGCGCGTGTTTCGCGTAAGCGCCGCGGCTCGCTTGAATTCCACTACGGCTTCGTCAAAGCGGCCCAGCTTGACCAGAAGGTCTCCACGCACGCTTGGCAACAGGTGATAATTTTTAAGTGACGGCTCTGCGGTCAGTGCATCGACGAGTTCAAGTCCAACTGAGGGGCCGAATGCCATCGAGAGCGCGACTGCGCGATTCAGATCCACAACGGGGGACGGAGCAATCTGAGCAAGCGCATCATAAAGCGCGGCAATTCGTGGCCAGTCTGTTTCGTCCGGGGTACGTGCCCGAGCGTGACATGCAGTGATCGCGGCCTGCAAGGCGTAAGGACCGAGTGTGCCGCCGAGTTGCTCGGCGCGCTTGAGAGCGCCGAGTCCACGACGGATCAGCAATTGATCCCAGTGCGCGCGGTTTTGATCAAAGAGCAGGATGGGTTCTCCCGATGGGCCGGTCCGTGCGCGCGCCCGCGACGCCTGGATCTCCATGAGTGCGACAAGGCCATGGACCTCCGGCTCCTTTGGCGTCAGCTCGGCCAGGATTCGGCCAAGACGCAACGCCTCTTCGCAAAGCGCAGGTCGCATCCAGTTGTCACCGGCAGTGGCCGAATATCCCTCATTGAAGATCAGATAGATGACCTGTAGCACCGACGCCAGGCGGGCGGCGAGTGCGTCTCCGCGGGGGACCTCGAATGGGACATGCGCCTCGGTTAGTGTCCGTTTGGCGCGAACGATGCGCTGGGCGACTGTCGGCTCCGGAACAAGGAATGCGCGCGCAATTTCATCGGTCGATAGACCGCCGAGCAAACGCAGCGTCAGCGCAATGCGTGCGTCGGAAGAGAGCACCGGATGACAGGCGGTAAAAACCAGGCGAAGAAGGTCGTCGCCAACGTCATCTTCGGCATCGGTATCGAAATTTGTGGAGGCCATAAATTGCTCAGCCTCGAGCTCGCGACCAAGATCCTCATGTTTGCGTTCGATCAGCTTGCTTCTGCGCAAGAGGTCAATGGCGCGATGCTTTGCGACGGCCGTCAGCCAGGCGCCCGGATTGTCCGGGACGCCCGACTCTGGCCACTTCTCAAGTGCGGCCACGAGAGCGTCCTGCGCGAGCTCCTCGGCGAGACCGACGTCGCGAAGGATCCGCGCCAGACCAGCGATGATCCGCGCGGACTCGATCCGCCAAACCGCGTCGATTACGCGATGTGTATCTGACGTCGTCACAGCAATTGATCCGAATATCTAAGGTGTAACTACCTTACGGTGAATGTTAACACCTTCGTCAGGACTTCTTTTTATTGAGTTCGTCGATTTCCGCGCGGAGACGTTCCTCTTGCTCTCTAAGCTCTGGAGTGAATTCCGCGCCAAAGTCCTCCGCCTCGAAAACCTGGCGAATCTCAATCTCGCCCTCAACGTCAGGGCTCATGTTGTCGGGACTGGGACATCGCTTGACCCATTCGACCGCTTCTTCCAGTGTTTTCACCTGCCACAACCAGAAACCGGCGATCAGCTCCTTCGTCTCGGTGAAAGGCCCGTCGATTACTGTCGACTTCCCCCCAGAGAATCTGACGCGCACGCCCTTCGAGCTAGGGTAAAGCCCTTCGCCCGCGAGCATCACGCCTGCCTTTACCAGCTCTTCGTTGTACTTCCCCATTTCGGTAAGGAACTTTCCGTCCGGAAGAACGCCTGCCTCTGAATCCTTGTTGGCTTTAATGATGACCATTACTCGCATTGTATTATCTCCTTTTGTTTTTGAATGGGAGCCGGGCATTCAACGGATTTTAACTGACTGAACTCAGCTCCCAGGTTACTGCGAAAGCTATCTTCGCAGAGGTATTGCTCTAATATTACGTCGAACCGGGGGAAGCGAAATCGACACGTCGAACGATTTTTTCCAGCGCTACTAAGAATCTTAAACGTTAGGGTTCGCCAGTCGCCTTTTAGCCATTGAAGAACTCCACCAGCACAGGAGCATGGACTTTCGCCTTCACAATGTGTGTCTGACCCTGCAGGGTGCGGTACTTCGCATTGGGAAGAATGTCCGCGAGCGCTCGCATCCCGTTTCGCATCCACGCGGGGCTCTTGCTACCATCTGCAACGAGCGTGGGAACGTTGACTGAGGCCCACAGAGTCGCCTCCAACGGTTTGCCCCGCTGGTTAACTTCTGTGATCGTGATGTCATAGGGGAGTGTATGCGCAACTGCCGTGAGTTTTGACCACACCGGCATGAATCGCATGATGGCGAGGAAAATGGCAGGAACCCCCACCAACCTCAGGAAGAGCTTGACCGCATCGCCTCGGCGTTCCAACGCTATCAGGGAGTTGAGTTGCGCCACGAAATCTTCCGGAGTCGGAGGACGACTGTTGTCAACGATGAACGGCGCCTCGTACAACGCCAACTTCTCAATGGCGAGGCCACGATTCGCCGCCTCGAGCGCAAGGGCTGCCCCCGAGGAAGCACCGAACACGAACGCGGATCCACCAGCTGCGATGATGAGAGCTTCGATATCGTCGACTTCGCGTTCGACCGCATAGGGTGACGTATTACCACTGTCGCCTCGACCCCGACGATCATAGGTGAACACAGTGAAATGCTGTGCCAGCAGTTTAGCTAGTGGTCCCATCGGCCCAGAGGCTCGATAGCAGAGCGCGCCGTCCACAAGGATGATCGGCGGTCCCTCACCCGATCGATCGAACGCGATGGGTGTGCCATCTTTCGAATTCACTTTTTCCATGAAGATCTCCAATTCGTCAACCTAATTACCCTGGCACGATCCGCCAACCTGCCAGGGCACATAGAGCGTTTCTAAATGTGCGACGATCTACCCTAACAAGAATCGACAATCCGAACCATTTTTCCGGAAGAACGGCGACTATGCCTTTTTGCCCAGTTGCTTGCCAGACTTGAGAAGGTGCTCGCGCATGCGTTCTTCCGCTTCCCTAAGTTCAGGAGTGAACTCGGCGCCGAAATCTGAAGCCTCGAACACCTGGCGGATCTCGATCTCAACCTCCCCGTTGCCGTCCAGAGGCGGCCAGCGCTTGACCCATTCGATCGCCTCTTCCTTTGAGCCCACCTCGATCATCGTAAAGCCGGCAATCAGCTCCTTGGTCTCAGAGAAGGGGCCGTCGGTCACACTGGGCTTACCTCCCGAGAACTTGACTCGAGCGCCATCTCATTTTAATAACTCCTTTAAATATAATGTTTAGGCATATGGTGTTCGCCTGGAATCGACCGGCAAAACCCTGGCTCTATCAGTACGACGAAAGATGTTGGGCAAAATCGACAAAAAAGTAAATTCAAATCTCGTGCTGAAAGGGAAAGGTTAACCAAAACTCAACCCTACAGGTAATGGGGTAAGCGAACAAATTCTCCGGGAACTGTTTTAGGCAATAGCTTTCAAAGGTATAATTATCGATATTTCCCCCAGTAATGATTGCTGACCAGACCGCAACCTTAATTGCTGTGGTGAACTGTCCTTTTCCCAAACGAATTACGAACGAAGTGATAGCGGATCGCCTTCGCTGTTTTGCACGACTATTGGCGATCAGATCTGAAGATTTTTATCGTATCAATGCCTATGACGATGCGGCGAGTATAATAGCAGCCTGGTCAGAACCGATCTCGGAGATCGCAAAGCGCGAGGGGGCAAAAGGCCTTAGAGTTATTCCGGGGGTCGGCCGTTCTATCAGCGAGAAGATTGTCGAACTTGTGAACACCGGAACCTTCGAAGCATGGGAAAAACTTACCATTGAAACTCCGGCCTCCGTGCTCGATCTCCTCGATGTACCAGGAATCAGTATTAAGACCGCTGGTCTTCTGCATCAAAAGTTCAAAATCTCGACAACCTGCGATCTTCGTAAATTTGTAGAGGGCGGTGGGCTCGAACTCGTCGACGGTTTGGATGAAAAGCGAGCAAGCGATATCCGGCACTCTGTCGCTCAGCTTAGTACTCCGTGTGACGAATGATCCAATTACACATGCACGATGCATTCTCGCGCCACGATGATTACGGCACTCGAAAGCTGGCGATTACCTGCTCTCCACTTCAACGGAAGCTCCTGGTGTATCCAACCGTAGAAATTCAATGCCCTGTTTCGAAAAATAATTTTCGAAGTTTTCATAACGCATCCGACGGAAGAAATCCTTGGCATAGCCATCGTGGATGGGAATGACTTGCCGCGGCCGAATCCGGCCCGCAAATGCTGCAACTTCCAGTTCGGTATTCCACGGAGCCATGACTGGCAAGGCGAGCACGATCGTGTTCTTTACCGCGTTGAGGCTATCGGAAAACGAATCGCCTGGATGAAGGAAAGAGTTATCAACCAGGTAAGCAGTATTTTGCGGAGGTGTTGCATTCAGGAGTGGCGCGTGCGGCGCGTCGAAAGCCGCGAGGGTGAAGCTACCGAGTTGTCGGCTGCCCGTTTCAAAGACTTCGGTGACAATCTCTTTCTGTGCGAGTCGTGTCCGGATTTCAGTGTTAGCCAACACGACGGCTGATGCATTGTTGCCCAGAATCTTTGCCAGTGCCTCGTCGTCAATGTGATCCGGGTGCTGGTGGGTAATGACGATTGCCGACAGATGCTCGAACTGTTCGGGCTTGACCAACCCCTCGATGAAGGAGAATCTACCAGGATCGAACAGGATTTTGTCCGCTCCCTTTTCTATAAGCAAACACGAGTGGATGTATTTCGAAATTCGCATTAATTTCTCCGTTGCCTGATCGACGAAATTAGGATTGCAGAATACTGAATCGGGAAAGAAACGGCTGTACGATAGCGAACAGACCGAAGTCGTTGTGAGGCGAGAGGGATAATCTCGCCTCTTGATCGAGCCCCTATGGTCTGCCCAGGCTGGCACTTTCGGCTAACCGCTACCGGGTTTTGCTTAGACTCTTCTTTTCCGACCTAATCGGCTTGTTCAATCACTTTGACCGGTCTTGTAGACGATTTCGCGCAGGATGACTGATCCCGCCTGACCACTGCCTGGTTGCCACATTGGTTGTTTACTTAATAATAGACGCGAAATGTTGAGATCCATGCGATGGCATAAGTGTTGCTATTGATTCGATGCCACCCCATGGCGCGATAGTGTCATTCTCAAATTTACAGATGCTATCACCGTGTTCGAACATGGAGAATTCTCAATGAAACGACCCTCGCAAACGGCTTCCTGGCTTGCAGCAATCTCTATTATCTCCGTATTTATGATTTGTGAGTCGAACCAGGCGTTCAACTTACTAAGACCTGAGTATTGGAGGATTTGAAAACCGATGGGTCCAAATATTAAGGTGTTATTTTACGTCAGCGCACTTTCTATCATTCTGTTTCTCTTTTTCTACATTGCAGTGTCCGTGGGCTGGATACCGAAGATTTGAACGCTGAGTTATAAGGTGAGAGAGGAAAAAACTCTCATCCCTCAGTAAAAAAGGGTACTCTACGGTACCGAAAATATTCCCTCACCGACGTTAAAATCGGTTCCCGCGTTGCGAATAGCAGGCTAACGGGAAGGGGATGGTCTGCCTACATCAAATGCCGGATAGACCAAATTCGGCTTCAGGATGCCAGCTTGCGAAGGTGAGCGTATTACTAAGAATTAATAAGGGCGTCAGGTCTATGACCTGACGCCCTTATTGCAATTTTGTGTCGCCTCTGCGTGTGTTAACAGCCGCAAAGTCGGAGAGCTTATTGAATTTTAACTGCGCTCCGTGGCAAATCCGTGCTGCTAATGAGGTCGAGCATTGAAGGTTAATGCAACAGTATTCGCAGACCATAATATTATCAACACCAGGTGGCGTTGTGTACGTTTTCGTACAGACAACATACCCAACAAGAGTAGATTTTATAATTCCCGGAAAAAATTAATCCCCGACAAATCGGCCTCCTTCGCAGCGAGCGGCTTAGGAAGAGGCGTATCTTAGCGGAATTGACTAAAAATTGCGGTGACGAGGTTCGTTTCCCGGGCCGCCTGGAGAACACAGGCGGAATGAACTTAGGTCTCATATTTTTCAGGCATTCGCGTGGTCTTTATAAGCGAAAATTGGCGAAATCGGATGATTTCGCAGCATTGAAAGGAGTTTAAGCATGTCATCTCGATACGGTAGAGATTATGGTCGCGGTTATGAGTCCGATCGTAGCGGTATGGATCGCGACTACGAATACGAGGGCTCTCAGGGCGGAATGAACCTGCGAGAACGTGGGGGAAATATCAGCGGCCGGGACCGCGACTACGAGCGGTATGGCCGCGAACGCGGATACGGCTCGACGTTAGGAAGCCGCAGGGAATACGGAATGGGCCGGGATTACGAAGATTACGGGTACGGCCGCGAAGGCGGCTATGGCTCGATGGCAGGAAGCTATAGCCGCAGGGACTACCCAACGGGGCGCGATTTCGAAGATTACGGGTATGGTCGCGAAAGCGACTACGCGCGTGACTACCTTTCCCGTACGCCCCGACGCGAGGGGTATTTTACCGGCGAATATGGCCGCGGATATGGCGGCTCAGGCTCTTATGGCAGCCGTTCCGGTCGTGACTACGAGCGTGGCTCTGGGGGGCGCGGGGAAGAGCGTGGCTGGTGGGAACGCGCCACGGACATGGTGTCCTCATGGTTCGGTGACGAAGAGGCTGAGCGCCGCCGGCGCATGGACGAGCTCCGCGCGCAACATAGGGGGCGCGGACCGAGGGGCTACCGACGTTCGGATGATCGCGTTAAGGAGGACATAAATGACCGTTTGAGTGACGATTGGTACCTCGACGCTACCGAGATTGAGGTAAATGTGCTCAATGGTGAAGTTACTCTGACGGGCGCGGTGATGAATCGCACCGACAAACGTCGTGCCGAAGACATCGCGGACTCGGTGTCGGGCGTGACAAACGTCGAGAATCGACTGCGCGTAAGTCCGAGCAGCATGGGCACGACCACGATGACAGGTACCACCGGCGCCACTGGGACAACAGGTGCATCGGCTGCGGCCGGTGCGGGTACGACAGGTTCAGGCACTTCGACGACCGGTCGCAGCAGAGGCGCAACAACCTAAACCGATTTCCAGGCGGGCAGCGTGAACGTTTTTTGTGCTTCAACGGCGTCCCACCGCTTTTTCCGGTGGGACGCATTGCCCGCAATTTAAGGTGTCGAACGTCGGCGCTACTGACAGAACACGTTCGGAAGAACTGTTTCTGTTTCCTTCCCCCCTAAACGTCCCTCCGTATGCTGTCGGAGTACTTGAACCGATAACGCAAAAGATAATTCCCCAGCGCTGTCGCTAAGATAGCCGCATCGTTGGCGACTTGCCACAGCGCGTGATTGGTTCGCGTTGCGCCTGTTATCTGCGCAAAGGAGTTGAAATGGGCCACTTCGGACATGCGAGAACTGGAACCGCGCATGAGGTAGAGATTCGATCGGGTGATGCCGTGCTGTCAGGCGAGTTGAATGTGCCGGAGGGAGCGCAGGGGGTTGTCCTTTTCGCCCATGGGTCAGGCAGCAGCCGTCACAGCCCGCGCAACCAGTTCGTTGCGCGAACGATTCGAGAAAAGAATGTGGGCACGCTGCTATTCGACCTGCTGACGAGAGAAGAAGAGGCCGTTGACGAACGCACACGCCAACTGCGTTTCGACTTATCTTTGCTCGCGCTGCGTCTGACGGACGCAACGATCTGGATCAAAAGGAACATGAATACGCGGCATTTGCGTGTCGGCTATTTTGGCTCGAGCACCGGGGCCGGTGCGGCACTTATGGCGGCCGCCGAGATCGGTGAAGAGATCGGCGCAGTCGTTTCGCGTGGCGGGCGTCCTGATCTCGCCGGGCCCGAGGTTCTCCAATACGTCCAGTCGCCGACGCTGCTGATTGTTGGGGGCTTTGACGATGCTGTTATCAAGTTGAATGAGGCCGCTTTTTCATGGCTGCGATGCGAAAAGAAACTGAAGATCGTGCCCGGCGCAACGCACCTTTTCGAGGAGAGTGGCACGCTCGAAGAGGTTGCACGGCTCGCCGCCGAGTGGTTTGAGCGACACTTGCAACCACAATCAAATACCGCGATAGAGAGCTGAGTAAGCTGCTGTTAAGGAGAAGGTCAATGCAAGTAAAGGACATAATGATGCCGGACCCGGCATGTTGCACGCCAGACTCGACGCTCCAACGCGCCGCCGAGATGATGGTGGAGAACGACTGCGGCGAAATCCCGGTTGTCGAGAACTCGACAGGAATGCTGCCCGTTGGAGTCATCACCGATCGGGACATCATTTGCCGAACCGTAGCGAAGGGTCTCAACCCCCTTGAAATGACAGTCTCAGACAGTATGTCGAAACCCTGCATTACTGTAACGCCCGACATGTCGTTCGACGATTGCAGTCGCATCATGAAAGAGAATCAGATCAGGCGCGTGGTGGTTGTGAATGCAATTGGCGCGTGTGTCGGTATCGTCGCGCTGGCTGACATCGCCAAACACGCCGAGAAGAGCGATACCGCTGAACTCGTCAAAGAGGTATCCGAGCCGAGTGCGTCGGCATCAGCGGTGGGATGAAGCGTTAGAAAGTGCAAAGGCTGGATAAGGCGGTTCACGTGTCAGCCACAGATGAACCGCACGATTGGTCGTCCTTTCAAACGGTCCGTTAAATCTTATGGAGGAAAGCATGAAGAATATATTTCGGCGTACGGTCACAGGCTTACTCGGAATGGCATTGCTGCTTTGTCTGACTATCTCGGCATCGGCGAAGAAAAGAAGCTTAACAATGTCGGAGCAGGCCGGGGACACGAAGAGGATGAAAGATGCAATACGGCATTCAGAGGATGCCGCGAAGGTCTTCGATGAGATCATGGCGGTGCCGGATAAATCCATCCCGAAGGACTTGCTCGACAAGGCGGAAGCCGTAGTCGTTTTCCCCGGCGTGTTAAAGGCGGCTTTCATAATCGGCGGCAGCGGCGGTCAGGGCGTCATCAGTCGGCGCACCGCGCGCGGTTGGAGCGCACCGACCTTCTTCAAAATCGGTGGTGGAAGTTTCGGTGCACAGATCGGAGCGGAGAAAACAGACTACGTGTTGCTCATTATGAACGACAAAGGCCTGAGGGGACTGCTGGAGGATAAGTTTGAGATCGGCGGCGAGGCAAGTATCGCGGCCGGCCCGGTCGGGCGCACGGCGTCGGCTTCGACGAACGTGACTGTGGACGCAGCGATACTCTCTTACTCACGCAGCAAAGGAGCGTTCATAGGGGTCTCGCTCAAAGGTGGCGTCATCAGTCCCGATAACGATTTAAACGAGGCCGTCTATGGGATGAAGGCGCGTGACATTCTGACCGGTCCGCAAAAAGTGAATGTGGCGCAGCTCCCTGCGGGCCTGAAGGCTTTTCCGACAACTCTCGCGCGCTATTCAGTGCGCTAGGCGCTCTCGCGATTTGAGCGGCGTGCATCAGGCTGGTCGCCACCAGGTAACACTCGAAACGAACCGCCGGGCGATAGATGCGTGGCGGCGGAAATCCATATCTGGCAAGGAGGGATGGAGTTATGGCAAAAACAAAAGATCACCAGGATCGAACCGAGCACGAAAAGCGGCAAAAGGGCGCGAATCAGGGCGGGCGGCAAGGCTCGCAGTCCATGCAAACAATGGGTGAACGTGGCGGACGGCCACAGGGAGCCATTACTCGCCGCGAACAATATGCCACATCGCAATTGATGAGCAGCCCATTCACATTTATGCGTCGTTTCGGCGAGGAGATGGATCGGCTGTTTGAAGACTTCGGCATGGGGCGCGGGCTACGAGCGCCGATGTTCGGGCGTGAGTTGGGCAGACGTGGCGATATGGGCGATATGGGCATCTCAATGTGGTCGCCGCAGGTCGAGGTATTCGAGCGCGGTAATCAACTCGTGGTGCGTGCAGATTTGCCGGGCATGACCAGGGATGACATCAACGTTGAGTTCGCCGACGACGCACTCGTGATTCGCGGCGAACGCCATAGCGAGCGTGAGGAGAACGAGGAGGGCTACTACCGCAGTGAGCGGTCTTACGGCGGTTTCTACCGCAGCATTCCGCTGCCAGAGGGCGTCAGCGCAGAGAATGCGAATGCTACGTTCCGGAACGGCGTGTTGGAGATCACGATGCCTGCGCCCCAACGTGCGGAGAAGCGTCGTCGGCTGGAGATTCGAGAAGGTACGGAGGCCGAGCCGCAGTCACGCGGGCAAAGTAAAGCGGCAGGTCAGACGTAGCAAACAAGCGGCAGGTACAGAAGAAGTGTCTAAAATGGGGATGCTACGTCTGCCCCTGCCGATTTTGTAAAGAGGCAAGGAAAGATGGCAGCCATCTTAGCGCGCAATTGGTGGGCACTCCTCCTTCGCGGAGTTGTTGCTGTGCTCTTTGGCATTCTGACTTTCATCTGGCCGGGGCTGAGCCTGGCTGTGCTCGTACTTCTGTTCGGGGCTTACGTACTGGTGGATGGACTCTTCGCCATTGTTGCGGCTATGAAGGCGCCGGCGCGGAACAAACGCTGGTGGGTGTTGCTGCTCGAAGGAATCGTCGGCGTCATCATCGGCGTGCTCACTTTCTTCTGGCCCGCTATGACCGCATTAGCATTGCTCTACTTCATCGCGGTGTGGGCGGTCATCACAGGTGTCCTTGAAATTGGCGCGGCCATTCGCCTTCGCAAAAGCATCAGCAACGAGTGGTTGCTGATCGTAAGCGGCTTCCTCTCGATCCTGTTCGGAGTGGCTCTAATAATCATGCCTATTGCAGGTGCACTGGCGGTCGTCTGGCTAATCGGTGCTTACGCCATCGTTTTCGGCGTGCTGCTAATGGCTCTGTCGATTCGTTTGCGAAAGTGGGGTGAAACTGCTGCCGGACTATAAGAGCACTGGATGCCGTAAATGACGAATGACTTTGTTATCTTCGCCGGAACTTCGAACGCGGAGTTGGCCATTCGCGTTGCGCACGAACCTGGTGTGAAGCTCACTTGTTTGGCGAAGAAGCGAGCCTCAAGGCGAAAAGCGACTGGTTAAGAAACAATCCAGCTCCAGGTTGCTTCTTCGTTTCAAGGAGGAAGAAAGAAATTGATTTATCGAGATCGAACTGACGCTGGGAAACGCCTTGCAACGCTGCTCACTGCCTACGCCAATCGGCCTGACGTTCTTGTCCTGGCGCTGCCGCGTGGAGGAGTACCCGTCGCTTTCGAGGTGGCAAAAGCGCTTCGTGCTCCACTGGACTTTTTTCTCGTACGAAAGCTCGGCGCGCCCGGCCAAAAGGAACTTGCGATGGGTGCGATTGCGACGGGTGGTGTGCGCGTTCTCAATGAAGATGTGGTCGAGTATCTACAAATCCCTGATAATGTGATTGATGAGATCGCAGCAGATGAATTGCAGGAGTTGGAGAGGCGCGAGCACGCTTATCGCGGTAACCGTCCTGCACCGGATGTGCGAGGCAAGACAGTCATTCTGGTTGACGATGGCCTGGCGACAGGCTCGACGATGCGAGCTGCCGCAGCCGCACTTCGACAGCAGAAGCCTGCGCGCATCATCATTGCCGTCCCGGTCTCCGCGCCGCAAACATGTGACGAATACAGGATGGGTGTTGACGAGATCGTTTGTGACGTCACGCCAGAGCCGTTTCATGCAGTCGGACAGTGGTACAAAGATTTCTCGCAGACAACCGACGAAGAGGTAAGTAATCTGCTCGAAAAAGCTGCCAGCCGGGAACTGTCGCGTCCCGCGACGGCTGAGTGAAAAGTCCTGTTTTTCGTCTGGACAAATGATTTAGGTGCCGCTTGCAGAGTTCTGAAACAGGCCTGTTAACGGCCTTCAAAGGACACGAGCGTTGCGGCCCGGGGTAATTACTGAATCGGTAGTCGCTAGACTAAGGAGTCCGTGCAATGTCGCTGCCGACAGACCTACAGCCGAAGGAGGTACCGCCCAGAGAGCCGAGTGACCCGCACTACCGGCGGTCCTGGAGATATTACAACCACCCTTATGCCGGCTGTGGGTTTCTTTGGACGACACTACTCTTACTGCTGATCTGGCTGGTGACATCAATGTTCTTCCCGCAAGCGGCTTATTAGCGTAAAAAGAATGAATTGACCAGTCCGCAGAGGACAAGAGGTTATGTCCGGCGCAAATATCAAGACCATTTACGACCTGGTGCGAAAAGCGGCGGAGCCACTCGCAGGTACAGCCCGGGCTTTGGGAGACAGGAGAGCCGCCCGAAACATTCCCGACAGGGATTTACACGAACGCCTGGAAAAACAACTGGCCTGCCAAAGTAGCTGCAGGCCGAAACAAGGAGAATTGGGATGGCGAAATGTGAGGTATGTGGCAACGATTATTACTTGTCCTTCGAGGTAATTACTGCTGGTGCGCGCCATACGTTCGACAGCTTCGAGTGTGCGATCCACAAACTCGCTCCCCGATGCGATCACTGCGCGTGCAGGATTATCGGGCACGGCATCGAAGCTAAGAACACGTTCTTCTGCTGCGCCAATTGTGCGCGCCAGGCGGGAGTGACCGACGTCAAAGATCATGCGCAAGCGTAAGGGTAAGAACGGTACTGCTCTGAATCGTGTTTCAACAGCAGAATGAATGGCAAGCGTTCATGCAGGTGAAGCGGGAACGCATTCGATGGGGCGGTGCACGCAGATCTCACGCTCAAGCAGAGTCGGTCGCGTGCCGCCCGGTATTCCTCTGACTATTCTGGAAATCAGATTCCCGATATCGCTTCCTCTCAATTATGGGCGGCCGATTTCGACCTAATCCTCACGCCTTGATTGGCAGCCATATTTCGATGCCTCCCGTCAGGGTCGCTGGATTGAAGTTTTCGCCGTAACGTTCCAGAAACGGCGGCGAACTAACAGCTTCGTAACCCGATCCCGGCAGCCACGTATCAAAAATCGCGTCAATCGTATTTATGATCGTGGAGACATGTCCGCGGTGGTTAAACACGGCATACTGCTGTGCCGGAAGGCGTACACCACTGAATTCGTCGGGAATTCCCGAAAGGTCTGCGACCTCGACCCCCGTCAAAACTTGAAAACTTCCACCGGGCGCACACATGTGCGATGGCACTCCATAAGCCGCCTGGCCAATTTGTCCCGGAATTTTTCCGATGTAAGGGGCAAAGCTCTGCCATTGCTCGGATATTCCGTCGATGTTAGCCAAGGTGTAAGTCTTGCTGGGGCCTGTAATAAACATCGGCCCGGCATTTTCGAACCGGGGAGGTTCCAGATTTACGACTGGCTTTCTCTCGATCCCGATCGGCCTGGCGACTGCATTGTCCTCGTATTTGTCATGATGACGTACCCACGACATCGTAAAGTCCAACCCCTCTTCGTCGCGACCTTTTGGCGCGAAGTCCATAAAATTGTATGCGCCAAGCAGAATGTCGCACCCGCGCGCATAGGCGGAATAGGTGTGAAATACCTCGCCGGACCCGTTCTTGTAAAACACGCTGTTACCGGGGGCTTCGTCACTGGGGAATTGCCGTAACGCGTAGTTGTAGTAGACGTCGCCAGTCGCCTGTTCGTCTTTCGTAAACGACACGTGATAGTCGAAGTTGAAATCATTTTCGTAAGACGACACCCATTTGAACTGCCAGCCCATGCGCTTCTTGAATGCCTCAATCTTTGCTAACGGCGCGCGTGACACGACCACAAGCGATATATCGCGGGCGTTCAAATGCGCGAGGGTGCCGCCAATATGATCGCCCAGAAATGAGCAACTCGGGCACCCTTCCTCCCAGTCGGGACCGAACATGAAATGGTATACGATCAACTGACTGTTTTTGCCGAAGAGGTCGGCCAGCGTCTCTTTCCCTTCGGGCCCGTCAAAGACATATTGCTTTTCGACCCTTTCCCAGGGCTGTCTTCGCCGTTCAGCGCTTAGCTGGTCACGTAATCTTGTCTCTTCCTTTTCCTTAACCAGGAGTTGTTTACGTTCTGCGAGCCACTGGTCTGGAGACACTATTCTCGGATGATCTATGTTGTTTTTTGCCGATTTTTCCTGTGCACTTATTGACTGCGAACTCATCGTTTTCCCTCCGCTAAGACATCTTTCGATGATACGACGAACGAGCGGGCACATTTGGGACATTGCACCAAAGTTTTTTCGCCGTGATCGCTACTTTCCGCTTCTTCTCATGTGCCAATCGTCTTTGGCTTGATACGCAATGCCTAAACAATTACTCATTCAAGCTGACGATCAGTGTGCGGAATAATGATTTCGTGGCGGCCAAAATTCGAGCTTCGAGTGAAACCATGGCTTTTCCAAATTTGCAGGAATCAGGCAGGCTTACTCAAGTTGCGTGTTGCAACACATAGTAAAGAATGTTATAAGCAATCCTTAACAGTGACGGTTCCATGCCGGGCTTAAAAATGAAGCTGGATTTTTGCCGTTGAATGGAAACCGCCGAAAAGTTCACAGAGCGAAGAATAGAAAATTCTGGGGTAAGTTCTTGTATAAACAGGTAATGGAGGAGAGCTGAAATGGATGCAGTGAAGGTGCTGATCGCGTTTTATTCGCGAACTGGTTCGACCGAAACGCTTGCCAAAGCGGTTGCCGAAGGAGCGAGGGCCGAAGGAGCCGAAGTTCGCTTGCGACGTGCTCGCGATTTCGTTGATGAAAAGATTATTCAGTCCGTACCGGGATGGGCTGCAAATCGCGATCGGATGTATGCTGAGTACGAGGCCCCAACAGAAGCAGACGCAGAATGGGCCGATGCAATCATCCTGGGGACGCCGACGCGATTTGGCAATGTATCGGCAGAGCTAAAGGCTTACATCGATTCGCTTGGCGGTTTATGGTTCCAGGGAAAGTTGAATGGTAAGGCGGGAAGTGCGTTTACTTCTTCATCGACGCCACACGGTGGCAACGAAACTACGATAACATCGCTTTATACACCAATGGCACATCTCGGCTTCATTCTTGTTCCGTTGGGCTACGCTGATCCGGCGATGTTCAGGGCAGGAACCCCCTACGGCGCTTCGTCAGTCTCCGGTCAGAATAATACGCCGCCGACGGCGGACGATCTGGAAGTCGCCCGCTTTCAGGGAAAACGGGTCGCGCATGTAGCCAAAGCATTAAAAGCAGCGGGAGAAACCAGAACGAAGTAAATACCGAGTCAGAGTTCGTGTTGGAACCACTTTACTGCGGTACCAGCAGGAATACGAGAAACCCGGCTGAGCTCTCCCCTTCTCAGCCGGGCCTCTTTTTACGGTCACCTTTTGTCCGAGCGACCGATCTCTTTAATCCTGATTAGTATCTGGGGTAGTACGTTCGGGGACGCACCTTGTAGGTGTATATTGCTGCACCGCCGCCACCGGCCAAAGCACCTATCGCAGCGCCTTTTCGTCCACCGATGATACTTCCAAGTATCGCACCACCAACCGCTCCGCCGGCTGTCGTGATTTTATCGCGGTGTTTATCCCAGAAGGATCGATTGTCATACTGGTTATCATATCGTCGATTATCATATGATCTGTCCTGATAGGTTCGATCGCGATATTGCCTGTATGGATTCTGCGCACCCACTGGAATCGCTGCCATACCTAACACTATCAAGCATAATATAGTTGCCATTATTTTTTTCATAAAAGTCTTTCGCCTCCGTAATAGGTAGTAGCAACGAGTGTGCCATTCGCTGCATTTCGCAAAACCGGCAGGAAATACTGCGATTCTTCCCGAAAAAGTCTGGGGTCGGCTACCCTATCCTCCAAATCGTGTAGGCCCCCTGTAGCATTTGGGGTAACTCGACTCTCCCGTGGCTTAGTTTTCTCGGTCCGTGGGTTCACAGGGCTGCCGGCTGTGACGATATGACGAAAGAGCTTGACACCCACCCCGTTCTCGCCTTAGGCTAATCGAGTCATCCTGATCTTCGGGATGTGGGCTTTTAAGATGACTTATTCCACCAGCACCTATCGTTATTACGTGTATACCTACTCGGTCTCCGCAAGGAGGGACGGGGCGGCGAAGGGCTGTGTGTGTGAGCTAGTTACCTAGAAAAGCACAAAACTAAAGTCCATGAACCGGTCACTTCCTTCCAAAGGGAGTGACCGGTTCTTTTTGTTTCCAAGATTAAGTTAAGGATAAAGCCATGCTTGTACAAACAGAACCGGGTCCTTTCGACCCCGAATTATTAATGAATCCGCCAACCTCGCGACAAACTGTCGAAGGACGGCCACTGGTGCAGCTCGATCCGGATCACCCGGGGTTTCGCGATAAGGAGTACCGCGCAAGACGTAACAAAATCGCGCAGATTGCAGTTGATTACAAGTCAGGACAGCCAATTCCTGAAGCTCCCTACTCGAAAGAGGAGGATGAATTGTGGGGCATAATCAGGAACGCGCTTGACTCCGTCCATACGAAGTATGCGTGTGCGGAATTCCTCAAATCACTTGAAATGATCGACCTGCCGAGACATCGCATACCGCAGCTTAGCGAGGTGACGGAGAAGGTGCAGGCGAAGAGCGGATTTCGGCTGGAACCGGTTGCCGGCCTGGTCGAAGCTCAGGTTTTCCTTCAATCATTGTCAAACGGAGTGTTCCTGTCGACCCAATACATTCGTCATCATTCCGCACCGCTTTACACACCGGAGCCGGATGTGGTTCACGAAGTAATTGGTCACGCAGTGACGCTCGCAAGCCCACGTCTCGCGGAATTGAATCGGTTGTTCGGCGACGTTGTTATGCGAGCCGGTTCAGCAGAGGACATCGAGAAGATTGGCAGAATTTACTGGTACACAATCGAGTTTGGCGTCGTGCGGGAAGACGGTCAGCCAAAGGCGTTTGGAGCGGGCCTTGTTTCTTCAGCGGGAGAGCTTGCGGCTATCGAGAAAGCGGAAATTCGACCCTTTGATCTGGAAGCAGCATCGAGACAGAACTTTGATCCAACAAGCTTCCAGCCGGTACTCTTTTGTGCAGATAGCTTCGAAGCCATGTACTCAGAACTGCGAGAATATCTTCTTAATTGGAGTTAGCAGGCTGAATCGTGTTGAGATACAATGAATTCGAAATCGCCAATAGTTGTTTTATCTGTTGAGGATTGGTGATTCGTATTAGTGAATGCACCGAAACGAATATTCCAAATCTCGAGGAGGAGACTGGTAATGACTGGACCGAAACGGCTTTTTGCTTCTTTGCTTTTAATGATGATGGTGGCTTTGAGTTTAACTGCTCAAACACACAGGCGGAGAAATCGTCGGACGACTCATCGAACTACAACTGCGTCAAAGACCCCTGCAGTTATAAATAGCAACGCTTTCCTCGTGAGCGATGGCACTCCTATTGTCGGGGTACTAAATACCCCGCTTTCGACCCGCGCCGCTCGTAGTGGCGATACCTTTACGATGACCGTAACTCAACCTTCAGAGTACCGAGACGCCAAAATCTATGGGCGAATTTCGGGTGTCAAGAGAAGTGGAAAACTTACTGGCCGTTCGCAACTGACGTTAAATTTCGACCGAATACGATTGCCGAACGGGAGCTCGTACAGGTTTGCAGGGCTTGTTGAAAGTCTGCGAGTTCCAAACGGTGAAAGCATAAATGTTGACAATGAAGGTACGATCCAGGAAAAGAATCAAACCACCAAGACCGGGACTCGAGCCGGAATCGGTACGGGTGCTGGCGCACTGATTGGTGCGATAGCAGGTGGTGGAAAAGGCGCAGCGATCGGGGCCATTATTGGCGCAGGTGCGGGTGCGGGTTCAGTCTATGCACAGGGGCGAACGGATCTTGACCTGAACGCCGGCACAGAAATTAGGTTGAGAGCAACAGCGCCGAGAGTGGAGTAGTGATAGATAAGCATCAGGATTTCACAGTCAGGGTTTTAAGAGCCTCCTGAAGATCTGTTGGCTTAGTCTTCGGCGTAGCCCCTGACTGTGAGGTTATCCAGGCTCCCATTCTGTTTGCTTCTTCCGCGATAATCCTTAACGGCGCATCGCGTATATAAAGATGGACTAGCATTGCGGTGAAAGCATCGCCTGCTCCGATTGTGTCGACGACGTTAGCCTTGAAACCGGGATGTTCGACAAAATCGGCCGCCGTAATCAGAACACAGCCGCCGGGACCTCGTGTTATTGCCACTAATTCGATCTTGAATCGGCGAATTAACAGCCGTGCAATTTCGGTTTCGCTAAATGTTGGACTGTTCAGCAAGTCGCCCACCTGAAGGATCTCTTCGTGATTCAGCTTTACTATCGTCGAATGATTTAATGAATCTTCGAGCAGCGGACGTGTAAAGAACGAGTGACGTAAATTGACGTCGAAAATACGAAGACATCCTGGCCGCGTGGCATCCAGAAACAGCATGATAGTTTCACGTGCTCTGGGATTGCGCTGGCCGAGCGTTCCAAAACAGACAGCGTCCATTTGTGCGGCAAGTGCGTGCCATTTGGGTGTGAATTCAAGATAGTCCCACGCGGAGTTTTCGTTCACCAGAAAATTGGGCTCGCCGTATTCACCGATACTGACGCCTACTGTGCCCGTCGGGTGTTCAATATCCTTCTGAACATGCTTTTCGGGGATCCCCTTCTCTCGCAATTCCGTCAGTGCCTCGATGCCAAGCTGATCATTGCCGACGCGACTCGCTATAACTGCCTTATCGCCTAGCAATGCCGAGATATGCGCGAAGTTG
>WNFR01002510.1_pt1 | contig 19100 bp, 13 predicted proteins | sample 5400221 | NCBI WGS metagenome assembly WNFR01 (sample SAMN13153357, study PRJNA577476) | soil metagenome | isolation source: 40 cm soil under Madrone tree | place: USA:California | collected 2016-06-14 | reverse complement strand
TTGCAGCCGAAGGGCTGGCCGAGCGGTTCAGCGTGGCATGGAAAAGGGACGCTAAAAAACGCGGTGTGAAAGTTGTTGACGTCGCACCTGCGGTGAATCATTGAATTGACCGGGAATGTTGTCCCGGTTGCTTTGAATCTGGAATCGAACTACGGCCTCTGGTAGTAATTGTGATTGTCGGCTAAGACTTAGATATTATTCCCTGGGAAATTGCGTGAATCGGCTATCAGCTTGACTTCCGCCTGAAAGTGCTCGTTAGGCGAGTCCCACAAAGCGTACTTAACAATAAATCTCGCAGAAAAAAGTGAACGAACTTTTCGCAGTTCAAGGTGTAAACAAGCGTTTTCGAAACCGGATGGTTTTGGAAGATGTGAGCTTTTCCGTGCGCGAAGGCGAAATTCTTGGTTTGATTGGCCCGAACGGCGCAGGCAAGACTACGCTTTTCGAATGTCTTGCGGGGCTTATGACAGATAACGGGGGCACTCTCAAATATCGGGGGAAGGAACTTGCCCCACTTCGTCGCAAAGACGCCCTGTTTTATCTCCCTGATTCCATAAGCCCGTGGGAAGAGCAGTCAGTACGGTGGGTCCTGGGTTTTTTTGCGAGGCTCTATCCCACAAACAATCTCAAAGTTAATGAATTGCTGGAGCCGTTGCGACTAAACTCAGTGATGAAGTCCAGCATAAAATCCCTGTCAAAGGGCGAGCGAAAGCGCGTCCTGCTGGCGCTCGGGCTGCTGACACCGCACCCTCTGTTGATGCTTGATGAGCCTTTCGATGGGCTGGATCTAAGGCAGACACGCGATGTTATGTGCCTGTTGCGGGAACACGCCGGTCGAGGAAAAACCCTTTTGTTGTCGATCCATCAACTAATTGACGCGGGCCGGGTATGCGACAGGTTGGTATTGTTGAGCGCTGGACGAGTAGTTGCCGAGGGTAGCATCGCCGAATTACGCTCGCGAGCCAACATCCCCGAAGGCGGAGTGGAGGAAGTTTTCCTTGCACTCACGTAACTTCCTCGCGCTCCTGGGCAAAGAATGGCGTGAATTACAGGCATCTCGATCTTTTTGGCTGCTTCTTCTAATCATCGGGCCACTTGTCGGACACAGCTTCATTACGGCGATTGGTTTGTATTCGGAAATGAGCGGCGGAGGCGGCGGGCCAGCCGCGCTACCCCAGGGATTAACTCCTCTTGATGGCATTCTGGTTCCTACCTTTGGCGCCTATGACCTTGCGGCTACATTTCTTTTCCCGTTTGTCGCCATTCGAATGATTTCAGCGGAGAAAGAGAGCGGTGGATTAAAGCTACTGCTCCAGCTTCCTGGAACTCTCGGTACTAAGATAACGGCGAAGGGGTTGATACTGATCGGGGGATGGATAGTCTCGATGCTTCCTGGGCTGCTGGCGATCGTATTGTGGAAGAGCTATGGCGGCCACCTGTATGCACCCGAAACATTGAACCTGTTGCTTGGACATTTGTTGCGGGTATCTCTAAGTGCAGGGATTGCGGTTGCAGCCGCTGCGATCGCTGAAAGCGCCGCCAGTGCGGCAATCGTAACGCTGGCGATTACGGTCGGAACGTGGGCTTTGGATTTTGTGGCCATAGGGCGGGGCGGAGTTCTTCAACAGCTGGCCAACTATACACCGACAGCAGCCCTCCGATTTTTCGAACATGGCCTGCTTCGACTAAATAGCGTAGCGGCAATGCTTGCGCTCGGCATTGCCGGCTTTGCAATCGCAGCGATCTGGCTTCAGACAGGCCGTAGCCTCCGTCGCAAATGCCTTTGGACAGTTGGAACCGGCCTAATTCTCGCCATTATCATGACCGGTGCCGTGGGGATTAGAAAGAGCTGGGATGTTAGCGAGAACAGGCGAACATCATTCTCAGCCGCCGATGAGGCTGCTCTTTCAAAGATTAGCCAGCCACTTCTGATCACAGTATATCTGGCCCCTGAGGATCCGCGATTAACGGATTTCGAACAGAATGTCCTGAGCAAGCTCCGAAGAACACTAACGCACGTCGACGTCGATTATGCGGCGAACAGCCGAAGCGGCCTGTTTGAAAATGCCGAAGACCACTACGGCGAGATCTGGTATCAGATTGGAGAGCAAAAGATCATGGAACGTTCGACGATCGAGCAGGTTGTGTTGGAACAGATATATAAATTGGCATGCGTTGAACAGCCGCAATCTACAGAAGAAAACGAATTCCCTGGTTATCCGCTGGCGACGGCACCAAAAGCAGCGCCGTGGATTTTTTATGGCCTTCTGCCGCTGATGACTCTGTTGGCGTGGTGGTTTGTGCGGCGCGAGGCGTGACTTTCCCAAAACAGTCGTGACCGCACTAACAACTCCGGACCGATAAATAATTGTTCTAAGAAACACTGATATGTTTGCTCGTGAACACGAGAAAACGGGAGATAAGATGAGATTAAACGGCGTTCCTGGCTTGAGGATTGTTTTGCTTTCGATCGCAGGTTCATTGGCACTCGGCATTGCTGTTTCGGCGTCCACGCAGAGAAATAAAAGGCGTGGTGATACCAGGCCAAAGACGATTCATGTTGACCTGTCTAAGGAAAGAGCCGGAAGGGAATCGACAAAGTTTCTATCCGTCGTCGGCAATTGGTCGATCGTACAGGATGACGGAAAACAGGTCCTCGCAGTCGACGGCCGTCAATGGTTACGGGGCCAACCGTCCGGGGGACTCGCGGAGAAGGCTCGTGCGATTTATGGCTCGCGCAATGAAGAGTTCATAGATAATGTTAAAGCCTTCGCCTATTTCCCTTATGCGGTGGCAAAAGAGGTGGACGACTTCCATGATGGCGACATCAGCATCCGATTCAAATTGGTCTCGGGAAAGTTGGATCAATGCGCCGGCATCCTATTCAACTTAAAGTCGAACGGCGATTACCTGGCGGTTCGGTTTAATGGCAAGGAAGACAATGTGGTGCTTTGGACCTTTAATAAAGGCAAAAGGAGTTTTGTCAAAAAAGGCTCAGAAAATGTCCCGCTTCAAATGAACCAGTGGAATACGCTTCAGATCTCTATACATGGCACTGACCTGCAGGCCTCGCTTAATGGCAAGCATCTTCTCGACTACACGATGGCGGCCCCCGTGTCTGGCAAAATCGGCGTGTGGTCGAAGACGGATAGTGTGAGTTACTTTGATGACTTTACCGTGGTTCCAGGATAGATGTTAGATGTCAGATGTTAGATGTTGGTTAGAAAAAAGACGAGGTTTCCTCGAGAACACGGATAACCGCCCCGGACTGTAGAAAGACGCGGGGCGCAGAGAATTTAAGCTCTGCGCCCTGTTTCTATTCCTGAAGGCAGTAACTACGAAGCGACATTCCTGATCCGTGTTATCCGCGTTCATCCGCGGCTGATTTTTGTGTATCGTATCGTTTCTTCGTTAGAACTGAAGTCGGGCCTGGAACTGAAACATCCTTCCCGGATCGACATTGGCGACGCCGGTTAGTGTTGTCTGGGAAAAAGTGGAGTTTGGTATTCCACTTGCAAGGTTGCCGTACGTTCCGTTGCGGCCGATGATATTCGGGTGGTTGAAAACATTAAAGCCTTCAGCGCGAACAGTCAGACCCACCGTCTCGGTAAGCCGGAAGCTCCTCTCCACGAACGGCGAGAAATCGTAGAGCGCATTGCCTCGGAAAGCGTTGCGCCCAACGACGACACCGTTTATCACCGGTCGGTCTGTAATAGATCCATCTCCATTATTGTCCACGCCGGTCAGGGCATTGAACGGTCTGGCGGAAGCTAAAGTTGCCAGTCCCCCAACGACGAAGTGTTGCGGCAGATTCCACCAGCCACTAATCGCAAGTCGATGTCGCTGGTCCAACAGACTATCACCGCGCTCAAACGCGCCAAGTTGATTGGCGTCATTCGCATCTCCACCAGGTGCATCCGGTTCGACCGTGTTAACGGTGTGAGACAACGTGTAACTCACCAACGTCGAGAACTTGTTGCTGAACCGTTTATTCAGATTAACCTGAAGGCCGTTGTAAACACTCTCGCCATCATTGACAACGGTCAGTATTCGCTTGTAGCCGTTAGCTACGGGAACTATCGGGCGTGTCAGATCTGCCGCGGCTGTGCTTCGAGTCTGGCCCGGGGTCGTTCTTACAAACACTGAAGGTGAATTCAGATCCAACGTTCGATTAATCTTGATCGTATGCTGCCAAACATAGTCGACGCTCAGAATCCATTTATCCGCGAGTTCTCGCTCAAACCCAATGGTTCCTTGTTGCGTGTAGGGATTCAACAGTTTGTCAGGATAACCCTTCAATTTTGTGACATCAAAAAACTGGCTGTAGTACGAGGCACGGCCCGGGCGAATAGTGATGTCACGAGCAGGCAATACTGCGCCTGCAGGGAATGCGGCATTCGGAGTTAAAGACGTCGGAAACCCCAATCCGCCGGGACTTACCGTATAGGTGAAAACTCCGGTCGGCCCCCCAAGTGCGAAGCTCGCCTGTGTATTCGCCGGAATCTCGGAGTAATAGATGCCATAGCTGCCGCGAATCACCGCCTTCCCATCCCCGCGCACGTTGTAAGCAAAGCCGAAACGCGGTGCAAAATTGTTGGTGTCGTCAGTAAATGTCTGGCGGTCATAGCGAATCCCAAGATTCAGCGTCAGGTTTTTGCTGACTTTCCAATCATCCTGTGCAAAAGCGGACCAAAGCCATTCGCCCACATGGTAAGTTGCGTTGCCAAAGCTCTGGGTAAAGCTCGTTACATTGGCGATGGTCAACGACGATGTTGGGACACAGACGGTGAATCCTGGACCAGTGCAGCCTGCATTGGCCGCAAATCGAAATTGTCCCAGTAGAAACCCGGAACCGAATTCCTGCCCGACGCCGCCAGAGGAAGAATGCATTGCATCGCCGCCAAATCGGAAGTAATGCGTGCCTGAGGTCCACGAGAGCGTATCTTTGAATTGCACCTGATGATTTGTCAGCAGCGCAATGCGGGAATCTCCTTCGGTAGAGGCGAACACTCCCGATCTCACGAACTGCGGTGACGGCGTAACCGGATCAAACTGTGTTATAGGCGAACCGATCAAAACGGCAAACCGTGCTTCGTTTACTACCGACGGATTGATGATTGCCGTTTCCGCTGCCTGAAACGTATAGGCCCGACGGCGGAATGTACGCGCAGTGCTGGGCAGGGCATTTGATCCAACTGCATCCTGCGGGTTTGTATCAACGAAGTTATCTAAATTGAATCGCCCAGTCAGCTTATTTTTCTTATTGATTTCATGATCGATCCGGCCCAACACTAACTCCTGGTGGTAAACGCCGCGGAATACTCCGGGTGCAAACGGCGTCGTGATTACTGAATCGCGCTTCTGATCATTGTATTCGGCGGAAACCAGAAAGTGTGTGCGGTCAGTGACGATTGGGCCAGAGAAAACGCCGCTAAACTCTCCAAGTTGATCCGGCGTGCGGCGATTTAATATCGAAGCCGGTGGCCGCGCCTGGATTCCCGGCGGTCGCCAAAGGGCAATAAAGTCGCCGTGAAATTCATTGGTTCCGGACTTTGTCACAAGATTTATGGCCCCGCCGGCGTTTCGACCATACTCGGCCGAGATGCTGTTCGACAACACTTTGAATTCCTGCAGTGCGGAGAGGGGAATGTTCGTGAAGATCGTTTGTCGGCCCCAGGAATCATCGCCTGAACTGCCGTCAATTTCGTAAGTGTTCTGCCGCCTGCCTCCACCGTTGATCACGAACAGAAAATTATTGAGGAATAAATCGCCGGTGCCGCGCGCAGGTCGCGCTGCTGAATTCAGCAACACAAGATTCGTCGTTTTACGGCCTAAAACCGGGGTCTCCTGGATTTTGTTGGTATCCAGGCTGACACCAATCTCCGCTGAATCCGAATCAACTCCGGCCGCCGTTCCAATGACAGTTACCTCGCCGCGAGCTGAATCCGGTGCCAGCCGGATTTGGATATCCGCCGTTTGCCCGGCACGCAATTCAAGGTTGTCAATTTCCCTGGCTGCAAACCCATTTGCCGTGACCGTTAATTTGTACGCACCTGTAAGCGACAGGCTCGTGATGGTGTAATAGCCGTCGTCGCCGGTAACAGCGGTTCGTTGTAACGCTGTATCCTTGTTGGTGACGACCACTTGCGCACCGACAACGACTTCGCCATTTTGATCGGCGATCCGGCCACGGATTGTTGCGGTGCCGGCTGTCTGAGCATAAACCAGCGGCGCAAGAGCGATAGCTACAAGCACGAACGCGATTGAGGCGAATGAACTCGAGAGGTGTTTGGCAGTATGCGTAATTCGAGGGGGCGTAATTCTGATTTGCATCGACTAAAAAAACTCCTAAAGATTTACAGCAGAAAGGTAGGTAAGACAGGAGCAAAAGTTTAACTCACAAAACGAACTACTACTAAGCATCGTATTCGAGTTAATACATTGCGATAGTTGATGACCAAGCCCCAGAAAAGGAACGGTGGCTCGGCGATCGCGGTCGTTAAATCAATTAAGCCAGGAACTGGAATTCCCGTTAGAATTTCCGGCAAGTATTTGCAAGGATGGCGCCAATTGCTGTAGGGTTCGGCAAAGCAAAGAAAAACGGACACAAAAGGTTCGATCCGGTATTTTCGCCGGTTGCAGCTTATGAAGATTCTGGTTCTCAGTCACGACGAAATTGTCGAACTCCTGCCGGTAAGCGAATGCGTGGGAGTGATGCGTGAGGCATTAACTGCCCTCGCGAATGGCCTCGTTTACCAGCCGTTGCGAACTATTGTCAAACCGCCGGATGCACTAGGGCTGATGGGGTTAATGCCTTCTTACATATCAGGTGATCGACCTGCTTATGGATTAAAAGCCATTTGCCTGTTCTCCAATAACCCACAAAAGGGAAAGGATGCTCATCAGGGCGGCGTCCTGCTGTTTAGCGCAGAGACGGGCGAGTTGCTGGCGCTGATGAATGCTTCGGCAATCACAGCAATTCGTACTGCGTCCGTATCGGGCGTTGCCACGGACCTGCTAGCGAGGAACGACTCAGTCGATTTGGCAATAGTCGGCGCGGGCGTTCAGGCACACACCCATTTGGCGGCGATCTCGAGTGTCAGGCCGATTACAAGATGCCGGGTGGCAAGCCAAAATATCGAAAATGCTCGGAGGTTCACGGAAAGGGAACAACACCTTTACCCGTTTCTTATTGAAGCTGTTGAAACCGTCGAGGCCGCTGTGACGGGCGCTGATATTGTCGTAACTGCAACCACATCATCCGAACCCGTGGTGTACCGCGAGTGGATATCGAATGGCGCACATCTCAATGTTGTCGGATCAAGCACCCCATGGGCGCGCGAGGTGGATTCGGCAACCATGGCAGCCTCCAGCCTGTTTGTCGATCGTACAGAATCCACCATTGCCGAAGCCGGCGATTACCTCTTTGCAGTTAAAGATGGGAGCATAGCCCCCGACCACATTCGCGGCGAACTTGGAGAGGTCTTGACCGGACGAAAGTTGGGTCGAACGACAGAAGATGAAATTACTCTGTTCAAGTCCCTAGGTCTGGCCGTCGAAGATCTTGCCGCGGCCAATTACTTGTACAATAAGGCGCTTGCGACTGGCGCAGGCACATCGGTTGAGTTCGGGGCGTAGAGCTGAATCACCGCCTGAATTGTCCTTCACCAAAATTGGCGACGTTTCCTGCTCTACCGCACAAATTACTTATGAATACTAAAGTATTACCTTCGCTGGCTGACGTTCAGGCTGCGCGGCAAATGATATCCGGTGCGGCGATCCAAACACCTTTGGTACGATTGAACGATACGAGTAGTCAGGCTGAAATATATTTAAAGCTTGAAAACCTTCAGCCAATAGGCTCGTTCAAAATCAGAGGGGCGGCAAACGCGATTGGCCATCTTACTTCGGCGGCACTTGCCAAAGGAGTATTGACTGCGTCGGCAGGCAATATGGCGCAGGGGGTTGCGTGGCGGGCTCAGATGCTGGGGATTCCGTGCACGGTTATCGCGCCGGAGACCGCGCCCGAAACAAAGATTAAAGCGATAGAACGCCTCGGCGGGCGGGTCATTAAGGTCCCCTTTGAAAACTGGTGGAAAGCATTTGAAGACCGTGCATATGCCGGCGTCGAGGGAACCTTCATACACGCATTTGACGATCTGAATGTGATGGCCGGCAACGGCACGATTGCGCTCGAAATCCTCGAAGATCTTCCGGACGTTGATGCCATAGTAATTCCCTGGGGAGGCGGAGGACTGACCTGCGGGATAGCCGCAACAGTACGGGCTTTAAAACCGGAGTGCAAAATATTTGCAGCCGAAGCGGCGACGTCGGCCCCCCTTCGTGCGTCGTTGACAGTGGGATCGCCTCAGACGATCGTACATGTGCCATCATTTGTTGACGGCATCGGAGGCAAAAGCGTTTTTCCGCAAATGTTTGAACGAGCTAAAGGACTGGTGGATGCTCCACTTGTCGCGGACCTCGAACAAGTCGCTTTTGCACTGCGCTTGATGGCAGAACGGAATCGAATTATTGCCGAAGGCGCGGGCGCTTGTCCGGTGGCCTGCGCCATCGCAGGGCAAGCAGGTCGAGGTAAGGTGGTTTGTATTGTCTCCGGCGGAAATATAGACTTCGATACTCTTTGTGGGATTCTGACCGGCACCGATCCGGCAATCAAACATTGATCGCAGACACCGTAATCTTCTTCAAATCGCATTTTCATTTTCATTGGAGCAACTCATGTCAAAAAAATATCTTACGCTAACAGATTCTATTTATGGTTACTTGCAGGCCGTTTCAGTCAGAGAACCCGATGTTTTAAAGCGCTTGCGCGAAGAAACGGCATCAATGCCAAACTCCACAATGCAAATCTCTCCGGACCAGGGCCAGTTCATGGCGCTTCTCGTCCAATTGATAAATGCATCCAAAACTCTCGAGGTAGGAGTTTTCACGGGCTACAGTTCACTGTCGGTAGCACTCGCATTACCGCCTGATGGCAAATTGATCGCGTGCGATGTCAGCGACGAGTACACACAGGTTGCGCGACGATATTGGGCAGAGGCTGGCGTTGCCGATAAGGTTTCGCTTCGTTTGGCTCCTGCATTAGAAACACTGGACGGATTGATTAATGACGGCCAGGTTGGAACATTCGATTTTGCGTTTATTGATGCCGATAAAGGCAATTACGATGGGTACTACGAACGCGCGCTGAAGCTTGTTAGAAAAGGTGGCTTGATCGCAATCGACAACGTCTTGTGGGGCGGGAAAGTCGCCGACGATAACGCGCAGGACGCCGACACAGTTGCCATCCGTGCGCTGAATGAAAAACTGCTTGACGACCAACGCGTGTCGCTTAGTCTTGTGCCGATCGCTGATGGGCTGACCCTTGCGTTGAAACGGTAATAGACAGAGAGCGCGATACGGGTGATGTATTCAGGAGGCTGAAGTGTGTCAAGGAATAAACTTGAGTAATACTTCCATCTAACAAACCGGAAAATGAATGCTTGTTCAGTGTGTCGAAGAAGAGCTCTTCTTCGACACACCGCCTTACAAATACGGCTCAGCCAAACGCTCCGGCTTTTAGCACGTATCATTTTTTCGAATCGTCTTCGTCCCCTTCATCGCTCTTCGCTCCACGTGGGTCACATCTTACCTTCAGTGGCTGTGTGTACGATTTGCCATTGACGGTCAACCTGACTGTAAATGTGCCCGGAAGAACGATAGGTGTAAATGTGCGACCGCCGCCTTGTCCACCACCGGGAACACTTGCGGCCGGAGGTGGCGGAGGTGTCGGTCGTAGGTCCCACACCCAACGGTGCATCCCCGCGGCAGCAGACAAACGCTCGGGAGTGGGTCGCCACGATACCGGTATATCAAGCGTGTCCGGATTTACCGGAGTAATCCGATCCTCACTTGAGTATCGCCGAATCGCTTCACCGGACGAGTCAATAATTTCAAGCGTCACGGGACCTTGCACATCCGTGCGCAGGTAATAATCTATCATTGCGCCGTATGGCGGGTTTTCCGCAAAAGGTTCGTCACGAGGCAGGGGAGTGCCGTATTCACTGCCGGGAGGCGAAGCGTAGGCCTGGGTCGGACGAAAAAGCACCACAGCCGCCTTTGCACTCTCATCATCGAGTTGACGAAGCGGAGTGATATCGTCGAGAACCCAGAAACCGCGTCCATGTGTTGCAACGATCAAGTCGTCACCGTGAATTGCAAGGTCGCGCATCGAAACTGTCGGCAGGTTGAGCTGAAGCGACTGCCAGTGGTCGCCATCATCAAACGAGACAAAAATTCCAAGCTCAGTGCCCGCAAACAGGAGCCCGCGTCGCTTTGGATCTACTTTGATCGTTTGCATATATACGCCGGCGGGTAATCCGTTGGTGATTTTCTGCCAACTCTTGCCACCATCGCGGGTGCGATAGATATACGGATCGTTGTCTTCCAACCTGTGTCGATCGACCGCCGCAAAGGCTTCATCGACGTCAAAATGTGACGCATCCATCATCACCAGCTTGCTCCATGGCGTCAATTCCTTAGGGGTAACGTTCTGCCATGTCTTGCCGTCATCCGTAGTCTTATGTACATAGCCATCATCAGTGCCAACCCAAATGACCGGCGCCTTCAACGGGGAAGGGGCGATGGTATAGATCACACCCCGCCGCTTTCCTTCGGGCGCGTCGGCCGCGGTAGCCTCGTCCAGGTTTGGCGGAGTTCCGGGGTCTTCGCGGGTTAAGTCAGGACTGATTTGAGTCCAACTGTCTCCGCCGCTATCCGTTTTAAACAGGAACTGATTGCTGTAGTAAAGCGCGCGAGGATCTGCCTGCGAGAACACCAATGGAAGCGTCCAGGTATGGCGTGCCGGTTCCTTCATCCCACGTTCCGGCGACACGTTCACAGTCTCGCCTGTAAGAACGTTACACCTCGAAACCGTTCCGCCGAACAAAATCTCAGGGTGCAACGGATCAGGCGCCGTATAACCCGATTCGCCACCGGAACAAACCCCTGTCCATTCGTGCATCGAGATTTCGGCATGCACGCTTCGCGTGGGTGTACCAACAGGGCCGCTATCCTGCTGTGCGCCCGTTACCCAGTATGGAAAGCGATTGTCTGCGGCTACGTGATAGAGTTCAGCCGTTGGCTGGTTGTACCACGAACTCCATGTCAATGCTCCGTCCTCGCTTACAATAGCGCCCTGATCGCTTCCGAGAACCATACGATTTGGATCGTCAGGATTGATCCAGAGTTGGTGATAGTCGTCTCCGCCGGGAGCGCCTTTGATTGCAGTCCAGGTCTTGCCGCCGTTGGTCGAACGATACAGAGAGGTATTCGAAACGTAAACAATATCGGGATTCTTTGGGTCTACTGTTGTTTTACAGAAATACCATCCACGTCCAAAGATGCGCTTATCGCTCGAAACCAGGCTCCAGGTAGTACCGGCGTCGTCGGATCGGTATAGCCCGCCGGCCTTAGCGTCTACTATTGCGTAAATCCTGGTGCGAAGGGTCGGCGCAACTGCCAGCCCGATATGCCCAAGTCCCTCGGTCGGGATGCCGTTGGTCAATGGCTGCCAGGTTGTCCCGCCATCGATCGATTTAAAGATACCGCTGCCAGGTCCATACGACGGTGGGTAGATGCTCCAGGGTGGTCGCCGGGTGTTCCATAAGGTTGCGTAGATTGTCTGAGAATTCTGTGGGTCGAAAGCGAGGTCAATCGCTCCCACATTGTCGTTCTTGAACAACACCTTCTGCCAGGACGCTCCGCCATCACGCGAACGGTATACTCCGCGGTCAGGATTTGGTCCGTAAACATGGCCAAGTGCGGCAACAAACAGAACATTGGGATTCCTGGGATCGACAATAACACGGCCAATTTGGCGCGTCCCCTCCAGGCCGATATGTGTCCAGGTTTTCCCGGCGTCCGTGGACTTATACATCCCGTTGCCGTAGGAAATTTGCGACCGCATGTCCGCTTCGCCGGTGCCGACATAGACCACGTTCGGATTCGACGGGGCAACTCCGATGGCGCCAATTGATCCAATTGGCTGAGAATCAAAGACCGGCATCCATGTCCGGCCCGAATTGATAGTTTTCCAGACCCCGCCGCCGACCGAGCCGAAATAGAAGACGGTGGGTTGGCCCTGTACACCGCTTACAGCGTTAACGCGGCCGCCGCGAAATGGTCCAATCATTCTCCAATGCAAACCGGAGAGTAAGCTCGGGTCGTATTGGCGTTGGGCTGATACGTGGAGCATTAAAGGCCCGAAACCTAATACAACAATTGACACAAATACCGCGAAGAACCACGCGCTTCGCTGTTCAGGGTTCACCATATTCTAATTTTTTCCATTGATTTTGACGGTGTTGGAGCTATCTGTTATTGCTAAGCTTCTTATATCACTCGAAAAAACTCAAGAAGGGCTGGTTTTCGTAGCGGGTATTCGGCGGGTAGGACTACTTTCATGACATCTCATCCTGCTGGAGCTAATTCTGCAGGCGATCAGATCAGCGACGCCCGCGCTTCGGCTTTATTGCCTTCCACGGTAATTCACCCTTCGCGCGGAACCGCAAATTCAATTCTTCAAGTCTCATTTCGAATTCATTCTTCGCAACATCGACTAACATCTCCTGCATCACAAAGCCGGTTCGGCTCGCCCAGTGTTCCCAACTCTCCAAAACCCTGGCATGCGCCCCGGACTCCGTGTGTATTTGCTCGCTATACACCAGAAGCCTGTTTTCCAGTTCGTCAACGGCCCGGCCCAGTTCCCTGGGCTTCGCGGCTCGAAATTCATTCAGAAGATCTGTTCTTACCACTCCATCCTGCGTAGCTTTTGACAATAGCGATTGTGCCACACCCGTGATACCGTCCAGTTGCCAGGCGTCACGGGAAGCGGCTATCTGAACAAGGGCGGGCCAAAGATGCCTATGAACAAACGTAACCTTGCCGCAAACCAGTTTCGTGACGAGGACATCCGGATGAACCGAAAGTTGCTCGGAGACAGCGAAGATTTCCCTGCCCTTAGGATGTCCCCACCATGATCCTCGGATCGGCTCCTGCGCGACGATTCCGGTTACACTCGGGAGTGCGGCATCTGACATCAGCAGAAATCCTCGGTCAGATAGTTCCTGCAAAACTCGTTGAAAAGAATCAGATTCGTTTGTTTCCATAAGAATCGACCTCGCGAGAAACGGATTCAAGCCGAACCTGGTGCTTAGACATTTGCGGACGGCAGTTACTGAGCATGTTATATATCACCGCCAGCCGGTGTAAGATGGGATGGCAATCTACCATGCCAGTCTATGTGAAACTCATTGAGAAAACCATCAAACTTTTATCTTTCAAAATGGTATCTGGACTGTGTTTCCGAAGCAGGAGACGTTTTGATCGGGTATGCGGCGCGGATCAGTTGGAAGGGGCTGTCGATCAATTTTTCCTCGCTCCTGCTTCGTCGGGCTCATCATGTTGCAGAGACAAAGACGTCTTTGCGCGAGTTGCGTGTCCCACTGATCGAAGGCTCTGTATTGCACTGGAATTCACCGGAACTCGACGTTAAGGGAACCTGGAAGCCGCTTGAGCAACCGATCAGGCGCAAACTGCTGGAAGATGATGCAGGCTCGATTGAATGGAATTGCATTAGTCCGCGTTCGGAGGCAAAGATCAGTATCGGTACGGGCCTGAGCTTCGAAGGGCTCGGTTACGTTGAACAACTGACTATGTCAATCCCGCCGTGGAAACTGCCTTTTGACGAACTACGTTGGGGTAGGTTCTTATCGGATCGAGACGCACTGGTCTGGATAGACTGGAAGGGGACGAACAACTTCAGCGTGGTTTTTCACAACGGTGTCGAGCTTGAAGATGCTGTGGTGTCGGACGAGGGGATCACCTCACAGGAGACCACTGTCTTACTGGATCGCCACAATGTCTTGCGAACAGGACCGCTCTTAAAAACATCGCTCGCGGTTATACCCGGAATCCGCAAACTATTTCCGTCCAGGACCCTGATGACTGAGGAATCCAAATGGTTAAGCCGTGGTTCGCTCAAGAACCTAAACGGTGATGCGTGTTCTGGTTGGGCTATACACGAGGTTGTTCAGTGGAAAAGGGGAAGGGCATAGCCGCTTTCGACGTATGGAATCCACAAAAATCCCGCGTGGAAAGATTGCTTGCAGAGCTTAATACCACATCAGTCACGTGTTCGACCAATGGAATCAAGGTAAATGGCAAAATTGAAATCTTCACAGGCCGGAAAGTTTTTGTACGGCTTTCTATTCGTCGTCGTCTTGCCGGTATTGCTTGTGGTTTGGGCCAGGGCCACCGAGGCGAAGGTTCACCTTCCCGCAATTCATTCGGTCCTTATAGGTTCAATCATCAGCTTGTGCGGGGGCATCACCATGTTGTGGGGGATGATTTCCCTAACCGTTTATGGAAAGGGCCTGCCAATGAGCCCGTATCCCCCAACACTATTTGTGTCGCGCGGCATCTATAATCTGATTGCCCATCCGATTTATACCGGCTTTTGTATCTTGTGCATCGGTGTTGCCATAGGAACGGGCTCGGCTAGTGGTTTATGGCTGGTTTCGGCAACTATGATTTTGGGCTGCGTTGCCCTGGTCCAGGGCTTTGAAAAGCATGGTTTGCGCGATCGATTTGGACAAGCTATTCAGGGTCCGATACTTCACCTTCCCTCGAATGATGAATCAACTCCGACGTTCGCTGATCGGCTATCGGTCTATGCCCTGGTTTTGTTCCCATGGCTGATACTCTACGAGGCTGTTCGGTTTATTGGATTACCCCCGGATGCCGTCACTGTTTATACACAAATTGAAAGATCGCTACCTGTCTTCGAATGGACAGAGGTGGTTTACGCAAGCACCTATATTTTTGTGATTATGGTTCCGATCGTGGCCAGGACCAGGCGAGATCTTCGGGACTTTTCAATATCAGGATTGATCGCAACGGGCCTGATAATTCTTCTGTTTTTGACATTGCCATTTATCGCACCCCCACGACCTTTTACACCACATGGGTTATTTGGAAGGCTGCTGAACTGGGAGCGATCAATTGATACGCCTGCCGCGGCGTTTCCTTCGTTCCATGTTCTGTGGGCTTTTCTGGCTGCCCGAGTCTTCGTCAGAAGAATGCGCTCATGGAAGTATATTTGGTGGGGTTGGGCAATCGCGGTTTCGATTAGCTGCATCACCACCGGAATGCACGCAGCCATTGATGTTGTGGCAGGATTCATTGTGTTCGCGATAGTTGCTTGCAGACAGGCGATATGGGACAAGGTTCGGGGGGGGTACAGAATATGTCGCGAACTCGTGGAAAGAGTGGCGTTTTGGACCGGTTCGAGTGATTAAATACGCATTCTACGGCGCCGCCAGCGCCTTTATTGGCCTATTAATCACTGGAACCCTGATCGGCAAAGCAAATATGGTTCCGCTGGCCATTGTGACGATATGCATTACGCTGGGCTCCGCCCTGTGGGCGCAATTGGTCGAAGGTTCTTCCGGACTTATGCGCCCGTTTGGCTGGTACGGTGGGGTGCTGGGCGTCCTGGTTGGAGTTTCGATTTCAATGCTGTTAGGTGCAAATCCGTGGCTTTTGCTTGGGGCATTTAGCGTTGCCGCGCCATGGATACAGTCTGCGGGTAGGCTGCGGTGCTTACTGCAAGGGTGCTGTCACGGACGAGTGGCTTCTGACAAGATCGGCATCAGGTACAGTCAACCGCAGTCCCGCGTTTGCAAACTTTCGTCGCTCTCCGGCGCGCCGGTTCATGCAACACCGCTTTACTCTATCGGCCACAATCTGGTGCTAGCGATAGTAATGGCAAGAATTTGGCTATTGCGTTTGGATATTTCGTTGATTCTTGGCGTTTACCTGATATTGAGTGGTTTGGGAAGGTTCGTCGAAGAGTCATATCGAGGCGAACCCCAGACGCCGATGTTTGCGGGCATGCGGCTGTATCAGTGGATTGCAGTGCTGAGCGTCATTGCCGGAATTTCGGTAACGATGTTTAAAAACACTCCGAACGCACCACGACCCGAATTTAGCTGGGCAACAATCATAGTTTCCGCATTGTTCGGCATCGTTGCCTTGATTGCGCTCGGAGTTGATTTCCCGGAGTCAAACAGAAGGTTTGCGCGGCTGGCGTGAAGGAGAGTCTTCATCTTAAACCTTGGAGGTTTTCAAATGGGTAAATTTGTAGCAGGCCTAATCGATGTCTTTGCGGACGCAGCACTTGGAGGCAATCCGCTGGCCGTGGTCGAGGATGCGGATTCAATGTCCGAAGAAACGATGCGACGTATTGCCGGGGAATTCAATCAACCGGAAACTACCTTCCTCATGAAGAGCGATCGCGCGGATTGGAAACTGCGGTCATTCACGGCAAACGGTTCGGAAGTCTTCGGAGCCGGGCACAATGCGCTTGGCGCCTGGCTATGGCTTGGCTATCAAGATCGGCTTGGTCCGCTGGACACACCACGAACATTCAAGCAGGAGATTGGAAACGATGTTCTGCCTATCACGTTGGAAAAACGAGATGGACACATCTACGGCCGGATGACGCAGGCACACTTACGCCTGGTGAAACCACTAGCTGACACCTCGGCGTTAGAGAGGGCGCTTGGCCTCTCAGCGGGCGATATCTTGATCAAGCCCCCCACCCGCGCCGCCGACACGGGCGCTGCACATCTCATGGCGCGAGTTCGCGATCACCAGACTGTTGATCGTGCTAAGCCCCACGCCGAAAAGCTTCTGGAGGTGTTGCGATCGGCAGGCGCGGAAGGCTGCTACATTTACGCGTTTGATGAGCAGGCGCCGCAGGAAGCTTACACGCGTTTTTTCAATCCCACGGTCGGTCTCTGGGAAGATGCGGCAACCGGAACTGCAGCCGGCCCCCTGTGCGCCTATCTGGGCAGCCAGGGAATGTTCGATTCGAATAGCGAACTGATGATCGAACAGGGCACGCTTATGGGGCGGCAAAGCTTCCTGCGCCTGCGTCTCATTCCTGAGGCAGAATTGTCTGGCACTGGCGTGATTGTTTTTCTCGGCAACTTGACGATCTAGCGCGCCAGCAGACGTGCAAGAAGAATCGGCTTCAGGCGACCCCATCGCAGCCTTGGACACGTGGCCAGGTATTGTCAGGTTAACTTCTAAAGATGTGATCTTCGCTTCTCGTGCGGCATACTTCGGACATGACCACCTCCGAATCTCTGTATCATCGCCACTGCTTCCCATCCGAAATCATTAGTCATTGCGTTTGACTTTACTTCCGATTCGCTCTGAGTTTTCGCAATGTTGAAGAGCTGATGCCCAGCCGCGGTGTTTCACACACATATGAAACAGCCCGAGAACGGTGTTCTTGCTCAAGTATCTGAGCGATCCCACACTCAGGCGGACGATCCAGGGGGCGACAAACAAGAGCGAGGCCTTCAACAAATTCATTCAGTGGGTCTCATTCGGCGGCGGCGGACTGATCGCCGAAAACGATCGTGACGAACAGCGAAAGCTGATCAAGTACAATCATCTCTTCTGCTATAGCGATTCAATCCTTACTTTGTCAATCGCAACGCGTAACCGGTGATTGGCTGACACGGTTTCAGTTCGATCGCAAGGTTCGCCGCTTCGGCCTCTTTGCGAAGCTTTTTGCGTTCGGCAGGCTCCCACGTGCTGGGACGCAGTGACTTGTCGCCTGACTCGGAGTCGGGAATCGCCCGCGCGAGCACGAAATACTTCCCTGGCGCGAGATTTGTGAAAATGAAGGCGCCATCGGCTTCAACACTGGTTTCAGCAAATCGCAAGACATCGTCTATTGCTTCGGCTTCGGCAGGAATCAAATGAACGTGTAACCGAGTGGGGCGTTTCGTGTTTTCTGCCACTGTGATTTTGCCTTTAAGCATAGCCGCGCCTGATGCGATAGTGAGTCTCAACCCGATGAGCTTGTCGCCGGATTTCACAGTCAGCCTGGCACGCGGATCTATCGCAGGCATCGAGCCGGTCATTGCCATCGCTTTCAAATACCAGGTCTCATCCGGAAGTTCCATTTCTATGCGATGGCGACCCGGTTTGAGGTCACCTATCGTGAAAACGCCTTTGTGATCGGGGATGCCGAGACCGTAACCCGGAAAGAGCGGCAATAAACGTTCGCTTTTCTCTGCCGGGTCGTCGCGCCTGGCTCTGACGATGATCTCTTCAGGATAAGACTCGCGATGGTTTTTGCATTCGAGGGCCCCTGAGTCCGCCTTCACGACGACAACCATTCCTGAGACCGTAGCGTTGGGTACCAGTGTGAGATCAACCCCGGTCACATCGGCTCCTCTAACAATGACACGACGCGGCGTCGAATCCAAGCCATACTCTCCATCCATCCGATCATTCCTGGCGATAACTTCGTATTCGCCGTTCGGAACACCGTAAAACGCATAGCCGTTTTGATTGTTGGTTGATTGAGAATACGTTTTCTCAATCGTCTCGCCGATTGTGGGGTTGCGAAGAAAAATCGTTGTCGATGTTTGCGTTGTGGCAGACGTCGTGCCCGGCGCGCCATGGATTTTGCCGCTGATAGCAAAGCCGCTTTCGCCGCGATAACGGATGTCGATGCCCGTCGCTACAAGGCCGCTTGAGACATTGACCAGTGTCGCCGCATCGCGCGTTGACGACGGATGATAAGTATTCGTTCGTCCGGTGAATGGTGTAGGTCGGGGTGAAGAAGCGTCGCTTCCGCCCGCCGCAACGATGTACGAACCGGAAGCGAGGCTATAGATGCGATAAACGCCTCGATCATCAGTCTTGCGGGTCCACAAATGCGCAGAACCAACATCGACGCTCGTCGAGCGTCCGGTTTCATCCCGGACGCGCGTCGCTTTGACCGGCGCGTCGATGACCGGCTCACCAGCATCGTTCGTGACCCGGCCGGTAATCACGCCGCCGCGAATCAGCTTGACCGTTACAAATTCGCCTACAAGGACGAAGCGTGCCTCGCCCAGTTCAAATGGATTGAGGACGGCGCCATCCGATGCGGGCACATATCCCGGCGCCCACGCCGAGACCAAATATGGAATCGCCTGGAGTCCGTCCGCCACAAAATTGCCATCGTCGTC
>WNFR01003124.1_pt1 | contig 19102 bp, 18 predicted proteins | sample 5400221 | NCBI WGS metagenome assembly WNFR01 (sample SAMN13153357, study PRJNA577476) | soil metagenome | isolation source: 40 cm soil under Madrone tree | place: USA:California | collected 2016-06-14 | reverse complement strand
CGGGTTCGAGACGAATACGCCGCGCAGTTCGGGATAGGAGGCGATGATCTCAAGCATGACGTCGCGACCGGTCGTCGCGTCACCGTCGGCAACCTTCTCGACAACAATGTCCAACGCGCCGTATTTCGCGGCGATTTGCTCCCTGAAACCTTTGGCGCGCTGATCGAGCGCAGCGAGGTCGGGCAAGGGGGTGATGAGCGCCACGTCGCCTTCGGTGTCGGCGTATGTCTTCTGGATCCTCTCGGCGAGAATATCCGCGGCGATGCGGCCCACCTGCACGTCGTCGGCCGCCAAGAACGAGGTCAAAGCCTTGGTATCGGCCGTGGAATCGATAGCCACGACTTTCACTCTCTTGGCGGCTTCATCGATCGGCTTGCTGAGGGCGGCAGAGTGCACAGGGGCGATGACGACCGCTGCTGGGTTCGATGCGACGGCCTTCTCAAGAAGGGCGATCTGACGGTCGGCGTCGGATTCGGATTGCGCACCCAGTTCGGCAACCTCGACGCCGAAATCTTGGCCGGCCTTGCGCGCTCCGGCCAACACGGTCTGCCAGTAACGCGACGTCGTATCTTTCACGATCACCGGAATGGTTGGCTTCGTCTGCGCGATGGCAGCCGCTGCTTGCGCCTGGCCAAACGGGCTCAACGACGGCGGTGCGTTGCGCGAAACCATCCATAGAACGCCGGTGCCGGCCCAGACCATGCATTCGAGGGCATGCCGGCGGCTGATAGCATCTTCTCCATTGTCGTGGTCGCTCGCCATGATGTTCTTCCTTCCGAACGTCCTTATTCGGTTAATCACGGACACGATCGATCGAAGAAAGGATTTATTCCCGTTGCCTCGCTCGCATGGCGCCACTTAATGCGCATGCGGGGGCTTCGTTCGCGAATCCTCGCCGGAATAAGCAGCGAGGAAATGTGATCTCGTCGGGTGAGAACTTAAATCCAGGGGTACGACGATGTTCACCAACGCGAAGCTTGCACTTTGTGTTGCCGCCGTGCTCGGCAGTGCTTCGGCTGCTCAGACGGCGCCCCAACGTTCGACCGTCCACCAGACTGGGTCGATCATTCAGTACCAGCTGCCAAGGAGCGCCTCTGGGGAGGCTAGTTTCGCGCCAGCGCCGGAGCAAAGCGTGGCCGCGGCCATATACTTCGATCCGAATCCCGCTCCATTCGACGCATTCACCTATTGCGCCTCGGTACTGCTGACTCCCTCGACCTCGAAACGGGTGGTGCAGGGGGAGTTCAGGTTTCCCGCGTTCAGCGCAACCCCAAATGTATCGGTGCAGATTATCTCATCGATCGGAGGCGCGCCGATGCAGGTCCACGCGCTCAAAATTCGGGAAATCCCCGGGAACTCGGGTACCATCGAAACGCAAATCGTTGTTGAGGCGGTGACGATCTTTGATGTTTCCCCGGGCGGGCTTTATTTTGCAAATCTCGTGGTAACCGGCGTGCCGGTCGTCTCACCGCCAAAACAGAGTCCGCCGAACTCTTAATTTAAGCCTAGCCTTGTCTCCGGCAAACTCCTTTACCGGACAGAGCGCTGTCAAATTTATCGACGAGTTCCTGCAGCTTGATATCGCTGTTCGTGTTGGGCACCCGCCGGGGTGAGGCAATCGACTCTGTCGCGGCGTAACTGGGAATTGAATGCTGCCTCCTTTGATCAAGTAGGCGCCCGGCGGCGTCTTGCCGACCGGGAGACACCTGTCACGGGAGAGCAGGATGATCATTATTGCCGTTGTCATAGCCTTGGCAGTTCCCGCGCTTGCCCCACGCAGCCTCAATCAGGATAGCGCGCCTCAATATCAATCAGTGCAGTATTGCATGCCGCAAGACGACGACTTTTCAGACATGACGACGATCTACTGCTGAGTGCTGCCCATGCAGCGCGTATCTAACGAGCCGATGATGGACGCTTTTGCGAACGGCACGATAAAGGATGAGAGGCTGATCCCGGCCTACACCTTGACCGCACGCGTGCTGCACTGGATCACGGCGGTTCTCATCCTCACCATGATCCCGCTGGGCGTGGTCATCGCGAACGAGTGGGGCGGAGCCGCGCAGAACGCTCTCTACGACCTGCATCGCTCAATCGGGGTAACGATCATTCCCCTCGCCATTGTGCGGGTCATCTACCGATGGACACATCCGCCGCTACCGCTGCCGCCCGACATCGCACCGATGCAGAGATTCGCTGCCCATGCGACGCATTGGGGTCTTTACGCCCTTCTTCTGCTGCAGCCGTTTACGGGCTGGATCGCCACCTCCGCCTATCGGGCGCCCATTATTGTCTTCGGCTTATTCGAGCTGCCGCCGATCTGGCGCGAGAGCCGCGCATTCTCCGAGCAGCTTTTCTTCGTCCATAGCCTTATCGGTACCGCCATCGGTTGCCTTGCGGCCGCGCACATCGGTGCGACCCTCTATCATCACTTCGTGCGCAGGGATCGCGTCCTCCTGCGCATGATCACAGGGTGACACCGCAAGCCGACGGGCTGAGCCGGATCCTTCGGCCGGCCGCTCAACACGTCTCCGTGACATCCGTGAATGCGCCCGCACGCGGGCGAGTCTCGTGCGTAGCGGCAACGCATTCACGTCACCACGGAAGCGACGACGATGTCCAACGCGAAAGCAGAGTTCTCCACCAAGCGAGAGCTCGGATCGGCAACGGCGATCGCCGTGCTATGCATGATTCCGCTCGCTGGCGCGGCCGCCCAGGGCGGCGGCGGTCAAATCAGCGGGGGACGTGCTGCGGCCATTCACGAATGCAGCGTTCTCGCCAGTCGGTATTCGCAGCACGACTGGGGTAATGTCGAGATCTATCAGTATCGGGCCTGCATGGCGCGACATGGGCAACCGGAATGACCGGGCACCGTCTGCGAATTGGCCGTGAACGAACGCCCGGTCGCGCGCGCCATGCTGAAGCAGGCTCGCAATCGGGAAACGTCTGCTCTTGCGAGACTTATTCAACATGCCGTCACCGCTCAACACGTGTGCGTGACACGCGTGAATGGAAAGGCATAAGGGCGAGTCGCTTGTACGGTGGGCAACAAGCTCACGTCATGACAGGAGACACGACCATGTTGAGGTCCAAAGTGAAGTTATCCACCCGGGCCGGGAGCAAGCTCGCATTGGCAACAGCGATCGCGGCGCTCTCGATGGCTGCGCTGCCCTTAGGTGGCGCGAGCGCCCAGAGAGGCGGCTATCCCATCAGCGGGGAACGCGCCAAGGCCCTTCAGGAGTGCAGCAGCTTCGCGGACGAGTGGGGTTATGCATACCGCGGCTGCATGAGCCAGCACGGTGAACAGGAATAATCGACAAGCGGTGAGTGGTACCAGCAAGGCGCGCCGTTCCTGATGGGACGGCCGCCTCATTTTGCGGCTCCCGCCTGTGCCGCTCGAGGCGGGCCGGTCCGGACCGACCCTCGACGGAGTGAGACGGGAATAAATGTTTGCTCTTGCAATCCAGTTTGCGAAGGCGACGCACATCACAATGGACCGGCGAGGTCCACACTGCGAAGACGTATCATGAACACGCTAGTCACTGCGGGCTCTCGTCATCGCCCCGGCTTTGAGCCAGTCTGCCGAGGCCGCGGCGCGCAAGCGTGACCGCGATACCTGCCAGTCGCAGCAAAACGAGAATTGTTATTACCGCGGCTATCCGCTTTGGCAGTGGTACAGCAGCTGACGGCCGAACTCACTTGGCTTCGACCACGTCGACCTTGACCTTGGCGACGCCCTTGCCGGTGATGCCCAGCGTTTCAGCGGCCGACGCGGACACGTCGACCACGCGGCCCGGAACGAACGGCCCGCGGTCGTTGACGCGAACGGTAACCGAGCGTCCCGTGGCGACATCGGTGACGCGCAGCCGCGTGCCGAACGGCAAGGTGCGGTGGGCGGCGGTCAATTCCTGCGAGTTGAATTTTTCCCCGCTCGCGGTGTGCGGATCGTAGCTGTAGAAGCTCGCAACGCCGTAGGTTGCGCCTTTCGTGCTGGCGGTCTCTCTCTCTCTCGCCGCCGGCGCGCGGTGCCGCGCGACGGTCTTGCGCGCAGGCTCCAGCGCCGCCTGGCGGCTGGGGCTCGTGACCACGGCAGCCTGCTGCGCGCAGGCTGCGAGCAGGCCCGCGGTGAGCGCCATGGCGAGCAGGCGCAGCGTTCCGCGGATCGGGAACCTGGGCCGAGCGCGGGCGCGGATGCCGGCGCGTGAAGACGAGCTGATGGACGACACGTTCGCACTCCCCCAACCGATGTCCCGGCCCTAATGGGAGTGGAAACCATGGCCCGATCACGGCCAAATTCGCCGTCGCGCGCGAATTGGTTTTTGTGTGGTTAATTTGTCACAGCGGCGGCGGGTCAAAGGGATGCAGCCGCCGATTAATCAAGCGTTAACGACTCGGGAGCGACGATCGAGCGACCGCGTCGTTTCCTGGAGAGATTCCGATGCTCACCAGCAGCAGGTATCTCGTCAATGGCAGCCCGCGCTGCTGCATGTTCTGCGGCGCGCCGTTCCGCCCTCGCGACGGCTGCGTTGAATTTTGGCGCACCTCCGCCGGCCAGCACTTCTGCTCGGAGTTTTGCGCCGACGACGCCGAGGAGGCGCAATTCCGCAAGCGTCGCGCCACCGCGCCCGCGGCCGCCGCACTCATCACCGGCTCAACCCACCTCTAAGGCAATTTCCTCCAGAGCGGCCCAAACCGGTTTTCGCCCCCCTCCGGGGTCGGATCTGTCGGATCACTGACTTCGCCACAGTCGACAGGCCTTTACCGCCCGTCTGCGTGGGTCGGTGCGGGCCCGCCAATTGTGGACAAATTTAGGCCAATCCGAATCGCCAAAGCCGGCGGCGGGAGGTTTCCGGGCTTGGGGGCGCCCTTCGCAACGGCGCGATAGCATCGTCGTCGTCCCTAAATCGTGAAATGATGCGTAATGCGTTCCGCTCGACGATCGGCCGTTCGACTGTTGCAGCTGATGATGGTTGCCTCGGTGGTGCTGCCGCTCATGCTGTTCTCCTTTGCGGGCTGGCAGAACTACCGCCATGAGCAGGCCGTCGCCGACGACCGCATCGAACGCTCGCTCGACATCCTGCACGAGCACACCCTCAAGGTCTTTCAGACGGTCGAGCGCTCGATCGCGGAGGTCGACGAGATCGTCCGCGGCATGCCGGACGAGGAGATCCGCGAACAGCAGCCGCGCCTGCACGAACGGGTAAAGCGGATAGTCGACGCGCTGCCCCAGCTGCGCGCGATCTTTCTCATCGACCGCGACGCCCGGCCGCTCCTCTCTAGCCAGTTCGTGCAGGTTCCGGACGACTTCGGCTCGCGCGAGCGCAGTTTCTTCAACGTACACATCGCCGGCGACGTCGGCACTTATGTCAGCGAAGTCGTGGAGCCGCGGCTGGAGGCATTCGGCACGCCCTTCTTCGTTCTGTCACGCCGCCGCCTCTCGGCGGACGGCACGTTTAATGGCGTGGTCGCGGTCGCCGCGGTGCCGCAGTATTTCGAGGAATTCTACGCGCTGATCGGGCGCAGCCCTGGCAGCCTTTACGCGCTCATCCGTGCCGACGGCAAGTTTCTCGCCCGTTATCCGGAACAGCCGCAGCGCCTGCGGACGCTGGGCCCGGGGAGCGGTCTGGGGACGGTGATCGCGCAAGGCTGGGAGCACGCGATCTACACCATCCGCTCGCAGGTCGACGGGACCGAACGGCGGATCGGCTACCGCAAGCTCGAGGGCTTCCCCGTTTACGTGATCGCCGGCATCGACACTTCGGCGATCCGGAGCGAATGGATCGCGGCGATGGCGAGTCATCTCATCTTTGGCGTGCCGGCGACTCTGTTCATTCTGCTCATCATCGCCATCGCGGTGCGGCGCACACGGCGGCTCTACGACGAAGCCGAGCGCCGCGAGGCTGCCGAGGGCGCATTGCGGCAAGCCCAGCGCCTGGAAGCCATCGGTCATCTGACCGGCGGCGTCGCGCACGACTTCAACAATCTGCTGATGATCGTGAGCGGCAGCGCGGAGCGCCTGCGCCGCGATCTGACCTCGGAAAAGCACAGGCGGCTCATCGACATGATCATGAACGCGACCAGCCGCGGCGAAAGTCTCACGCGGCAATTGCTCGCCTTCTCGCGCCGGCAGATGCTCGCCCCCGCGGTGATTGATCTCAGCAAGCGGCTTCCCGAGCTCAAGGAGATGCTCAACCGCTCGCTGCGCGACGACGTCACCACCCAGGTCGTAGTTCCTGACGAGGGTTGCGCGGTCAAGGTCGACCCGAGCGAGCTCGAGCTCGCCATGATTAATCTCGCGGTGAACGCCCGCGATGCGATGCCGAGAGGCGGCGCGCTCAGCATCACCGTCGAGCCGGTGGTGCTCGAGGGCAAGGCGACGGAGGAGGGGCTCACCGGCGAGTTCGTCGCCATTCGCGTCGCCGATACTGGCGGCGGCATCGCTTCCGATATTTTGCCGCACGTGTTCGAGCCGTATTTTACGACCAAGGAGGTCGGCAAAGGCACGGGACTCGGTTTGAGCCAAGTCTATGGTTTCGCCAAGCAGTCCGGCGGCACCGCGACCATCGGCAGCACAGTCGGCCGCGGCACCGTGATCACGCTTTATCTGCCGCGTACGCAGGAACTACCCGCACCCTCGATCGCGCGCTTGGCGCCCGAGGCTGCGCCGCGGCGCGTCGGCACGGTGCTCGTGGTCGAAGACAGCCCGGAGGTTGCCGAGGTTGCGATGGCCTACTTCCAGCAGCTCGGCTACATGGTCAAGCAGGTCGCCAGTGCCAACGAAGCGCTGGAGCTCCTCGGTAACGATTCGAAGATCGATCTTGTCTTCTCCGACATCTTGATGCCCGGCGGAATGAACGGCGTGGAGCTCGGTGAGGCCATCCGCCGGCGCTACCCGGCAATCCCGGTGCTTCTTGCTACCGGATACAGCGAGCGCGCGCGGGACGCCGTGCAGCAGGGCTTCGTCGTGCTGCAAAAACCGTTTGATCTTTCGGCGCTCGAGCAGGCGCTGCGTGAGACGCGCAACTGGAAAGTGGCGCCCGTTCCCGGCTTGGCAGGGCAGGACGCCCCTCGGACCGTCGAGTTGTGATCCCAAATTGAACCGAGTGCCACTGGCGCGACGGCTACGGCAGCTCGGAGATCATTTTTAGATATTCCGACTGAGCCTCCTTGATCGAACGGATTCCCTGCTCGGTCCAGTTGAGCAAACACATGAACGTGGCCCCTCATCGCACATTATCTACTTCCCGCTCGTCGCCGCGAAAGCGGGGATCACAGCGTGGATGGCCCCTGGACTCTCGCTTGCGCTGCGGTGAGGCAGTCGCGAACAAGTCACTGCAGCTTTATATCTGTTGCGCGAATGACCTTCGCCCACTTGTCGATTTCCCACCTGATGCGGTCGGCGAACTCGCCGGGCGTGCTGGCGATTGGCTCGAAGCCGAGCGCCAAGAGGCGCTCGCGCGCGTCAGGCAACGCGACGATGGTCACGATCTCGCGATGCAGACGCGCGATAACGTCTCGTGGCGTTCCGCCCGGCACCAGGATGCCGAGGATGATTTCCGACTCTTGATCGGCGGCGCCTGCTTCCGCGAGCGTCGGCACGTCGGGCAGCGCGGGCGAACGCCGCGCACCGGTGACGGCAAGGGCGCGCACCGTGCCTTGATTGATGTGCCCGGCAGCGGTGGAGATCGACGTGAACAGGATCGGGGTGTGCCCGCCGATGGTCGACGTGATCGCCGGCCCGCCGCCGTTGAAGGAGACAGCGGTCAGATTGAGCCCGAACGCCTGCTTGAGCATTTCGCCGGCGAGGTAGCCGGGCGTACCCAGCCCTGCATGGGCGTAAGCGTGCTCCCCCGGGCTCACTTTCACCCAGGCGACGAGCTCTTTGACGGTCGTCGCCGGAACGGACGGATGCACCAGCAGCACTTGCGGCGATACGCCGACGAGCGATACTGGCGCCAGATCCGTCGTCGTGTCGAAGCCAAGCTTGGTGAACAGGCTCGGATTGACCACGAGCGTACTGCTGATCACGAGCACCGTGTAGCCGTCGGGCGGCGCCTTCGCGACGAGCGCGGTGCCGATATTGCCGCTGCCGCCGGGATGGTTCTCGACGTAGAATTGCTGGCCGAGGCGCTCGGAGAGCTTCGGCGCGAGCACGCGCGCAACCACGTCGACCGGACCTCCCGGTGCGAACGGGGCGACCATCTTGACCGGCCGATTAGGATAACCCGATGGTTGTGCGAAGCTTGGCCCCGCGAGCACAACCGCGACGAGGCCAAGCACGCTCGCTTTGCACCGCCGAGTTTGCCGCCCTAAACCGCCGCTCACTCCGCGCGGATGTTCGCGTCGTGGACGACTTTGCTCCATTTGGCGATCTCCGCCCTGATGCGCGCGCCAAACTCCTCGGGCGTATTGGCGACCGGGGAAAACCCCAGCGTCTCCAGCCGCTCCTTGACGTCTGCTGCGGCAACCGCGTTGGCGATGTCGGCGCGCCAGCGCTCGATGATGTCCTTCGCCGTGCCAGCCGGTGCCACGATGCCGGTCAATGTGTCGCTCTCGAGGTCGGGAACGCCCGCTTCGGAGTTGGTCGGCACCTCCGGCAGGGCCGGCGAACGCCTGACGCTGAGCACCGCCAGCGCGCGCAATTTTCCCTCCTTGATGTTGGACATGGCGGGCGGCAGCGCTGTGAAGGCGATGGGGATATGGCCGCCGATCGTGGAATTGATTGCAAGCGCCGCGCTGTTGAACGGCACCGTGACCAGATCGAGGTGGTATTGCTGCTTGAACAATTCGCCCGCCAGGTGCGGCGTCGAGCCGGTCGAAGGCTGTGCGAAACTGTACGTACCGGGGTGAGCTTTGACCAATTCGATGAGCTCCTTAAGCGTCTTCGCCGCAAAGCCTGGATTGACCGAAACGACGTTGGGCGAGGCGGCCACCAGAGTGACCGGCGCAAAGTCCTTGACCGGGTCATACGGGATTTTGGCGTACATGCTTGGATTGACCATGAATCCCGTGCTCACCACGAGCATCGTATAGCCGTCGGCCGCTGCGCGTGCGACCGTGGCCACGCCGGTGTTGCCGCCGGCGCCGGGAATGTTTTCGGTATAGACCTGCTGACCCCAGGCCTCCGACAATTTCTGTGCGACGATGCGCGCGATCACATCGGTCGGGCCGCCGGCGCCGAACGGCACGACCAATCGGACCGGCCGTGCAGGATAGGTCTGCGCCGGTGATTCGCTGGCGGCGGCCGCTACGCAGATCAGCGCGACAACGGACGCGAGAGCGCGCACAACTGCCGTCACGGCGTCCTCCCTTGCTTTTTTGGTTGATGCTATCATCGCCGGTACGCCCGGCGCAGTAAAGCCGGCGCGAGCGCCGTCGCGCTAGAAGCGATCGCTTCGCGCGCTCCCACATAAAGGATATTCCATGCCACCGAAGAAAATCACACGTCAGGACCTTCGCGACGCGGCTGAGAGATACAAGAATTGGGGAAAGTGGGGCCCAAACGACGAGATCGGCACGCTCAACCATACCAGCCCCGAGGACATCATCGCTGCGGCACGGCTCGTGCGTAAAGGCAAGGTCATTTCGCTGGCGCTCAACTTCGACCACACCGGCCCGCAAGGCGCCAAGAGCAATTATCCCGCGATGGGCCGCACCAACCCCATCCACACCATGATTCGCACCGGTACCGACGCTTATTCCGGCGTGCTCGACAAGCGCGGCATCCGCGCCGCCGACGATATGGTGACCATGCCGCTCCAGTGCGGAACGCAGTGGGACGGGCTCGGGCACGTCTTCTATGAAGACCGCATGTGGAACGGCTACGACTGTCGCGAAGTGACCTCGGCCGGCGCGCAGAAGTGCGGCATCGAGAAAACGAAGAACAAGATGGTGGGCCGTGGCGTCTTCCTCGACGTGGCGCGCGCGCTCGGCAAAGTGTCGCTCGAGGACGGCTACGGCATCACCTGCGAGGATCTCAATTCCACCGCCGAGGCGCAGGAGGTGACCGTCAAGCGCGGCGATTACGTCATCGTGCGCACGGGGCAGATGGAGCGCTGCCTCAAGGCCGGGAGCTGGGACGGCTATCCGGGCGGAGACGCGCCGGGCTTTGCCTTCGAGACGCTCGAATGGGTGGCGCGCACCGAGCTCGCGGCGCTTGCCAGCGACACCTGGGGCTGCGAGGTGCGGCCGAACAACACCGAAGGCGGCATCAACCAGCCCTGGCACTGGATCACGATCCCGATCATGGGCATGACCATGGGCGAGATCTTCTATCTCAAGGATCTTGCCGAGGACTGCGCGGCCGACAAGGTCTACGAGTTCATGTTCGTTGCACCGGCGATCCCGATCACCGGTGCGGTCGGCTCGCCGACCAACCCGCTGGCGATCAAGTGAATTGGCAAGTCCGCTCGGGCAAAGCGTGACATCACGAGGCTGCGGGCCGGGTCAGGGCGGCAGCGGACAGCCCCGTAACGACTAATTACAGTTACACGGCCCGGCCCCACAGCCGCCTGCTGGCGATCGCGGCGCCCTCGCTGAGCGCGCGCAGCTTGGCCCAGACAATGCTCTCGGCGACCATCGGCTCCCGGCGCACCGCCGTTCCGAAGCCGCAATCGACACCGGCGATCAGGCGCTCGCGGTCGACGACGGCGGCGTAGCGGCCGATGCGCTGCGCCACCAGCCGCGGATGCTCGACGAAATTCGTCGTGGAGTCGATGACGCCCGGAATGAGAATCTTGTCGTCGGGAATGCCGACCTCCTTCAGATCTTCCCATTCGTGGTCGTGGCGCGGATTGGCAGCTTCGATGCTGATCGCCTGCGGGCGCGCCTTGCAGGCAAGGTCGATGATCTTGGTGACCGGCAGGTCGTGGGTGTGCGGCCCCTCGTAGTTGCCCCAGCAGATGTGCAGCCGCATCCGCTCCGCGGGCAGGCCCTCGGTCGCCGCGTTGAGGGCCGCGATGTTGCGCTCGGCGATCTTGCGGAACTCGTCGTCGCTCAGGTGGCGGTATTGGTTGTTGCGCGCCGAGGCGAGGTCCGGCGCGTCGATCTGCAGCACGAAGCCGGCCTCGACGATCGCCCGGTACTCGCTCTTGATCACGTCCGCGAGTGCCGCCAGATAGGCATCCTCGCTCGGATAGTAGAGGTTGATGATGAAGCGCGTCAGGATGCCGGGCGAGGGCGCGGTCATGAACACCTCGAGCGCCTTGGCCTTGCTCGCCGCAGCCCTGACATTGGCAAGGTCGCGGTCGAGTGCGCTGTGGTCGGCGTATCGCAAGGGGCCGACGCAGCCCGGAAAAGGTATGTCGCTAAAATTTCCCCGCCGATTGGCGAAATCCGGATGCGCCAGGAGATCGCGCCCGATCATGATGTCGCGGCCCTTCTCGGCGGCACGCGGATCCGCCTCGATGCCAGCCACGCGGTGCCGGATGTAGGTGGCATAGGACGGCTTGCTCATCTCGCCGTCGCTGACGACGTCGACACCGGCTGCGACCTGCTGCGTGACGGTCTCGTTCACTGCCCGCGCGACCTCTTCCTCGAACGTGGCCGCATCGACTGCCCGGCCCCGCTCCCGTTCGAGGATGAGCTCGATAAGGGGCTTCGGCCGCGGGAGGCTGCCAGTGTGGGTGGTGAGGATGCGGTCCTTGCTCGTTTTCATGCCGCGATCCCGCGCCAGCCATGTCGTGACCGATCGTGTCTCGAGGCGTTTTCGGATAAGGGAGTGCGCAAAGTCAATGAGGAAAGGACTTCCATGACTCTCGGCATCAACCCGCTGATTGCGCTCGGCGTGCTCGCTTCGACCGCGGCGACCGACGCGGCCTATGTGTTCTTCAACGCTGCGGTGACCAGCAGGCGCCGGATTTGGGCCGCGAACTGGAGCGCGATCTGGTATATGCTGTCCGCCTTCGCGGTAATCAGCTACACCGAGAACGCCGTCTATGTCGCCTTTGCGGCGCTTGGCTCCTGGCTCGGCGCCTTTGCTTCGGTGACCTGGCTGCATCGCGCGGGAAGTCTTGCGTTGCCGCGCCACGACCCACCCTAATACTTGGGCCATAAAGCCGCACGGTTCTTCTCCTCCCGGGAGATTCGCAATGTTGGGCCACAACCGGAAAATGAGCGGGGCGGAATGCCTAGCCGACATGCTCAAGGGGTACGGCGTCACCCACATATTCCACGTGCCGGCAGTGTTGCGCAAAACCATGGCGGCGATGGAAAGCCGCACCGAGATCAAGCGCCTGCACGTGCATGGCGAGAAGGCCGCGGCCTACATGGCCGATGGCTATGCGCGTGCGTCGGGCAAGCCCGGCGTCTGCGCAGCGCAGGTGATCGGCGCTCTCAACCTCGCGGCCGGTCTGCGCGACCCTTGGCTTGCGCACTCCCCCGTCATTGCCATGACCGGCGGGCGCGAGCCGAAGACAAAATTCCGCAAGGTCTATCAGGAGATCGATGACCTGCCGGCGTTCGAGCCGGTGACCAAGTTCAACGCCGCCATCGACGACGTTTCGCGTTTTCCCGACATGGTGCGACAGGCGTTTCGCGTGGCGACCTCGGGCACGCCCGGCCCCGTGCATCTGCAATTCCGCGGCAACGAGGGACAGATCGACGCCGATGAAGCCGAGATGGAGCCGTTGTGCGAGCCGCAGTTTGCGCGTGTGCCGCCGTACCGCCCCGCGGCCGAGGACGCGAGCGTGATTGCGGCGCTCAAGCATCTACAAGACGCGCAACGTCCGGTCATCGTTGCCGGCGGCGGCGTGCGCGCCTCGGGCGCCTCGGCCGAACTGGTGGCGCTCGCGCAGGCGCTGCAGATCCCGGTTGCGACCTCGCTCAACGGCAAGGATTCAATTCCCGGGAATCATCCGCTTTCGGTCGGAGTTGTTGGGACCTATTCGCGCGAGAGTGCGAACCGGGTCGTCAACGGCGCCGATCTCGTTTGTTTCATCGGAACCGAGACCGGCGGTATGACCACGCATTTCTGGGCAGTCCCGAAGATCGGTACGCCGGCGATTCAGATCGACATCGATCCGCAGGCGATCGGCCGCAATTATCCGCTGCTTGCCGGCATCAATGGCGATGCCAAGGTCACGCTCGCACGCATGCTCGCGCAAGCCGACCTCGCCAGCGCCGGCAAGCGCAAACCTTGGGTCGAAGAGGCGCAACGGATCTGCAAGGAATGGTCGCAGAAATACCGATCGGTGCTGACTTCCGACGCCGCGCCGATACGCCCCGAACGCATCTGCGCCGAGCTCGCCCGGCATGTGCCGGACGACGGCATCGTCGTGGCCGACACGGGACATGCCGGGATGTGGATGGGCGGGATGTTCGATCTCACGAGTCCGCGGCAAAGCTACATGCGCAGCGCCGGCCATCTCGGCTGGGCTTTCCCGGCAGGGCTCGGGGCGAAGTGCGCGTGTCCGGAGCGGCCGGTCATCACGTTCACGGGCGACGCGGGTCTGTGGTACCACATCGCCGAGATCGAGACCGCCGCACGCTGGGGCATCAATGCGGTCACGGTCGTCAACAACAATTCCAGCGGCAATCAATCCAAACGCGGCTTCGACCGCGCCTATGGGGGAACGCAGAGCGAGCAGGCGCGGGAAATGTGGACTTTCAGCAAAGTCGATTTCGCGCGTATCGCCGAGGAGATGGGCGCGCTCGGAATTCGCGTCGAGAAAGCGGGCGAGATCGGTCTGGCGATCGAGAAAGCGTTGCAGGCGCGCCGTCCGGTGGTCATCGATGTCGTGACCGATATCGACGCGCTCGCGCCGTTGGCGGTGAGCTGATGATTTCTCGATGTGTCATGCGCGGGCTTGACCCGCGCATCCATCTGCTTTGCAAGAAGCGTGTTACGAAGCTGGATGGATTGCCGGGTCAAAGCCCGGCAATGACGGGGGATGACTTGTCTCTCAGTCCTCCGCGCTCAGGCGCCGCCGCACGCCCCAGCCATTCAAGATGGCGGTGATCTCGCCGGCCACAAAGTGTCTGGCACTCTCCTGGTCGTAGCCCTCGCGCAAGAGCTCGTCGTAGTCGGTAAAGGTGTGGCGCACATAGGCGACCAGCGATAGCCACGCTGCTGTTTCAGGCGTGGCCACGGTCAGGCCGGGGCTGTCGACGGCGTGATCCACCACGGCTGCAAACTCATGCCGGGGTATCCGCGGCGCCAGCCGACGCAAGGCAGTCTCGATCTCGCTGCGTTTAGCCACGTCCCTTTCCCGAAAGCAGTCTTCTGCCGACCCCACAAATGTGCCATTAAGGGGCTGCGTCACGCCGCACGCATTGCGAGTGGGGAAAGCGGCGGATGCAACGGCCCCTCGAAATCCATCCGCGAGCCCAGCCATGAGTTCCGCGATGAACGTCCCCCCAGTCAAGGCGGGATCGGCGATCGGCATGATAGCCGCCGTATCGATCGGCATCGGCGGCATGATTGGGGCAGGAATTTTTTCCATTCTCGGGGTCGTTGCGCACGCGGCCGGCAATGCGATGTGGCTCGCTTTCGCGATTGGCGGCGTGGTGGCGCTCTTGTCCACCTACTCGTACGCCAAGCTCGGCGCCACCTTCCCCTCGGCCGGCGGCGCCGTGCATTTCTTGGTCAAGAGCTTCGGCGACGGCATCCTCGCCGGCGGCCTCAACCTGTTCATGTGGGCGGGCTACATCATTTCGCTCGCACTTTATGCCACCGCCTTTGGCGGCTACGCTGCGACCTTCGTGACAACCGCGCCGTCCGTGCTGTTGCTGAAGTCGCTGGCAGTCGCTTCGGTCGTGCTGCTGACGCTGATCAATGCCTTCGGCGCGCGACTCATGGGCCGCTGGGAGACTGTCATTGTCGCCATCAAGCTCGTGATCCTCGTGCTGTTTGCGGCGGTCGGCTTGTGGTTCATCAGGCCGGGCTACCTGTCGACCGAGCTGTGGCCCGAGGCAGAGTCGATCTTATTCGGCGCCGGCGTGCTGTTTATCGGCTACGAAGGCTTTGGGCTCATAACCAACGCGGCCGCCGACATGCGCGATCCGAAAAAGATGCTCCCGCGGGCGCTCTATAGCAGCGTGCTCCTGGTGATCGCGCTTTATCTTGCCGTTTCGCTGACCGTGACCGGTAACTTGTCGGACTACGAGATCGAGAAGAGCCGGGATTATGCCTTGGCAGAGGCGGCGAAGCCGTTCCTGGGACAATTCGGTTTTCGGCTCGTTGCGATCGCCGCCCTGTTCTCGACCGCCTCGGCCATCAATGCCACCCTGTTTGGGTCGGCCAACGTCTGTTACATGATCGCCCGCGACGGCGGCCTGCCGGAGGGACTTTCGCGCACCGAATGGCGCGGGGCGAGCGGAGGGTTGCTGCTCACGGCGGCGCTCGTCCTCATCGTGATGTTGAGCTTCGATCTCTCCGGCATCGCCATGATGGGAAGCGCCGCTTTCCTTTTGATTTATGCCGCGGTGAATGCCGGTCACCTCAAGGTGCTCAGCGAGACGGGAGCAAGCGCGCTCCTCGTGTGGCTGTCGCTGCTGACCTGCCTAGCGATGTTTGCAGTGCTCTGCGCTTACATTTACCGAGAGCAGCCGCGGGCGCTCGCCGCCTTGATCATTATCGCAGCAGCGGCGTTTGCCGCGGAATGGGCTTACCGGCGCTGGACCGGGCGTAGGATCAGCGAACAGCCATAGCCGCGTCCTCAACGCGGTTGCAGCGACATCTTTGATTTGAACGAGGGTCGCCGCTCTGCAGTGCAGCATATTTTGGCAGCGCAGCATCGCATTGCGTGCTGGACTGTCGTCGGCCCGCGTGAGATAGCAAAAGAAACAAATAAACAAATAAGGGGAGGAAAAAATGGCGGGCACTCTTGAGCCGCAAATCGCCGAACTGGTCGATGCCGCGTTCGCAAAATCATGGCCGTTCGTCAAAACCGACCCCGAGCTCGCGCACGATGATCCGCAGGAGATGCGCACTCGGCTCGCCGACAGGTTGATGCGTCTCGCTCAGAACGGCGAACGGGATATGTGGCGGCTCGCTAACGCCGCCATTGGACAACTGCGGCGCGAACGAAGCGCCTGACATCGATTCCAAGGCCTAATCTCGTCATCGCGGCTTGACCCGCGCATTCCATCCCCGTCGCAAACACGCTTCACGAAAGTTGATGAAATTGCCAGGCTCGGCATGGCGTGCAGGGGATTAGGCCGCGCGCGAGCCGCGCGGGAGGCGCCACAGCCGCGCGGCGCGCTCGCACAACGGGCCGAGGAGCGGCCAGAACAGCAGGATCAGCGCCAGGGTGGTGATCGAGCCGACGAGCCCGTTCGACCAGAAAACGCGCAGATCGCCGCCCGCGCCGATCATCGCCAAGCGGAACGCATCCTCCGCGCGACTGCCCAGCACCAAGGCCAGTGTGAATGGGGCGAGCGGGATGCCGATTTTCTTGAACACGTAACCGACCACGCCGAAGAGCAGCATCAGCCAGATGTCGAACATGGCGTTCTGGATGGCATAGGCGCCGATCGCGCAGGAGACAACGATCATCGGCGCAATCGCCGCGAACGGCACGCGCAGCACCGCGGCGAAGACCGGCACCGTCGTGAGTACCAGTACGAGGCCGACGACATTGCCGAGGTACATCGACGCGATCAGGCCCCACACGAAATCCTTGTGCTCGACGAACAGAAGCGGGCCCGGATTGAGCCCCCAAACCATGAGCCCGCCGAGCAGAATCGCCGCCGTGCCCGAGCCTGGAATTCCGAGCGCGAGCATCGGCAGCAACGCCGCGGTGCCCGACGCGTGCGCCGCCGTCTCGGGCGCGAACACGCCTTCGATGCGTCCCTTGCCGAAGCTGTCCTTGTCCTTGGAGAAGCGCTTGGCGAGATTGTAGCCCATGAAGGAGGCGGCAATCGCTCCGCCCGGAGTGATGCCGAGCCAACAGCCGATTGCCGAAGAGCGCAAGAGCGTCACCCAGTAGCGCGGCAGGTCCTTCCAGACGCGCAATACGACTCCCAGGCTGATGCTGGCGGTGTGACCGCGCAAGGCGAGCCGCTCCTCCATCGTAAGAAGAATTTCGCTGATGCCGAATAATCCGATCACCGCGACGAGGAAGTTGATGCCGCGCAGCAGCTCGTTCCAGCCAAAGGTCATGCGCAAGGTCCCGGAGACCGTATCCATGCCGATGCCGGCGAGCAGGAGGCCGAGCGTCATGGAAATGATCGTCTTGTACTTGTCCTCGCGCCCGAGACCCACGAAGGAGCAGAACGTCAAAAGATAGACGGCGAAGAATTCCGGCGGCCCGAATTGCAACGCGAAGGCGGCAATGCCGGGCGCAAGAAACGTGATGAGCAGGACTGCAGCGAGGGAGCCGATGAACGAGGAGGTGAAGGCAGCCGTCAGCGCCTCGGGCGCTCTGCCCTGCTGCGCCATCGGGTAGCCGTCGAAGGTGGTCGCCACGGACCAGGCCTCACCGGGGATGTTGAAAAGGATCGAGGTGATGGCGCCGCCGAACAGCGCGCCCCAATAGATGCAGGACAGCATGACGATGGCCGAAGTCGGGTCCATCGTGAACGTGAGCGGCAGCAGGATCGCGACCCCGTTCGGGCCGCCCAGGCCCGGCAGCACGCCGACGAAGATGCCGAGCACGAGCCCGACCATCATTACCGCGAGCGTCTTCCATGTCAGTAGGACAGCAAAGCCATGAAGCAGCAGGCCGAAGGCTTCCATGGGCTCGACCTAGTAGCCGAAGGCCGCCTCGAGCGGGCCTTTTGGCATGATGACATCAAAGGCGATGTCGAAGGTAACGAACATGATGATCGCAAACAGGAAGGCGGTGAGCAGGGACTTCCAGAGCGCAATACGACCGATAAGGCGCATGAAGCCGACGATCAGGAGGAAACTTGCGACGTAAAGCCCGAGCCACTGCGTCAACAGGCAGAACAGCAGCGTGGGAACGAAGACTTGCATGACGCGACGCAACTGGTCCTGCGTGAGGAATATGTGCGCGCGACCGGTGCGCATCAGCAGGGAGCTCACGAGCCCGTAAAGACTGGCGCCCGCGAGGATGACGCCGAGATAGAATGGGAAGTAGCCGGGCTGTGGCCCGTCCGCCTCCCACGCGATGCCGGTGCGCCAGTTGTCGAAGCAGAAGAGCGCCGCCAGGGCGAGCAGCAGCAGCGACGTGATGATGTCGACGGTGCGCGTGGCGACGACGGGCGGGGAATCATCCGCCGGCGCGGTCGGATCTTCGACGATGATTTCGGCGTCAGGTGTAGCCATTCATGTTTTCGCGGCATTGCGGGCGTGCGGTGGATTATCGCCCGTTTTTGAGGTCCGCTCACCTCCGCGAGGGGCTCCTGCGACGCTTGCGTCGCAGAGCCCATTGCAGGGAACCCACTTCCTCCTGGATTGCCGCTTGCGCCGGGAATGAGCGGAATTTCGATGCAGATGACTTAATCCGATCGGTACATGTTTCTAGTGCGCGACAAAGCCCGCTTCGGTCATCAGGTTCTTGTTGAGCGCATCGTCCTCTTCCAGAAACTTCACCATGTCGTTGCCGGTCAGGAAGATCGGCTTGAGCGCCTGTTTCTCCATATATTCATTGTATTCGGTTGTCTGGGTCACCTTCTTGAACAGGTCGACGTAGAACGCCGTCTGCTCCGGCGTCACTTTTCCCGGCAGGAACATGGCGCGCAGCATCAGATATTGCAGGTCGAGACCCGCCTCCTTGCAGGTCGGAATGTCGTACCACGACATGTCGCCGGCGACTTTGGTCTTGTAATCAATACGTTCCTTGTCGAACACGCACAGCGGCCGCACCTGGCCGGCGCGCCAGACTTCGAGATTTTCCGAGGGGTTGTTGACGTTCGCGGCGGTGTGATTGCCAACGAGCTGGGTTGCCGCTTCACCGCCGGATTTGTAGGGCAGATAGGCGAACTTCGCCCCGGTTTTCTGCTCGAGGAACACCGTGAGCACGTGATCCTCGCGCCGCGAGCCCGTGCCGCCCATTTTGAACGGGGGCGAGGCGGCCTTGGCGGCCTCGATGAACTCTTTGACCGTGTTGTAGGGCAACTGCGTGTTCACCCACAGTATGAATTCATCGAGCGCGATGACGGACACGGGCGTCAAGTCGCGCCAGTTGAACGGAATCTT
>WNFR01003456.1_pt1 | contig 19105 bp, 17 predicted proteins | sample 5400221 | NCBI WGS metagenome assembly WNFR01 (sample SAMN13153357, study PRJNA577476) | soil metagenome | isolation source: 40 cm soil under Madrone tree | place: USA:California | collected 2016-06-14 | reverse complement strand
CGATGCGCCTCCGTTCGCGCGGCACGCAATTTGTCTTGCGCTCCGGCAACCGGCTTCCCAGATGTAGGTGCCGTCCGTGATAAGCCCCCTATAGATAGGCTAACAATACGTTCGCAGCCGATTGAAGCGCAAGGAAAAAGTGGAAGTTCCGGAGCCTGGCAGTGGAAAACCTATAGAAGGACTCGTAGTGTGAGGAATCGATTCTGAGGACCGACGCCGTAATCCCACCTAAGATCTAGAAATCCAAACCCCAATAATCTTCAGGCGGACTCTGCAGTTCCAGCCCTAATTCCCAGCCGGTGCGCCCTTCGTGGCCACGCCAAACGAGGACCGCCTTACAAACGTTCTTGTTCACCAGGTTCACTAGATCCAATTTCTGGCCCACCGGAAATCCCTGCGGCACCACGGCGAGACATCCGGTCGGACTAATATCCACGGTCCATCCTTGTGTCGAGTGCCTTTCGCGAGCTTCTTCCCATTCAATCGCCACCGGAACGCGAGAGTTCACGCGCTTCCCGGCGCGCAATTGCTTCATTCTCAGTTCGAAACTCTGTTCACTTCCGCCTGACACACGATTCTCCTCTAAACGCACTCTTGCCCTGCTCTCGGAAACAATTCGATCTTTGCTTCATTCAGAGTAGGCGACCTAATCAAAGCGGTCAATGAATTGGCGGTTCGTACTCTGTGAGTCAGTTACCCCTACAAAGGCTTACCGCAGCGCAGACCGGAGGTAGGTCAGCATCCGGTAACCGGCAATGTAGCTGAATGGCATCAACTCCAGCGAATAGTGCCCGCAAGGCAACTCCAGCGTTCGGGGATTGGCACCGTGCTCTTGCAGCGCTTCCACCATGTTCTCCGTCAGCTCCGGCAGAAAAGTAGGATCGTACTTGCCGTAGACCATAAATGTATTTCGCTTTGCTCCCATGCCCAGCTTTACGTAGGGCATCGGGCTGACCGGCGCCCAGTATTCACGCAATTCGTCCACGGTTACGTGTTCGCGTAGGCTTTCCCACACGTGATTGGTGGTCATGCCGCCACTCACCACATCGGCAAAATACGTCGAAACGTGGAAGAAACCTCCAGCGTGTACTCCCTGGTCGTGCATCATCGTGATATAGCCAACCGAAGACCCGATGCTCGTGCCTAAGATTCCGATGCGCGTATATCCGCTCTGTTCCAGCCAACGCAGACATCGCTTCGCATCCTGCACCGCTTGCTGATTCGCTTGTAGAGTTAATCCGATATTCGAGCCTACCAGCTGGTCGGCGCGCTCGTGGCCCTTGGCCATTCGGCGGTCGTGGTACGGCAAACTCATCTTGAGCGCGGAAATGCCCAGCCTCTGCAGCCATTCGCACAGCCCCCGCTGACCATGCCACTTCGCGTTCCAATTCGGCAAAACCAGCACAGCCGCGCGTTTGCCCTTCGCTGGAAACAGTTGCGCATGTACCGTGTTGTTTTCCGTCCAGGGAGACTTGATCGACGAACTAAACGTAAGCACATTCTCTGAATCGAGCCGGTAATCGCTCGCTGGACCAGTTTCGTACCAATCACGGCTGTTTTGCAGCGCTTGGCGCGCGCATTCCGCGAAAAAACCTTGCGGGTTGGCTTCGTCTGGACTTCCCCCAGCGTGCTCCGTACCCCATTCGAAAGGGCGTACGCGCCGGTTATCATCAGTCGTCCATCGCCGGTGCTCATAGCGGCGAATTCTCTGTTCGAACCAGTTCATGGCGATCGTTATTCACTATAGCCCAACCGTTCGAGCCCACAAAATCGCGCTTCCTCGTTAGGCATCGGACACGCTTCGCCGCGTCGCAATTGAGGCCGTTCCACTCCTATGTCACAGTAAAGTGTGATCATCACTGTATTTTTCCTCTTCGGACTGGTGATTGGCAGCTTTCTGAACGTCTGCATCACGCGGATTCCTGCGGGTGTATCCATAGTGTCGCCGCGGTCGAGTTGCCCTGAATGCGGCGCTGCCATCAAGGCATACGATAATGTTCCGGTAGTCAGCTGGATCGTCCTGGGGGGCAAATGCCGCAACTGTCACACTACGATTTCCGCGATGTATCCGACCATCGAATTCATAACCGCACTGCTTTTTGTGGCCTGCTACCTGAGTTTTGGCCTCTCCGTCGCCGCGCTTAAGTGGCTTTGTTTCAGTAGTATCCTGGTAGTGCTGATCGTTACCGACTACCGCGAGCGCATCCTGCCAGACCTCGTCAATTGGTTCGGCGTTGGCTTGGGTATTGCATTTGCCGTTCGCGTGCCGCCGGCGGACGGCGCCGCCCGCATGTTCCTGGGTCGCCATTTCGTCGCCACCCTCCCACACTGGGCCCCTGGAGTCTTCGACGCCATGCTCGGAGCGATTCTGTGCGGCGGCCTTCTCTGGGCGGCGGCGCTTCTTTACAAAACGGTTCGCGGCCGCGAAGGCATGGGCTTTGGCGACGTCAAAATGATGTTCATGGTAGGTACTTTTCTTGGAGTCCGCGGCGCTTTCCTTACCATACTCTTGGGAACACTCCTTGGAACTGTTATCGGCGTGGGTGTCATTTTGGTTCTCTTCGCCTCCGGATGGAAAAGCGCCTTGGCCCGGCGGGCAAGTAAGATGGGTTTGGGCGGGATCGGCAGGCTGCGCTGGGCCATCGCCAGCCGCTACCAGCTTCCCCTCGGTACCTTTCTCGGTATCGCCGCGTTCGTCATCATGTTTTTTGGGCCTGGGACCCATTCGCGTTGGTCTTTGCTGCCGCTCGGCTAGAGAATCGCGCACATGCCCTCGCAACTCCTCATTTTCGTGCTTGCTCCCCAGCAGAGTGGATTTCCGTTTCCGCGGCTCTTTTTTGTGATGACCGGCGTGATCCTTGTGGGGATTCTCGGGCTTGCCATATTCCTGCTGCGGCGCACTCTCGGCCGTTCGAACGACGCCGATCTTCCCGGCCACGACCCCGTCCCCCGCACAGAAAACGTGCCGGCATTTATGACCGCCTCCATGCAGGCGGTAATTTTGAAACTTCGTGAGCAAGAAAAGGAATTGGAACGGCTACACAAAGCCGAACGCGAACGTGCCGAAAACACCGCTCGCTTAAGCGAAGAAGTCACGCGCAATATGCCTGCCGGCTTAATTGTGATCGGCGCCAATGGCCTGATCTCCGGCACTAATCCCGCCGCTGAACAAGCGCTCGGCATCCAGGGTCTGGTATTTCGCCGCTTCAGCGAAGCGCTCGGCGAATCAAGCACTCTCACCGGCTTGATTCAGCAGTGCCTTGCGGAGGGAAAAATTTTCCGTCGCGAACAAGCTGCGCACATCGCCCCCGACGGCAGCCATCGCGAACTCGGCGTCACCATCTCGCCGATCCGTCGCGGCGAGCAAAAAGCTACTGGCGCCATTTGCCTGCTCAGCGATCTGACTGAACTAGCATCGCTGCAGAAGCAAATGCAACTCCGCGAAAATCTCGCCGCCCTCGGCGAACTTTCCGCCGGTATCGCGCATGAATTCAAGAATGCCCTGGCCACTATTTCCGGCTACGCGCAGATGATTCAATCCGATCCGAACGCCGCCGACACTCCCGAAAACGCCGCGAAAATTCTCGACCAGACGCGCAGCATCACCCACGTTGTTACCGAATTCCTGCGCTATGCCCGCCCGCTGGAAATCTCAGAGGAGCCTGTTGCGCTTCGCTCGCTACTTGATCGCATCGTATGCGAAATAAAAGAACTTCAGCCACTCGTGCAAATAACCGTCGACGGCGATTTCGCCGAGATTAGCGGTGACGAAGGCCTGCTTCGCCAGGCGCTCCTAAATCTTGCCCGCAACGCCGCCGAAGCCGCCGCCAGCCACGCTAGTGTTCCGTCCGTAATACTCTGCGGCGAAACGGTTCATTCCGCCGACGAAAACTTTCAACGTCTTCGCGTCCTTGATAATGGCCCGGGCATTTCCGCCGATGTCCTGCCTAAGCTCTTTCGTCCTTTCTTTACCACCAAAGTAAACGGCACCGGCCTCGGCCTGGCCGTCGTACAAAAAATTCTTTTGCAGCATGGTGGCCGCGTCGAAGCGCAGAACCGCTCCGGGGGTGGAGCGGAGTTTATCGTTACGCTACCCGCGACCCGTACGATTTCAGAGGCAGTAGAATCAAAAGAGGTCACCATCTAACGTATTGGGGACGCAATGCGCGCCCTCGGAGGTAGTACCGTGCGTAGCATCAAATTGTTCGCGTCATTACTCTTCGTACTCGGCCTGTCTTTCGCTTCTTCCGTCGCGATTGCCCAACAAGATCAATCGCCAGCGAACACCGGCGATCCCGTGGCCGATGCCGCCCGCAAGGCCCGCGAGCAGAAAAAAATAGCCCCCAAGCCAAAAAAGGTTTTTACCGATGATGACGTCGCGACTAGGCCGCCGGCCGATGTGCAGGCTTCGACGGCTTCCGATAAATCCGACGATGGTACCGCACAAGGTAAAGCTCCAGTTTCAAAGACCGACGCGGAGAAAAAGGAAGACCCCAACTCAGAAGCCGCCTGGCGCAAACGCTTTGCCGCACAGCGAAGGAAAATCTCCGATGCCGAAGAGGCGCTGAGCGTACTTCAGCGCGAAGCCGAAAAAGCGGATCTCCAGTATTACCCTGACCCGCAGAAAGCTTTGCAGGAACAATATACACGTGCGGAAATCAACGCCAAGAACGATAAAATCGCCGAAAAGAAAAAAGAAATTGCCGACCTCAAGCAGCAACTCAGCGATATGGAAGACCAGCTTCGCAGCTCAGGGGGTGATCCGGGCTGGGCGCGCTAGCCGCGTGAACGGGACAACTCGGAGTTCATCCTGACTTGCGGCGTCCGATGCCCTGCACGCGCACGTTCTAACCTTTTCGAAACCGATGGAACCCTTACTCCTCGTTGAAGACAAGACTGAACTCCGCGCCATGTTACGCAAAGCGCTGGAGCGTAACGGTTTTCGGGTTGAAGAAGCATCGGACGGTTCCGCCGCGATACAGAAAATCCGCGCGAAGCGCTACCAGATGGTGGTTACCGATTTAAAAATGCCCGGCGCGTCCGGTTTGGAAGTGCTGCGCGAATCCAAGCAAGCTGACTCCACAATCCCCGTCATTCTGCTCACCGCGTACGGCTCGGTCGAAGAGGCCGTTTCCGCCATGAAGGAAGGCGCATTTGACTTCATCCAAAAGCCCGTCGACCTTGAGCATCTAAAACTGCTCGTCGAACGCGCCACGCGCCAGCAGGAATTACTGCGCGAAAATCTCATCCTGCGTGAGGAATTTTCGGCGCGTTACGGCTTTCCGCGCATTGTGGGCGAATCCGACGTGATGAAAGCTGTCAGCCATCAACTGCAACGCGTCGCCCCGACCGAAGCCACTGTACTGCTGCTTGGCGAGAGCGGTACCGGCAAGGAACTCTTCGCGCGCGCGGTTCACCATCTCTCGAATCGTCGCGAACAGCCGTTCATCGCGCTGAATTGCGCGGCCATTCCCGAAGGCCTCGTCGAAAACGAACTCTTCGGCCACGAACGCGGCGCGTTCACCGGAGCTGGGAATCGCAAAGCCGGCAAAATCGAAATGGCCCAGCGCGGCACTCTGTTCCTCGATGAAATCGGCGAACTCCCTCTCGCCAGCCAGGCCAAGCTTCTGCGCGTTCTCGAAGAACGCTGTTTCGAACGAGTGGGCGGCACGCAATCCATCGAAGTTGACGTCCGGATCATCGTCGCCACCAATCGCGATCTCGCCGGCCGCGTCCGGGAGAAGCTTTTTCGCGAAGATCTGTACTTCCGAATCTCGGCCGTGCCGCTCACCATTCCTCCGCTACGCGAACGCGACGGCGATCTCGTTTTGCTCGGCGCACATTTCCTGGAAAAATTCGGCCGCGAATTCGGCAAGGGCCAACTCTCCCTCAACGATAGCGCTCGTCGTCAGCTTCTCTCCTATCCCTGGCCCGGCAATGTGCGTGAACTCCAGAACGCACTGGAACGCGCCGCGATCCTCTCCGACGGCCCGGAAATCGGCCCGGAATTATTGCCGTCCGTCGCAATTCCCGTGCGAACGGAAAGTGCTCCTGCAAATCTTGTTCCCGATTCTTTTTCCTGGGAAGGCAGCCTGGAAGACGTCAGCAATCGCGCGCAACTGCACGTCGAACGCATTCTGCTCGAAAACGCCCTTCGCGAATGTCGCTGGAACAAAACTCGCGCCGCCGAAAAATTGGGCATTGCACCCAAAACGCTGCTAAGCAAAATGCGCGCCACTGGCCTGGAAAATTAATCCCGGCTCCTGACGGAGCGAAGTAGGCTTCTGGCGACCTTTGTCATTCCGAGCGCAGCGCAGCCGAGTTGAAGAATGTCAGCTAGGTCACTAATTTACCGACACTGAAGAACGAAGGGAGTCATTCCCGACGTAAAATAGCCTTCGTCATTCCCGTATGCAGCGCCACCGTCCCTCCCGTCCATACACGCGCGTTCACTCCGTCGTATCCGCATCTCCTCATCAGCTCAGTCAACTCCGCAGGCTGAAAAAACCGCGCCACGGACTTCGGCAAATACGAGTACGCCGCTTTATCCCCGGAAATCATCGCGCCAATCCTCGGCAACACCTCGCGAAAATACCATCGGTACAAATCTCCAAACCACCCCGGCTTCGGCTCGGTAAATTCCAGGATCGCGATCGTGCCGCCAGTCTTGAGCACGCGACGAATTTCCAGCAATCCGGCTTCATAGTTCGCTAGATTCCGAAATCCAAATGCCGCCGTCACCAAATCAAACGAGCCATCCGCAAATGGCAACCGCAAGGCATCGCTCTCCACAAACGGAATCGCGCGCGCCCGGTTTTCCGCGGTCGCCTCGGCCGCTTTTGCTCGCGCTCGCACCAGCATCGTGTGGGCAAAGTCCGCGCCCCACACCCGCGCCTTCCCCCGCTGGCTCAATGCAAATGCCAGGTCCCCGGTCCCGCAGCACAAATCCAGAATTGTCGCGTCGCCACGCTCCAGAATCGGCTGCAGAATCTTAGCCGTACGCGCGCGCCACATCCGGTCCATCTGCAGCGACAACATGTGATTCAGCAGGTCGTAGCGCGGCGCGATCTGCGTAAACATCTCGCGCACTTTGCGCGACGCGTCTGTCTCAGTCGCCGCGCCTTCGGGACGCGTCCCATTGGGCACTTTGCGCGATGCCGCAACCTCAGCCATGCAGCACCGGCTGCGCTTTGGTCACTGGCGCTGTCAGACGCAAGATCAGTTCCAGTTTTTCCGGTTCGCGCGCGTCATACGTCGCGGCTTTTCCGATTCCCGGTGTCAGCACAAATCGCAGTTTCCCGCTGCGCGTCTTCTTGTCCGATCCCATCAAGTGAATCAGTCGCTTGGCGGGCACGTCGGGCCACGCCGGCAATTTCCCCATCCGCCGTATCAACGACATAATTCGTGAAGCATCCGGCGCCGGCGTCACTCGAACCTCGTGTCCATACAACGCTGCCGCCATCATTCCCCATGCCACAGCTTCGCCATGTTGGTATTTCTTATAAGCGGTCGCACTCTCCAGAACATGCCCAAACGTGTGTCCAAAATTCAAAATTTCCCGCAACCCGGATTCGCGCTCGTCTTGTCCCACCACTTCCGCTTTAATCTCCACTGACCGCGTAATCACATGCTGCAAAGCTCGCGCATCGCGCGCCAACAATTTCTCGAAATTCTTTTCCAGGAACGCAAAAAGCTTCGCATCCGCAATCACGCCATACTTAATCACCTCGGCTAGGCCGCCGCGAAATTCTCTTTCCGGCAGCGTCCCAAGCGCTTCCGCATCTACCACCACCAGTCGGGCAGGGTAGAACGCTCCCACCAGATTTTTGCCTTCCGGTAAGTTCACACCGGTTTTCCCGCCGATCGCGCTATCCGTTTGGGCTACAAGTGTTGTCGGCACCTGCACCAGCGCCACTCCGCGCAAATAACTCGCCGCCGCAAATCCGGCGACGTCTCCCACTACTCCGCCGCCCACCGCAACCACCACGGCCCCGCGGTCCGCCCCAGCCTTCACCAGGCTCCGCGCAATCGATTCCACGCTCTGCAAATTCTTCGCCGACTCCGCATCGTCAAACGTATGCACTTGCGCAGCCTTCGCCCCTCCCAATCCGCACAGCACGCTCTTGCCAACCCCGGCCCACACTTTTCGCGATGTCACCACATGCACACTGGAATATTCTCCGACTTTCGCGATCTCGCGCGCCAGCCGTTTCAGCGCACCCGCCCCGCATAAGACCGCATAACTTCCCGCCGCGGATTTCACCCGGATACGTTTAATTTTGCTCATGGAAATCTTTTTAACTCTAGCATACAGCGCATCTCGTCCCGCGCCGCGCGCCCTTGCGCGATTCCAAAATTGTTCCTACCATACTTAGGGTTCAGGTTTCAGGGTTTGTTTTATAAAACCCTGAGATCGAAAACGCTTTCGGGGGATTGTTTCACAAAATCTGAAAGAAGCTGTACTTACCTTAGTTCGAATACGTCCGCAAGAAAACGTCCTATGACCTCGTCTCCCAAGACCTACCAAGCTGATTACGCCGTGGTAGGTTCAGGCGTCGCTGGTCTGCGCGCCGCCATTGAACTCAGCAGCGCCGGCAGCGTCCTCGTCCTCGCCAAATCCAATCTCAGTGACTCCGCCACCGCCTGGGCGCAAGGCGGCATCGCCGTAGCACTCAGCGACGAAGACGAAATCGGTCTCCATGAACAGGACACGCTCAACGCTGGAGACGGTCTCTGCCGCCCCGAGGCCGTGGCGCTTCTCGTCGAAGAAGGCCCTAAGTACATTAATCAACTCATCGAATGGGGCACCGAATTCGATCGTGCCGGCACCAAACTTGCCTTCACGCGTGAAGCCGCGCACAGCCGCTCCCGGATCCTCCACGCGCACGGCGATTCCACGGGACGCGAAATCAGCCGCGCTCTTCTCGCCCGCGCGCACAAAATCCCGCATCTCCATCTTTGTGCGCACTCCTTCACCACCAGCCTGATTCTCGAAGATGGCCGCGCCGTTGGCGTCCGCTTCCTCGACGAAAACGACGGCTCGCTTCACGAAGTCCGCGCCCTCGCCGTTCTTCTTGCCACCGGCGGCCTCGGCCAGATCTATCGCGAAACCACCAACCCCGGCGTAGCCACTGGTGACGGCATGACCATCGCCTACGAAGCAGGCGCGGTCCTATCCGATATGGAGTTCATGCAATTCCATCCCACCGCGTTAGCCATCCAAGGCGCGCCGCGTTTCCTGCTTTCCGAAGCCCTGCGCGGAGAAGGTGGCGTCCTCCGCAATATTCTTCTCGAGCGCTTCATGAAGCGCTACGCCGAAGCGCAGGAGCTTGCTTCGCGCGATGTCGTCGCTCGCGCCATCGTCAGCGAAATGCATCGCACCAATGCGCAACACGTATACCTGGACATGACCGCCAAGTCCGCCGAATTTCTGCAAAAACGCTTCCCGCGTATCTACTCCACCTGTCTGGGCTACGGCCTCGATCTCGCCACCGATATGGCGCCGGTCTGCCCCGCTGCTCATTACATGATGGGCGGAGTCAAGACCGATCTATGGGGACACACTTCCATTCCCGGCCTTTACGCCGCGGGAGAAACCGCCGACGCCGGTGTCCACGGCGCCAATCGCCTGGCCAGCAATTCCCTTCTTGAAGGCTTAGTCTTCGGCGCGCGCAGCGGTCAGGCTATGATTGCCGACCGCGCTTCGGACAAGTCACAGAAGGCCGCGCACGGGGCCAAGTTCAAAGCATCCGCTCTGCCCGGCAACCCAGCTCCGAAGCCCGATTCGCATTCGCACGATGGAGCGGGAGGTCACGCAACATCCGCCATGAACGGTTCGAACTCGTCGGCAACGTCGCGCTCCGCAGTACCTCACTCCGCGAAATTAACGGCCGCAGCCGCTTCACCTTCCACCCACACACACACCGCAAAATCAGCTCTATCCGCCGCCTCCGCATCTTCACCGGGACACTCCACAAAATCAGCAGTAGCGGTTTCCGCCGCACCCGAAGAAGCACTCGCCCCGCCCGCCGTGGCCGCAGCCCTTATGCAAATCCGCGATCTCATGTGGCGTCACGTAGGTATCATGCGCAACGGCAAAGAACTCTCCGCCGCCGTCGCACTCCTGGAAAACATGAAACTGCCTCGCTCCGAACATCCCGGCCGCCAAGACTACGAACTTTCCAATCTCCACAGCCTAGCTTTATTGATGGCCCGCTCCGCCCTGGCCCGCGAAGAGTCCCGAGGCAGCCACTACCGCTCAGACTTCCCCTACCGCGACGACGACCTCTTCCAAAAACACTCCCTAATCAAACGCTCTAAAGACGTCACCTTCGAATCATAGCCCATTGTTTCTGCGGCACACGAAGCCAGCTTTCCGGCTGTCTCTCGTCCCATTCACTTTTTCGAAACCGACACCAACGCAACTCCGGCACTCCCCATCGCCAGACCCGCGCAAGAAAATAGAACTACCCGAAACCCCGCCAGAAATGCTTCCGACACGTCATTCGTAACGGCCGCACTCGCACTGGCATCCAAGTTCTTCGGCAACTCCATTCCGGCAAGTTCAATTTCCTTCGAACGAATTTCTTGTGCGGTTTCAGGCGCCAGCGAAAGCGATGGAAGACGCCGATCCAAATGCGCCACGAATATCTTCACCATCACGATTCCAAATACGGCAATGGCCAGCACTCCGGCCAAACGTGCCACGGCATTGTTGATTCCCGATGCGGCGCCGCTGTGATCCTTGTCCACTGAACTCATCACCACGGTCGTCAACGGAGCGACCGTCACCGCCATTCCTAGTCCAAGTACCAACGACGCGGGGAAAAACGTACGCCAGTAGCCACCGCTTCTCGTCAGCATCATGGCAAAAACTGCAAAGCCTGCGGTAGCCAACAGCGGCCCTACAATCAATGGAATCTTTCCTCCATAGCGGGCCACCAACCCGCCGGACCACCTCGACAGGAAGAACAGCAACAAGATTACCGGCAGGCTTGCCGCTCCCGCGGCCGTCGCCGAGTATCCGTAAACCTGCATCAACGCAATGGGAAATAAAAAGAAAAAAACGCCAATCGCTGCATAGAGAAAAAGCGTCAAAACGTTTGCGCCCAGAAACGAACGCGACTTGAAAAGGGCCAGCGAGACCATCGGTGGGGCCACTCGCGATTCGACCCACAAAAACGCCGCTAGAAAGACCAAGCCTCCTGCCAGGCTACCAACCACAATCGGACTGCCCCATCCCGCCTTCGAGGATTCGAGAAGTCCCGTAACCAAGCCGCCAAGGCTCGCCGTCGCAAGCAACGCGCCCACCCAATCGAGTCGCTTCATTTGCGGATTCCGGCTCTCCGGTACCTGCCACAGCGAAATTGCCACCACTGCCGCGGCCAGCGGAACATTCAGGAAAAATGCCCATCGCCAGGACGCGTGTTCGATCAGCCATCCACCAACTACCGGACCCAATGCCGTAGTCATCGCCGTAAAGCCGGACCATGCTCCAATCGCACGACCGCGCGTTTTTTCCCCGAACGAGGCGCTGATGATTGCCAGGCTGCCCGGGACTAACAGCGCCGCCCCAATTCCCTGCACCGATCGCGCGACGATCAATACGCGAATACTTGGCGCCAAACCGCAGCCAACCGATGCCGCCGCGAATACTCCGACGCCAACCAGAAACACCAAACGCCGGCCCAGCCAGTCTCCCAGCGCGCCGCCCGCAAGAATCAACGCCGCGAGAAATATGCCGTACGATTCGATCACCCATTGCACATCCACCACGCTGGCCTGAAACGTACTCTGAAATTTCGGCGCGGCAACGTTGACGATTGTGCTGTCAATAAATGCCAGGCTCGATCCAAGAGTCGTCGCTGCCAAAATCCATGGGCCGGCTTTTTCCGCGCACTCTTTGCCCATGCTTCCGGAACGAATCGTCAGTTCATCGCATGGTGTTTTCATGGTTGGTTAACTCTCACTCGATTCGATGCGCTCTCAAACTCCAACGGCCCATCTTCTACTGGAACTCCCCAATAACCGCGACAAATCCTCCGCTGTAATCATTGCGACAGAGCCTGTGGCGGCACCCGGAGGTCGCTTCTTATTTCTATTTTTGGAGAATCCCGTCAATTCAAGGGCCGCCAGTTCAATGCTCATTAGTTCAAGGATGGATATTTATGGCCAGCGAAAAACAACGAAGCGCGGCGCGCAAAAACATTAAGAAAGCAGCCGCCGCCGCAAAAACAAAGCGAACCATCGCACATCTGCCCAAACGAGTTCGCACCGCTCTCGGTAAGCAAGCCGCAAAGGTACGCAAACGCCACCACGCTTAACTATTTCGTCTGCAATTCGCGCACACTCTCCAGAACCACGTGCCCGACAATTCCCAGGCTTTTCGCACTGACCTTGTCCATTGTGTCCTGTGGCGTATGCCAATAGCCGGCTGAGTTCACTAGGTCAATAATGTCCGCCGACGGCACGTTCCTCTGCAAGAAAGACAAATGATCGTCGTCCACCGGCATCGCCTGATCCACAAATATCGGTCCATACCCCAGCCGCTTCGCCGTATTCCAGATCAGGTCCACCAGTTCTAACGTCGAATACTGTTCTCGCTCCAGTTGCAAATTTTTTCCGCCAACCAGGTCCGCCAGAATCATGGCACGAATCTTTTTCAGATCGCCGCTCGCCGCCATCTTGGCCGCCATTTGCCGGCTCCCATAACGATTGTCCGGATCTTGCCACTGCTGCCGAACGGCTTCTTCACCGTCGAAAAACGCGATCCAGATCGAATAGCGCGGACGCATTTCACACATTCGCCGCGCCATCTCCAGCATCAGGCCAGTGGACGATCCGCCGTCGTCCGCGCCCACAAAGTTATCTAGCCTTTTCGTATCGTAGTGCGTTCCCAGGAGAATAATTCCCTGCCGCTCGCCGGGAATTTTCACCACGATATTTTTCATGGCCAGGCGCCCCGCGGGCGTATCCGAAGAAAACGCATCGGTATCTACCGTGCACCCAAAACTGGAAAGCTGTGAGGTAATGTAATCTTGCGCTTGCGAAATGGCCTGCGAACCGGAAGGCCGTGGACCGAAGGAGACCAGCTTGGCAACGTGGTTGTAAGCAAGCGCTCCATTGAACCCTCCGGTCTTTTCCGGCGGCAGCGCGTCCTCCGGAACTTGTGGCGCCGCTACGGGAACAGAGGCGGACGGCTTGCTTGCAGCGCTCGCGTGGTCATCCGTTCGATTCGCTTTACAGCCTGCCAGCGCGGGCAACAGCAACACGCTACAAATAGCCAACCTTAGACACATTGCTCCCCGGGTCTGCCAGCATAATTTGCATTTCATGTTTCAGCCTCTTGCTTCCGCTGCCAGCCGCTTCGCTCTTCGCCGCACCACCGCCCACGAAACCGCGACGCCGACGAAATACAAAATGGTCATTACGCCCATTACCAGAAGCATGGTCACAGCGTCCGGAGTCGGCGTGACAATCGCCGCAACCACCGTAATCACCAATATCGCGTACTTCGTATTCTGAATCAGAAACTTAGGCGTAACGATTCCGAACAGCGTCAGGAAGAAGATCAGCACCGGCAACTCGAACACCAGTCCCAGCGCCACGATTACCAGAAGCACCAAATCAAAATAATCGTCAATCTTGATCAGCGGCACTACCGGGCCCTGAAAGCCTACAAGAAAGTTCAGGATGTGCGGCAATGCCAGAAAATAAGCGAAAGCAATTCCCGCCAGAAACAAAAAGACCGTGGAAAACAGAAATCCTGTCACCGCCGATTTTTCGTTGCGATACAAAGCTGGAGCAACGAACAACCAGACTTGATACAGGATCACCGGCGAAGCCAGAACGATGCCGATGTAAATGCTCAGTTTGATCAGCAGGCTCAGGTAATCCGTCGGTCCGGTATAAAACAAATCGGTTTTCAGGCCATGTGCCCTTAGCGCACCTTGAATCGGCACGACAATGACGTTCACGAATCTCGGTGCCGCGAACCATCCGATTCCGGCGCCGACGAGCACCGCGAGCAGCGAATTGATGATGCGTTTGCGCAGCTCGACCAGGTGCTCGAAAAACGTCATCTGCCCGCCGCCCTCTTCTGGCGCGGCAGGCTCGCTGGTAGTTTTTTCAGGCTGGTTGTCGCTGGTCATTGGCGGGCCGTGGGCCAGGTTCCATCTTTTCGGATTCTGCGGAGCTTCCTTCCGTAACAGGTTGGTCACTGACTGGTTGTTGCGTGACCGATTGCTCCGTGGCTGGTTGTTCGGTGACGGCGTTCTCGCCGGAGGAATGCGTTTCACGCGAAACCGCTTCCGTGACCGGCGAAATAACAGGCTCAGGCGGCGTCACAGTTTCCGATAAGATTCTCGGCGTTTCGGCGCCAGCAGGAGTGGCGAGAATCGCGGGCTGCTGCGCGCTGCTGGCAGCGGCTGCAGCTTCTTGGGCTTTCTTGAATTCCGCGTCGCGCGCCTGCCTCTCGATGGTCCGCATTTCTTCTTCAAAGGCCATCTTGAAATCAGTGGACGCCTTGCGGAACTCAGCCATCATTTTGCCCAAGCCGCGCGCAAGCTCCGGTAGCCGGTGCGGTCCAAAGACCACCAGCACCACGATGAAAATGATCACCAGATGGGGGACGCTAAACATGGGCGGTTAGGTGTAGCCGTGTTACGCCTCTCTGGCATCATAGAAAGGGTGTAGGACACTGTCAAACCAGTCTTTTCCTTTAGCCGTGATATACTTTCTTATCGCAGCGGGTAAAATCTCTGGTCGCGTGAGGGCCGAATGAACCAGAATCGTCGCGGCTTCGTAGTTATTTTCACCGTCTTGGTCGCATCTGCCGTATTTGGATGGATTTACGGGCCTTCGGTCCGAGCCACCTCCACGGCTGCGGAAGACAGCCAGTCTTCCGTCCGCGAATTCACCACGGTCCTTGACGTCGTTCAGGCGAACTACGCCGAACCGGTGGACGTGGACAAGGAGGTATACCAAGGCGCTATCCCCGGCATGCTCCGCGTCCTGGACCCGCATTCCAGCTTTTTTGATGCCCGCCAGTTTGCGCTGCTGCGCGAAGACCAGCGCGGCAAGTATTACGGCGTTGGGATGATAGTCGCGCCGCGCGAAAATCACACGGTGGTGATGGCGCCCTACGTTGGCGCACCGGCTTACAACGCGGGCCTGCGCCCCGGCGACATGATCGTCAAGGTCGACGAAAAGTCCACCGACAATCTTTCCACCACCGAAGTTGCAGATCTGCTGAAGGGGCCCAAGGGCACGGTAGTCAAGATTGTCGTCACGCGCGAAGGATTTACCGAGCCACTCTCGTTCACCGTCACCCGCGGTGAAATTCCCCGTCACTCCGTGGATATCTCATTTTTGATCAAGCCGGGAATCGGCTACATCCGCCTGTCATCGTTCAATGAGACGACTGATCGTGAAATCGAAGAAGCTCTGAAACAGCTCAACGTCAACAATCTGGACGGGCTGGTTCTGGACATGCGTGGAAATCCTGGCGGCCTTTTGAATGAAGCGGTCGCGGTCGGCGACGTGTTCCTGGAAAAGAATCAGCTGATTGTTTCACACCACGGACGGAGTTCACCGGAACGCCGTTACTATGCGGTGCGCGGCAATCAGGGCGTGACTATTCCGCTCGTCATCATAGTGAACAATAATTCCGCTTCAGCCACGGAAATTGTCTCCGGCGCCGTGCAGGATCATGACCGCGGATTGATCGTCGGCGAAACCACGTTCGGCAAAGGATTGGTACAAACTGTGCAGCCGCTGAGCGAGAACACGGGCTTGGCCCTCACCACCGCGCGCTACTACACGCCCAGCGGACGATTGATTCAGCGCGATTACAAGACCGTTTCACTCTACGAATATCACTACGAGCGCAAAGTTCCCGAGCATCCCACGGAAATCAAGCTAACCGACAGCGGCCGGCAAGTAACGGGCGGCGGCGGAATTACTCCGGACATCATCGTGGCGTCTCCGAAATATACTAAATTCGAGCAGGAACTTTTCCGCGCGGATGTTTTCTACCCGGCGGAAGCTGGTGTAGGCGGATTCACACGCTACTACCTTGGTACCCGGCCGACCATCACGCACGAGTTCACCGCTGACGATGAAGTGATGCACCAGTTCTCAAGCGCAAGATTAAACAGGAAGTTTTCATGTCCACTTTCGGCATGCAGGATGGCTTTAAGGTCCTGCTGGAAGCTGACCCGCAGCTACAAAAAGGGATCGAGGCGATGCCCCAGGCACGCGCTCTGTATCAGAACGCCAGAAAGATTGTCGCGCAACGCACCGGCGGCGCGACCGATCAGCCATAAGTTAGTTTTAGAACGATTTAGGCGAAACGCGTCCTCTTTCCATGGTTGGAAAGATTCTTGTCCTTTGTTAAACTTACAAACACTGCTCGTGGGCGAGTAGCTCAGTTGGGAGAGCGCATCGTTCGCAACGATGAGGTCGCCGGTTCGACCCCGGTCTCGTCCACCATCTTTTCAATCACTTACGCGGCACTTGCCACCACTCGGAGTAGTCCGCGTAGTCCAACTGAGGCGGGAATCTTGAATCCGAGCCCGATCCTTTCGGCCCAATCCCAACCGGTATTCCCTCTCTCCAAGTAGTTTTTCGTAACGTTCTGAAACGTGTTTCGGCGCGTGCCCGGACCAAAAGCACGTCGGGGCAATCCGACTTGCCAAGCAACGTTAGCCGGTAGCGCCGGAAGATGTTCAGTCCACCCTTTACATGCTTGAGTTTCTTGAGGGTGGGATGAAGGCTGTCGCGGAGCACGTTCGATTGCAGCATTTGCGCCCCGCTGGAAGTCTGGAACAGCAAACCGGAAGTGCTGGTGCCGACGTAGGCTTTCAGCATCTCCGCGAGATCCACGCAAAGGTCAACTTCGCGCGTGCCGTTCTTCGTTTTTAGGTATGGCTGAATCTCCCCTGCCTTCGCCTTCTGCTGAATGCGATCACGGCGTCTTTGAAGATCCCGCAGGAATCAAAATACTGCTCGGTGAAACTCCGGTAGCCAACGCCGTAGGATAACGTCGTCAGAATATTCACGCGGGGCTTCTGCAACTACCCGCTGACGGAAATAGACGAGCTGCCGTAGCCGCGTATCCTCCGGCGGGAGCTGTCGTATCAGGCGCAGAGCTTTCAGATGAGCAAGTGAACCACGAATCCCAGCCCCAGTCATCAGCCCAAACAGCATGCTCACCCTGTACATCAGCCAGTAGCTTGTCTCCGACACGTGCAGCAGCGGCACGGCGAACCAATTCCACACTTCCATGAGCACAAACTTGCTCAAACTGAGGGCCAAATCGGCTCCGGCCGAGCCAGGCACAAGGTTTCCGTTAGCGTCATAGCTGGCGGCAGCCCCACTGAAATTGGTGGTAGGGAAATCCTGGCCGCCAATGTTATGGGAGCGCGAACCGGCAAATTCATAGACGATGAGAGTAGAGGAAAGGTCGTGGCGCGCCCCGGCCAGGATGCTGAACACTTGTTGATCGGGGCGGCGAATGTAATGGCGATAATTGTAGGAACCCGGGGAACAGGGATTGGTCTGCACGGTGGGATCGGTTTGTGCCGCTAAGTCCGCGACCTGGTTGATCGTCTGGCAGTCCTGGGCATTGTCAAAGGTGATTTGCGAGCGGTTGACGGACTTGATCATGTTTCCGGCGTTGGGCGTGTAGACCCAAGTGTCGCCGAAGTCGTGGAAATCAGAATAGAGCCCATTGAGGTACACGTTGGTTCCGGGCTTGACGTTGTAATCGATGCCTTCGGCAAAGCCATAACGGGTGCGGTAATAGCTGTAAGAACGTTGGTCTTCGCTGGAGACGTACGCGACGTTCTGGCCACCACTCAAGGTCGTTGCAGCCTGCGTCGGCTCTAGGTCGTCAATGCCGCGGTTGTTGCGGTCGAAAGTTCCGCCGAAAAGAATGCCGAGTTTTTTTTGCGCGCCGAAACGCCTGCCCACGGTGCCGTCGAATCCACCCAACGTGCGTCCGCCCTGAATCGGTGTATAGCCACCCTGGCCTCCGAAATTGTAAGTGGCCTTTTCCCCGGCCGTTTTGGTCACCAGATTGACGGTCCCGCCGATGGCGTCGGCATCCTGGCTGGCGGCAAGAGTTTTGTAGACTTCGATGCGTTCAACCAGGTTCGCGGGAACCGCGTCCAGCTTGATGTTGCGGACAACGCCCTCGGGGGAAGGAACGTTCACGCCATTGATAGTGACGTTGGTGAGGCGAGGTTCGGTGCCGCGAATCTGGACGTACTTGCCTTCACCTTCGTCGCGCTCGAGAGAGACGCTGGGCAAGCGGCCAACGGCATCAGCGATGTTGGTGTTAGGCAAACTCTGAATCACCCTCAAGGGCAGCACCTGGACGATTTCGTCGGACATGCGCTCGATGTTGATGGCTTCGGCCTCGCCTTGCACGCGTTCAGCGGTAACAATAACCTGGTCGGTTTGGGAAGCGACCTTCAGGGAAGTGTCCAGATTAGCGGTTTGTCCAGCGACAACTTTGACGGTCATAGTGGTCTGCGAAAATCCCACGTAGGAAAAGGTAACGGTATAGTCGCCTGCGGGGAGTTCCGTAATTCGATACTGCCCTTGATCATCCGTGGCGACTCTTTGTCCAGTTGGATGGACTTCCACGAGAGCGCTTGCCAAAGGAGAATTAGCCTGGTCCTTGACGCTTCCGGCGATGGAGCCTCGACCACCTTGCGCGAACGCAAGTGTGCCAAAAATGAGTTGCGCCAGTACGAGGAGAAACACCAATGCGATTGATTTTCCAGAATAGCGCATAACACACACCCTTATTAGGGTCTCGGAGCCGGGAGGAGCGAAGGGTCTATCGTGAAACCCACAAAGACACGTCGCCGAGACAGATTTGCTGTCGGCCCTTATTTCGCCTCATTTGTGCGAATGGAAGGTGACGCCAATGTGACGAGTCGTTTAAAAACCGCTAGCCTGAATTTCTCATAATAAATAAAAAAAGGCTGTTGCTTCATGGCATAACTCTTTTGTTCAGAAAGAAATCCTGCCAAGAAGGAGAACAGCCTTATGACCACAGAGTGTAGCCAGTTTGTCTTCGGATTTCATCCCCAAA
>WNFR01007259.1_pt1 | contig 19111 bp, 12 predicted proteins | sample 5400221 | NCBI WGS metagenome assembly WNFR01 (sample SAMN13153357, study PRJNA577476) | soil metagenome | isolation source: 40 cm soil under Madrone tree | place: USA:California | collected 2016-06-14 | reverse complement strand
ACGTTCGCGTTGGGCTGAAAATAAATTTTCACAACCGCGATGCCGTTCAGGGATTGCGATTCGATGTGCTCAACGTCGTTCACCAGCGTGGTCACTGCGCGCTCGGAGTTCGCGGTGATGCGCTGCTCCATGTCCTGCGGCGAGAGTCCGTTGTAACTCCACACCAAGCTGATGACGGGAATGTTGATTTCCGGAAAGATGTCCGTAGGCGTGCGCAACAGCACTACCGGCGTCAGCAGAATCACCACGAGCGCCATCACGATGAACGTGTACGGCCTCGCTAGCGCTAAACGAACAATCCACATACTCTCGGCTTCCCTATAAGGCGAGTTCTGGAAGCACGCCGCCCTTCGAGACTGTCAGGGGTGCTTCGGGAAATCTATCCGCTTTCTTTTAGATTCACCGCAGCGGCGATTTGGGTACGCCGCGGACTCGAGTTCGCGGCCACCCACGATTCCCCAAGTCTAATCGGCTAAATGGCTTAGAGACAAGCTCCAGTTCTTTCGCGTGGAGGGTAGGATGCCGGCGCACGCCTCTTGTTACATGGACGGAGAGCAGGTGTGAGACGGAGTGCCGCACCTACAAACTGCAGGGTTGCACTGCGGGGAAGCGGCTACTCGCGGAAGACAAAACTCAGTCGCAGCCCGCAAACTTCGATGACGTCGCCGTCGTTCAGCCGCGCCGGGCCTTGGATCGGCTTGGAGTTGACGAGCGGGGTCTTGTCGCCCGGCCCGATGTAATAACCGTCGTCGCGCCGATTGATTTGCGCCGCAACCTCGGGCTTGAACCAGCCCTTCAGCCGCACCGTCGCCATCTTCGATTTGCCAATGACCGCCAGCTTGCTGGTGATCACATATTCTTTCTGGTCGGAGTTGCCGCTGAGCACCAACAGCGTGGGCATTTTCAGCCGCCCTGCCAATTGCGAGCGCTCGCCCATCGCCGCCGCTTGCTGCCACAATTCGCGGCGCTGCTTGGTGTCCAATACCATCGTTTCGTTAATCGTCGGTGCGACTGGTTTGCGTTTCGAGTCCACGGAGATCGGCGTATCTCCGGTCGCATCCACCTTGATGTGGTGCTTGCCAATCCAAATCGAATCACCGTCGTGCAGCGTGGCGCGCTCCACGCGCAAATCGTTGACGAACGTGCCGTTGAGGCTGTCCAGGTCCTCGACCACCAGCCGCCCGGCTTCGAAAAACACGCGCGCGTGGTGATTGGACACGGCCAGATTGTCGACCGGCAAATCGTTGTCCGGGGAGCGGCCAATGCCCACGGGCCGGCTCCCGATCGGCACTTCCTTCACTAACTTGTTTTCAAACATCAGGCTCAGCTTCGCCATGCTACCTTCCTCCCGCGGTCCCGTTTCCGGCCGCATGTTTCCGCGCCCCCAGGTGCAGCCATGAAAACCAACCCTTGGATTCCGCTCCAATGCGCACCACGATCACGGTGATGTTGTCGGAGCCGCCGCGGTCGTTGGCCAGGTCCACCAGCTTCTGCGCGGCTCTGGTGGCGTCCGGCTCGGACTGCAGCGTGCCCGCGATTTCCGGTTCGATAACCATGCGTGTCAGCCCATCCGAGCACAGCAGCAAGATGTCACGCGAGATCACCATGAGCTCTTCGGCGTCCACTTCCACATCGTCTTGCGAACCGAGCGCGCGCATCAGCACACTTTGCATCTGGCTCTCTTCCGCTTCCGCCGCGGTCAAAATCCCCTGGCGCACTTGCTCGGCCACCAACGAATGATCGCTGGTCAACTGCTGCAGCGTTCCGCTGCGCAACAGGTAGGCGCGGCTGTCGCCCACGTGCGCGATGCTCAGCTTCGAACCATCAATCCACGCTGCCGTCAGCGTCGCGCCCATGCCGCGCTGTTCCGCGTGCTCTTGCGCCGAGGCAAAAATCTTTTTGTTGGCCAGGTGCGTCGCGCTGCTCAACCGCTTCGTTTTCTCGCTCCACGCCGGTTGCTGCTCGCCGTAGAGCGTCACCGCCGGATTGTCCAGCGCCTCCAGGCAGTGCTTCACAACCGTTTCCACGGCTAACGCGCTGGCCACTTCGCCATGCGCTTCGCCGCCCATCCCATCCGACAACACAAACAGGTGCAGCGGGGCGACAATGCGAAAGCAGTCTTCGTTGTTGGTGCGCACGCGACCCACATCGGTTACGCCGCCGCTCACGATCTGCACAGAAACTCCCCTGCCTTGGCCGAACACACCCAGCCTGCACGTAGCGCTGGCAACCCCGTTCCCACGCTAACAGACACACCAGCCTCCCGTAAGGCGATGAACCCTACTAATTACTCGCTTTTTCGCCACATTCGGCCGGTGTAAGGCCAGCGGTGCGTGCAACGGGGGCGAGCGGCGTAGGATGAGCTCTTTTCGTCTACAATCTCACCATGCTCTCGCGGCATTCCGCGTGTTCAGTCCTGCTGTTGTGCGCTTTGTCGCTGATGTTTCCCATCGCGCTCTTGCCGCAGCAGCCCCCGCCCGCCTCTGCGGGTCGCATTCTGGTCCTGCCGAAACGCATCGTTTCCGGCGAAACCGCGACTCTTGCGGTGCTAGACGGGAACGACTAAATCCCGGCGTGATTTACGCAACGATTGCCGCGCGGTCGACCCGCGCTTACACCACGGTCCTTGCGCCCGCCGAAGTCAGTTCTTCGTCTCTGCGGATTTCTTCAGCGCCCCGCTTCGCTTCGCTCGCCGATCGATTTGAACTCTCCGGCAGCGGCTTCTGCGGCGAAGCGGACGCAAACGCCGTGCATGTCGCCGGGAAGCCCGCTCTGGTGCTGGCCTCTTCCCCAGCGGCGCTGATCGCATTGCCGCCAATCGATCTGGAGCCGGGTCCCGCCGCCATGGAAGCCTCGTGCGCCAAACGCTCCGCCCCACCGTTCTCGATCACCTTCCTGGCTTTGACCCTGGACGCGGACTCCTCCCCTCTCGCTCCGGGCCAGCATCGCACGCTGACGGTGCATGTCAGCGGCACCGTCGCTAAAGTTCCCCTCGAAGCACGCAATCTTTCGCCCACAGTCGCCCAGCTAGCCGGAGGCAATCCTGCGAACGCTTCCAGCAGCGGTGGCGCGCAAAATGCCGCGCAATTCGAGCTCATAGTCCCGGTCTGTATAGATTGTTCCCAGAAACAATAGAGTCGGCCGCCCGTCTACACGCTAGGGCCAAACGGCATTCCCCAACTTGGGTAGAATTGCGTGCCGGCCCCAGCCCGTTTCGGTCGGTGGGAGACGCAAGCCATGCAAACTCTCTGGCAAGACATCCGTTACGCCATCCGCATGTTGACCAAGAATCTGGCGTTCAGTTCTGTCGCTATTCTCTCGCTCGCGCTCGGCATTGGCGCAAACACCACCATCTTCACCGTGGTCAACGCTATCCTGCTCAACCCCCTTCCGGTAAAGGATGTCTCGCGCGTGGTCGAGGTGGACACCGTCGACACCAAAACGCGCGTGACCGCCGCCAACGCCGTCAAGCTCGGCATGTCCTACATGAATTTTCAGGATTACGCGCGTCAGACCCAGCTTTTCTCCGCGATGACCTGCCTGGTCGGCCCTCTCCCAGTGACCTGGAGCGGCGGTGCCGAACCCCGCCAGCTTCAGGGACAAATGGTGAGCGCGAGCTACTTTGATCTGCTCGGCCTGCGCCCCGCCGCCGGACGCTTCTTCTTGCCGGATGAAGACACCAAACCGGGCGGAAACAATGTCGCCGTACTCAGCTACAGCCTGTGGACCAACAAATTCGGCGCCAATCCCAATATTGTCGGCCAGAACATCACCCTCAACGCCACACCGTACACCGTCATCGGCGTCGCCCCACACGGCTTCAAAGGCACCTTCACCTTTCTCAACGCCGAGGAAGTTTGGATTCCCGTCAGCATGTACCCGCAAGTGCTCGCTGGCTTCTTCAAGGACAATTTCAACACGCGCCGTTTTTTGGCGACCGTCGTCTACGGCCGTTTGAAGGCCGGAGTCTCCATTTCCGCCGCGGAGGCGTCGCTCAAAACGGTTGCCGCCGGCCTCGAGAGCGCCTTCCCCACCGATAATGCCGGGCGCAGCGTGGCTCTCACGCCGCTCGCCGAAGCCGCCGTCGGCGTCAACAATCGCAGCCAAATCACACTCGCGGGCGGACTCATGATGGGCATCGTCGGCCTCGTTCTCCTGATTGCCTGCGTCAATCTCGCCAACCTGTTGCTCGCGCAGGCCGCAAGCCGCGAAAAAGAAATTGGCGTCCGAGCCGCCATGGGCGCCAGCCGTGGCCGCGTCATCCAGCAATTGCTCACCGAAAGCATGGTGCTCGCCTTTCTCTCCGCCCTAGTCGGCCTGGCCATCGCCTATGCCGGGCGCTCCGTATTGTGGTCGTTCCGTCCTCCATTCGTCGCGGATAGCGACCTCGACCTCGGATTCGACTCGCACGTCCTGCTGTTTACGCTGGGCGTCGCGCTTCTCACCGCCGTGCTCATCGGCGTCGCCCCGGCGCTGAAGGCCGCCCACCCCAACATCATCGAAGTCTTGAAAGTGGGTGGCCGCGGCAACACCGTCGGATGGGCGAGTAGCCCGTTCCGCAGCATGCTGGTGGTCACCGAAATTGCTCTTGCTCTCGTCGCGCTGGTTGGCGCCGGCCTCTTCATTCGCAGCATGCAAAATGCGCAACGCATCGATCCCGGCTTCGAATCGACAAACCTTTTCATGTTTAATTTTGATCTCGGTGCGTTGCACTATGACGAGGGTCACGGCCAGCAATTCTTCCGCGCCGCCATCGAGCGCGCCCAAGCAACGCCTGGAGTCGAGTCCGCTACCGTCGCCGATGCTCCGCCGCTCATCCCAGCCTTTTCTCGCACCATTTTCCCGGAGGGCCAGGATGAGGCTTCTGGATACCGGGGGATGCTAACGCAGGTTAACGATATAGCCACAACTTTTTTTGAAACACTCCGCATACCGCTCATCGCCGGCCGCGAATTCACTGATTCCGACCGCGCAGGTACAAAGCCCGTGGTCATCGCCAATGAAGCCATGGCCAAACATTTCTGGCCCAATGAAAACGCTATCGGTAAACGCTTCCACTTTCACGGGGATCCCACCCTGCGCGAAATCGTCGGCGTGGTTCGCAACACCGTGGAGAATAATATTGGCGAAGAGCCGCAGCCAGTCGCCTATTCGCCTCTAACGCAAAACTATTCGCCCGCCGTCGTCATGCAAGTGCGCACCAGTGGCCGTCCCGAAGCGTTGATCTCCACGGTGCGCAGCCAGGTGCAATCGCTGGACTCGAATCTCGCGCTCACCAACGTGCAAACCGTTGGAGAGCTCCTAAGCCAAGGTCTATGGGCTCCGCGCATGGGCGCCGCGATGCTCGCCGTCTTCGGCGCGCTCGCGCTCATCCTCGCGGTGGTTGGCGTCTACGGAGTGCTGTCCTATTCCGTGAATCAGCAAACCCGCGAAATCGGCATTCGGATGGCCATGGGCGCGCAAACCAGTCGCGTGCTCGGCCTCGTAGTCGGCCAAGGCATGCGCCTCGCCGCTGCGGGCTTAATTCTGGGACTCATCGTCGCGTTTACCGCGATGCGTGTGCTCGCCAGCCTGCTCTTCGGAATCAGCGCCCATGACCCGCTTACGTTCGGCGCCGTCTCCCTGGTCCTCGCCTTGGCCGCCGCGCTCGCCTGCTACATTCCCGCCCGCCGCGCCACCAAAGTCGACCCCATCATCGCCCTGCGTTACGAGTAGCCTGACCCTGGAATTCAGACTGGGAGAAGTGCTCGCACCGAGAAAAGAGCTGCTCGTGGAAACGTTTTGTGGTATGTAGTCGTCCTACCTACAGGTAAGGAGCCAGTCTACATACCTCAATGGGCGCACAAAAGGATCGGTACCAAAATCGCACCGAAATCCTGCAGGGCACCCTGGACATGCTCATTCTTCAGACTCTGCAATGGGCCCCGCGTCATGGTTATGCCCTCAGCAAGGCCATCCGTACCAACTCCGGCGAAGTCCTGAAAGTGGACACCGGTTCTCTTTACCCTGCGCTGCACCGCCTCGAGCGCAAAGGGTGGATTGCCGCGGAATGGAAGAAATCTGAACTGGGCCCTCGCTTGCGGGTTTATCGGCTCACCAGATCCGGAAGGAAACAACTGCTTTCAGAACGGTCTCGCTGGGAAACGCTGATGGACGCGATCGCAGGCGTGCTCCACCCGAGCGCGCAAGGGCGGAAGGAGAGCGAATCGTGAGATTCCTATGGCGGGGACGAAGTCGGCGCAACAAGGAGCTACAGGAAGAAATCCAAGCGCACCTCACGCTGGCCGAGCGCGACGAAATGGAATCGGGCCGAACGAGAAACGAAGCCCAAGTTGCCGCACGCCGCGAATTCGGCAACGTAAGTATTGCAGAAGAAACTACGCGCGATATGTGGGGCTCGCGTTGGCTCGCCGATTTTCTCCAAGACGTCCGCTTTGCCGTCCGGACGCTGCGAAAATCGCCAGGGTTCACGGCCGTCGCTGTTCTCACGCTCGCCCTGGGCATCGGCGCGAACTCGGCCATCTTTTCTATAGTGAACTCCGTTCTGCTGCGTCCGCTTCCCTACCGCGAGGCATCGCGGCTTGTCTGGGTTGCGAACGATATTCCTGGCCAGCACGCTTCTTTGGCCATTGAATCCGACTATTTCGGATGGCGCAGGCTCAACCATGTTTTTGAAGACGTAGCGGCATACCGGCCAGGCGAGACGTTTACCTTGACTGGCGGGAGCGAGCCCGAACATATCCAAGCCGGCCGCGCCACGTACAACTTTCTCGATATGCTTGGGGTAGCGCCGCGACTCGGACGGCCGTTTCGTCCCGAAGAGGACCGACCAGGGGTAGCTCATGTGGTCCTGCTTGCCGATTCCCTGTGGCGTCGGGACTTTTCCGCTGACGCCGGAATTCTCGGTCGCCTGATCGCACTCGATGGTGAACCGTACACGGTCGTTGGAGTCCTTCCGCCGGGGTTCGAGTTCCTCGATAACAGTCGCGCCGACGTTCTAGTTCCAATAGCCCTGGAACACTACGAAGTGGCAATTGACAAGCCCATGGGCCTGGTAAGCGTCGTGGGGCGCTTGCGAGCGGGCATCAATCCTACCGTCGCAGCCGCTGACGTGGACGCGATTAACCAAAGTATATGGGCCATTTATCCCGCACCGTTTGCAAAAATGTTCCGTGGAGCGCGGGCGCAAGTCGTGCCAGTGGAAGAGCGCTTGGTCGGCAAGGTGCGGCCCGCGCTTCTGGTCTTGCTCGGAGCGGTAGGGTTCGTCTTGCTGATTGCGTGCGCCAATGTCGCCAATCTGCAACTCGCCCGCGCGGTTTCCAGGGAGAAGGATATCGCCATCCGAGGAGCGCTCGGAGCAGGTCACTGGCGCGAGAGCAATCAGGGCGTTTTCCGTGAGCAATTGGCGCACGCTGGCCTTTTGTTTGCGGCGTGGCTGATTACTGTATTGCGCGTTTGGGGCCCCGCGGACATTCCGCATCTCAGCGCTGCGCGGCTTGACCCGCGCGTGTTGTTCTTCGCATTTGTTCTGTCGCTGCTAACGGGAATCCTCTTCGGCCTCTCGCCGGCCTTGAGCGTCCTTCGCGTGCCTATTCTCGAATCTCTCAGGGAAAGTGGAACGCGCAGCGGCACCGGGCTGAAGGTTCGGCGGCCACACAGCTTCCTCATGGTTGCCGAACTCGCTGTGGCGTTGGTTTTGTTTGTTGGAGCGGGCCTGCTCATCCGCAGTTTTATCCAACTCGTCTCCATCCCGCCGGGGTTCGATGCTCAAGGCGTCTTAACCGCCCGGGTTTCACTGCCTTTGGCCGTCTATCGAACGCCTCAGCAAAGAACCGCCTTCTACCGCCAGCTTGATGAACGACTTGCGGCGCTTCCGGGCGTTGAATCCGCTGGCCTGGCGACAATTCTTCCGCTACAGGGCGTCAATTGGGGTGCGGCCATCGAAATCGAGGGACGTCCTCGCTTTAACCTTGATAGCGGGCCTCCAACGGAAGTTGCGGAAGTTACTCCCGGCTATTTTTCAGCGCTCCATATTCGTTTGCTGGCAGGGCGCCTGCTGAACAATCGCGACACTCAGGACTCGGCCGGTGCGATTGTCGTCAATCAGGCGTTTGTGCGCAGCTATTTTCCCGACGAGGACGCCGTCGGCAGGCGCATGCGTCTCGGCGGTGAAGATTGGTCGACCATCGTGGGCGTCATCGCCGATTCTAAACAGAAGGGACTGGCGGCGGCCGTTGAACCTGAATTCTTCCTTCCCCTCACAAGCTGGACCGCTCCCATCATCAATCTCGTTCTTCGCACTGGAAATGGTCCCTTGGCTCTTGCGCCGGCCGTGCGGACGGTGGTCAACGAGATTGACCGCAACCTTCCTCTTTTTGACGTCGTGACGATGGATACGCTGTTGGCTCGCGAAGTCGCCTCTCAGCGATTCAACGCCGCTCTGCTGGGCGCCTTTGCCGTTTTTGCCCTGCTTCTCGCCGCCCTCGGCATCTACGGCGTCATGGCCTATGCCGTCGGCCAGCGCACGCATGAAATTGGCGTGCGAATGGCGCTCGGCGCGGCGCCGCGCGATGTGCTCAAGATGGTTGTCGCGCGCGGCGTCACGCTAGCACTCGCGGGGACGGCGCTCGGTTTAGCCGCATCCTTTGCACTGACCCGGTTTCTGCACAGTCTGCTGTACGGCATCCAGCCGATTGATCCGGTGACGTTTATTGCGGTCACGCTCATTCTGCTCGGAGTGGCGTTCCTGGCGTCCTGGCTGCCCGCACGGCGAGCTATGCGCGTGGATCCAATTGTCGCCTTACGTTACGAGTAGCTGCCCTCGTAACGGGAGTTTTCCCTTGTCTCTGATCACTGCCGTCGCGCTGCAAAATGACGCATAAATTTCTTCTAACCTGGTCTATCCGGCCGGGAACATATTTCGTCTAAGCCCGTATTCCATCTACGGGCTCTTTACGGAGGCGACCATGCGGAATCTCCTGCAGGACTTGCGCTTCGCGTTTCGCCAGTTTCGCAAATCGCCGGGATTTGTCCTCACCGCGATTCTCTCCCTGATGCTCGGCATCGGCGCCACCACCGCTATCTTCAGCGTTGTCTATGGCGTACTGCTCGATCCTTATCCGTATAAAGACAACGACCGGATGGTTCACGTCCAGCTTAACGACAAGAGCGGGCGCGGACCGTTGCTGCTCGTTAACGGCTCTGGATACAAGGACTTGCGCAATGTTCCTTCGCTCGACGACGTCTTCCTGGCGCGCAATAATCAGCGCAATCTGACCGGCGACCAGATCCCCGTTTCCGTGAATGTCGGTACGTACTCACCGAACCTGTTTGAGTACATGGGCGTGCCCCCGCTGCTCGGCCGCGAATTCACGCAAGCCGATGCTCCCGGCGGAAACGCACCTCCCCTCGCCGTGCTCAGTTACATTTTTTGGCAGCGGCAGTTCGGCGGAAGCCGCGACGTGGTCGGAAAAAATATTGAGCTGGACCATCAACTGTATACCGTCATCGGCGTTGTGCCTCCGCGCTTCACTTGGGGCGATTCCGACGTTTACCTTCCGGCGTTCCCGACCGCCGATCCCAACGAGTACTGGCTTGCCTTTGTGAAACTCAAGCCCGGCACGAAATTCCCGGTGGCGGAAGCGCAGTTTCAAGCGCTCGTCGACCAGTTCGCGAAAGAGAACAAAAGTTATCCTCAGGAGCGCAAGGTCAAGATCGTCACGCTAAATGAACAGGTGCTCGGTCAATTTGCGGGAACGCTGGCGCTGCTGTTCGGCGCGGTGCTCGCGCTGCTGGTGATCGGGTGCGCCAACGTTTCGATTTTGCTGCTGGCGCGGGGAACGGCGCGGCAGCACGAACTGGCGGTGCGTGTTTCCGTTGGTGCCGGCCGCCAGCGGCTGATTCGCCAGTTGCTGACGGAGTCCGTGGTCCTGTCCGTGACTGGCGCGGCGGTGGGCGTGCTCGCCGCTTACAAGGGCGTCGCGGCGTTATCCGCGTTTCTTCCCTACTACTCCTTTCCGCACGAAGCCGCGATTCACGTGAACAGCGCGGTGCTGGCGTTCACCGCGGGCGTGGCCCTGCTCACGGGAATTCTGTTCGGGATTTCGCCGGCTTGGCAACTTTCGCGTCCGCAGCTCGGGCATTTGATCCAGGCAAGCAGCACAAAACATACGGGCACCGCGCACAACCGGCATGCGCATCGTTTGCTGATTGCCGGACAGGTGGCGCTGACGCTGCTGCTGATGGCCGCGGCAGGCGCGGCGATGAAAGCGTTTGTGGCGCGTCTCCACACGCCTTTGGGCTTTGACCCGGACCACGTAATTTCCATGAATGTCGGATTCCCGAAAGGCGCAAATCCCACGTGGGCGGCGCGGCTGAGCGCAAATGAATTGGTGCGCAAAACGATTACGGAAGCGCCGGGGGTCGATACGGCCAGCGTGTCGACCTCGTGGTTTCCGGGGTTCGGCGGTTTCAACGCAAAGATCGAGTTGCAGGGCAAGCCATCCCTCACGGATGCCCAGGCGGTGGGCTGCCTGGTCAGTGCGCACGAATTTCTAGCCCTGCGCATCCCGCTGCTGGCGGGACGCCTGTATGACGAGGCCGAGAATATGCGCGCCGCGCACGTGGCGGTGGTTAACCAGGCGTTCGTCAAACAATTCATTGGCGACGGCAATCCACTTGGGCAAAGAGTGCGCAGTCCCATGCTGAAGGCGGAGATGCCATCGCTGTTGCTGGCAGAAGCGCCGGATGACTGGCTGGAAATCATTGGAGTTGTGGGCGACGCGAAAAACGACGGCCTGGACCACCCGATCAAACCGGCAGTGTTCGTTCCGTATAGCTTTGTTCTGCCTCCCGATGAAGCACTGCTGGTGCGGGTTACCGGGAATCCAGACGTAGTGCTGCGGTCGATCAAGGAGCGGCTGCGGCAGTTGAATCCGGAAATAGTTGTAGGGAACACACACACCGTGCTGTGGTGGCTGGAGACGCAGGGCTGGGGGCGGGAGCGATTTATCGCCACGCTGTTTTCGCTGTTCGCCGCCCTGGCACTGGGGCTGGCCGCAACCGGGCTGTACAGCGTGGTGTCTTTCGCGGTGACACAGCGGACGCAGGAAGTGGGTATTCGCATGGCGCTCGGCGCGCCGCGGACAAGCATCATTCGGCTGGTGCTGGCGTCGACGGGGACGATGCTTGGGTTCGGGCTGGCGGTTGGTCTCGGCCTGAGCGTGGCGCTGAACGGAGTGGTGGCGTCGTGGGTGAATGGAAGTTCGCGCGATCCGCTCACGCTGCTGGCCTCGGCGTTGCTGTTGCTGATGGTAGCCGTCGTAGCTTGTGTGGTGCCGGCTTGGCGCGCGGCGACGATTGACCCGATGCGGGCGCTGAGGACGGAATAAGGAAGTTGACAGGCGACAGTTGACAGTTCGCAGTCGAAAAGCGTGGACTGCCGATAAGGCCCGGCCGGGTTTGGCCACAGAGGTACAGAGCCACGGAGAACGGCACGCGCAAGAAACCTCGAACGTAACAGTTCCTCCGATGCTGCACCGTCGCACCGTTGTTTGGAAGCACCCTAGCCCTACACTGAAGCCCGTATTCCCGCGTCGATAACTCGGTGCTACGGTTCGTCACCTTCAAATTTTCGCGGGTTGTCCTGTTCATTCTGACGGCAGGAGGCATCATGGCAACTACAAGAGTAGGGATCGCGCCAATGAAGGCGGCGCAGATTCCTAAACCGGGAGCAGATTTTGAAATCGTCGAGCGCGAGATTCCCAAGCCGGCTGCGGGAGAGGTGCGCATCAAGGTGCAGGCCTGCGGTGTGTGCCACAGTGACCTGTTCACAAAAGAAGGCGTCTGGCCCGGCATTCAGTATCCGCGCGTTCCAGGGCACGAAGTCGCGGGCGTCATCGACGAAGTGGGCGCTGGTGTTTCCGAGTGGAAACAGGGACAGCGCGCGGGTGTTGGCTGGCATGGTGGCCACGACGGCACATGCGTCGCGTGCCGGCGCGGAGATTTTCGTAATTGCAAAAATCTGAAAATTGCTGGCATCAGCTATGACGGCGGATACCAGCAATATATGGTGGCTCCCGTGGAGGCGCTGACGACGATACCGGAAACTCTAAGTGACGTGGAAGCAGCACCGCTGCTCTGCGCCGGAATTACCACCTACAACGCGTTGCGGCACAGTGGTGCGATGCCCGGTGACCTTGTTGCGGTGCTCGGTGTCGGCGGGCTGGGTCACCTCGGAATTCAATTCGCGAGCAAGTTCGGTTATAAGGTCGCGGCTATCGGGCGCGGGCCGGAAAGCGCGGCGCTTGCAAAGAAACTCGGAGCGAGCGTGTACATCGATAACAAAGCGACGAACGCAACAGAGGAACTGCAAAAATTGGGGGGCGCGCAGGTAATTCTAGCGACAGCGCCAAGTTCTAAAGCGATGTCGGAGCTGTTCGACGGCCTAGCGCCGAACGGCAAGCTCATGGTGATAGGTGCGGATATGGATCCCCTCGCGATCACACCGGCACAGCTCATTAATGGAAGTCGAACAATTCAAGGTTGGGCCTCGGGAACACCAGCGGATGCCGAGGACACACTGCGCTTCGCGGAATTAACCGGCGTGCGTCCAATGATGGAAACGTATCCGCTTGAGAAAGCGGCCGAGGCTTACGCGCGCATGTTGAGCGGCAAGGCGCAGTTCCGCGTCGTTCTGACGATGTGATCGCGTGACAGGCCGCAATGGCCCTTGAAGTTGTGAGAGGACCGCTCCAGGGTGAAGGCCATGAAAAGCAACGGCCTCCTGCTGCAAGGCAACCATGTTCGCCTCGAGCCTCTTGAGCGGCATCACGCGGAAGGATTAGCGGCCGCAGCTGCGGCTGATCCATCCCTCTATCAGTGGAGTCCCGTCCCTCAGGGCGAGAGCGAAGCTAGAAAATACATAGACACCGCATTGGCATGGAGAGACGCAGGGACCGCCGTACCGTTCGCGACCGTGCGGGTGGACGACGGCACCGTCATCGGGTCGACACGCTTCTTTAATTTGGAACGGTGGTCATGGCCGCCGGGCCACGCTTCGCACGGCCGCAGCGCGCCGGATGTCTGTGAGATTGGCTACACGTGGTTGACGCGCTCGGCAGTCCGGACGGCGGCGAATACCGAAGCCAAGATGCTCATGCTGACCCACGCCTTCGAAACGTGGCATGTGCTCTGCGTTTGCTTCCACACGGATTCCAGGAACGCACGTTCGCGCGCGGCCCTCGAACGCATCGGCGGACAATTCGAAGGGGTCCTGCGCGCGCACCGTATGGCCGCTGATTACATCGCGCGTGACTCGGTGCGCTATTCGATTTTGGCGGGGGAATGGCCGGCGGTGAAGCAACGGCTGGTTGACCTGATGGCTCGAAAATAGAGTTCGGGCAATCGGGAGTCAGGCGGCTCCTTGGATTTCGAGGGGGAAGATGGTGTCCATGATGGACGCGCCGCCATCCACGTGAAAGATCTGGCCGGTCATCCAGCTCGATTCTTCCATACAGATGAGCATGACGGCGTTGGCGACGTCCTGCGGGGTTCCCGTGCGGCGAGCCGGGCACCATCCGCTCTCATGCCAGGACTTGATGGCGTGCTGAACCTCGTCGGGAAGACTGACGAGCACGCCTCCATCCACTTTGTTGGGCGCCCCGAAAATGACGCCCGGGCTAACGGAGTTCACCGTGATGCCGCGCCGCACAAGAGCAACCGCGAAGTATCGCACGAGCGACTCCATGGCCGCTTTCGCCGATCCCATTGCCACCCAGGGCTGCCAGCTCCCTGTGCGCGCGCCGGGCGAGTGCGTGATGGCGATGATCCTGCCGCCATTCGCCATCAGGGGGACCGCCAATTGGACTCCGACCAGGAAGGCCGTCGCCTGGGAATTGATGGCCAGCTGCCACTGCTCGACGTTGATCTCCAGCGGCGGCTTGTAGAAGCCAGGAATTTCCGGTCGCGCGTTACTGACGAAGAAATCGAGGGCGCCAAACTCGCGCTTTACTTGATTTATCATCTGACGGATTTCTTCGGGCGTGTTGACGTCCGCATGGACGATGAACCCAGACGAGCCGCGCTCCCGAACTTTCGCCAGCGTGTCATTTGCGGTGCTTTCCTTTTAGCGACATGGATTTGCTCCTTTCGGGGAATAGAAGGATCGATCGTATTCGCTTGGCTTACACCTAAAGAAAGGAGGGGTCAAGAATATAACCGGTCTGAAAGTAAAATGCGGCGAATGCCTTGCGGCAGATATAATCCAAACAGTTTTGAAGGACCGGCCGTATACAAAGATCACACGGAGAGCATATGAAAATTGCATCGTTGATTGCGCGGTTGCTGCTGGGCCTGATCTTTCTTGTTTTCGGCTTGAACGGATTTCTTCATTTCATTCCCATGCCGCCTCCTAAAGGGCTAGCGGCCCAGTTTGGGGGCGCCATCTTCGCGTCCCGCTACTGGGTGGTTATCTTCGGTATTCAGGTGATCGGCGGCGTATTGCTATTGGTGAACAGGTTTGTACCGCTGGCGCTTGTGTTGCTTGGGCCGGTGATCGTGAATATCTTTTTCTTTCACGTGTTGATGGCGCCAGAGGGAATTCCGCTGGCGATTGTAGTGGTTGTCCTCTGGGTGATTCTTGCGGTGCGCTACAAACAATATCTGGCGGGTATTTTTGTCCAAAACGCGGCGTAGATAGACAAAGCACCGTCTGATTGGAATAAGAAAAAGGCGCTGGCTCGACTTCCGGGCGGCGCCTTTTTCTTTTGGAATGGAAAAAGGATCGAGTTACGAGCGCAGCTTAATTCTGGGCTGGGCTTACGGCTCGAAAGCGGCGGCAAGACCGCCGCACTCCAAAAAAACGCGGCGGTACAGCCGTGATCGTTTAATTGTACGGGCTACTTCGGATCGGGGAGCGGGAGGGTGGCTTGGGCGGGAGCTTGGCCTAGCATGCCTCCTAGGGTGTCTTGGGCTTTTTCGAAGCGCTTGTCGGCTTCGGCGTAACTCTGCTGCGCGTTTTTCAAGTGATTCCCCAATTTTTCGAAGACATCGGAAAAGGTTTCCATCTGCTTTTTCATTCCGTCCAGGCTGCTCAGAATGCGGCGGGCATTTTCTTCGATCTGCATGCCGCGCATGCCCATGGCGATGACGCAGAGGTTGGCGTAGAGCGTGTTGGGGGAGACGGCAACGATTTTTTTGTCGCGGCAGTAGGCGTCGATGGCCTGACCCTTGCTGTCCAGCGTGTTGAGCATCTCACAATAAACGTTTTCGGAGGGAACGAACATCAGGGCGACGTCGAGCGTGCCTTCGTTGGGGACGATGTATTTCTTGGCGATGGAGTCGGCGTGGCCCTTGATGGCGGTGGCGAAGGCGCGGCGGGCTTCGTCGCCGTCGGATTCGATGCGGCGAAATGCGTCGAGGGGAAATTTGGAGTCGATGGCCATCAGTTTTTTGTCGCGCAGGAAGATGACGGCGTCGGCGGCTTCTCCGGTGGAGAAGCGGTATTGCAAAGAGAACTGCGAGGGAGGGAGAGAATCTTCGAGCAGGCGCTGGAGAGTGACTTCGCCGAGGAGCCCACGGGTCTTGGTGCCACCGAGAATATTTTCGATGGATTGCGTGGCGAGGGAAAGGCCGCGGCTCTGTTCGTGAACGGCACCGATTTGTTCCTGCAACTGAAGGATTTGTTCGCGCGTGTTCTTTAGCTCGGCGGCGATGGCGGTCTGGCCTTGCGTGGCGATGTGGGCGGAGTTGGTGACGCCGTCGTGGAGGGCTTTGGTGACGCTCTCAAGACGCTGGGAAACGGAATTACCGATGGATTGGATTTGGGCGGAGCTTTTCTTTTGGGATTGGGAGATTTGGGTCAGGAGCCAAAGGATTAGGGCGACCAAAATTATGGAAATAATTAGGAACACTGAATTCATGGGTTACTACTTTACGCTGACGAGAAAGAATTCACCACAGAGGGCACAGAGAACACAGAGAGGAGAAAGATAACGCAGATCCGCAGAGGGCGCGGAGATTCGCTGAGAGGAAAATAATTGACCACCTTCTGCGGAGAAGAAAAAGATTTAACACGGGCGCACGGAGAAGACGGATTGAACGCTGACGTCGCAGCAAGATGGGGCGCAGCAGTGCTGCGCCCCTACGGGGCAAGTTACCAGGCAAGTTTCAGGGCGAATTGGAATTGGCGGGCGTCGTAGGACGCGGTGGGCTGGCCAGCCAGGCAGGTGGCGCCTGCCGTTGGGTCGCAGAGTTGGTTGACGGACAAGATGTTGAGGCGATTGAAAAGGTTGAAGCCGTCGGCGATGAGATCGAAACGAACGCGCTCGCCGATGGGAATCGACTTGGAGACGCGCAGATCAACCTGGAAGAAGCCGGGGGTGGTGAAGCGATTGCGGCCAAGATTGCCGTCGCAGCCCGCGGGCGGAGAGACGCCGGGAATCGCGAAGGAGGAGCCGTTGTTGGCGAGGCACGTAGCCGCTACGCCGAAGGTGACGCCGGGAATGAACGGCGAGGTGGTGCCGCCGCCAATCGATGGGCGCGCTTGCGAAGCGCCGAGGTCGAGGCGCGTGTCGGTGCCGGTGATGACGTTGAAGGGGCGGCCGGAAGCGACCTCAATGATGGGCGCTACAGTGAAGCCACCGAGGAAGCGTCGTGCGAAACCATCGCCGCCTTTTCCTTGCGGACTCTGGAAGACGGCGCTGGTAACCCAGCGATGGCGCTGGTCATTGACGGAGTTGGCGCGCTCAAGGAATGGAAAGCGAGAATCCTGAGGCTCGAGCGGCGATTGCAGGTCGGTGGAATCGTCGATCGAGTGCGAATAGGTGTAGCTGGAGAGCATCTCGAAAGAATCCGAGAAGCGCTTGGTGAGATTAAAGGTTAGAGCGTTATATGAGGAGTTGCCGTCGGATAGTTGAGCATCGACGCTGTTGAAGGGAACGGGGACACCGAAGCCGGCCGGATATCCGGCGACTTTGGCAAGAGCTACTTGATTGGCGTAGCCGCCCGCCAAGCCAGCGAACGAAGGATTCGGGCCGGATGGGCGGAAGAAGTTGAAGAAGGCAGGCGTGCCTACGAACTGGCCATTGAGCGCGGCGAGCGGGCCGGGGCAGCTGTTGAGCACGCCTAAGGCCTGCGGAGCAATCAAGTGCAAGCCGCAGTTTCCCGGGCCAGGAGCGATGTCGCTGGAGGGAACGGCGACGGTGACGGGATTCGAGACGCTCATACCGGCGGCGCCCGCATTGAAGGCGTTCTGCGCAAGAAGCTGCGGGTTGGTGGAATTGACGTCAACCGGGCGATGCAGGTGCAGGCCGCGGGTGTATTGGTAACCCAGGCTGAATTTCCAAGAGCCCGCGATCTCACGTTCGACGGTCAGATTGCCCTGCTCCGCGTATCCGTACTGAAAATTGCGTGCGATGGGCAGCGTGAATGGAAGAATGGGCAGCGGAAAGCCGGCCGTCAAATAATTCTGGTTGGCAAAGAGCGAACCGGAGGCGAGAGGATCGAAGCGCTGCTGATTCGGAAGATAGAACATGTTGGGCAGCGCGTTCAAGACGCCCTGGAAAATCGCTGAGCCGTTGAGATTGGTGGGCGCGTCTGTTCCGCCGCCGCAAGTGGCGTAGCCCGGGGGCGCTGCCGCCGCAGGGACGAGTCCGCAGGCAGAGGCGACTCCGCCGGCGCTGAGAAGTTGCACGGAACGGCCGCCGTCGGCAGTGACGGAGTCAAACGCCGTGGCGAGCAGCGGGTGATCGTAGAAGAGGCCGAAGCCGGCGCGGATGACCGTCTTGCCGTTACCAGCGGGATCGAAGGCGACGCCGAAGCGCGGGGCGACGTTGTTGTAATCGCGGGGAATGCCTTCCACGACGCCAAGAGCTTGTTCAGCGGCAGCATTGATAGAGGTGGCCGGCGTGAAGAGCGGGCTGATTTCGACGTCATAGCGGACGCCGTAGTTCATGGTGAGCTTACGGTTTAGCTTCCAGCTATCCTGGGCGAAAAAGCCCATGGGGATGTTGTCGAACGGCTGCTTGGAATTGCCAATGCCCTGGATGTAGGTGGTGGGAATGCCCAAACCATAGGATTGCAGACCGGTGGATCCCGGCAGAGAGATGCCCGCGACGGAATTCGGGAAGCCGAACGTGGACGCAGCCAGTCCGCCGAAGTTTACGTCGCCACCGAAGTCGAGCTCGAAAATTTGCGCTTTCGAGGAGCGAAGCTGAATGAGGTTGAAGTCTCCGCCGAATTTAAAGGTGTGCTTGCCGCGAATGAGGCTGACCTGGTCGGTGAATTCGGTGCGGCGTTCGATGCGGTCCACGGTGGAGTACGGCTCGCGGCCGAAGTAGGCATAGCCCGGAATATTGACTCCGATGTTGCTGCCGCCAGGAAGCTGCGAGAAACCAAAGTGCAAGCCGCGGCGAGCGAACTGGAAGCGAGCTTCGTTGAAATCGCGATCGCTGATGACGGTGTCGTGCTGAAAGGTGATGTTGAGGTCGCGGGACTGGGTGAGGCCGGTCCGCGAGCCAGCGTTTTGTCCGAAGACCTGATTTTGTGAAGTGGAAGGTTGGCCGGTGACGAGCGACGGAGAGACGCCGACGCGAAGGAAGGAAGAGTTGCGATTGTTCCAGCGCTGATCGATGCGGCCAGACCACAAGCTGGATTTTTCGGAGATCGGGTAGTTGCCGCGAATGGAATTCAGCCCGACGTAAGAAGCTGGGAGCGGGGCAACGTAGACGCCTGCGGCAGAACATGTCGCGCCATTGTTGACCGGTTGGCCTGCGGGGCAGGCCACTGGAATCGGGAACTGTTGTCCGGGACCGGGATTGAGAAATCCGCCCGTGGCGCCAGCGGCGACTGCGCCGAAATCCACTTTATTGAGAGCAACGTTGGAGGCCGAGCCCATGAAGACGGCGTATTTCACCGCGAGCTGCTGGAGCGGAAAGTTACCGGAGCCTAAGAGCGAGTTCACCGCGGTCGCTTGCGGGCCCGTTAGCTGAACCGTGAGTGGGCCAGCGGATGTAGGAACGTTGACCGGCACGAGGCCGAAGTTGTTGACGCCGATGCTGGAGAAGCCGCTTTCTTCGCGCTGCGTGTATTCATAGGAGAGGAAGTAAAAGGT
>WNFR01005461.1_pt1 | contig 19114 bp, 21 predicted proteins | sample 5400221 | NCBI WGS metagenome assembly WNFR01 (sample SAMN13153357, study PRJNA577476) | soil metagenome | isolation source: 40 cm soil under Madrone tree | place: USA:California | collected 2016-06-14 | reverse complement strand
CGCTGCTCGCGTTGTCGGTTGCGCTCGTCCTCGGATTGATCGGCGCGCTGCTCGCCATCTTCCTGCAGAAAATTGCGATCGCGGTGTTCGGATTTCTGGGCGGCGGGAAACTGGCCGGCGCGATTGCCGCGGCCTTTTTTGTTCAGCACGCGCATTATTCCGGGATCATATTTGTAATCGGCGGAATTATTGGCGCGATCTTGTTGCTGACCTTGTTCGACTGGGCGCTGATCGTACTTTCGTCGCTGGTGGGCGCGCATCTGATTCAACACACCATCGTGCTGCCACCATCCGGATCGACCATTCTGTTTATCGGTCTGGCGGCAGTCGGCATTCTCGTTCAAGCGACGGCTCTGCGCGGAAGCCGCCCGGCCTAACTTGGAGGGACGAGCTCCGTCTCGTCCACATTTACTGGGACGCCCATCCGCCTTCGTCTCGCAGCCGCGAGACTACGGCGTGATAAACAGAGGCCGTCCCTCCATGCATTTTTACTGACAAAACAAAGATCGACATCGAAAATAGAAACATGAACTCACAAAAAACTGGATTGCGCGTCGCCAGCCTCATTTTTGGTCTCATATGCATTATTCACATTTACCGCCTGTTGTTCTCGCATTTCACGGTGCAAATCGGCTCGCATCAGCTCCCAATTTTGGGAAGCGTGGTTGCGGTCATTGTGACCGGCGGACTGAGCATTTGGATGTGGCGGCTCTCATCCGCCGGCCGATAAGAAGTTGTTGAAGCGGAGGTTGTCATCGGCGTGGCAGACCGGAGATGAAACAATCCCATCTCGCGCTCATTTGCGGATTGGTCCTCGTCGTCATTTTGGCGATGTCGTGGTGCGGACGAAAACCGGGACCTGAAATCGCCGGCACACCGACTCCGGCCCAAACTTCGTCGCCAGTTTCAACCGCTGTGCCAGCCGCATCGCCGAGTGCGTCCGCCGCGCTGGCACAAGCCACTACCACGCCACCGACAAGTCAAACTCCTTCGCCCGAATTCCGGAAAGTGGCCGACAAAGTCCAGCCGGCAATAATCCAGGGCACAGTGTTCGATCAGTTTGGTCAGTTGTTGCGAACGGGAAACGCTTTCTTCATTTCTGACGACGGCCAGTTCGCCACCGATTCGCACATTGTCGAAGGCGCCGCTCATGCCGTGGCCAAATCACCTGACGGAAAAATTCGCAACGTCACCGGCGTTCTTGCCTCGTCCACGTCGCTCGATCTCGCTCTGCTCAAAGCCGAAACCAAAACAGGCGTGTCGTTTCTTCCGCTCAGTAAAGCAGCCGAACTGAATACGGGCGCGTCGGTTGCCGTGATTGGAAGTTCGCTGGCGCACCGCGACCAGCCGCTAACCACCGCGGCAATTTCGACGGGATCTTCGGATGAAGGCGCCGAACGCCTCGAAATTTCTGGGGCGATTCCAAACGAAGCTGAAGGCGCGCCCGTTGTCGATCTAAACGGCAACGTGGTGGGCATAGTGACATCATCCCATAAACAAGGCGCGACGACCAAAGTGGTGCGGCCGGCGGCAACACTCGATTCGCTCTTAGCCCAAATTAAGTCAGGCGCGACAGCTCGTTGGGCCGTAGCAGAGCCAGAAACGCCAACGCCATCCCCATCACCGACAGCCCTAGCTCGGACAGATAATCGAAAATTGAGAGTGATCTACAACCCCGCACCCAAATATCCGGGCGAAGCGCGCTTCGGCGCCGTGCCCATCCGAGGCTCAGGCCGTTTCCGGGTTGTCTTTAGTGCGAGCGGCCAAGTCAAAAACGTGGAAGCGGTCCAATCAACCGGCAGACCCATTCTCGATCAAGCGGCGTTCAATGCGCTGCGCCAGTGGAAATCCGAGCCAGGTCACGAATGGACCATTCTTGTTCCGATCACGTTTGAGCCATAGCCGTCGCAGCGACGGAAATCCCAAAATCCAAACCCCAAGCTCCAAGGAAACTTCAATCACCAAAATTCCAAAAAGCATTACGCGCGACGCTTGGATTGAAGATTGAAGTTTGGGATTTCTTTGAATATTGGAGCCTGGGATTTGGAGCTTACGAAGTCAGTGTCGGAAATGACGAACGCCGGTAAAGATCATCGACATGTTGCGCTCGTTGGCCGCGGCAATCACTTCTTCATCGCGAACTGAACCGCCGGGCTGAATCGCACAAGTCGCGCCGGCGTCGGCGGCTGCAATCAACCCGTCGGCAAATGGAAAGAACGCGTCGCTGGCCACAGCGCTGCCTTTGAGCGAGAGCCCGGCTTCTTCCGCTTTCCAAATCGCAATGCGTGAAGCGTCGATGCGCGACATTTGGCCGGCGCCGATCCCCAGGGTGCGATCACGACCCGCGTAAACGATTGCATTCGATTTGACGTGCTTGACCACGCGCCAGCCGAAAAGCATGGCCTCGCGTTCGGTCTTGGTCGGCTTCCGTTTCGTCACCACATTTTGCGAAACATTGTTGGCCGAATCCGGATCCTGCACCAGCAACCCACCGCAAACCGAGCGAATATCCATTGTCGATCTTGCCCCGGCCGCCGGAGTGGTCAGGCGAATGAGGCGCAGATTTTTTTTCTTCTGCAAAACGGAGCGAGCTTTCGCCTCGAAATCCGGCGCGATAATTACTTCGGAAAAAATTTCGCTGATCGCTTTGCCGAGCGGCTCGTCGATCGGCCGATTGCAAACGATGATCCCGCCGAACGGTGCTTGCTTGTCGGTGGCGAATGCTTTCTCCCAGGCCCCGCGAAGATCGGTGTCGGAACCGACGCCGCACGGGTTGGTGTGTTTTAAAATCGCGACCGTCGGTTCGGAAAATTCGGCGATCAAATTCGTAGCCGCGCTGATGTCGAGGATGTTGTTAAACGAAAGCTCCTTGCCGTGGAGTTTTTCGAAGCGTTGATCGAAATCGCCGTAGAGCGCAGCCGCTTGGTGTGGATTTTCGCCGTAGCGGAGGCGCATCACGAGTGGAAGCGAAAGCGAGAATGAAGCATCGGTCGCCTGTTCCTTGTTTAGAAAATTTCCGATGGCGCGGTCGTAATCCGAAGTCTTGATGAACGCCTTGATGGCAAGGTGCTCCCGCAATTTAAGCGTGGTCGCGCCGTCGTTATCCCGCATGTTTTCCAGCACGGCGTCGTAATCGACTGGATCGACTACGACTGTGACCGACTCATAGTTTTTCGCCGCGCTGCGAATCATCGATGGGCCACCGATGTCGATGTTCTCGATCGCTTCCGCGAGCGTCACATCCGGTTTGGCGATCGTTTTCTCGAACGGATAAAGATTTACCACCACCAGATCGATCGGCTCAAAGCCGCATTCGCGCGCTTCGGCTTCGTGTTTTGGATTACCGCGTTTGTAAAGGAGGCCGCCATGCACGCGCGGATGCAAAGTCTTGACCCGCCCCTCCAGCACCTCGGGAAATGCGGTGAAGCTGGAGATTTCCCGCACCGGAATCTTTTCTTTTCGCAACAACTCGGCGGTCCCGCCGGTCGAAATAATGTCGACGCCCTGGCGTTCGAGAGCGCGCGCAAATGAAGCGATCCCGGCCTTGTCGGAAACGGAAATTAATGCGCGCGTGATTTTCATTCGGCCGACAAGATCGACAATCGCTGAGCGTCAGTTGCGTTCAGCGATCAAGAATGACGTTCTTGGCTGCCGGATATAACACCGGGCAACAGCCGATCGTTTCACAAAATGCTTTGCTGAAATGGCTCAGGCTCGAATAACCGACTTCGGTGGCCGCTTCAGTGACATTGTAACGCCCGGTGCGCAACAGCTCAGCCGCGCGTTCCATTCGCAGATTGCGCAAGTATTGCGGAATGGTCAGTCCGACCTCGCGAGAAAAAATGCGGCTGAGATAAAACTGACTGCAACCGACTTCCTGGCCGAGCGCTTCCAGTGCAGGCGGATTAGCCAAATCGCGCGCGAGCAATTCCTTCACTCTCTCGACGCGTTCCCGGGCAACCCGTTTTTGCCGCATGCAAAAAAATTCCGGATCTTTCGGCGCAAAAAGAAAATGCGCCATCAACTCGAGCGCCTTGCCTTGGTACCAGAGAACTTGCGCCGCCTTTGCCACCGGCGGCTCGGCCAGGCTCGCCACCACATCGCGCTGTTGGATCGACATCGGACGGGCCGGCGCCACCACGCTCTCATTTTTATCGCCGAAAATGACAGATTCAAACAAAACTCAAGACTGCGCGGATGAAACGTGCGTCCCCAGTTAAACGAACGCTCGGTCCGGAAGTCGTGCCACTCAACCGCGACGCCCATTTGATCGACATCGCCGTAGAGCGGGCGCCATCCGTCTTTCACCTCACGCCAAGCGTGCTGCTCGGCCGCACAACCGGGATTCATCTCGCTTAATTACGAATGTTGCTGTGCCGAATGCAAGACTGGTTTCTTTTCCTCAAGTGCGGCGCGGTCCCATTTCCCGAGCGTGGAAGCGGCGTCGTAGGTGCTCTGCGCAAACTCGAGCAACGTCTCATCCGGCGATTTCGCAGTGCGAACCGATTCATAAGGCAAAACGAATTCGTGCACACTCGTGTTGTAGGCGGCGGAAGAAGGCTGAACTTTTGCCTCCGCAAATCCTGGGGGCTCGGGATAAGCATAAGAATAAAATATCGGCATCGGCACAGCGGCGTTGCCCGGCCAAAAACCGAGACTGCTTACTTCCTGCGAGTAGGCTTCCCGCGCGATCTCATCTGGCAGATGCGGAACTCCGCCCGGATGCGGCGGCGCTGCGCGTCCCGAAAAACGCGTGACCGCGAGATCAAAACTCCCCCAGAAAAAATGGACCGGGCTGCACTTGCCGCAGAAACGCGACCGGAATTCCTTGAATACGCGATCGCTTTGCGCCAACACCTGCCAGAAACGATTGGCATATTCTGGATCGTAGGACCGATGCTCGTCGTCCTTCTCAAACGGGATCGCACGCTCAACTTCGTTCGGTGTCGTGTTGATCGTGACCGATAATTCGAGCTCATTCAGCGCTTTCATGACGGCCTCGTAAAACTTTGCGACTGATTGTGGCTGCAACTTTATGGTTCTCGCCGCGCCGTCGCTTTTTAGAATGCGCAATTCGTGATCGATGAAATCGAAACGAATTTCAAAAATTCCGGCGGGATGCGGAATTGGGGAAGTCGTCAGGCCGCGCGCAGTCAAATAAAGCGTGACGTGCCAGGAATGATTGGTCCAAGGCGCGAGCGAGAGCCGGATCTTGCCGACGACCTGCGTCCACATATGCAGCGTTGCGCATGTCTCCTTCCATTCCTCGAACGGCAAAGCGGGCCAAACTTCGGTGGGCGCGTCGCGAGTAGCCATGAGTTGTTGATTGTTGATCTTGTCGCTACCCGCGGTTGATAAAATCGTCAAACGAACGTCGCACCCGCTCGAACATGTCGCGAGCTTCATCCTGGGCGCGCCGAAACGTCCGTCGGATACGCCCTTTGGTTTCATTGATGATTCCCCCGCCCTCTTCGGTGTCGCGCTGGGCGTCCCGATCTGTCTCCACTTCTTGCATGCTCGCGCCGGCGAACATTCCTTCCGTGCGCGTGACGTTACCGCGGTTCGCGCCGATATAAATCGTGCCGACCGGGCGCGATCCATTTCGCAGCGTTATGATCCAGGTCGGATCGCCGTGCTCGTCTGTGCGCAGGGTATAACTAACAGTCTGGAAGCGGGTGTTGGACTTGTCGGCAGTGTGATTGGCCACGGCATAGGCGCCGCTGGAATCGAGATTCAGACGTGCTGTCTTGATCGTGGCGCCTTCGCTCGATCCGACAACCGATCGCACCGGCGTTCGCTCCGATTCGATCCGGCCATTTCTAACTTCGACTTCTCGCACACCTCCGCGCGCACGCGGATCGTCAATCAGGATCGTCCACGTTTCCGGCTGCGGATCGCCGTCGACACCGGTGACGGAAATGACGTGATTAACAAAATCGCGATTCAACCGCGATCCGACGACGCGAAGAGCCTCGTAAGCAGTCGCGCGTTCCTGCGCCAACGCCGGCGTCACTAGAAGCAGCGACGCGGCCAACGTTTTCCACATGCGCAAAACTGAACAACCGCTTTTGCTCACTGTCCATTGCTTTCGCGAGTTGTAGAGGCGCTTGTGCCAAGCGCCTATCTGTTTAGTCGGCGTTTGATACAAACGCCGCTACAACACTCAGGATGAAGAAAAGCGCGACAATCAAACATCGACCTCGCAAGATTTTCCCGCTCTCAGACTTGAATGCGCACCCAAGTGTGCTCAGCGTTTGTTTGCGCGATGAAGAAAAAGAAGCTCGAGTTTAGCAGCCACACCGCCAACCTCGCGTTGATGCGCGAGCACGTGCGAAAATTTCTCGACGGCTATCCTTTTTCAGAAAAGGAACGCCTGCTCATCGTGCTCGGGGTCGATGAAGCCTGCACCAACATCATTCGCTACGCTTACGAATTGCGCGACGATGAACCGATCACGTTGTCGATGGAAGCTTTGCGCGGCTGCGTCCGGATGCGGTTGCGCGATTACGGCGAACAAACGCCCGCCCACGAAATGAAAGGGCGTGCTCACGATCACGTGAAGCCGGGCGGTCTCGGGTTGCATCTCATCCGCAACGCTTTCGATAAAGTGGATTATATTTTGAAACAGCGCGGCACCGAGCTCGTGCTCACGAAGAACTTGGAGTAGAATCGTGATTCGTGAATCGAGTTTCGTGAACCGATATAACGATTTAACGCTTCAACGATTTAACGATTCAGCATGAAACCGCCCGAACCCGATGCCGCTTTTGAGATCTCGCTGCGGCCGCCGATGTTCAGCGAGTTCACCGGGCAGGTGAAAGTGCGGGAGCGGATCGAGTTGATGGTGGAAGCGGCCAAGAAGCGCAAGGATGTGCTCGAGCATATTTTGCTCAGCGGCCCGTCCGGGCTCGGCAAAACCACGCTTGCCTACATCATTGCCAACGCGATGGGCGTAAATGTTAAGAACACGAGCGGACCCGTGATTGAAAAAGCCGGGGAGCTCGCCGGATTGCTTACCAGTTTAGAAAAAGGCGACGTGCTTTTCATTGATGAGATCCACCGCCTGCAACCGACAATTGAAGAATATCTTTACCCAGCGATGGAAGATTACCGGCTAGACATCATCATCGATCAGGGCCCGCAAGCGCGCAGTCTGCGCCTGCAATTGCCAAAGTTCACGCTGGTCGGCGCGACCACTCGCGCCGGCATGGTGAGCGCGCCGCTGCGTTCGCGTTTTGGAATGACCGCGCGCCTCGATTATTACAACGCCGAGGAGATGCACAAAATCATCATGCGCAGTGCGCGCCTGCTCGGCGTTGAAATCGAACCCGCCGGTGCGACCGAGATCGCTACGCGCGCACGCGGCACACCGCGCACCGCCAACAATTTGCTGCGTTGGGTGCGCGACTACGTGCAGGTGAAGGCGGAAGGAAAAATCACTGGCGAACTGGCAGACCGCGCGCTCGCCATGCTCGAGATCGACCGCGACGGCTTCGATCAATGGGACAAGCGCATCATCGAAACCTTGATTCACAAATTTAATGGCGGACCGGTTGGTTTAAATTCGCTCGCTGTCGCCATTGGCGAGGAAGCCGGCACGCTCGAGGAAGTGAACGAGCCTTACCTGATCATGGAAGGTTACATCAAACGAACACCACAAGGCCGGGTTGCCACTGCCAATGCCTACAAAAAGCTCGGATTGAAGCCGCCGTCCGGCGCGCAGGCGGAACTTCTGTGAATCGAGACTCGAGATTCGTGAATCGATGTAACGATTTAACGATTTAACGAATCACGGATGCAACTCACCGGCGATCTTTTCCCAAAGACCTCTAAGGTCCTCACCGTCACGGAGCTGACGCGGAGTATCCGCGGCACGCTCGAAACCAAGTTCGGCGCGGTTTGGGTGCAAGGCGAAGTTTCGAATTACAAACTGCATCCGAGCGGACATCAGTATTTCACGCTCAAGGACGCGCGTGCGCAGATCGCCTGCGTCATCTTCCGCAACACGATGGCGCCATTGCGGTCCGAAGGCGGACGGCCATTGCCGCTTGCCGATGGCGCGCAGGTGCAGGTTTACGGCAACATTTCGGTCTTCGAAGCGCGCGGCCAGTACCAGCTCAGCGTCCAAATGTTACAGCCGCTTGGGTTCGGTCTGTTGCAAGCCAAATTCGACGCGCTCAAGCGCAAACTCGACGCCGAAGGCCTCTTTGATTCCGCGCGCAAACGAGCGCTTCCGAAATTGCCGAGGAGAATTGGAATCGTCACTTCGCCGAGCGGCGCGGCGATTCGCGATATCCTGAACGTCCTGCGACGGCGCGCTCCGTGGCTGCAGATTCTAATTAACCCCGTTCGAGTTCAGGGGACCGGCGCCGCGGCTGAAATTGCCGTCGCGATTCGCGAGCTGGCGCTGCCTAACAAATCGTGGGAACCCGTTGATCTCATCGTCATCGCCCGCGGCGGCGGAAGCATGGAAGATTTGTGGGAGTTCAATGAAGAGATCGTCGCCCGCACGATTGTCGATGTTAGCGTCCCGATTGTTTCCGCGATCGGGCACGAGATCGATTTTACCATTTGCGATTTCGTCGCCGACTTGCGGGCGCCAACGCCGAGCGCCGCGGCGGAATTGATCGTGCCGGACATTATCGATCTTCGCCGGCACATCGATGTTTGCGCGCGCGCACTCGCCCGAGAGCGGCTCAAGCGGATGCGCGACGCGCACCAACAGCTCGACCTTGCCCGCGAAACTTTGCGTCGATGCCTTGCCTACAAGATCGACAATTGCAAACGCGCGCTCATTCACATGGCGCGAGCAATGCAAGCGCGCAGCCCTGCCCGTGAATTGATGATGCGCCACAATCGCTTGATCGATCTTCATCGCCGTTTCGTGGCGGCGCCATCACGCATCCTGGAAAACGCACGGCATCGTTTCCGGGAAGTGGAAGGGATCCTGCGCGTGCTCGGCCCGGACGCGACCTTGCACCGCGGCTACAGCATTACCACCGACGATCGGGGCAAACTGATACGGACGGTAAAGTCAGTTCGTCCGAAAATGAAAATTAAAACTCGCATCAGCGACGGCGAATTCATGTCGGAAGTAGGAACAGAAGAATCTGTGTCAGCGAAAGCGCGATCTTAAACTTTTATTCGCTACCTTTATTTTGGCAAGAGTAAGGAGTTGCCGGTAGCCGAAATCCAGGTAGTCCCGTTCGGAGCGAAAATATCTGTGTTCGTGCTGCCGCCCGTGGGTCCCAGAACATTTGAAGTTCCCGCTGTTGTATCAACTTTGCATGTTTCGATGGCTCCGCTTTGATCGCAGCGAATAACGACGGCCTTCTTGCCTTTCCATACTCCACCTTTTGCAGTTTGATCCGTTTTGTAGACGGCGCTGGCTCCGCCAGTGTTAGGAGCATCCGCTATGAGAGGGAAGCTCGGGTTGGAAGTCTCTGTCATACCGAGTTCGTAGGCGAAATTGTTCGTTGAAGCCTCACAGCGATCCGCCGGGAGAGTTGTTTTTTCATCGGGGACTTTGGTGGACCAAGCCGACTTACCAAGATAAAACAACTTCTCCGTAGGAAGATAGTTTGGCACTAAGCCAGCAAAAGCCTGATTCGAGGTGTCCGTGGCTGTAAGTGCCGTGACCGGCGGGTCGTCCGCTTGACCATCTTTATCGGGATACTTCCCGTCGTTGTCCGAGGCATAAAGTTTGCAAGCCAGCGCAATCTGTTTCGCGTTCGAGAGATCCTTGGTCTGGGCGCCGCGCTCCTGCACTTGAGTGAAAACCGGCAGCGCGATGCTGGCGAGAGTTGCGATGATCGCAATGACGACAAGAAGCTCAATGAGCGTGAAGGCGGCCGTTTTATTGTTTCCCATATCCGGTTTTTCTGAATTCGATCCTAAGGGGAAACACGTAAAGTGTGAGAAAAAATCGCGACAAGGTCAAGCCGGAATGGCGGCAGCGCGCTCGAGTTTGAACGCGACGGTCGCCAGCGGCGGCAGCTGAATCAGAATCGAATGTTCGCGCGCCATCCATTGTCGATCTTCGCTTTGCACTCCGCCGTAATTGCCAACGTTGCCGCCGCCGTAGGTTTCGGCATCCGTGTTAATGATCTCGCGATAAAATCCCGCCTGCGGTACGCCGAGACGATAATCGGGCCGCACCATCGGCGTCGCGTTGACAATGAAGACAATGGTCTCGCCTTCGCGCGATTTCCTTAGGAACGAAACGACGCTGTTGTCGGCATCGTGAAAATCGATCCACTCAAAACCTTCGTAACTGTCGTCCTGCTGCCAGAGCGCGGGCTCGCTCTTGTAGATGAAATTCAAATGCTGCACCAGCCGCCGCAATCCATCATGTCGCGGAAGATCGAGAAGGTGCCAGTCGAGGCTCGTGTCGTGGTTCCATTCATGGAATTGGCCGAATTCGCCGCCCATAAAGAGCAATTTTTTCCCGGGATGGCCGTACATCCACCCGTAAAACATTCGGAGATTGGCAAACTTCTGCCATTCATCGCCCGGCATCTTCGACAAGAGCGACCGCTTGCCGTGCACCACTTCATCGTGGCTGAGCACGAGAACGAAATGCTCCTGAAACGCGTAAATCAACGAGAACGTGATGCTGCTGTGATGAAAGCGCCGATAAATCGGATCCAGCGACATGTATTCCAGGAAATCGTGCATCCAGCCCATGTTCCATTTGAACCCGAATCCGAGACCGCCGAGATAAGTCGGCCGTGAAACGCCAGGCCAGGCGGTCGATTCTTCCGCAATCGTGACTATTCCAGGAAAACGCTCGTAACAAACTTCGTTGCAGCGTTTCAAAAAATGGATCGCATCGAGATTTTCGCGGCCGCCGTGGACGTTTGGAATCCATTGGCCGGGCTGGCGTGAGTAATCGAGATACAACATCGAGGCCACCGCATCCACGCGCAGACCGTCGATGTGATATTTGTCGAGCCAGAAGAGCGCGTTGCCGATGAGGAAATTGCGCACTTCGTTGCGCCCGAAATTAAAAATGAGCGTGCCCCAATCCTGATGTTCGCCCTGGCGCGGGTCCATGTGTTCGTAAAGATCGGTGCCGTCGAACTCAGCCAGGGCGTGCGCATCCTTGGGAAAATGCGCCGGTACCCAATCCATGATCACGGCGACGCCGGCCTGGTGACATTTGTCGATGAAATGACGCAGCTCGTCCGGATTTCCGAAGCGACTGGTGGGCGCGAAATAATTCGTGACCTGATAACCCCACGAGCCTTCGAACGGATGCTCCGCGATCGGCAGCAGCTCGATGTGCGTGTAACCCATCTCCAGCACGTAGGGCAGCAGCGTCTCGGCGAACTCCAGATAACTGAGAGAACGGTTTCCTTCGTCGTGTTTGCGGCGCCACGAACCGAGATGCACTTCGTAAATGCTCATCGGACTGCGCGGCCAATCACGCTGACGGCGCTGCTCCATCCAAGCGGCGTCGCTCCATTGATAACGTCCGAGATTGTACACGAGCGAAGATGTCGATATTCCGTGCTGGTTGAAGAACGCGAACGGATCGCTCTTGAGCAAAAGCGCACCGGTCTGGCTGCGTATTTCGAATTTGTAATGCGCGCCTTCGCGCACGCCGGGCAAAAATAACTCCCAGACGCCGCTTACGAGTAACTTCCGCATCGGATTCACCCGGCCGTCCCAAATATTGAAATCGCCAACTACGCTGACGCGCTGCGCGTTCGGCGCCCAGACTGCGAAATAAACGCCCGCTTCATCGCCGATCGTCCGCAAATGCGCTCCAAACTTTTCATAAATTTGCCAGTGCTGGCCTTCGGCGAACAAATGCAGATCCACCTCGCCCATGATCGGACCGTATTGATAAGGATCGCGCGTCAGTTGCTCCCAGCCGTCCCGCCCCGTGATATGGATCCGATAGTCGAGATCGCGCGTTGCGTTTGGCACCGTCGCTTGAAAAAAACCGTCGCGATGAATTTGCTCAGCCGCGATCGTCGTTTTTGATTGCCTGCCCGCCGTAGCTTCAGCGCCAGTCCGGCTCGGACCAGAGGCGGGTCCATCCAACACGATGTCGATCTTTTGCGCGTCCGGACGGAATATGCGAACGACCAGATCGTCGCCCATTCGATGTGGTCCCAGAATCCGAAATGGATCGGAATGTGTCGCCGACAAGAAACTGTTGAGCTCGTCAGGCGGCAGTCCGGCCACGGCAAAAGGTTTCATGGCAAGTTCAACTTCCTACCTGTCTTCTGTCATGTCGAGCGAAGTCGGGACATCTCTTAATGTTAGCGAGCGCAGCGAGAAACGGATAATAGTAAGAGATTCCTCCACTCCGATCGGAATGACAAAATCGCACACCACTTTCCGTTTTGATTGGCCGCAATCACATCGCATACTTTCCACGATGCATAAGAGCGGGCGCGACGCAGTTGACGAACTGCTTCAGACTTACGGCGAGACCGGCGGCATAAATTATCTCGATGCCGCCGCCACGTTGCCGTCGCGCCTCGCCATCGAGGCGGCTTGCGCTGACCTGATGAGCTTGATGTTTCCAGGATTTCGAAGCGAAGCACTCGTCAGTTCGGCGGACCTGGCCGAAACAACGCGCACGCGCATGCGAAGTTTGCACGCGCGTCTCAAAAAGGAAATTTGCCGCAGTCTCGGTAAGATTCCGCCTAACGAACCGACCGAAGCGAAAGCCGAAGAATTTCTGGAATCGTTTATGGCGGATCTGCCCAATCTGCGCCGCCTCCTTTGGACCGACATCGACGCCGCTTACGAAGGCGATCCCGCGGCAAAAAGTTACGAGGAAATTATTCTGGCCTATCCGGCGTTGGAAGCGATCGCTATCCAGCGCATGGCCCATGTTTTGTACTTGAGCGGATTGCCGTTGATTCCGCGCATTATGACAGAGTGGGCCCACAGCCGCACCGGCATCGACATTCATCCCGGTGCCAAGATCGGTTCGCATTTCTTCATCGATCACGGAACCGGCGTCGTGATTGGCGAAAGTTCCGAAATCGGTACACGCGTGAAGCTTTATCACGGCGTGACGCTCGGCGCGCGCAGCTTCCAAAAAGACGAGCACGGTAAAATTAAGAAAGGCGGCAAACGTCATCCGACCGTCGAGGACGACGTCACCATTTATCCGGGTTCGACCATTCTCGGCGGCGAAACCGTAATCGGTGCAAGATCGACAATCGGTGGCAACGTCTTTCTCATGCAAAGCGTGCCGCCCGATTCGCTGGTTTATTACGAGGAGAAACAATTGCGCATCGTTCCGAAACGGCCGCAAAAAGACGGCGGCGCATTCACCGGATGATTTATCTCGATTACAACGCGACCACTCCGTTGTGCGATGAAGCGCGCGCAGCGATGCTGCCGTACTTGGATCGTCATTTCGGGAATCCATCGAGCGTGCACGCGGCCGGGCGCGAAGCGCGCGCGGCGATTGACAATGCGCGCGACAAAATTTCCTCGCTGCTGCACGCCAAGCCTAACGAAATCATTTTCACGAGCGGCGGAACCGAGTCGTGCAATCTCGCCGTGCTTGGGCTCGCGCGCTGTCCGATGTCGAGTGGCGGACATGTAATTTCGAACAAGGCCGAACACCACGCTGTGCTCAATGCCTTGGAACATCTTGAGAAGAACGAGGGTTTTGAAGTGACATGGCTGAACGTTTCAAACGATGGGCACGTCGATCTTGATCAACTCGCCGCATCGATTCGTCCCGAGACGCGACTGGTTTCGATCATGGCGGCAAACAACGAAACGGGAGTGATCCAGCCGATCCAGAAGATTTCCGAAATCTGTCGCGCAAACGGCGTTCTGTTGCACAGCGACATGGTCCAATCGTTCGGCAAGATCGACATCGATCTCGGCCTGGTCGACGCCGCCAGTTTTGCCGCGCACAAATTTTACGGACCGAAAGGCGCCGGATTCCTTTTTCTGCGCAGTGGATTATCGATCCAGCCGATCATGTTCGGCGGTGCCCACGAAAATGAGCGGCGCCCCGGGACCGAGAACGTGGCGGCGATCGTCGGAATGGCTGCCGCGGCCGAGGTTGCGCTGGCCGATCGCGAATCCGAACAGGACCGCGAAGGCCGTTTGCGTGATCAATTGTGGAACCGAATCTCAGAAAACATTCCCGACGCGAAGCAAAACGGGGCCAAAGCGCCGAGATTGGCAAACACGCTCGATGTTAGTTTGCTCGGTCTCGATTCGGAAATGCTTCTCATCGCGCTCGATTTGGAAGGCGTTTGCGCTTCGAGCGGCTCGGCCTGCATGGTCGGCTCGGTCGTGGCGTCACACGTTTTGCTGGCAATGGGATTGCCAATGGAACGGGCGCGATCGGCCGTTCGGTTCTCGTTAGGCAAATGGACGACAGCCGAAGAAATCAAAGCGGCCGGAGATGCGGTCGAGAAAATTGTTGGACGTCTGAGAAAACGCAAAAGCGCGTATGCGGTTGTTGCCTAGGCGCGAGCCGCAACGGCGGCTTCACAAAGAGCAACAGCTACACTTTCAGTTCGATCTCGATCTTGAAGGTGGAACGCGTTGTCCTCAACGCGTTGCTAAGACATATGCGCCTTCGGCGCGTGACTTAACATCGTCTTCGGAGAAGCCGATCCACCTCAGCGGACGCGATCTCGCGCTCGAGAAAAAATCGAGAATACTGTTGTGCGAACTTGGTGCCGCGAAACTTGCGCGCGAAATTCGAGTCGAATGGAATGCCCGCCTGCAGACTTGCGCGGGCCGCGCTGATTTTCGCCAAAAATTAATTTCGCTGAATCCTCTGCTCCTTGATCACGATCTCGTTTCTGTTAGCCGCCAGTCCGGCTCGGACATCGATCGTACGTTGCGACACGAGCTGGCGCATCTGCTCGCACAATTTCGTGCCGGCCGCCGACGGATTTTGCCGCACGGCCCGGAATGGCGCGAAGCTTGCCGCGATCTCGGAATCGGCGACGAAGTGCGCTGTCACAATCTCCCCTTCCCCGCAAAAACCTATCCGGCGCGTTTTGTTTATCGCTGTCCCGGTTGCCGCGGCGATTTTCCACGCGTGCGCAAGATTCGCCGCGCGATTGCGTGTCTCGCCTGTTGCCGGAAACACAACGGCGGCGACTTCGATCCGCGGTTTCGACTGCGCTTATTATCGAAAACGTAAGCATGCGAGATCGCGCCTGCGTTACATCATTATCGTCTGATCAACAACAATGATGCTGCCCTCGCCACTGAACACGATGTGCCATTGTCCGTTCGCTTGCTTCTGTAAGTCGTACACCATGTAACGCTGTGGATCGTGGGAGAGGTCTGTGTACACCGAAACCTCGTAGTCGCCCTGTCTTGTTTTGCCTCCCGTGATTAGGAGAATTGAGAATATTGACTCCTGACTGACGACACGAATGATCTGTTCAACTTCTGCGCGCGGAAGCCGCACAGTTTTATGAACAACTGCATGCTTCAAGTTCCACGCCAACCTCGTGCTTGGGCTCGCGCAGCCTGCAAGCGTAGCGCAGAGAAGGGCGAGAATCGTGACCGCACGCAATGACAGAGTCTACGGGAGGTAAGACCTAGTGCGATTGTCGAACAAGATGAAATCGTACTTCATCTTGCCGACTTCTTGTTTCGGAATCGCGTGCTTTCGCTGCGCAATCAGTTCGATGCCAGCGCGCTTTTCTTTTTCAGTGAGCGCGTTTTTGACTTCATGCTCATCCATCGGGTCTTCGCATCTGAATACTTTGATGTCACGACGAGATCCATCTGGAGCCATCGTGAAGGCGAAGATAACTGTGATGTGATCCCACCGCTTGAACTGCTCACCGGCTGGTCCAAACAACAGCTCGCCACGAAGCTGATGAACCAACTGATGTCCCGCTTGGTCGGTGATGATTACGCGGTCTCCTTCTGTGCGGAACTTTAGCGTCGTGGGCGCACCAGCGTGACCTGGCGTTCCCATCGGGCGTTTAATCACTGTGCCATCACGACGAAATGTGAGCGCGTTCTTACCGTCGCTCCACCGACCGAGAACAGACTGGGTGATGCTGGCTGAAAGAATCGTTGCGAACGAAATGATTACCGCGAACGCTAGGGGGATACGTGCTTTCATAAGCGCAATGAGAATTAAATGAAATGTAGCAAACGAAAGCGAACATTTCTTTGCGACCTAAATCTCATCGCTCTTCTCCCCCTTGGCCGCTTTTTGTCCGCGCAGCTTCGCCTGGATGAAGATGTCGATGTTGCCATCCATGACTTCCTGCACGTTGCTCGTCTCCGCGCCGGTGCGGTGATCTTTCACCATTTGATACGGCTGAAAAACGTAGGAGCGGATTTGACTTCCCCAGGCGATCTCGCCTTTCTCGCCATATTGCCGGTCCAATTCGGCGCGCTTTTTGTCTTCTTCAATTTGATACAGCTTCGCTTTCAACATTTTGAGGGCGAGCTCGCGGTTGCGTCCCTGACTTCGCTCGGCCTGACAAGCCACCACAATTCCAGTCGGTTTGTGCACGATGCGCACGGCCGTCTCCACCTTGTTCACATTTTGCCCGCCTTTGCCGCCGCTGCGAAAGGTCGCGATCTCGAGGTCGGCCGGATTAATCTCGATGGGACTGGTATCGGCAATCTCGGGAACAACGTCGATGCTGGCGAAGGAAGTGTGACGCCGTTTGTTCGCGTCGAACGGCGATATCCGGACGAGCCGATGCACGCCGCGCTCGGTCTGAAGATAACCGTAAGCATATTCGCCGCTCACCAGCAGTGTGACGGATTTGATCCCGACTTCTTCGCCCGTTTGAACATCGACAATCTGTGACTTGAAACCGCTGCGCTCGATCCAGCGCTGATACATGCGCAGCAACATGTCCGCCCAATCGCACGATTCCGTTCCGCCGGCGCCGGAATGAATTGTCACGCGGCCTGGGCCCGTTCGCGATTGTTCCAAAAATCAGGCGCGCTCATGCGCGCTTCGAGCGCGCTTAACTTTTCCTGTAGTTTGGGAACGTCAAAGAAACCTCCGCAACTCGCGCACGCGCGATTTCAGATCTTCAGCATCGACCAGCGGAAGTTCAGTTGGCATGCGGAAAGATAATCGCGACCGCTGACTTGTCATGTCGAGCGACATTCTGTCATTCCGACCGAAGTGGAGGAATCTCTTACTGTTTCTTTCTTCTCGCTGCGCTCGCGAATATTAAGAGATGTCTCGACTCCGCTCGACATGACAAGACTCCGGTCGGAATGACAGAAACCGAAAATTATCGTCTCGTAGAATTATCGCGCTTCGCTTTCGCTTGCGCCGGCTCCAGGCGAAAAATGGTTTCGCCTTCCTTCATCAAGTCGAGCCGATCGCGGGCGATCGTTTCCAAATAGGTTGCGTCGCTCTTGAGCAAACTGACCTCGCGCGTTTGGCGGGCGAGCAACGTCTTTTGGTCGTTCACCTGCGCTTGTAGATTGTCGATGTCGGCGTGTCCCAGGTTTAATTTTTTAAACGGCGGCACGAACAAACTCACGATCACCAACAAAATCGCGATCACGAGCAAGAGACGGAGAACCCTGTTCAATCGCTGCCAGACCGTGGCTTCGCGACGCGCACGGAAATCGCCGTAACTTTGATCCACTTCAGCGCATCTTACCGCCGTAAACAGCTTTGTCACCCAGTTCTTCCGCGATTCTCAAGAGCTGATTGTATTTGGCGACACGATCGGTCCGGCACAGCGAACCGGTTTTAATCTGGCCGGCATTGGTCGCCACCGCGATGTCGGCGATGGTGGTGTCTTCGGTTTCGCCGGAGCGATGGCTGATCACAGCGGTGTAATTATTTTTCTTGGCTAGATCGATCGTCGCCAAAGTTTCCGTGAGCGTCCCGATCTGATTCACTTTGATCAAAATCGAATTCGCCACGTGCTCGTCGATTCCTTTCTGATTGAATCTTGTCGCCGAGACGCGCCGTCATTTTTTTCCAGCCGTCCCAATCGTTTTCCGCGCAGCCGTCCTCAATCGAGATAATCGGGAAACGCGCGCAAAGATCGACATACAGATCAATCAGTTCTTCTGCGGTGCGCGCTGAGCCGTCCGATTTTTTGAAAACGTAGGCGTTGCACTCCCAATCGAAAAATTCCGATGAAGCCGGATCGAGCGCGATGAAAATTTGTTCGCCGAGTTTGTAGCCGGCTTTCTCAACCGCGACCGCGATCGACTCGAGCGCGTCCTCGGCCGATTTTAAATTCGGCGCGAAACCGCCTTCGTCACCAATGGCGGTAGAAAGATGTCGATCTTTTAACACACCTTTGAGCGCATGAAAAACTTCCGCCCCGTAACGCAGGGCTTCGGCAAACGTCGGCGCGCCGCGCGGCATGATCATGAACTCCTGAAAATCAATCGGCGCATCCGAATGCGCGCCGCCGTTCAAAATATTCATCATCGGCACGGGAAGAACTTTGGCATCGTCCCCGCCGAGATAACGAAAGAGCGAAAGATTTGCAGCGGCGGCGGCAGCATGCGCGACCGCTAGCGACACGCCAAGTAGCGCGTTCGCGCCGAGATTCTTTTTGTTCGGCGTTCCGTCGAGCTCGACAAGTTTATTGTCGATCTTGGACTGGTCTCGCGCGTCCCAGCCTTTAATGGCCGGCGCGATTTTGTCGTTCACATTGGCAACTGCGCACGTTACCCCTTTCCCGCCGTAACGTTTCTTGTCGCCGTCGCGCAATTCCCACGCTTCGTGTTCGCCAGTGCTCGCGCCGCTGGGCACTGCCGCGCGACCCAGCGCGCCGCTTTCAAGCCGGACATCGACTTCAATTGTCGGATTCCCGCGCGAATCCAGAATCTCACGCGCGTGAATTGCAGCGATGGTCGTCTTTGCCATGGCGAAGATTCGATTAGTGCAGTTCCGGCGCGCTGACAATTAACTTTTCGAAATTCTCATCGTCACCGCGCTTCCAGCTGAATTAATCTCGTGCAGCGATGAGTTCGAAAACCTGGATGCTTTGGCTGCTTATCATCACCGTCGCTGTGCGGTTGCCGACGATGTTCGGCGTGAAGCGCACCGGCTGGGATGAACGCGCCTACGTCGTCTTCGCCCAGACGCTGGACAAACACGGAGTCTCTGGGATTCGACAGTGGATGCACGATTACCCGA